>Ga0206975_1002_pt2 | contig 136730 bp, 122 predicted proteins | sample Alteio_BWOrgHeat_81_FD_152919 | JGI IMG/M metagenome (GOLD analysis project Ga0206975, IMG submission 152919) | Enriched cells from forest soil in Barre Woods Harvard Forest LTER site, Petersham, Massachusetts, United States -... | ecosystem: Environmental > Terrestrial > Soil > Temperate forest... | reverse complement strand
GCGCGAGTGCCGGAGTATCGCAAGTATGGATGATGTAATGCGCAAGCCCCGGATGATCAGGATGCGATGTAAACAGTGGCACCAGAATCGCCAATGCCTGGTGTTCATGCGTGAGACTCGTATCCCCTGGAGCTACGGAAGCAAGCATCGACAGAGCGTCAAACGCCGTTCCCTCTACGTCATCAGGAAAGGCCTTGTGCAGCGCATTCATCTTCGCTTCGTAGGAATCGGCACGCTTTTCAAACGGCTCATCGCCAGCCGCGAAAAAAGCGCTCATCGCGTCGATATACGCCAGCTCACGCGGCGTGATCTTTGCCGGCGGAGCAGCCAGCGAGCGAGCCTTCGCCATCTCCTCGATACCGCGCTTCATTTGCGCATCGTCCGGGTGCTGCCACAGCTCCTGAAACTGCGTCATGGCGATGCCCCAATGCGCCATCGCGCACTTCGGATCGTCCTTGACAATCGCCTCAAACTGCATCTGGGCGATCGTGTAGCCAAAGGAGTGCAGCAGCGCCACGCCGCGTTCCATCGCTACCTGTGACTTGGCCGCACACGAGGTCGGAAACGACACCTGTCCCAGCTTCTCGTTAGGCGCAGGCGCGTCATCATGATGGTGATGATGTTCAGGCATCGCCGGTGTCGATTGCGCGAATGCATTACCGGTCAGCGTAAGCAGGCAGATGGCAAGAGAGACGTGCAGAGGCCGTACCATGGCATTCAGCCTATTCCTGCCTCGTGCATTGAGCAAGACCGTTCAGCAAGAGAAAATCTGCGGCCGTCATATCTGGACAAACTACCCTGCCGGCGTCGTTACAGGCTTGCGCGCTTCGGTGCGCTGACTCGCAGCCCGGGCATATTGAACTGGCCAGGTAATCTGCTGGTGCAGCGCCTCTGCCGCCTGCAACGGCCAATACGGATTGCGTAGCAACTCGCGCGCCAGAAGCACCATGTCGGCCTGCCCGGAGCGCACAATCTGATCTGCCTGCGCCGCCTCAGTAATCATCCCTACAGCCGCGGTCGGAATACCAGCTTCTCGGCGAATCGTCGCAGCATGATGCACCTGGTATCCCGGCCCCACTGGAATCTGCTGCGCAGGATGATTTCCGCCACTCGAAACATCGACCAGATCGACGCCTTCATTCTTCAGTAACTTTGCAAACTCCACCGACTGCGCAAGATCCCACGCCGCGCCGAGCGATTCAGGAGCCCAGTCCGTGGCCGAGATGCGCACAAGGACAGGCAGATGCTGAGGCCACGTCGCACGCACAGCGCGAACAACCTCCAGCGGAAAACGCACGCGATTTTCTAGGCTGCCCCCATACTCATCCTTGCGCTGGTTCGAGAGCGGCGACAGGAATTCATGCAGCAGATAACCATGTGCCGCATGCACTTCAACCAGATCAAATCCCGCGTTGATCGCTCGCTTCGTCGCAGCGACAAAGTCCGCGACAATCTTATCCATCCCCTTGCGATCAAGCTCTGTCGGAACACCATACGCCTCATCGAAACGGATCGCAGAGGGACCCACTGGCTGCCAGCCACCCTCAGCAGCCGGCAGCAGCCGCGCCTTCTCCCACGGCACAGCCATGCTCGCTTTGCGGCCTGCATGCGCAAGCTGCGTACCAGCGTATGCGCCATGCTGATGGAGAAATTCCGTGATGCGCTTAAGGCCCGCAATATGCTCGTCCTTGTAAATACCAAGATCCTGAGGAGTGATGCGGCCCTCCGGACTCACCCCGGCTGCCTCGGTAATAACCAGAGCCGCGCCACCAATCGCGCGACTGCCCAGGTGAACAAAATGCCAGTCATTGGCGAAGCCATCCGTCGATGAATACTCACACATCGGCGAGACCGCGATGCGGTGTGGAAGCGTAAGGCTGCGCAGAGTAAGCGGAGAGAAAAGATGATTCGCTGGAATAGTCACAGAATTTGGATGCACCAGCTCGAATTTGGAATCGTGAACTTCTGAATCGCTTTGCCAACGCGCTTCGTGGTATCTCAGACGATGAGACAATTCCCCGACTCTACATATCAAGGCTTAGATGTGGCCGCCAGAGCTTCGATTGCATCGCATTGTTTTTGCCGGCGATCGCCCAGTGTAGCGGTGGTGCCATCAAGGCGTTGCGACTCCTGGCATGCTTTCACCGCCGCCGGGAGTTGCCTGTTCTCCGCAAGAATGAGCGCGCGATGGTAGTGATAGCCGGCTTCGCGTGGCGCCGATTTGGGATTCGATGGCAATGCTTTAACGGCCGCGTCCAGATCCTTCAATGCAGGCCCGATTTGCCCCATCGCTGCCTCGATGCGTGCCTGTAGATCGTAAGCGTCAGCCAGTGAAACGGATTTGCCGCCGGTCGAATCAGTCTCATCACCCAGCCCGACAGTTAAATTGCCACCACTTCGCTCTTCACCTTTGCGAAGATTTGTCTTCTGCCCATCGTGGATGCTCTTGATAAGCTGCTTCTGCCGATGGAGCGCATCGGAGAACTTTCCAATCGCCAGAAGGTCGTCGGCCATGCACGGCTGATCTTTGTTGCAGTCCTGCGTGAATTGCATTGCTCGGTCATAGGCTGAGCGCTCCTGGCTCAAGGCAGCGCCGTCTTCATCTGGGCCGTGAATTTGTTCAAAGGCCGCAACCGCGTCTCCATGCCGGCCTAACTCCGCCAGACCATAGGCATGAATCACCTTGAAATCCAGCGGCATTGGGCTCGTCGTTGGCTGAGCATAGAGCCCGCCTGCTACGCACAAAATCCACAGCGCCAGCCAGATGCGCATCACCCGTCTCGCTTTCATGATTGCATCCAAAATCGGCATTGCGAGCACTATCGATTCGGCGTCACGCCGTATCGCATGCTGCTGGCGACGGCTCGGCCATTTTTAAAGGCGGGAATAAATTTCCAGTCGACAGTGGAGGCGATGAGTGCCTTATCGGATGGCCCGTCGGGCTTGGCTGATCGCACCTTGCCCGCTGCATCGATGACCAGATTCAGCACAATCTCGGCGTTGAGCGAAGCTTGTGCCGTCACCGGCAGCGGTGGTCGACGAAGGAGGATCGCTTGCGGAATCACATCGGCCTGAAACTGCTTCATGTGATCGTCCTTCTTGTACTGCAGCTCTGCATCGAAAATCGCCGCGTGTCGTCTTACATGCAAGCCGGACGGGTGTGGTGAGACGCCATCCACTTTGCTTTGCATCCCACCCGCATGCGCCTTCCGGATCGCACTTTGAATACGCTCCAGATCGGCTGCGGGCCACATGGACGCAAGCGTGTCCCATGCTTCCTGCTCTCGACCGCTGTAGAGATAGGCCCACGCAATCTCCAGCACCTTGATCTTTGTGTTCATGAGGGCGTGTGCCTGGTCCAGAGGCAGAGACGATCTATCCGAGAGCTTGCCGTCGCTGTTCTTGAATTGACTCAACACGCTTGCATCGAGCGACGCCTTCAGGGTGGCGATTTGCTTATCGTACTCCGGCTGGAACTCGGCGCTTACATCAAGCAGGTGATGTTGTTCAAAGCGCAACACCATGGTTGGCGCAGCGTCAAATGTGCTCAATGACAGGTTCTCAAAGCCATCGATTGCGCCTGCATCATCGGTCCAGATTTCAACGCGGCCATCGAGATCGGTATCGGCTGCGCTGAAGTAGTCCCCGCCGGTGAGGGTGTATAGCTTCTGCACAGGTTTTTGCAGCGAGTAAATCTCGTACTTCACCAGCTTGTCTGCACCATTCTCTCTGATCTGAAGCGCCGCGATCGGTGATCCAAGCCCAAAGTCGGCGCCGAGAACGTCGAGATCAACCTCAGAAGCTGTGGGCGTGACGGAGAGCTTGCCGCCCTTCCAATCCAGCGACGCTGAGCATACCCGGGCGGAAAATTCCTGTTTTCTTACTGGTTCAACAGAGAGGATAATGCCGGTGTTGAATTTGGAGCTGAAGCTGCCAAATCCATAGCTGCACAGCATCTCATGATCTTCGGCCCTGCAAACTGTAGTGAGTGAGTAGAGACACATCAGCAGCAACATACTCACAATGACTCGTCGATGCAGTGACCTGAACATGGCAAGCCTCGATCTGAAGGCTATTCTTTAGCGTTATCGGAGTCAACTTATGGATGTAAGGCGTCAAGCCATCTCTGAACCCTGCCGACAGTCATTTCGTATCGGCATGATCTGTGTATGAATGCTCTTCCTCATGCTGCTTTCTTCCCACCCACCGGTAGATCGAACTAGGCTCCTCAGTCGACCACGCATATTCCCCATCCGGCTGATGCTCCAGTATCGCCCGGTCGGCCTTTTCGTCCTCTTCCGAAAGCGGCACAAGCCCAGTCCACAACCGCGCAAACCCCGCGTTCGTCTGGAACTCGTGCGCCATCTCATCGTTCGCGTAGATCAAATCGAGCTGCCCGCCACGAACGGCAAACTCGTCGCCAATATGTCGCAGCAATCGCCGCAACACCTGCTCGCCAAAAGGATTGAAGAGATAAGCCACACATGGATTGGCAGGGAACTGAAACTCCGTCACGTCCTGGCAGACAATCCGCATCGGACACCGCGCCCGTCCCGTCTTCTGCCATACCCCGATATTGCGCTCGGCCACTGCCGCCAGGTCAGGGTGCAACTCCACCCCGATCACTTCGCGAAAGGGCATCTGCGCTGCCAGCAGCATCGCCCGGCCCATACCTGCGCCCAGATCGATAAAGCTGTAGTCGTATGGCGGCGCCTTCAGTGGCATGCCGCGCCATCGCGCGCAAAGCTGTGTCAGCACTGAGGGAGCAATGCCGTAGTACGCGGTGCTGTGCCGGTCATGCGCGTGGCCTGTTTTCAGGTCGCGTCCATGCACCAGCCCGCTTGTCTCAACATGATTTTCAATGTCGAAAGGATGGCGCATATAGCCATCCTTGACCGTCAGCCCGGGCAAGCGTCGCTTGCGGCCCATCAGCAAACTCCGTGCGGCTCCGGCAATTCTCAGAGCTTGTCGAAAATCTCCCGGAACTCCCACGCGCCACTCTTACCGCAGAGCCACTCCGCCCCGCGTACCGCGCCCTCAGCAAAGCCACGCCGGTCCAGCGACTCATGCTTCAACTCGATCACGTCACTTGTTCCCCGCGCCGTAACCACATGCAGCCCGGTGTGATCGCCTTCGCGCCGCGAAGTGATCTCGATCTTCGCTCCCGCCTGGGCCTCTTCGATGATCTGCTTCAGCGTCAGCGCCGTCCCCGAGGGGGCATCGATCTTCGAAATGTGGTGGGTCTCGCTGATCTCAAAACTGTAGCCCGGCAGCCGGGCCAGCTCCGCAGTCAGCGTAAACAGCTTCTGCACGCCCAGCGAAAAATTTGTCCCATACAGCAGCGCGCCACCACGACGGATAGCAAGCGCCTTCATGTCGTTCAGCTTGTCGTACCAGCCAGTCGTGCCAACCACCATGCGTGCGCCCAGGGCCAGGCATGCCCGCATATTCTCAACCGCCGACTCAGGCGTGGTGAAGTCCAGCACCACATCCATATGCGCCAGTGTCGGAGCCGTCAGCGCTCCCGCTCCCGCGTTTTCTCTCAGGTCCAGCACTCGCACCGAGTGGCCGCGTTCCCGCGCCACCTGGGCCACCAGGCTTCCTGTTTTGCCCTTACCGAGAACCAGCATCAGCATGATCGTTTCTCCTTGGAACAAAAGCCCGGTGAAATCCCAACCCAAAGTATTGTCATCCTGAGCGCAGCGAGGGATCCGTCAACCCGTTCGTTTCTCAAACCCCAGAAACAGCCGCCTGCCGCGCTTCCACGTCAAACACCGACGGATCGGGATCCTTGAAGAAGTACGCGTGCAGTGACCTCACCGCTTCCTCCACGTCGCTCTCCTCAATCATAAAGCTCATGTTGATCTCGCTCGCCCCCTGCGAAATCATCCGCACATTCACATGACGAATCGCCGTAAATACCTGCGCCGAGATGCCCATCTGCCCGCGAATATCTTCGCCCACCATGCATACCAGGGCCTTCTGCCCCTCGTACTTCACATCGGCAATCTTGCTCAGGTCATCGGCAATCGCCGGCAGTTTTTCATTCGAGTCAACGGTCAGCGAAACGCTCACCTCACTGGTGGAAACCATATCAACCGGACATTGATGCTTGTCGAAAATATCAAAAATTGACTTCAAATATCCATGCGTCATCAGCATCCGGCTGGCGACCACATCGATGATCGTCAGCTTCTTTTTGACCGCAATGCACTTGAACGGGCTCCTGCAATGCGGCGCCAGCGAAATAATGCGCGTCCCTTCGTTCGCGGGATTGCGCGAATTCAGCACTAGCACTGGAATGTTCTTCCGCACCGCAGGCAAAATCGTCGCCGGATGCAGCACCTTGGCCCCGAAATACGCCAGCTCCGCCGCCTCTTCAAAGCTGATCACCTTCACCCGTAACGCGTCGGGGCAGATTCGCGGATCGGTGGTCATAATGCCGTTCACGTCCGTCCAGATCTCAATCGCCTCGGCATGCATCGCCCCGCCGATCAACGCGCCGGTAAAGTCCGAACCGCCGCGACCTAGCGTCGTTGTGATGCCAGCCTCGTTCGATCCGATGAAGCCGCCCATCACTGGCACGCGTCCCGCATCCAGGTGTGGCTTTACATGCCGCGCACACCGCTCCTCAATCAGCGCATCCTGAGGGATCGCCTTCTGATACTGCGAGTCGGTAATGATCACCTCGCGCGAATCCACATGAACGCCGTCCAGTCCGCGTTCGCGGAATGCCTCAGCTATCATCACGCTCGAGAGCCGCTCGCCATAGCTGACAATCAGGTCGGAGATACGCGGTGTAAGCTCCAGAATCGCCGCCAGCCCGCGTAGCACTTCATCCAAGGCATCGAACTCGCGTTCAATCGACGTCTGAATCGGACCGCAATGCTTTATCAGCGCCGCCGCTGTGTCGCGATGCCGGCTGCGCAGCCGCGAACTGATCGCCAGTGCGCCAGTCCGGTCGCCACGGCTCGCCGCCGCAGCACAGGCCAGCAACTGATCGGTCACCTTCGACATCGCGGAGACTACAACAACCGGCCGCCTGCCAGCCGCAACCCGGCCCGCGACGATGCCCGCGGTACGCGCGATAGCCGTCGGATCCTCCACCGACGTACCGCCAAACTTCATCACGACCAAACTCATCCAGCGTCCCTATCCCGTCTTGCCTGCGAATCTTCGCCCTGACTACAAGTGGGGTGCCCCATCCTTCACACGCCGTTTGGGTGAAGGGTGGGCACGCACGAACCCCATCCTCTAATAAATGGCAGACTAAGCCTGCGCCACGCCAACAGCCACCGGCTCCAGCTTGCCCAGGCTCAGTAGCAGCTCGGCATTCACAATCGCCGCCCCAGCCGCCCCGCGAATCGTGTTATGCGAGAGCACAGTAAACTTCCAGTCCAGCAGCCCGCACGGCCTCAGCCTTCCCACGGAAGCGGCCATGCCCCGTCCGCGGTTCTTATCCAGACGCGGCTGCGGACGATCCTCCGCGGCGATCCACTCCACAGGCTGTGCCGGAGCAGTCGGCAGATCCTGCCCCTTCAGGGGCTGAAACTCCGCCCACGCCGCCAGCATCTCCTCGCGTGTCACCGGCCGCCCTAATTTGTTGCCCAGCTTGATCGACACCGACTCCGTATGCCCATCTTCAACCGCTACGCGATTGCAATGCGCGCTCATCCGGGCAGGCAAGGGAACAATGTGTCCACCTTGTACACTGCCCAGCAGCTTCAGAGTTTCTTCCTGCATCTTCTCTTCTTCGTTCCTGATGTAGGGCACGACATTACCCATGATGTCCATCGAAGCCACGCCCGGATACCCGGCACCGGACACAGCCTGCATCGTCGTCACAAAGATCTGCTCGATGCCAAACCGCTCCTCGATTGGCTTCAGAGCCAGCACCAGCCCAATCGCCGAGCAGTTGGGATTGGTCACGATATAGCCGCCCGAATCCTTCCGCCAGCTTTGCTCCTCGATCAGGTGCAGATGGTCGGCGTTCACTTCGGGAATGACTAGCGGCACATCCGCATGCATGCGGAAGGCGCTCGAGTTCGAGACCACCGCGCAACCCGCCGCCGCAAACCGCGGCTCCATTTCGCGCGCGATATCTGCGTCGAGCGCAGCAAAGATAATCTTCGGCGCGCCCTCAGGATCTGCCGGCGAAATCGTCATCTTCGCAATGCGCTCCGGACAGGCAGTGTCCAGACGCCATTTAGCCGCGTCCTCGTAGCGTTTTCCGCTCGAGCGATCGCTCGCAGCCAGCCACGTAATCCGGAACCAGGGATGGTCTTCCAGAAGTTGAATGAATCGCTGCCCGACCATTCCGGTCGCGCCTAATATGCCAATTTCAAGCTTGTTTTGCATAAAAGTATACCCTCCAGTGTACAGCAGAGTTAGCACTGAAAGGTCCAAGCCACGCTGCCGGTAACCTCATTTCTGGTAATGAAAGGGCTTCCTCCCGCAAACGGAACGTCGTCGAACTCCCGCTATGACGCTACGTCGAAAAGCGCCATCTCCTCAGTCGTAGGAGTTTGGAAAATCCGCGCCCATTGCTCCAGACTCTCGCGCTCAATCGGCGGGCTCTCCATGCCCCGGCGTTGAATGCGCTCAAAGAGTACCTCAACCGGAGCCGGCAGATAGTGCAGTTCCACCGCGGCTCCAAGCGCCCGCGCACTTTCCCGCAACGCATCGCGCTCAGCACGCCCCCACGTTCCCCACTCGATAATCACAGTCATGCCAAGCTTCAGCAGACGCTGCGCCAGCTTCCACTGCAAAGCTTCGATCTTCGCACGCATTTCCTCGTCATACAGATCGATGCCAAGTGGGGCCATCCACTCATCGGCGTTGAGACGAATCCCACCCAGCTTCGACTCAAGCTGGATCGCATGGGTCGTCTTGCCCGAGCCCGGCAGACCACAAACAACAATGAGCCGTCCGCGAGAAAAAGTTGTCATAGGAGTTACTTCTTGCGCTGTCCCTCGCGGTTCGGCTCCCGAGTCATCAGTAGCTGTTCCAGCTCTTCCTTGAACTCGCGCACATCCTTGAAGTCCCGGTAGACGCTGGCAAATCGGATATACGCCACTGTGTCCAGCGTCTTCAACTGGTCCATGATCAGCTCGCCAATCTCGCTGGTCGTCCGCTCCCGCTCCGGAGCATCCATCAGATACCCCTCCGTCGCGTCCACGATCGCCTCCAGCTTGGCCGCCGATACCGGCCGTTTCTCGCACGCTCGCAGCAGCCCGCTCAATACCTTGTGCCGCTCAAACTTCTCCCGGCGGCCATCCTTCTTCACCACCATGTAGGGAATCTCATCGATGCGCTCGTAAGTCGTAAAGCGCCGCTCGCACTTCTCGCACTCCCGCCGCCGGCGGATCGAGTCCGCTTCCTTGCTTTCGCGGCTATCCACCACGCGGTCCTGCGTAAATCCACAAAAAGGGCATTTCATAGGTATTTGGATTCTATCTGGATCCAACAGGCGGCGTTCTCATCCTGCTTCCCATAGCGTCACTGCAGTCGATGATCGTCCAGCCGGAAAGGCTGTGGTCCCTTTGGTCCGTCGACGACATCGGGCCGGACGAGCAGCCAGATAATCAGTCCCAATGGAAAGAACAGGATGACCAGCATAGCCACCAGCAGAGGAGACTTCCCACGACGTCGAGCGTCCGCCGCACATGCTCTGATCGAGTAGATGAGTGTAATGAGACAAAGTGCAACAATCACGATGGGCTCAACGATAGTGATCAGAGTGTCTTCCATCTTCGCCCCTGAGTCGACCTACAAAAGGCCAACTCATTTGTAGCGATTCTAGCTTGTCTGAAGAGTAGTGCATCCGTCTGAGAAGGTCGTTTTAGAGGTTCCTGCCGAGAAAGGCCTCGCGAAGACTCGCTGAAAGACGAAAGTTCGTCTGCTCGAGTCGTTGCAGGGCGGCTCTAAAATCCACCAACCCGAGCTGGGCTGCTTTCTCGAGAAGCGAAATAGTCCCGGTAACCTTCAGGTGCCGGCGTTTCGCTTCCTCCCGTCCTTCTCGCTCATCCATAAGCACCATATCGATACCTGAATCCAAAGCGAGTTGAATCGCGTCACGCTCTCCAGCGTCAAGCGCGCTCAATGCCGCGTCGGGGATGGAAGCTGGAGACCGCACTTCGCACCATGCGGGAAGATTGGAAACCCACGCCTGGACAGCAGCCGGCGTTTTCGGCCGCTGCATCTCCCGTAGAACTTCATCAGGAATCAGGACTAGCTCGTAGAGAGCCTGAAGCAAATCGATCTCGTCGATCAACACCAGATAATTTAGAGGAGTCGTATCCGCAACAACGATCATGCTTTGATGCGGCCCTCTGATTCGAGCCGTTGCATCGTCCGGCGATCGTCTTCCAGATCATCCAGGCTGTATGCATGTTCCCAGATGTTATGTACCTTGAGAAACCCATCCAGTTCGTGTCGTGTCTCAAAGCCCAGAAGTTCACGTGTCTGGTGCGCCGTCAGGGCCCCCGACCGGTAGCCCTCGATTGCAACTCCTTCAAGCGCTGTTCGAGCCGGATCATGCCCCATCGCAGCCAGCTTCTCAGCGACGTCATCGGGGATTTCTACCGTCAGTTGCATAGCGATAAGCTACCACGAAGGTAGAGAAGAAGCCATCGCACTCATACCTCACTGGTTCACGCCGCTTGCTCCAGAAGATCGAAATCTCCCGTCAGGCCCTAAGCATCGTATTCCGTCACTTCCACTACCGTCACACCTTTCAGCAGCTGAAACAGGATTTTCCATCCTGCGCCTGATCGCATCAGCATCCCGAATCCACCTACCGTCATCGTGGCGTCGTTATACGCCGGCCCTACTTTCTGCAGGCGAGCACCTCCGTAGGCCGGGTCGGTTCCTCCCCACTCGGCGGCCGTTGGCTCGTGGTACACCATCTTGTGTCCACCATCCTGGCAAACTACAAAATTGCAGCCGCCCAAGCCCGCCGTGAACACGTAGTTCACGTTGTCAGGAACACTCGTGAGGTCGATCCGTCCAATCTTGCTCGCGTTGGGCGAGCCGATCTGGCCCAGATAAGGCATCCAGGAGCCCACAATCGGCCTCCCATGCCTCCAGGTTTTACCGTAGGTCCCAACCTTGCCCAGAATCACCAGGCTCACATAGCCGCCCTTCTGCGGCTGCAGATCAAACTCAAGCACGGTATCGCAAGTAGCGTTGTCTGCGCTTCCGCCCACAGCGGTCAAAGCCGTCTTCAACGCGGCGGCCTTGATGTTGTAGCACTCCACTGCCGTTGTGCCCAGATAGACCTTAGGATTTGCAATAAAGCGCGCATTATGCCCATTCATGGGTTTCCACGATCCTCGGTTCAAGTCAGATGTTTGTCGGTGTGACGAGCAAGTCTACAACGATTTCGGCGCGTCCAGACGGACCTTTTCGTCGAAGAGTAGTACTTGCGTAACTATCTTGATATCGAAGAGAGTGCGCTCTCAGCCTTGCCGAGAGCTTGCACTACCGCTTACGCTTCGCGGGGCTTCCCAACCGCTTGAGCCGAGACCGTTTCACCGGCCTCTTCGCTGTCCTTGGCGATCCTCCGCAGGCTCACATTCTCCACCTGGGCCCAGATCAGGCCTACCGGCACAATGCTCAGGAAAGTCACAATCAGCAGCATCGCCGCGCAAGCCGTAGCAGGTTCGGGCGGCACAGCAAAGAAGCTAGAAAGCGCCGCAGCAACCACGCCGATCTGCGTAAACCACCCCAGTACCGGCAGCTGAAAAACGCTCGCCCCGCCACTTACAATCATCAGCACCAGCCCCTTGGCCAGTGTCATTGAAGCTAGTTGCGGACTGGCCGTGAAAGCCTGTGCGGTCTCCATGTAGGCCATCGTAATCAGCCCCCACATCGCCAGCGAAATCCCCAGCGTCATCGCCAGATCGGTCGGCGTGCGCAGCGTGTCCAGTCCCGTACGGAAGCTGCGAATCTTGTCCCCGATAGCACGGCCCACTCTCTTCGAAAGTACGCCAATCGTTCGTTCGCAGAAGCCAGCCAGCACCCCTCCTGAAACGCGTACAAATACCATAAAAAGCGCGCCAGCCGCCGTGCCAGCCAGTCCCCAGTACCCAACCCTCTTGAAGATCTCCGGGTGTGGCAGCGATTCCGCAGGAGCCAGCAGGATCGCCACCGAAAAGATCAGCGCCATCGAACCCGCGTCGAAAAGCCGCTCCACGATATACACCGCGATCTGCGAGCTCAGGGTCAGCCCAGTTTTTTTCGATACGAGGTAGGGCCGCGCCAAATCCGCCACACGGCCCACCAGCGCCACAGAAGTAAAGCCGATCACCTGCGTGCCGGTCAACGAAAGCAGTGGTACCTTTTTATTGTTTCGAAGCAGCAGCGCCCATCGCACAGCCCGCACTACGTAGGCAAGATAGATGCAGCCCAGCCCGATCGCAATCTTCGTCCAGTTCACCTGGGCCAGTTGCAGACGAAAGTGGGCAAAATCGAAACCAACATGGTGATAAGCCCAGCCGCCAAAACCAATCAGTACCGCCAGTACCACCAGACTTACAATCAGTTTCGCGTGTTTCACACGTGCCCCGTTTCTGAAGCTGCTAATTCCAGACCTGTATGCAGACCTACTGCCGGATGGCCTTCTCGCGTGCGCTCACCCGCCGGTTGAACTCATGGATTACTCGCGCCACATACAGCCGCGTCTCATGATACGGCGGAATCCCACGATAGCGATCCACCGCTTCCGGTCCGGCATTGTAGGCCGCCAGCGCCAGGGCAATATTATCGTGATACCGGCTCAGGAGCCAGTCAAGATACGCCGTGCCTCCGCGCACGTTCTGCTCCGGCGCAAAGCTGTCGGACACTCCGAGTTGCTGTGCAGTTCGAGGCATCAGTTGCATCAGCCCCCGCGCTCCGGCGCGGCTCACAGCCCGCGCATTGCCGGCACTTTCAGCCTTAACCACGCTGGCCAGCAAATCCGCATCTACGTTGTGTTCAGAGCCTGCCTTGGAAAGAAGCTGATGCAGATCAGCGGCCGTAAGTCGTGGATCGGTTGCCTTAACCGGTATTCCAGCTTCGGCAGTCGTAGCTTCAGTAGACGTGGTCGCTGCCGGAGCGGGATCAGGCACACGCTCGACCTCGCGAATCGACTCCGGGCCTACTTCAAAATAATCTTCGCCGGCCTTGCTCGGATAGATCCTCACGCGTCCATCGGCCAGCACATGATGATCGCAGATCATGTCAAAACCGTTGGCCAGCGTAATGTGCTCGGCGGCTTGTGCAGCCACACCAAGCCATAGGCCGGCTGCCACCGCGAGCCCCGTTCCAACCGCCGATAATTTCCTCGCCCCTGATTGCACGTTCAAACTCTACCAGAGCTTTCTGAATTCATCTTTGCAATTGCCAGTTCCAGCATCACAGCCACGCCATCCTCGCAGTTCGTTGGCCCAATCAGCCAGCCACGCCCCGGAGCCAAGTCCCGCAGTTCCTGGGTCGCATTACCCATCAGCACACCCGTCCCGGCCCAGTCCAGCATGGATTCGTCGTTCCAGTTATCGCCAATGGCCATCGTCTCTTCCCTTGCAACTCCCAGCCGCGTGGCCAACTGCCCCAGAGCCGACTTCTTTGAAACACCCATCGGTAGCAAGTCCAGAATCGACAGATCGCTCCCCGGATAAGCCGTCCGGATACATTCGAACTCGTCAGCGAACTCGCACTCCGTCAGCCTCCGTTCGGCCTCCTTCATCTCCGCAATCGTTCCCGCCGCCATTCCCTGAATCAGCTGTACCCCGTCTCCCAGCGCGCCTTCAATCGGCTTGACCGCGACGATGGAACCTCGATTAGCCTCGACCCATTTGGACAGCCGTCCCCGAGCCACGGCCATGTCTTCCACGATCAGGTCAGGCTTTTCGCTGCTATCGAGTGTGAAAACCACCATCCCTACTCCGCGCAACACGCCGCTAAGCTTGCGCGCCAGCGCCGGATTCAGATGAGTAAAGTCAATCCGCTCGCCTGAGAAACTTCGGGTCACTGCACCATTCGACGTAATCAGAGGTGTATCCGCTCGCAGACCGACATTCTCAAGCAGCGGAGCAGTAAAAGCCTGCCGCCTGCCAGTGGCAATCGCAATCACAATCCCCGCCTGCTGCGCCTCGCGCAGTGCCAATCGGTTGCGTGCGCTCACCACCGTTGAAAAATCGGGCAGCAGCGTTCCATCCATATCAATCGCCACCAGCCGAACCGGCCGGGTAAGCTTTACAGGCCCCGTTGCCGCAGCAATCCCGGCCTCGTCATGCATAAGTACAGAAGAATCCATGCTTCCAGTTTACAGGGATGCTGGAAAACAACGGTCCCGGTGTAATCTCAACCTGTGACCGCACCCGCCATCCTACTCTGCAGCAAGTGCCACACCCGCGTCTCGTCCGCCGCGCAATCAGCAGCTTGCCCAGCCTGCGGAGGCACCCTTATCGCCGACACCCACTCGATCCCTGGCCATCGAGGAGCCGCCCCCGCCGAAGTAGATCATCGCGGAATTGTGCTGCCTCGCCGGCACGCCGTAGGCGGCGTAATCACACCGCGCTGAACGCATAACTTCTCAGGTAATCGGTAGACCTTCAGCCTCAGCCAGGCGCTCCTGCCTCTGGTCAAACGTCCAGAATGCCGTCGCCTTCAACTCCAGTGCCGCCGCCACATGCAGCGTATCCAGCGTCCGCACGCCCAACGTCGCCACATGTCGCGTCGCCAGCACCTCGCAGGTTGAGAAAACTGGCTGCGGCAGGTCCGCTTGGACCCATAGCCCGCCGAGGCAGTCCCGTTCGAAATTGGCCAGAGCTAGTTGAGCGTCGCGAGTAGATATCTGCCTTCGAAAGACATATTGAAAGACTGCGTTGATCAGTTCTGCCCTGTGGAAGGGCGTAAGAAAGACAGCAGACTTCGAGGCCATGCGTTGCATCGCCTGTGGAGAATGCCTGTCAACCAGATAGAGCGGAAGAAGAAAACTGGTATCTGCGTAGATCAATAGCGGCTGTTCTCCCGATCCTCAAGCAGGATGTCTACCGCCGGTATGACCCTATCCCCAAAGATCGCCCGGGCACGCGCTTCAAAATCCGGCCACTCCACAGGCTGTGTCACCGTCTCTTCCGGCACAATACGTCCCAGCACCTTGTTCCGCTCGCGCAGTTCCACCGTCTCCCCGGCCTTGAGCCAGGCCTTGAGCTTGCGTGTGTCGCGCAATTGTCGCAGATTCATCGAGACCATAGGTCTAATGTGTCACAAAAATGTGTCACAAATCAAGCGGCGGCATTCCCTGGCAGGAACTTCGCTGCTCTGCTTACTTCTTCGCCATCCCGCGCACGTAAATAATCAGGTTCCAGACATCCTCCGGCTTGGCGCGAGCAGCGTCCTCTGGAGGCATCTTTCCCTTACCGTTCCGGATCAAGTCAAAGAGCGCCGCATCTGACTTATCCGCCAGCGTCTTGGGATCGGACAGATCCGTCAGCGTAAGACTCATGTCTTTTGCCAGGTCCGATTTCCCATCGCCATTGGCGTTATGGCACATCTCGCAGTCGTAGGTATACATTTTTTTCGCCTTGGCCTGCGATTCAGCCGTCGGCTTCACTGGATTCTTGGTGTCGGGTGGTGTCGTTGCCGCTGGCGGCGCCTGGGCCGCATCCTGTGCCGGTCGAGCTGATGGTGCGAAAGGGAGCAGGGTAAGTGCGGAAAGCAGCACAAGGAGCTTCGTCATGGCACGCCTCCTCAGTCACAGGTGTCGCAGAAGGCATCTGGAGGGCTGATTGGAACTGTGCTGAGAATAGTAGCCCTAATTCGTTACAACTGGTAGATAGAAGAAGAGAAAGCTATTGACTGGGAAGAGGCTTACTCGTACCGCAGTGCCTCGGCCGGCAAAATCCGCGCCGCCGTAGACGAAGGATACAGCGTAGCCAACAGCGAAACCCCAATCGAAACCGCCGCCACCAGCAGTCCATCGCGCCAGTCCGGCGCAAACGGCAGCGTGTCGATGCTGTATACCTCCGCCGACAGCGGAATGAAGTGGTAATGCCCGCCGGCCCACGAAGCAATGTAACCCACCACCAGCCCCACCGCAGTCCCGAGCACGCTGATTAACAACCCCTGCATCAGAAAAATGCGCCGCACCTGCTGCGCCTGCACGCCAAAACTCATCAGCACGGCGATATCCCGCGTCTTCTCCATCACCATCATGGTCAGCGCAATCAGGATGTTGAGCGCCGCCACCAGCACAATCAGGCTGATGATGATAAAGGTCACCGTCCGCTCCAGCGCCATCGCGCGGAAAAGCTCGCGGTTAACATCCATCCAGTTCGTAGTCTGGTAGCCCGGCCCGGCAGCTTTTTCAATCTCCCGCCCGCGCTCCACCGCGTCATACAGGTTGTCGATCTTGAAACTGATCACGGTAATCACATCCGGCTCGCTGAAAAGCCGCTGCGCATCTGAAAGCCGCACAAAAGCCATCGCCGAGTCGTACTGATAAAAACCCGAGTGATAGATTCCCGCCACGCGAAACGGCTGAAATCGCGGAATGATGCCCATCGGCGTCAGCGCGCCCTGCGGGCTGGTCACCATGACCGAATCGCCCACCACCACGCCCAGGCTCTCTGCGAGGTCTTTGCCCACCACCAGCGGCGGCAGCGCTCCAGTCGGCGAGCCCACCGTCGACACACCCGGCTCCAGATCCGTGGCAGATCCCGAAGTAATCATTCCCAGCAGATCGCTCACCCGCCGTTCATCCGCGGGAATAATCGCCTTGAGCATCGAAAATCCCGCCCGCGGTCCATGCGAAACCATCACCTGCTCATACATCCCGGGAGCAGCCGCCGTCACGTGCGGCAGCCTGCGCAGTCGCTCCAGCAGCGGCCGCCAGTCGCGAATGCCCGTGTTCCTCACCTGCATCAGGTCGATGTGCGCCGAGGAGCCAAGCAGTCGATCCTGCAGATCGCGCCGCATCCCGTTCGTCACCGCCAGCGCCACCACCAATGCCGCCACGCCAGCCGCCACCCCGGCCACCGAAATCAGCGTCACCAGGCCCACCACCGCCTGCCGCCGCTTGGCCCGGAGGTAGCGCATCGCAATGAAGAGCTCAAATCGCAGTGGCATCGCCATGGCCCTACTTCACCCCAGCCGGAACAATCACCTTAGCCGTCGCCATATTGTCATGCCGGTCATACGCTCGCACCGTGATCAGATGCTCGCCGTTGTCCGCTTTGCCATCCGGCCCGGCAGGCAAGGGAACAGGAAAGGAGTAATGCTCTTCCCGCGAATCGGACAGCCCACCGACCGGCTCAACGTATTGCCACGGCCCCGCGTCCAGTGAATACTCCGCATGGCCAATCGCTGACGCAGCATCCTGCGCCGCAAACCCCACCGGAACGTTCATCTTGCCCGGGCATGGCACTGTGCCGCACGCAGCCGCCACCGCCGCACCAACCTGCAATCCTGAAATCACCGGCGGCGTAGTGTCCAGCTCAAACCGCTCGCTCTCAATCGCTCCCGTCAGGGCATCTCCCGGCCCATGCGAAGGCGCATCCGAAGCCACCACCCGCACCTGATAACCCCCATCGGGAAGCGCCGATCCATCAAAGCTGTACACCTTCTCTGTCAGTCCCTTCTTCAGCACGCGCCACACATGCTCGCCATCGCCGCGCAGCATCAGGTCGTATGTCAGATCGTCTCCGTCGTCGTCATGCGCCGCCCAGCGCACCGTCACCGCCGTTCGATCCTTCTGTGCCTGAATCGGCTGCGTCGCAGAATTCGCCTCAAAGGAAGGCCCACTCGGTGTCGCGGCCGTGAATCCGATAGAAACTGTCGCCTGCTGTCCGGGTGCAGGCGGTTGCGAGAATCGAGCCCCCGGCACCACCACCACATCGTCCACAGCCGGCGCAGAATTCACGGGCAGAAAGTTCACGCCGACGCCGCTGACTTCGCCACCCGAATCCAGAACAGCCTTCCACTGCAGATACCGCCCCACCGGCGAAGTCACCTTGCCATCCGCAGGCTGCCAGTCGCTCCAGCCCCAGTCCTTCGCAGAACGCACCGGCTGTTCCACATTTCCCGACCGCGTCCAGATCTTGTATCCGTGCGAACCTGGGTCAACCTCAACCCGTCCCCATCGCGCCGTCGCCCCGGCATCCAGAACATCGCTGGCATAAGCATGCGCATCGCCTTGCTTCGCCAGGCCCTGTCCAGAAACCTGCTCGCCAAACCGATAGAGCTTGCCCGTATTCGCCGTCCCGATCAGCCATCCCTCCGGCACCGTTGCAAGCGAAACCGCCTGCTGCGCCTCCAGATGCGCCAGATCGCTATAACTCCCATCCGTATGAATCGAGAAAATCCGCCCCCGATTCCCCGTAAGCGCAATCAGGCCGTCCGGCGCAGCCGCAAGCTGATAAACCACATCATCCTTATCCGACCAGAGCTTTCTTGGCGCAGCATTGGGAGTCAGCGCATAGACCTCCGTTCCCTCCGGCAGAGCCGTACTCGCATTCGCCGCCTGCACTGACCCCGGATTCACAAAGCTGATCGTGATTCCTCCCGACCCAACCTGCACCGGTAATTGCGGCAGGGGATTGCGGGCTTTGTCTCCTACATCCGCCGCATAGACAGTCCCGTCCGCACCCACCGCCAGCGCCGTAATCTCCCGCCGCGGCGCGCTGAAGAGCACATACCCCTTGCCCTGCGGATCGATGCGGTACACAAGCCCCGACCCGTCCGAGCCCGCTAGCAGATTGCCAGACTTGTCCCATGCCAGCACGCGGATGTGCGCCTCATCGGTTCTGAAGAAGGCTTCAGTTTTGTTCTGCTTCAAATCCACCCGGTAAACAGTCCCCGGGCCACCTGTAGCCACATACAGCCGTCCGGCAGAGTCGAAGCTCATATCCCAGATGTAGCGTGATTTGGATTCAGTCTTCTTCTCGTCTCCGTCTTGCTTATTCAGGTCGAAAACAACTTCGGCCCCGGCCTCGTCGACTGCCTTGGCAGCGTCGGCCTTGAGCCGGTAAACCTTTCCGTCGGGAATCGTGGCCGCATACAGCGCCCCATCCGGCCCCAGCCGAACCACCTGCACCGCTAGCGTCTTGCTCTCAAAGAGCTTCGCGCTCTTGCCGTCCTGTGTGACCCGCAGCACAGTAGCGGGAGACCCCGTTGCCAGATACGCAGTTCCAGCCTTGTCCGAATCGCGTGAAGCCGCCACAGACCACACAAAGCTCGAAGGAGTCGTGATCACTTCAGTCGCCGCAGGTCCGCCGCGCAGCCTGCCGTCACTCCCGATCGCCACGCCCTCTGGCGTCCCCTTTTCAAACTCCTCAATCCGCGACTGCCGCCACAGCTTCGTTCCCTGCGCTAAGGCGGGCACACTCATCCCGAGCGAAGCTATCGCTGCCATCGCCAGAAGTGAACTAAGTCGAGGAATCGAGGCCAGTTTCAAAGCACGAGGCAAATTCATTCTGAGGCTGAGTCTACTAGACTTGCCGGTGCTCCCGACGTTAGTGAAGGCCACCCCCGGCCTCCACGCGCAAGTTCAGAATCTGCTGCCCCGTCAGCACTCCGCCTGCCGAAGCCCGAGCCGCTACCATCACAGACTCACCGTGCAGCCCCACCTCAACGCCGCTCCGTTCCGACTCCAGCGTATTTGCCATGGAAAGCGGCAGGCTCTCCAGCGTCCGGCCCTCCACGGAGGCTTCCGTCTCGGGCAGCAACAGGCTCACATAAACCTGGTTCGCCGCGTGCATCTGGCGCAGCCTTGCCGCAGCCCCGCTCTCAGTCAATGGAGACCCGGGCGGCCGCGCAGCATCCAGCGTTCGGTCCAGTGCCGCGCCACTGCCCACCAGCAACCGCAGCGTCCCGGGCTGCAGGTGCGCCGGCAGCGTAAATCCCAGCCGGACATTCCTCGCCGGCTGTTCCCACGGCCTCACCGTCGCCTCTACCTCGACGCGGTCCCCGGCATGCACAATGCTCGAGGACACCAGCCGCGCCGACTCAAGCTGCGTTCGCATATCCCGCGGAATCGTCTCGACCTTGAGCCGCACCGCCTCCATCGGAGCCTCGCGGGAGGCATTGGCATACAGTCCGTTGAAGCTTTGTGCCACCCCCAGCGCGGCCGACAATTGCGCTGCCATCTGCTCTCCCGGAACTCCCCACGAATCCACCGGCACAGGCGCCTGTCCGTGCACCGCAATCTCCCCGGTCACGTGATACGTCGTCTCAGCCGAACTCTCATTGCTCTGCAGCAGCACCTGGTATAGCGAAACCAGCACCGCAGAAGGGGTCGTTGAAGGCAGGTCCAACACCTCCAGATGTCGCTCCACGCTCTTCGCTTCCGAGCCATTCCCCGGTAGCGAGATCGATAAAGGAATCATCCGCGCCGTCGCCCCCAGCTCCCCGCGAATCGCAGCATCGCGATCCTCAGTGAAGGCTCCAATCACTCGTCCCGTGTTCACGATCTTGAAGGCATTCAGCGGCGAAGGCAGCGTCGCTACCACCTCCGTTGAAGTCATCGGCAGCGAAACTCGTCCCGACTGCAGCACCGGATGCCCGCACGCCAGCAACTGTTTCGGATCGACATAGGTCACAGTGCAGGTCGCTGCAATCTCCAGGTCCCCGCGTACCAGTTCCAGGCTTACCGCCGACCCCGGCACCATCGGCCCGAAATCGGTATCCCCGCCGCCGCCCGCAGCATTTCCGCCCGCCATCACTGAATCAAGCCCGGAGCCGGCCATCCGATCCTTCCATACCTGGATCGCCTCCGGCTGGAAGCCGCTCATGAGCAGCGGCGTCTCGATCGCCGTAAAATTCTGGTCCTTGCCTGCGTCAGCTCTCTGTCCCGCCGGTCCACTGGGCAGCAGCCGGTTTGCAGGGCCGCCCTCCGGCCCCGTTTCCGGTAGGTCGCGTACCTCCAGCATCTGCTCAATCGGCGTAATCCCCGCAATCGGCTCCTTGCTGAATTGCCCGATCCGGTACGACAGCGCCCCCAGCAGCTTGCCCTCCACATACACAGGACTGCCGCTCATACCCGCTACCACTCCGGTGTACTCCGGCTTCGTTCCATGCAATCTGGCCAGAATCAGATCTCTCCCCGGCCCGCGCGAGTTGCGCAGCACACCCAGAATCTCCACCTCCATCGGCTCAGGCTTCGTTCCCTCAAAGACCGTCCACGCCGTGCCGGTCATCCCGCGCTTGAGCTGACTGAGCGGAAAGAAGCCTACGCTCGAGGGTGGCGGCCCGGCGGCCGCGGCTGATTCAGCCCGCACGGGGCTGGCCGCAGCCAGCGTAAGTGACGCCATTGCGATCACAGCAACGAAAACTTGGGTCAGCACTGTTTCCTTCACACGATTCTGCACGTCTACCAGATTAGACGTAGCGCGCCGCATCTGCGCAGCCAGGTAATTTTGGCCGTCAAAGGAACGGCCTTTCCATCCGCAGCGAAGCTTCCCGGCGCCCGGGCCGCCACTACGCCGTATGCTTGTCAATGAGGTCGCAATGCTCAAGATGAACCGCAGGTCTCCGCTTCTGCCCCAGCTTTCGGCAGCCCTTCTGGCTTTGTTCGTCTCCGCTGCCCTGCTGGGCAGCCAGTCCACTCAACTCCAGGCTCAATCGCAGCAGCCCCAGAAACCGCAGCAGCCCCAACAGCCTGACTCCGACACGAGCGGCCCTGACACCAGCTCCGGCCCTATCGTCGTCCCCAAAAAGAAAACACCCGCCGACGACACCCCGCCGCCCGCTCCCGCAGCGCCCAAGCTCAAGGCTCCTGAAGGCATGCCTCCCGTCACCCTCCACGTTGAGGTCCCCGAAGTTACCGTCGACGTCGGCGTCCTGCTGGAAAAGACTCACCAGTTCGTCCCCGGCCTCAAGCCAACCAACTTCCGAATCTACGAAGACGGTCAGGAGCAGAAGGTCATCGGCTTCAAGCGCGTCGAGGCACCCATCACCGCCCTGATGATCTGCGAATTCGCCGCGACCAGCTATCAGTTCGTCTACGACATGCGCAACGCGGCCTTCTCCTTCGCCAATCAGCTCCGGCCACAGGACTACGTCGCCCTGATGACCTTTGACCTGCGCACCCAGATCGTCACCGACTTCACCCAGGACAAGCGCCAGATTCTCGAAGCGATCAACTCCCTGCGTATCCCCGGCTTCAGCGAGCGCGACGTCTTTGACGCCCTCTACGAAGGGCTTGACCGCGTCAGCCGCATCGACGGCCAGAAATACATCATCCTCATCGCCTCGGGGCGCGACACCATGTCCAAGATCACCCTCGACAAGATCCTCGACAAGGTCAAGAAAACCCCGGACGTCACCATCTTCACCATCTCAACCGGAGGTCTCATCCGCGCTCTTACCGAGGGCCGGGGCGGCTTCAACGGGCAACTGCGCGACATCGATTATCTGCAGGCCGACAACCAGATGCAGACCTTCGCTCGCATGACCGGAGGCATGAGTTTTCAGCCCAGGTTCATCGGCGAGATGCCTGAAGACTTTGCAGCCATCAACCAGGCCATTCGCTCCAAATATGAACTGATCTATCACCCCACCAACTCAAAGCAGGACGGTAGCTTCCGCCGCATCAAAGTAGAGCTGATCGATGAGGAAGGCCATCCTCTCCGTATGCAGGATGAGAAGAAAAAACAGCTGAAGTACGAGCTGATCGTCAGAGACGGCTATCGCGCCCGCCAGGTTGTCGAATAAAACCTGGCCAAACAGGCCAGACACTAGAACCGAACGCAGGGGGCCTGAATCAGGCCCTGCGCTCTAGTACATAATGGCCTTGGCCGCGCCCCAGCCGTAATAAACAATGACCAGCAGGGTCATCAACACGGTCAGTCCCAGGCACACCCGCACCGCTGGTTCCACTCGGTTGACTTTGGCGACTATCTGCTCCTGCGCCGCCTTTTCATGGTTAAAAGCATCGTCCAGAAAGATTTGTCCCTCCTCATCGCGAGTCAGGCTGGTGCGGTAGGCATAAAGGCAAGCCGTCACCAGGGCTACAGCCGCCCAGGCAATCCACATCATCGGAACGAGATTCATAAACCGCCACCTCCGGAGGACTCCGGTCCGCATGGCGAGCGAATCCGAAAACTGGCTGCGTATTCGCAGGCCGGGGGCCGTTCGGCAAATACTTTAGTCCTGTTTAGGTTCCTTAGTAAAGAGAGCGCCGCACACCCGTGGGTCAGTTTGCGCAGAGAGGTTCTCGACGGGGGGGAGCAGGAGCCTTCAGGCCCTGAAAAATGCGCATAAAAAAGAAAAGGGGCTTCAGCGAAGGAATCTCCCCTTTAAACTGACGGCGTCCGTGAAGCGTTGAGCCCAAAAGCGATATCAACGGGCGTCCCGGTGTGGCGGATCATACGCAGAATACGCAGACCGTCGCTCGAAGGGATGGGCAGCAGATTCACGGCGCCAAGCATGAGGTTGCAGGCCGCCACAAGTGAGCCGACGTGAGGCACGAACATCAGCGGAAAAACCAGGGCCAGGTTGGTCAGAGGCCCGGCGATCGAGATCAGCAGTTCATCGCGACGCCGCGTAGCGTAGGCGCGGCGGTTGTATGCGCCGGCAAAGGTGAGGCCAAACTCGCGAACCGGAACATGCAGGATCACCGCAATCAGCATGTGCCCAAGCTCGTGAAGCAAAAGGCTGCCGATGAGCATGAGTCCAATGATGGGACCGTAATGCGATCCGCCAATCCGAATGCCGATAAGAACACAGAAGATGAACAGAAACCAGCCGCTGGGGTGCATCCGAAAGGGGACGATGCGTTTCGACATGGAAATCACCTTCAGAGGATCGTAAGCCTCACTTAGGCGGCGCGGCGCAGGAGGATTACCAAAGACCGGTAAGAGATCCAAGATTTTTATTAACAGTAACTTCGAATGAAAACTTTGTTCTCCGTACCTCTATTACTGAATGCGCTTTGGCGAATTGAATGTCGGGCGGATTGAATCCCGCTCTCTAGTGGGAGAGGAGACCGAAGACGGCTACGGCATTTGGTGTGCCGATATAAACCTTGCCGTTGATGACAAGTGGGGTGATGAATTTGTTGCCGGGACCGAAGTGGTCGCGTCCGGAAACGACCTCGTTGCTGTTGTAGTACTCCAGGCTGAGATTGGCTGGGTTGTAGGCATGGAGAACTGCCGTGTTGTTGGTGCCGGACTCGACGGCCCACACGATTCCGTTCTGCGTGCCGTTGGAGGAGACCGCTGGCGTAGTTCCGGGGTGGGCGAACGTGGCGAAGGAGTGACTCGACGGAGTAGTCGCCAGCCTGGCGTTCGTAAACGGAAAGGCCTTTAGCGAATCGCCGTCAGACCCGTAGTAGAGCACTCCATTGAAGTAGACAGGCGTGGTGTAATTACGCCCGGCAAGCTGGCCTGTGATTTTCTGGTAGATATTGCTGTCAGGGGAAGCCGTCGACGGGTTGAACTTACCAAGATTGGTCCGGTCAGCAAGAAAGATATTCTGATCTTTGCCCGCGCCGACGATGAGGTGGTGGACGGCGTTGCTGGTGTCTTTGACGTCGAGAAGGACTGCACCGCCCGACCCCAGATCCAGGTCTGCGTTGGACTCGGAAACAGTGTTGTACGTGTTGAAGTAGTCCACCACAGAGAGCGTGCCTGTGGGGTTGAGCTTCACCATTGCGTTGCCGTAATCGCCTTGGGAGGGGAAGCCGCTGCCGTTGAGCGTGGTGTCGAAATCCCCGTTGGAAATAAGCAGGTAGATAAATCCGTCGCTGTCTGCCGCAAGGCCGCCGCCGCTCATCCATACCGATCCTCGGTGACCATTTGGAGTGAGGTTGAGCAACTGAGTCTGCTGAAGCGTTGTTTCGCTGTAGGCCATCACCCATGCTGTGTACTGACCTGCATCGCAATGTGACGTCCAGCCGGTGTAGATGTTGCCGTTCAGAAGCAGCAGAGCAGCGCGTTCGGCATACTGCGAAGGATCGAACACGACCCTGCCTGAGACAGAGTTATCACCGTTGCCCGGATAGCTGGCGGTTATTTCGGTAGGGCTGCCCGTGACCTCGACGCCGGTAGTGATGTCGAGGGCATGGAGGCGCTGATGGTAAGCGTTGCTGGAGTCCTTGCTCATCGCAACCGTAAATATGGTTCCGTTTGGCCCAAGGCTGCGGTCGATGACAGGCGTCGACGTGATGCCAATCGCGGGAGTGATCTGGCTGCAGCCATGGTCGTCGCTGGCCACTTCCCCTGCGGGGATGACGGAGGTCTTCCACAATTGCGTCAACGTATCGGCGTCAATCGCATACATCGTCCCGTGTTCTGTCGCGATATAGAGAACGTTATGTTTCGCGCCACCGACCGTAAGGTTAGCCAGGAAAAGCGGCTCGGCATCCACATGGCCATCGACCGGAAAAGACCCGATCTTGCCAAAGTCTGTGGGGTTGACGTTGGCTGGCGTGAGGATGGTTTCCTGCGAATTGAGCCCATCCCGGGCTACGTTGTAGTGGTAAGTGGTCACGTCAGGTACAGCGGTAACTGCTGGAAGCTGCAGCGTCAGAGCGAGAGACGCAGCGTGAGTAAGGCTGCCAGACGTGCCAGTGAAGGTAACGGTTGAGGAGCCTGCTGCGACACTCGCTGCCGCGGTAAGAGTCACGCTTTGTGCCGTCCCCGAAGTCAGGCTCAGAGTTGTCGGATTGGCAGTGACGCCAGCTGGCAGACCGCTCAGCGAAACAGAGACAGTGCCGGTGAAACCGTTAACGGCAGTGGCCATGACGCTGACGCTCGCCCCGGCAGCCCCGGCGGTAAGACTCAACGAGGTCGGCGCAATCGTAAGGCTGAAATCAGGCGGCGGCGTGGAAATCGTAGCCATCACAGTTGCCGAGTGAGACAGCATCCCCGAGCTTCCCGAGAAAGTAATGTTGGCATTGCCGGCCGCCGCAGAGGAGCCAGCCGTTAGCGTTACATTCTGTGCTGTGCCCGGCGTTAACGTAAGCGTGGCGGGCTGCGCAGTCACTCCCGATGGCAAGCCTGTCACGGTCACACTGACCATGTTCACAAAGCCATTGGCTGGTGCTGCCTTCACACTGATCGTCTGCCCTGGACCGCCCGCAACCAGCGTTACCGTGGCGGGTGAAGAGGTCAGCGAAAAATCAGGCTGTAGTGTGATTGTCGGGGAACTACTGCCGCAGGATGTCACGAAAAGAAAAAATGGGAGGAGAAGAATCGGGAGTACAGGAATAAGACCTGTGTGCGTGGTCCTGGGAAGGGGTTTCATATTCGCCTCGCAGCCATTTTTTACATGAATCAGTGATCGGAAGATCTGTCTTGGCAGATCGGTCTGAACGGTTTAGATGCTTATCCGATAGCGAGGTTTACCTTCCTGCAGCCCTCCGGTTGTCTTTAGATTGTCAAATCTGACTCATGATGATTCAGGCTGAAGCCCGTGCCGTCCCCGTTTTCGCCGTGCCCCGTTTTCAATGATGCAGAAGCCCGAAGACAGTCACGCCTGTTGGTGTCCCGATGTAGACCTTCCCGTTGACCACGAGCGGGGTGATGAACTTGTTGCTTGCGCCCACAGCGTCGCGGTTACCTGGGCCCTGGGTGCTGTTGTAGTACTCGTGCGAGAGGTCGGCCGGGTTATAGGCATGCAGGATTGCGGTGCTGTTGAACGTCCCTTCGACGGCCCATACGATTCCGTTCCGGCTGCCGTTTGCAGAGACGGCGGGGGTGGTGCCAGGGTAGCCGAAGATGGTGGCGGAGTGGCTGGATGGAGAGGCCGGCAACTTGGCGTGGCTAAACGGGAAGGCTTTTAGCGAGTCTCCGCTAGCGCCATAGTAGAGGACGCCGTAGAAATAAGCGGGCGTGCTGTAGTTGCGGCCTGCGAGCTGGCCCGTGATCTTCTGGTAGACGTTGTGGTCAGGGGCAACTGTGGATGGGTTGAACTTGCCGAGGTTGGTGCGGTCAGCGAGGAAGATGTTCTGATCTTTACCGGCAGCGACGATGAGATTGCGACTTGCGCCGTTGACGTCCGTCATCGGTGGCAGGGTGATGACGCCGCCGGAGCCGAGGTCGAGGTCGAGATCGGACTCGGAAACAGTGTTGTAGGTATTGAAGTAGTCGGCCACGGTGAGCCTGCCGCCCGGGACGGAAAGAGGGTTAAGCTTGACGATGCCGTTGCCGTAGTCGCCGTGGGATGGGAATCCGTTGTTGTCGAGAGTGGTGTCGAAGGTGCCGTTGGAGAGGGGGAGGTATAGATATCCATCGCTGACTGCAATGCCGCCCCCGCTCATCCAGACCGAGCCCTTGCGGCCGTTGGGAGTAAGGTTGAGGATCTGGGTCTGCTTCAGAGTTGTTTCGTTGTAAGCGATGACCCACGCCGTATATTCGAAGGCGTCGCAATGCGAGGTCCAGGCGGTGTAGATATTTCCGTTATAGAGGGTTAGAGCAGCGCGCTCGGCGTACTGCGAGGGATTAAAGACGACGCGGCCGTCTTGGGAGTTATCTCCCGTGCCGGGATAGCTGGCGGTGACCTCGGTAGGGCTGCCGGCCATTTCGACGCCCGTGGTGACGTCTAGCGCGTGCAGGCGCTGGTGGTACTCGTTGTTTACATCTTTGCTCATGGCAACGATGAAGATGGTGCCGTGGGGGCCGTGCCTGCGATCAATGACGGGTGTGGACGTGATGCCGATGGCGGGCGATATTTGAGGGCAGCCGTGGTCGTCGCTGGTGGTTTCACCTGCGGGAATGACGGAGACTCTCCAGAGCTGGGCCAGGGTATCGGCGTCAAGTGCGTAGACGCTGCCGTGTTCGGTGGCCACATATAAGACGTTGTGGAGCTTGCCGGCGACGGTGAGATTTGCGAGAAAGAGCGGCTCCGCGTCGACATGGCCGTCAGTGCCGTGTGAGCCGATTTTGCCAAAGTCGGTGGAGTTTACATTGGCGGGCGTAAGGATGGTTTCATACGGATTGAGGCCATTGCGGGCCAGATTGTAATGATAGGTGGTCACATCAGGCGCGACAGTGGCGGCAAAGACCGTGGGAAGCTGGAGCACCCGGGCGAGTGACGCGAACGAAATAACACTGTCAGTTATGGAGTTATGGCTGCAGGAGATAACAAGAAGACACAAGCTGAAAGATGTGCCCAATACTCGGGTGAACGAAGTCATGGTGGCCTCACAGTTTACCTGTCTCAGGTTTCTGCATGATGTTATGCGTCTGCAGAGCTTGGATGCCGACAGAGGGCAATGCGGCGTGAATAAGTTGTGACAACTCTGTCTTTAGATTGTCAAGCGGAACATTTCCTGCCGCCGGAGCAGCCTCGATACACTGAAGTTATGTTTACAGGAATTATCGAGCGCACCGGAACAATCGTTAGCCTCAAAGACAATGGCGGAGTCCACCGGCTTACTGTCGCAGCCTCAGGAGTCGCCGGACAATTGAAAGAAGGGGACTCGCTGGCGGTCTCCGGCGTATGCCTGACCGCCTTGGAAGTAGAGCCGGAGTTCTTTCATGCCGACCTGGCAGCCGAGACAATTGCCAAAACTTCCCTGGGCAAGCTCCAGCCGGGGTCGCTCGTGAACCTCGAAATGCCCACTCCCGCCGGAGCCCCCCTCGGCGGCCACATCGTGCAGGGTCATGTGGATGGCACGGGTCTCCTGATAGCCCTCGACCCGGTAGCTGACCGCACCCGTCCGGACTTTGATCCGGCCACCACAGACTGGTGGCTGACCGTCCAGGTTCCGGAAGCGCTGCGAAAATACATGGCTCCCAAAGGCTCGGTGGCGATCGAGGGAATCAGCCTGACGATTGCCGCCATTGAAAGCGATACCATCCGCATCGCGATTCTGCCTCTGACCTACACGCGCACAAATCTGCACGCGCTCAAGCCCGGCGCGCCGGTAAATATCGAGGCCGATGTTCTCGTAAAGCTCGCAGTCGAGGGAATGGCTGCCCGGAATCAAGCCCGGTCTGCACCGGAATTCGAACTTACAGAAGCCTGGCTCGTCGCAAACGGATATTAGCGCAGTCGCACCGCAGGTTCACTTCCGCATACAAGAGAAGACCCACCTCGCCACCAAGAATCATGGCGAAAGTGGGTCTAAGAATAGTTCTACCAGTCCGGCGAAGACTTAGCGGATGCCGCCGGTAGCCAGAAGCTGTTCCCCGGTAAGCCACGCTGAATCATCCGACGCAAGGAAAACCGCGATCGGGGCGATATCGCCAACTTGCCCCGTACGGCCCAGGGGCGCCTGCGAAACCAGCTGCTTTTCGAATTCCGACCCGATCATGCCTCCGCTGATGGTGCCCTCGGTCTCAATCATTCCTGGGTTAATAGTGTTGACGCGAATCTTCCTCGGCCCAAGCTCGCGAGCAAGCACACCCGTGATGGCATCCAGAGCGCCTTTCGTTCCCGTGTATATCGAGGAATATGGCGGCGTAAGGCGGCTCACTCCGGACCCGATGTTGATAATGCTGCCGCCTTCGCCCAGATGCTTAGCCGCTGCCTGCGTCACCAGCAATGCCCCGAGCACATTGATATTGAACATCTTGTGGAATGACTCTTCCGTAATGGCTTCCAGCGCTCCAAACTCATAAATGCCTGAGTTGTTCACCAAAACGTCGAGTTTGCCGTAAGTCTTGATGGCGGCGTCGATGATGCCCTGCGCTTCCGCAGCCTTGGAGACATCCCCACCCACAGCTACGGCTTTGCCGCCCGCAGCGGTGATGGCGGCTACGACAGCGTCAGCGCCCGCCTTGCTGGAGGCATAGTTAACAACGACCGACGCGCCTTCCGCGGCCAATGCTTTGGCGATGCCGGCTCCAATGCCCTTTGAGGCTCCTGTAACCACTGCGACTTTTCCTGTCAGCTTGCTCATCTTCAATCTCCTGTTGCGAAACTTATTAGAGGGTATTTCGACAGCCATCGAATTGATGTGAACAGATGACGAAAGATTCAGGAGGAATGCTGCGTGCAAATTCCTTCAGTGGAAGGAGGCAGTCCTGCAAGAGCGGCCCCATAGACGACGCAAGAGCGGTAGCCGGCTCCCTGCACGCCGCCAAATAACAGCCAAATAACAGAAGACCGGGCGCATAGGCGAGCGTACGCCTCTCCGGGCGCGTCTTTTCAATACCCCATCGAGCTTCGGGCTGGTTTGCGCTCGCCCAAGCCGCAAAGTCAGGAAACTGGTAGGCTGAAAACTGGCATTCTGCGCCGGTTTTCACCGGTGGGAGACAGAGAAAGAGCCGGCCGGGCAATGCCCGTTGGCCTGGGAGAAGAATGGCGGAATTTGTCATCAAGCTGGCGGATGAACGGGGCCGGGTGCAGGAGCAGACGCACACTGCTGCCTCAGCCGACGAACTGCGACAGCGGTTTGCGCAGTCCGGATACCATGTTTTTTCTGTCCGGTCGCGCGGACGCCTCGGGCGGGCCAAGAAGACCAAGCTGGAGCCGTTTCTCATCTTCAACCAGCAATTTCTGACACTCGTGCGCGCCGGCCTGCCGATTCACGGATCGCTCGAGATGCTGGCCCGGAACCAGCGCAACGTTCGCTTTGCCGCCCAGCTGCTCAATGTCACCGAGCGCGTAAAGTCGGGCGAGTCACTCTCCGCAGCCTTTGAGGCTCAGGGCGGATTTCCGGCGATGTACACGACCACGCTGCTCGCCGGCGAGCGGTCAGGCAATCTGCAGGAAGTGCTCGAGCGCTTTATCAGCTTTCAGCGTATCTCGTTGACCTTTCGCAAGAAGCTGATAGCTTCGCTGATCTACCCTTGCGTGCTGATCACCTTCGTCGTAGGCCTGATGATATTTCTCATCACGTATGTGGTGCCCAGCTTCGCCACGTTGTATGAACAGATGGGCTCGCATCTGCCCGCAATCACCGTTGCGCTGCTGAACTTTGGCGTTGCGGCTCAGCACAAGGGGCCGTATGTTGCGGTGGGCGCAGCGATTGCTATTTATGCGCTGACCCGCTATGCAAAGACCACCAAGGGCCGCGATATGGTCGACGGCATCCGGCTCGGGACGCCTGTCTTCGGAAAGATCTGGATCAAGTACCAGGTCGCGCTCTTTGGCAGGACGCTTTCGACGCTGCTGACAGGCGGACTGCCGCTGGTTCCCTCGCTGGAAACGGCGGCGCGGTCGATCTCCTCGTATCGGATTGCGAAGGCGGTTGGCGCGTCGGTGGTCCGGGTGCGGGAGGGCAAGAGCTTGGCGAATGCGCTGGAGGGGACCAAGGTCTTTCCAGGCGTTGCGACAGAGATGATTGCCGTTGGCGAGCAGACAGGCGCGCTGCCGCAGATGCTCAACTCGGTAGCAGAATTTTTTGAAGAAGACGTAGAAACGGCCCTTACGGCCACCATGGCGCTGATCGAACCATTAATCCTGCTGGTGATGGGCGTCTGCGTCGTAGTGATTCTCATTGCGCTGTACATGCCAATCTTTTCGCTGGGGCAGTTGCAGCAGATGCAGTAAGGCAGTGGCTACTGATACGTGAATCATGCTTCACCGTTCACTGATCACAGACGAGGCACACAATGGCAGATGCAGTAATAACAACTTCGCTAAATGGATTGAACGGGCTCGACGAGCGAGCTCAGGCTGAGCAACTCGCGCGACGCTATCGCGCAGAATTCGCTGATCTCAAGAACTTCAAAATCCAGCACGACCTGTTGCGCACAGTCCCGGTTGAGCTGATGTTCCGCTTCAACTTTGTCCCGCTGGAGCTGCGCGACGATGTGCTGGTGATCGCCGTCAGCGATCCCTCAAAGCTTATGGTGCTCGATGAGATTGCCGGCTTGCTCGGCCATCGCATTGAGCCGCGTGTTGCCACGCTCTCGCAGATCACCGACCTGCTCAAGAAGACCGAGCAGTCGCAGCGTGTGCTTGACGAAGCCAGCGAAGGCCTGACCTTTGATGTGCTCACTGGCGATGAAAACCAGGACGAGAACATCTCTATCGAGAAGCTGGCAGGCGATGAAGACCTGAGTCCGATCATCCGCCTCGTCGACACCACCATCTTTACCGCCCTCGAACGGCGCGCTTCCGACGTGCACATCGAGACTTACGACGATTCGCTCATCGTGAAGTACCGCATTGACGGCGTGTTGCAACCGGCAATGGCGCCTATCGCACGCGAGCATCATCAGACGATCCTCTCGCGTATCAAGATCATGTCTGAGCTCGACATCGCCGAGCGGCGTGTGCCGCAGGACGGTCGTTTCCGCGTTCGATATAAGGGGCGTCTGATCGACTTCCGCGTCTCCATCATGCCCACCGTGCATGGTGAAAACGCCGTGCTCCGCGTGCTCGACAAGGAGTCGATGAGCGAAAAGTTCCGCAATCTCACCCTGGAAGTAGTGGGCTTTGCGGAAGAAGATCTCGCCCGGTTCCGGCGCTACATTCGCGAGCCCTACGGCATGGTGCTGGTGACCGGGCCTACGGGTTCGGGCAAGACGACCACGCTCTACGCTGCTCTCAACGAGATCAAGAGTGACGAAGACAAGATCATCACTATCGAAGATCCGGTCGAGTACCAGATTCGCGGCATCACGCAGATTCCTGTTAACGAGAAAAAGGGCCTCACCTTTGCTCGTGGACTGCGTTCGATCCTGCGTCATGACCCGGACAAGATCCTCGTCGGCGAAATCCGAGATGCGGAGACGGCGCAGATCGCCATCAATTCAGCGCTCACCGGTCACCTCGTCTTCACCACGGTGCACGCCAACAACGTAGTCGACGTGCTCGGCCGCTTCCTCAACATGGGCGTCGAAGCATACAACTTTGTCTCGGCGCTCAACTGCATTCTTGCCCAGCGGCTTGTGCGAACCATCTGCACGCACTGCATGCAGACCGTCCGGCATTCGGAGGAGATGCTCCTGATGAGCGGCCTCGAACCAAGTGAATGGCGCGACTTTGAATTCAAGGAAGGCGCAGGCTGCATCGAGTGCGGCGGCACGGGATATCGCGGCCGAACAGCCATCCATGAGCTGCTCGACTTGACCGACCCGATTCGTGAGCTGATTCTCGACAAGAGGCCCACTTCGGAAGTGCGTAAGCTGGCGCAAAAGGAAGGCATGAGCTTCCTGCGCGAATCGGCGCTTGACCGGGTGCGGCGCGGGCTCACATCGTTAAAGGAGATCAATAAGGTGACATTCATCGAGGCGGGACGATAGTATGACTCGCTTTCAACTGCAGAATCCGATGGGGATCACGCTGGGCGGCAGACCTGCGGTGGCATGCGAAATCACTCCTGAAGGCGTGATCGCCGCAGCGACGCCCGCCGCCGGTCAGCCTCCGGTCTATGCCTTCGAGCCCCTGACCGCCTGGACGGTGAACCCTGCGCTGCTTGAGACCAACCTGGTTGACCCGGCGGCTGTTTCGGCCGCCATTCGTTCTGCCCTCAGCCAGGTGCAGCCACGAGTGCGATCGGTCACGCTGGTAGTGCCCGATGCTGCGGTCCGGGTCTTTGTGCTGGACTTCGACACTTTGCCCGTCCGCCAGGACGAGGCTCTGCCAGTCCTCCGCTTCCGCCTGCGCAAGTCGGTTCCCTTTGACGTGGAACACGCCGGGATCAGCTACCAGGTGCTGAGCGAAGGTTCGGCCAGACTTGAGACGCAGTGGAAGGTGCTCGCGGCAATCATACCCGGACCAGTTCTGACTGAGTATGAGGACGCGGTGCGCAACGCGGGATACGAGCCGGGCGCTGTGCTGCCGGCCAGTCTCGCCGCACTCTCGGCTATCTCGGCGGGCGACAGCCAGCAGGCCGAGCTGACAGTCAATATGAGCACGCGCTCGTTGACCACGTCCATTGTTCTGGGGAACGATATTCTGCTCTACCGCATAGTAGAGCTGCCGCAGGAGGCCGATGCGGTGCAGGCCGAGGTGCAGCGGTCCATAGCGGTGGCGGCGGCGTATTTTGAAGACAAGCTGCAGGTGCGTCCAACCCGGCTGCTCTACTCCGGTATGCTTCCCGTGCGAGACTTTGCAGAGCAGCTCGACGATGCCGAGTTTGCCATAGGCGAATTGGTTCCACGGCCTGAGATCGGAATGGTATCCGCGATGGGGCAGCATCCGCTGGCCGGTGTGACCGGCGCGCTGGCAGGAACAAACTGATGAGGATCACGCTCAATCTCGCCACTCGCCCCTACGCCGACCACGGTCCGGTGCTCAAACGCCTGCGCATTGGCATGGCGGTAATGGCGGTCCTGTTGCTGTTGCTGGGGCTGGGGATGTTCCACTTCCACCAGGCAGCGGTAGCCATAGCTGCGCGCGAAGCTGCTCTGGATAAGTCAATCGCCGCGACGCAGCAGGAACAGCGCACCTACCAGGCACAAATGCAACTGCCAAACAACGCCCGGGTGCTGACCCAGGCGCGGTTCCTCAACGGCCTTTTCGATGAAAAGTCGTTTTCGTGGACCGCCGCGATGGAAGATCTGGAACGCGTCCTTCCCGGCGGCGTGCAGGTAACCGCAATTGAGCCGGCACGAGGCAAAGATGGCCGGCTGACGCTGAAGCTGCGCGTCTCAGGCCAGCGCGAACGGTCGGTAGAAATGGTGCGCAATATGGAGCGATCGCGGCGATTCGTCGCTCCGCGAGTCTCCGGCGAAAACGCAGAAAATAACACCGGCCAGGGGAACATCCAGCAGGTCCAGGAGGCTGGAAGGGTAACCTTCGACATCCTGGCTGAATACAATCCGCCCACGCTCGAGGAGCGGGAAGAAGAGATACAAACCACAAAGCAGGGTGCCGCAGCCGCACATCCTGTTAAACCCGTGGTTGTGCCTAAACCGGGATATGTTCCCCCGAATCCCCACGCCAGCCGGACGACACAACGGCCGGCGGCACAAATCCCTCCGCAAATCATGGGACCAGTCCACGGCAAGAATCGTCCGGACGACGCGAACCTCACCGGATATGACTCCAATGGGTTGAAAAATCATGAGCAAAACCGGATTCCTCCGCCCGGGTACCAGCCGCCTCTTCCCAACGCGCCGGAGGATCCCCAATGAAACCTGAAGTAAACAAATGGGAAGCGACTTCGACCTGGATCCGGGAACGTCTGCTGTCGCCCGTTGGCCTGCACATGGTTGCGTTTGGAATCATGGCAGTTGCCACAATAGGTCTCGGCATCCGCGTAGGCCTCGATTGGCGTACCACCAGCAGCAGCAACATCGACGCGGTCGCCGGACGCCAGGCCGAATTGAAGGCGCTCGAAATCCAGACCACTCCACTGCACGGGCTCGACAAGAAGGTCGAGCTGTCCCGGCAGCAGATCGACGAGTTCTACGCAAAGCGTGTCCCTCCCAGCTACTCAGCCATCCTGGAGCGCCTCGGCGCAGTGATGGCCAAGGGGCCGGTGAAGATGCCGCGCGCCGGATACACACAGGCGCCTGGTTCAGTCGACCTGACCGAGATTCGCATCGACGCGGGCGTGAGCGGGGATTATCCAGCGATCATGCGCTTCATCAACGGCCTTGAACGCAGCCAGACCTTCTTTGTGATTCGCGCAATGGCGCTGACTGGGCAACAGGGCGGTACGGTGAATCTGCGGCTGGTGGTTTCGACCTGGCTGCGTCCCGAAGATGCCGCCGCTAGCGGACTGCCGATTATCGGTGCGCCTGGGACTGAGCCCGACGCTGGAACAGGCAGCGGAGCCGAACCCGGACCCGCAGCCGGGGAGGGCGAGTAGCCATGGCGATAAAACTGGGCGCAGAAAACAAGCGCAATGTGATAATCGCCGGGAGCCTGTTCTGCGTTCTGGCATTCCTGGTCATCCGTCAGGTGACCGACGGTCCTTCAGCCCCGCCCCCGCAAGCCACGGCAGTGCCGAGGCCGGTCGCTGCCCCGCCAATAGCCCCCGTATCCACTTCAACGGCCTCGGCCGCCGCGCCGGCTGCGAAACTGATCTCAGGTTCGAGAATCGACCTGACGCTGCACCTTGAAAAGCTGGCTCTAAGCGAGTCGATTGACTACGCCGGCAGCGGTCGCAACATCTTCTCCGGGGAGTCGGCTCCGGTCCCGATTGAAACGGCCCAGGCATCCGCGCGGCCTGAAGTCACGGCTCCGCCCGTGTATACTCCGCCCCCGGTGCCGCAACCGCCAGCGATCGACCTGCGCTACTTTGGCTACGCCGCCGGCAAAGACGGCAAACGCCAGGCGTTTCTCTTGCGCGGCGAGGACATATTCGAGGCCTCCGTGGGTGAGATCGTAAACCATCGCTACAAGGTCGTTGCAGTCGATGCTCACTCCGTGCAGGTGACAGACCTGAGCTACAACAACACCCAGACGCTGCCGCTGACAAATTGAGGACCACGATGTTGAGGACCACGATGCGAAAGCCCATTGGTCACAAGACGAAAGCAACACAAGGCGAAGAGGGCTACATGCTTATTGCCGTGCTCTTTCTCGCTGCAATGATCCTGCTGATGCTCTCCATTGCGGTCCCAAAGATGGCTGCCGACATCGAGCGCGATCGCGAAGTGGAGCTCATGCACCGAGGCAAGCAGTACATCCGCGGGATCAAGCTCTACTACAAGAAGTTCGGCGCCTACCCGCCCAATATGGAGGCGCTCGAAAAGAGCAACGAGATCCGCTTTCTGCGTAAACGATACAAAGATCCCGTCACCGGCAAAGACGAGTGGCACCTCATCCACTTCGGCGAAAACAAGACACCCACCGCGATGGGCTTCTTCGGGCAGCCGATGGGAGGCATAGGCGGCGGAACGATGGCCGGAACAGGCCCCGGCGGAATGGGCCAGGGCGGCTACGGACAAAGCGCAGGCGGCAGCATCTTTGGCAATAACGGAACAAGCAATGGCGGCGCATTCGGCAGCAGCGCCTCCAGCATCGGCGGCCTCAGCAACACCGACCCAACTGCAGGCACTGGAGCCCCCAGCGGAACAAACACAACCGGCGCAACCAACGGAAGCAGCAGCACGCCGGCCGATCCCAATAACCCGAATGGCGGCGCCAATTCGGGCAGCGCAAACGCGGGCGGATCGATCTTCGCCAGCAATTCAACCGGCGGCAACAACCAGACCTTCGGCGGAGGCGGCTTCATCGGTGTCGAGAGCACCAGTCCAAAGCTGGCGATCCTGATCTACAAAAAGAAGACTCATTTCAACGAATGGGAATTTGTCTACGACCCCATGTCCGACCGCATGATGATCAGCAACAATGCTGGTGGCGTAGGACAGCCGATGAGCGGTGCTGGCAACAGCGTTGCCACCCCGGGCAGTGGCGGGCTCTTCAACAATCAGCCAGGAGGTGGAGCGATTCCTCCTCCGCAGCAACAGCAGTTCCCGCAACCGCAACAACCAACCACGCCGCAGCAGTGAATCTCTCCGCTGCCGCCTGAGCGATCCACGCAATGAAAAAGCCCATCCACAGTGGATGGGCTTTTTTCAGAGAGAACCTGGGCCGGAATGTCGATCAAAAGCATGCCCTGAGGCAAGCTACACAGCTTTGAAATCTCAACGCTGAGCTTAAACGCTGAACGACGAGCCGCACCCGCAGGTGCTCTTCACGTTAGGATTCTCAAACTTGAAGCCGGCAGCTTCAAATGTCTCAACGTAATCCACAACACAGCTATTGAGATACATCAGCGAGGTGGCATCGATGAAGACCTTCAGCCCGTCATAGGTGAAGACTTTGTCCATCATGCCGGCCTGGTTTTCGAAGGCCATCGAATACTGGAACCCGGAGCAGCCGCCGCCGACAACGCCAACGCGCAGGCCAGCCGGAATCGGATCCTGCGTCGCCATAATCTCGCGGACTTTCGCGATAGCAGACGGAGTCATATTCAGCGGAGTCGCTTTGGTCTCCGGGGCGGGTACGATTGTCGGTTCAGTTGGGATCGATGCTGTGGTGGTGGCCATTGATGGATTCTCCCGTATTGCCGAGCCTGTTTTGAAATTCCAGGAACTCTGTTCTTACTTTACTGCCAGCGGGTGGCGGAAACAAGCCCGCCAGTACCGGATCTTGCATATTGGATGCCACATTAGCGCAATAGGTCGCAATAGAGCGGCCACATTCAGTCCACCCCAAACGGGTGATTGACGCTGTTGGGGTTAACGCAATTCACATAAAAAAAGTTCCCTCTGAAGCAACACAGCGCTTCAGAGGGAATTAGTCAAAACGAAACAGTTTCAAAAGTGAAGTTACTTCTCAGCCTGAGTCCGTCCACGCTGGAATAGCTCGTTTACGGTGCGTACAAAGTGCTCCGCACCGGCTGGCGTCGCTACACTGCCGCTCAACACCTTCTGGTAAGGGATATCGTGGCCGTAGTACGTCCGCGTATCATCTTGATTCTGGTTCACTACGTCGCCCGTCAGGTCGATGCCGGCAAACAAGCCCTTGCTGCGCGAATACGTATAGAACTCCGCGCTGGCCAATTCGGTCGTCGAAGCCTGTGTATTGCGTCCCACCGGTCCCGCTGCCGCGGCAGCATCGCCGCCCAGCTTTACCTTGTCCTTCAGCAACGCGTCCATGCTCTTGTGGTTGACACCGACCAGCACCAGGTCAGTAGACTGGCCGCCAGCCTGGAAGCCAACGCTCGCGCCCGTCATCTGGATGAATACAGGTGCGCTCCAGCCAGTCGCTGTGCGGCAGGTGGCTACTCCCTGTCCATATTGAGCGCCAACGACGAAGGCGCCCTTCTTGAATCCCGGAACAACCGCGACGCACGTAGCGTGCGACGCGATATCGAGCGGAATGCCCTTATCGGGTGTAGCCATCAACTCATGCAGCACGGCATGCGCCGCCTCGATACGTTGATCCAGCTTGGCCGTATCGGACTCGGCCAGCGCAAAGGAGCCGCACAAGGCGAGCCCGCAAAAAGCAGCAATAATCTTTTTCATATTTTTCTCCTCTGCCGGCGCTCATTCCGCCGTCACAGATATCTGGATGACTCCTTCCCTTTGGAGGCGGGTTACATTGGAACGGTTGTTCACCACATCCATCATCAGGTGAGCAGAAAGAACCACCCCGCAGCCTTCTCCGGCTATGTCGTAGGCGCTGGTAACCTTCGCCAAATCAATTAATTAGACGAAAATTAAAAACTTGATTTCGCATACGTTAAAATTCCGCTTCTAGCAAAAAGCGATGAGCGTCATAATGTTTCCTGCGAGGTCGTTAGCCTATGTGTCGAAACATCAAAACACTTTTCAACTTCGAACCGCCCGTCACAGAACACGAGATTCGCGACGCATCGCTCCAGTTCGTACGCAAAATCACCGGCTTCAACAAGCCATCCATGGCCAACGAAATCGTCTTCCTCACTGCCGTCGATGAAATCACCACAGTCGCCACCCGCCTGCTTCAATCGCTCGAGACCACAGCCCCGCCCAAAGACCGCGAAGAAGAAGCCGCTAAGAAAAAAGCCCGCTCCGTCGAACGCTTCGCCTCCTGATTACCACATCCCAGATTCTTCCTACCCAGCCACGAATCTCCGTGCTACCCTCCTTGCGTACGTCGGTAGACTCCCACAGACATCCCACATTCTTTGGAGGGCCTTCTCATGCCACGTCCGCATATTGTGCAGTACCCCGGCGCCACGAACTTTAATATCCCCATGAACTTGAGCCCCCACTATCCCAACCGTTGGCAGCTCATGGACAGCGACTTCTACATGGATGTCGCCTGCGTGGTGCCAACCCCCACGCCAGGCGGCTTGGCCGGTATCTGCAGCCAGGCCTATGCCTTCCGTTCCGCAAACGAATCCAACGATTTTCGTACTTTTTTCAGAGATTGGGTTGCCAATCTCCTGGTTCTCTATCGCGGCTTCCCCGGATGCCATTACTGCTGGCCTGACCTGCTCAATGGCTCTCTGGAATCAGAAGGCAACCGCGACTACCCGGAGTTCACCATGAACGGTCATGGCCGCGGAGATACCCGCTGGCTCCCTTCAGCCGATCTGAACACCGCGCAGGGCGTCTCTTTCCAGTGCTGCGATGCCCATACCCAGGCGCTCTTCTTGCACGAGCCCGTTCCCATTGGCTTTACTGTCGCCATCCCCTGTGGCAGTGGCAGCGGCCGCTCCATCTGCTGGCTCAATGCTGGCGAAATTGTCATTCGCGGACCCCTGATGGCGCCCCAGTATCGCATGCACTCCATCACATGGATGGACCCTGCGCCACGCTTCGCTCCATGGCCTGCGGCATTTTCGAACGTTCTTCTACCTACGCAGCGTCCCTACCAGCCCGCCTCTCAGTCTGTGATCGACACTTGGTGGGACCTGCCACACAACCAGGCCTGGATGGGGCTGATGGCCGTTCAGGATGGCGTGATCGCCGCCGCCGCCCCTGCCCAGGCACTCGCATCTGCTGCCCGCGCTGCCCGCCGTCTCATCAACCCCGTGTATTAACAACGACGCTGGTATCTAATCCCAATCAGGTGTCTTAATTTGAAGGGTAGGTACGGGCTTCAGCCCGTACATAAAAACTCAACTGAAGAAGGAGCTTCAGTCCCTGAGGTATCGCCATCTTCTGACGAGTGCGTCCGCAAGCCTAGCTTTTGTTATGTAATAACCAACCATCCTGAGCTGCAGGGCAGGACTGAAAAATAACTTTCCAATCATCAGAACTTTGACACTGGTTGACACACAACGGCATGGCTGACTCCGCCAGCTCCGCTATCACGTGCGCAGCACGCCTATCTCGCTAAGCGCAAAGCACGCTAACTCGCTGCACTGGACCAGGGATCCCGCAGCAGCGCGCTCAAACGAAAATCATTGCCATGCCGCTCAATCTCCGCAGCATCCAGCGATACCGGCGCGCCCAGTTCCCGAAAAGCAGGCACCGAATTCGCTCCCAGAATCTGCGGCGCACAGAAGACCGTAAGCCGGTCCACGAGCCCCCCTCGCAGCAATGCCGTGTTCAATCGCGAACCTGTCTCTGTCAGCAGCGTCAGAATCTTCTCCGCCCCCAGCATCTCCAGAACACGCTTCAGCGGAACCCGCGCTGCCTCTGCCTCCACAACCTCCACCCTTACCCCCCGCGCCTCCAGCGCTGCCCGCCGTGCCGCATCCTGGCTCACGGTAAACACCACCAGATCGCTTTGCGCCGACTCCACAATCCTGCTGTCGACCGGCAAACGCAGCCATGAGTCCAGAATCACGCGCAGCAATGGTCTGCGCCGCGCCTTGCCGCTCCGGTCCGTAAGCGATGGATCATCGGCAATCACAGTGTCCACGCCGGTCAGCACGGCATCCGCAGCCCAGCGCATCGGCTGCACTGCCGCCCGTGCCAGCTCCCCTGTAATCCAGTAAGCCTGTCGCGGATGCCGGGTTCCCGGCGCAGGCGCGATGCGTCCATCCAGCGTCATCGCCACCTTCATCTCGACAAACGGCCGTCCGGTCTGAATCCAGTGCGCAAAGCTCTCATTGAGCCGTTGCGCTTCAGCGCGGCAAAGCCCAATCTCGACTTCTACCCCGGCAGCCCTGAGTCGTTCCAGGCCCTGCCCCGCCACCAAGGGATTAGGGTCCTCGGTAGCAGCCACCACCCGCGCCACGCCTGCCGCGATCAGTGCCTCAGAACAAGGCCCCGTTCGCCCGGTGTGGTTGCATGGCTCCAGCGTTACATAGGCCGTTCCGCCCCGCGCTCGCTCCCCGGCAGCCCGTAGCGCGACTACTTCGGCATGGTCCCGCCGGTCGTACTCATGCCAGCCTTCGCCGGCCAGCGCGCCATCCTTGTCCAGGATCACGCATCCGACCATCGGATTAGGCGAGCACAGCCCCGTCCCTAGCCGGGCAAGCTCGAGCGCCCGCCGCATCCACCCGGCGTCAGATTGAGGATCCGATTCAGACTTGGATGGCATCTTTTCCTTGTCCTTGAAGAAACAGACTCCGTGCAGCACAAGCATTGCACACCGCATGACGCGGATTGCGTTCAGTCTGACGCAGATTGCGAGACGTCACGCGGCGATTGCGTCTGCTCAGACGCCGATTGCGACCGGTCTCCTCTATGCCGCACTCATTTTTACTTATCCATCCAACAGGGAATCCGCAAAGGCGGCCGGGTCAAACTCCAGTAAATCGCCTATTTTTTCGCCTACACCAACATACCGAACCGGCAGCATAAGCTCGCGAGCAATAGCCACCGCGATGCCGCCCTTCGCCGTTCCGTCCAGCTTGGTCAGCACAATCCCGGTCACGCCAGAAGCCTCAGTAAACAGCCGCGCCTGCTGCAGCCCGTTCTGCCCCGTAGTCGCATCCATCACCAGCAACACTTCGTGCGGAGCCTCTGGAATCAATCGTTTAGTGATGCGGCGCATCTTTTCCAGCTCATCCATCAGGCCGCTCTTGGTGTGCAATCGCCCGGCCGTATCCACCACCAGAACATCGATAGACCGCGCCTGCGCAGCCGAAACCGCGTCATAAACCACAGCCGACGGGTCGCCGCCCTGCTTGGTGCGAATCATCTCCACACCCGAACGCGACGCCCAAACCTCCAGCTGCTCGATCGCCGCCGCTCTGAAAGTATCGGCCGCGCACAGCAAAACGGACTTCGACCTCGTCCGGTACCACGCCGCCAGCTTGCCACTGGTCGTAGTCTTCCCCGTGCCGTTCACGCCCACCAGGAAGACCACCTTGGGAGGCAGCGCCGGTTCTTTCATCGGCAGGCGCGGCATTTCCAGAATTGCCCGAATCTGCTCCTTCAGCAGAACGCGCAACTCCTCGCCGCCTTCAATATCCTGCCGCCGCGCCCGGTCCCGCAATTGCTCCAGGATCACAGTCGTCGTCGGCAGCCCAAGATCGCTGGTCAACAACGCCGCTTCCAGCTCTTCCAGCGCCGCCTCATCCACCGTGCGAGTCAGCGCCAGGACGCCTTCCAGTCGTGAAGAAAGCGACTCACGTGTCCGCGTTACCGCCTGCTTCATGCGGTCAACTAACGACGTCACGCCAAAGAAGTTCGACCGTCCGGCAGGCCCATCCGGAGCAGATTCCGTCTGCTGAACCGGCACCGTTTCCAGAGAAGGGTTCTCCTCGGGCAAATCATTTTTTTTACCGCCAAAAAGCTTTGAAAACATAAGTAGTAATCCAGATTCAAGTCTAGCAGCCGATAAATGAAGCGGCACCGGGGTCGCAGACGCTCGATCGGCGAATCGCTTTGTTGCGCGTGTGTATCCAAGTATGGTTGGAGCAATCACACTCTGCCGCAGCACACCGAGCGTGGCAGCGCGAGAGACTGGAGCAACGAGATGGCAACACACACTGAGGAATCCGCCAGATTCGATCTGAATGCGATTGCGCGATCCTTCCCTGAGCATGCCGAGACACTGCTACTCGACAGGTATCTGGTAGATCGCGACACGGCCAGCGCCCGCGTCTTTCGCGTCTATCGCGGAACGCCACCGCACTATCACGCCAAATGTGACGAGTTTCTCTACGTCCTCTCAGGTAAGGGGACATTCTGGATAGAAGAGCCTGCCAATGGCGGCGCCTTCGAAACGGGACATTTTCTGTCGTTCAAGCGCGGAACTGTGCATGCGCTTCCCGAAATCATAGAGGAACCCGTGATCTTTCTCTCCGTAGATACGCCTCGACGAGACCCTGCGGATATCATCTTCGTGAATCCGGACGATGGCACGCCGCAGAGTTTCATTCAGGGAGCGGAATGAGACAGCTTTCAGAACGAAGCCGCAATTTACATTCTCGTGAACCGCAGCCTTGGGGCAGCGATGTAGATTGGAATGGGTACGCCGTCTGTACAACCAAATGAGTCCGTCTGACGGAAATCGTCATCGAAGCATCAACCTGTGAAGGAGCGATCTATGCAACTCGGAATGCTGGGACTGGGCAGAATGGGAGCCAACATGGTGCTGCGCCTTGCAGCGCGCGGCCATGAATGCGTGGTCTTCGACCGGTCAGCCAAAGCGGTCGAAGATATGGCAAAGAAAGACAACATCACCGGCTCTGCTTCCGTCGCGGACTTGATAGGCAAGCTGACCAAACCCCGCGCTCTCTGGATGATGATCCCCGCCGGAGCTGTCGAAGATACGATCGCCGAGATTGTCCCGCTGTTGGAAGAAGGCGACATCCTCATCGACGGCGGCAATTCTTACTACATCGATGACATCCGTCGCGCCAAGGAACTGGCTCCCAAGGGCATTAACTATGTCGACGTAGGCACGAGCGGGGGGGTCTGGGGACTCGACCGCGGCTACTGCATGATGATCGGCGGGCACAAATCTGTCGTCGAGCACCTCGATCCCATCTTCGACTCGCTCGCGCCCGGAATCGGCAACATCCCACGTACCGCAGGACGCGAGAAAATCGCCGGCTCAGCCGAAGAAGGCTACCTCCACTGTGGCGAGAGCGGCGCGGGTCATTTCGTGAAGATGGTTCACAACGGCATCGAATACGGCATGATGGCCGCCTATGCCGAAGGATTGGGCGTGCTCAAAGCCGCGAACATCGGCAAGCACATCGGCGAGATCGACGCCGAAACGACTCCCCTCCGCGACCCGGAACACTACCTCTACGACATGAACCTGGCGGATATTACCGAGGTATGGCGTCGTGGCAGCGTAGTCGCCTCATGGCTCCTCGACCTCACAGCCGCTGCATTGATCGAGGACCCGGAACTGAGCAAATACGGAGGGCGTGTGTCGGATTCAGGCGAAGGGCGTTGGACCATCAAGGCCGGAATCGACGAGGGAGTGCCGACTCCTGTGCTGACCGCGTCGCTCTATACGAGATTCAGTTCGCGTGGAGAAGCCGACTACTCGAACAAGCTCTTGTCCGCGATGCGCTTCGCCTTTGGCGGTCATCTGGAAAAGTCGAAGTAAACAGGACGAAATAGATCACGAAAGACTCGAAGGAGATTCCGTGAGTAACAATCATTCCGACGCGCTTGTCTTTTTTGGCGCGACCGGCGATCTGGCCTACAAGAAAATCTTTCCCGCCTTCCAGGCAATGATCAAACGGGGCACGCTTAACGTTCCCGTGATTGGCGTCGCCAAGGCGGGATGGGACCTCGACCAGCTCAAAGCGCGCGCCAAAGACAGTCTCGAAAAGCACGGCGGCCTCGACGACGCAGCGTGGCAAAAGCTGAACGGGCTGCTCCGTTATGTCGATGGCGACTATGAAGATCCAGCCACATTTGCCGCGGTGAAGCAGGCGCTCAACGGTGCTAAAAGTCCCGCGCATTACCTGGCAATTCCGCCTTCGCTTTTTGAGAAGGTAGTCGAGCAACTCGCACAGTCAGGCTGCGCAGAACGCGCCCGCATGATTGTGGAAAAGCCCTTCGGCCACGATCAGCCTTCCGCGCAGGAGCTGAATCGCATCCTGCTCTCTGTTTTCCCTGAATCGTCGATCTTCCGTATCGACCACTACCTGGCCAAATCGTCTGTGCACAACATGGTGTCTTTTCGCTTCTCCAACAGCTTTCTAGAGCCGTTGTGGAATCGGGAATACATCGAAAGCATTCAGATCACGATGGCTGAAAACTTCGGCGTTCAGGGCCGCGGCGCATTCTACGACCAGACTGGCGCGATCAAAGATGTGGTTCAGAACCACATCTTTCAGGTCATGTGCAATCTCGCAATGGAGTGCCCGGCCCGCCACGACAGCGAGTCGATGCGCGACGAAAAGGTGAAGGTGCTCAAGGCGATTCCCGTCATCGATCCGAAAGACCTGGTACGCGGCCAGTTCCACGGCTATCTAGACGAAAAAGGCGTAGCACCTGGCTCCCAGGTGGAGACATTCGCAGCGCTGCGCCTCGAGGTGAAGTCATGGCGATGGGATGGCGTGCCGTTCTACATTCGCGCCGGAAAGAATCTGCCGTTAACCTGTACGGAAGTGATGGCTCGGCTGCGAAAGCCGCCGGCTGCCAACTTTGTCGAGAAAGACTCCCCGCAGAACTACATACGCTTCCGCGTCAGCCCAGAGATGACCGTGGCCATGGCGGTCTCGATCACGGGGCCCTCCGAGACGGGGCCGCGTGAGGAGGTGGAACTGGTCGCCAGCCGGCATCCTCTGCCTTACGAAATGGAAGCCTATGAGCGCGTGCTGACCGACGCAATCACCGGCGACCCCACGCTCTTTGCCCGGCAGGACTACGTCGAAGAAGCATGGCGCATCGTCGACCCCGTCCTCAAGGCGCAGACGCCGGTCTATCTCTACGAACCAAACACCTGGGGACCAAAAGAAGTGGATGCACAAGTCCAGCCCCCGGGTGGATGGGATATGCCGGTAGCGGAAGAGCCGGAAGACTTCCGCATTGTTGGAAAGACACAGCGAGCATAACTTTAGAATCAGCTCGAAACAAGGCCTTGCCGGCCAGTCAATCCTCTTCTGGACGAATCGGCCGCTGCATGAGATCCCGTATCGCTTCACGCGGATCTTTGCCTTCGTCGAGGATCAGTTCCATCTGCTCCGTGATGGGCATTTCCACCCCAAGCGAGCGAGCCAGCCCCAGCGCGGCGAGTGTCGTTCGAACACCCTCGGCCACCTTGCCATCAAGGCTTGTGAGAATTTCAGGCAGCTTGCGTCCGCGGCCCAGTTCATAACCGACCATCCGGTTGCGCGAGAGCGATCCCGTGCAGGTGAGTACAAGATCGCCGAGACCGCTGAGTCCGCCCAGCGTTTCGCGGCGGCCGCCGGCGGCGACAGCGAGACGCGTCGTCTCGGCGATGCCACGCGTGATCAGGCCTGCAACGGAGTTGAGCCCCAGTTCCATCCCGGCCAGCATCCCGGCTGCAATAGCAATTACGTTCTTGAGCGCGCCTCCCAGTTCAACGCCAATCAGATCGTCATTGGTGTATAGGCGCAGCGAGGGGCTCGAAAATTCATGCTGGACCAGCGTTGCTAGGGTCGGATCGGCGAACGCAATCGTGACCGCGGTGGGCATTCCGCCGGCTACCTCCTGTGCAAAAGAAGGGCCGCTCAATGCACCGACCGGCAGACCGAGACCGGCCTCCGTCAGGCACTCGCCAATCACTTCAGTCATGCGCATGAAGGAGTGGTCCTCAATGCCCTTGGTCGCGCTGACCAGCACCTGTCCATCGCGCATGTATGGCGTTAACCGCGCCATCGTAGGCCGTAGAAACTCCGAGGGCGTGACGCAGACGAGAATCTCCGCATCGGAAACAGCTTCCTCGTCTGAGGCCGTGATACGAAGCGATTCCGGAAGCGGAAAGCCTGGCAGGAAATGTCTGTTCTCGCGGTCGCTGGCGAGTGCTGCGGCTGCCTCGGCGCGATGGGACCACAGCGTTACCTGATGGTCGCCCCGGTTCGTCAGAGAGAGAGCAATCGCTGTTCCCCAGGCGCCGGAGCCAAGAACGGTAATCCGGCTCATACGGTGTCTTTCATCCGGTCAGGCGTCTTCTCAGGAGCCTTCTTTGCTGAGCCGAAGCGGTACTCCGTCCCCGCCACCAGTCGTTGAATATTCTCCTGATGCTTGACGACGATAAGGCCACAGATGATCCCGATGATGGCGATGATCATGTACGCATGTGTCCACTGTGCAACGAACCAGGCCAAAAGCGGAAAGGCAATCGTCGCCAGCACCGAGGCCAGCGAGACAATACGGCTCAGCGCGAAGACGGCTACAAATACACCCAGCGCGCCTAGGGCCGCCCACGGGACAAGAACCAGGAAGACCCCGAAAGCCGTTGCGACACCCTTGCCGCCGCGTAGCCCCAGCCAGATCGGAAAGATATGTCCCAGTACCGCGCAGAGAGCGGCAAGCGCCGCGGCCTCGTGCGGATGAATTGCGGGAACGCCTATGGCGCCCAGCCAGCCGCCCACCATGACAGCCAGCGCGCCTTTCACCACGTCGAGCAGGAAAGTCACAGCCCCAAGTCCCTTTGCTCCTGAACGCAGGACGTTGGTAGCGCCGATATTGCCGCTGCCCATGGTACGAATGTCCTGCTTGCGGAAGGCTCGCACGAGCAGGTAGCCGGTGGGAATAGAACCAAGCAGGTAGGCCGCGATCACGATGGAAAGGGAATGCAGCCAGATGGAGACTGTGACAGACATCACTCAAACTTTATCAGGTACGGCAACCAGTCATCGGATTGCGTTCTGAGCAAGAGGTGATGGGCCAGTACAAACCTCCACCTACCTGGATTGCATTTCCCTTTGTATTCGTATTGAGGCCGCTACTGAATCGTGGCCAGCGCGTAAGAGAACTCGTAAGAGTGCTTGCCCTCTTCGATCTTGATGTTCATCGACCCGGAAAGGCCGTTGAGGTCGCCCGTACCCGAGTCGGGGACGACCGAGATCGAGAGATCAGGGACACCCCGGTTCATGAGGCCCGTGTGATGCAGGATAAAGCTGCCCTTACGCCCTTGAAGCGAGCCGGTGACCTTTTCAATGGCCACGTAGACACCGGAAGAACCGGGTTTGCCATCGCCGTAAGCGAGCATCTGGCCTTTGCCGGTGGCTTCAAGGTCGCCGACGTACAGCTTGTCGATCATGAAGCGGCCAAGCCCATGTTCAACTGGGCCCTCGCTCCAGGCCTGCGGCGTCATCTTCACCGTAAAGCTGCCTGCTGCCACTGTCTTCATCTGGGTCATCCTCCCGGCCTGCTTCACCAAGTCAGCCGTAATCTTCTTCCGCGGTCGATTCTTTCATGCCATCGCTGCGATTGGCAGCACGCAGGCAATCTTCAACAGCTTTATCAACGCGTTTTGCCCGTGCCTCAGGGCTTTGGCAAAGAAAGATAGCGAGAAGATTGTTCCTCCGCTGGATTCGCGTAAGAGCATCCCAGCCAGTCCGTGCTCGAGGCTGCCGTCGAAAAGCCACCTGCAGCACCGGCGGAACCTCAATCTCGCCTTCCATCACCAGCATCATGCGCTCCACCCATTGCTCGGCCCGGCGCTGACGCGCTTCAGCCGATTTAGGCTGCGCAATGGCATCACAGATGTAGTTGCGTGTCGAGTAATTCAGTTGCTTAAACCACTTCTTTACTTCGCGATCTTCCTTGAACAGTTTGGCCAGTTCCGGCGGAGGCGAAGCCGAGCGATCCTCAAGATTAGGCTCAATCACGATCTCGGCAATGCTGTTGGGTGCAGCCTTCGCCTGTTTCTGCATGGTGCGGGTGACTAACAGCAGATGGCCGCTGACCTTGCCGCCAAAGAGCCAGCTACGAAACGCAACACCGTTGATCGTGCCCCGCACCCGCATGCCGTTACGATCCGGCCAGACCTTAACCGGATCGAAAGGAATGCGAATCGCAGTCCAGTAGATGTCCTTACCGGGATCCAGCGGGAGCAGGCCGCTTTCCACCTTTGCGCGAAAGCGCATCTGTTTGGGTTGATCTTTGCTCATCTCCGGCAAGGGAATTTTAAGGCACAGTAGTCGAATCGACTATCCTTGAACACGGTAGAGCCGTCGAAAATGGTACGGTCGCGCAAATTTCAACACGGCACATTCGCTGCCAAGGAATCCGACTCGATGAAGTCTCGTCTCCCCATTCTCAGCCTCGCTCTTGCTCTCGCCTCTTCTCCGATCGTTGGACAAGTGCTCAAGCCCGAATCGGGCACAGTTCCGCAGTCGCTTGAAGATCGCCGCAAGGCGCTCAATCATCTCTTTGACGACTACTGGCAGGATAATCTTCGCCACTCGCCGGAGTTTGCCTCAATGATCGGCGACAAGCGATACAACGACCAAATCTCGGACTACTCGGTGAAGGCGTTCAACGAAGGGTTGGAGCGAGAACAAGGCTTCCTGATGCGGCTGGCCGCCATCGATACGACGAGTTTTACGCCACAGGAGATCATCAGCCGCGACCTGCTGCTGCATCAGTTCACTGAGGACCAGGAGTCGGCCGAGTTCAAAGAGTGGGAGATGCCGGTCAACCAGATGAGCGGTATTCACCAGACATATCCAAGGCTGGTGGCGCAACTCGAGTTCAAGACGGTCAAGGATTACGACGACTGGATCGCGCGGCTGCATGCGATTCCCACGGCCTTTGAGCAGACCACCCACAACATGTCCATCGGCGTTGAGGATCATCGTGTTCCGCCGAAGTTTCTGATGGAAAAGGTGCTGGAGCAGGTGAAGGAACTTGCCCATCAAAAACCTGAAGACTTGCCGCTGGCGATGCCGCTCCAAAAGTTTCCCTCGTCCATTCCCCCTGGCGAACAGGCCCGCATCAAGCAGGAGATGCTCGGCGTCATCGCAAAGGAAGTGCAGCCCGCCTACCTGCGTTTCCAGCGCTTTCTCGAGGTGACCTACGTGCCGGCTGGACGCGAAGAGCCAGGCATCTCCTCACTGCCGGATGGGGCGAAGTATTACGCGTTCAGCATTCGCCGCACCACGACGACCAAGCTGACGGCGGAGCAGATTCACCAGATCGGTCTCGATGAAGTAAAGCGCGACGAGACGGAGATGCTGGCGATTGCGCAAAAGCTTGGCTTTCAGGACCTGAAGAGCTTTCGCGCCAGCCTCAAGACCGACCCGAAGCAACATGGGGCTACTCGCGAACAACTGCTGAACGACTACCGCCAAATACTGAAGCCGATGCAGGCCAAGCTGCCGGAACTCTTCGGTCGGCTGCCCAAAGCTCCGTTTGAGGTGGTGCCGGTACCGGAGTTCGCAGAAAAGACCTCTGCCCCGGCCTATTACGACGCGGGCACACCCGACGGAAGCCGTCCGGGCCGCTTGACGATTGACACCTACAACTCCGAGCAACGGAATCTGTATGCGGTGGAGGCCATCGCATACCACGAAGGCCTGCCGGGGCATCATCTGCAGATCTCAATCAGCCAGGAACTGCAGGGCGTGCCCGAGTTCCGCAAGTTTGGCGGGTACTCTGCCTACGCTGAGGGCTGGGGCCTCTACTCGGAACGGCTGGGCAAGGATATCGGCTTCTATCAGGACCCGTACTCCGACTACGGACGCCTTGAGGCAGATATCTGGCGCGCAATCCGGTTGGTGGTCGACACCGGAGTTCACTCGAAACACTGGACGCGCGATCAGATGGTGCAGTTCTTCCACGACCATTCAGCGATCGACGAACCGAGCATCCAGGCCGAGGTAGACCGCTATATCGCATGGCCAAGTCAGGCGCTGGCCTACAAGATCGGCCAGCTCAAAATTCTCGAGCTGCGCGAAAAAGCAAAAAAAGAACTCGGCGTAAAGTTCGATATACGCGCCTTCCACGACCAGGTACTCGATTCCGGCGCACTACCGCTCGATGTACTGGAGACACGAATCAACGATTGGATCACAGAGCAGAAGTAGGGCTGAGCCTGTCTTCAGGGGGCGAGGGCCTGTCTCCGTCGCTGCTCGCTTGCCTTCATGACTTCATTCATCTCCGCCGCTGGCCGAATCTCGAAAATGTTGCCATACGTCAGAGCCGGATGCTGGCCGATGAGCTGTACAGCATGATTCATGTCCCTCGCTTCAAGGACGAGAATGCCGCCGAGATGTTCTTTTGTTTCGGTATAGGGGCCGTCGGTCGTTGCCACCTCTCGGTTCTTCCGCGATAGAGTCAGGGCGGTCTCCGGCCCCTGAAGCGCTTCTCCACCGGCCCAGTGCCCGCTGGCGCGAAGATGGTCGTCATATTCAAAGCATGTATCGAACATGGCGTTTCGCTCGCGCTCAGTCATGCCATCGAATTTGCCTTTGTCGTAGTAGCCAAAACAAACATATTTCATGGTTCTTCTCCTCATAGCGGATGGAACGAACCGGCAGCAGAGCGTTGCGCCGGCTCGTTCATCTCATCGCCAGGCCGCGTCTTCCGAGGGCGCAGTGGCCAGCTTGTTTAATTGCTTTCGCGGGTTATTGTTCCGGAGCCGGAAAGAATAGAAGCTCGCGCACTTCGCCCACCGCATCGCAGGTGATGGCGCCCTTGCGCGCCCACGCGAGTGCCTCGTCTATATTGGCGGCTTCCAGTATCCAAAAACCGCCCATGTGTTCCTTGGTCTCGGTGTACGGCCCGTCGGTGACGAGCACCTTGCCGTCGGATTGCTTCCGCACCGTCTTGGCGGCGGCAGGCGGGGCAATGCCGCAGGCGAACTTTCTTATGCCGGCAGCAATCATTTCGCGGTTGAGCGCGTGGATCTCTTCGATCATCGCTTCGGTTACGGTGGACGGGTCGAAGTCGTCGGGCATGTAGTTACAAACCAAATACTGTGGCATGACTTTTTCTCCTTGTTTCCTGTGGCTTGCTTCCGATGACTCGTTTCCTGTTCATTCAGGAGCCGTAGCTCATCGTTCTGTTGCCCTATAGTCGTTGGGAAGACCGAAAATCGACAACAACCGCCAAAATTTTTATTGCAGGCAGGTGGCCCATTCATCCTGGTATCGGGAGCTGTGCCCGCTCATCGCGGCCTTATCGCGATGAGCGGGTCCTCGGCCCCAGCGGAGTTACGATAGCAACATGCCATACGGCCTGAAGCGGTTCCAGAAAGCCGAAGCCCTTCACTTCATTACGTTCAGTTGCTTCCACCGTCTTCCGTTCCTTGAAGCGCCGGCAACCAAGGAAACGTTTGAGTTCGTTCTGGAACAGACTCGGTCGCGTCATCAGGCCAGGGTCTACGCTTATGTCCTGATGCCTGAACATATCCACTTGCTGATCAACGAGCCGCCGCTGATCCTGGTGGCGCAGTTTTTGAAGGCGCTCAAGCAGATCACTTCACGCAAACTGCGAGGCGATCGCCGGCAGTTCTGGCAGGATCGTTATTTTGACGCGAACATCCGCGGCGAATCAGCCCGGTCCGAAGTGATCCGATATATCCACCGGAATCCGGTCAAGCGGGGACTGGTCGCATCGCCCGAGCAGTATCGATGGAGCAGCTTCAGCCACTACGCTACCGGAATCCGAGGAATCGTTGAAATCGAGTCGGAGTGGACGGCAAGAACTCGCGGCCCACTCATCGCGATAAAGCCGCGATGAATGGGGCACAGACTTCCCTATTTGCGAAGCTCAGCGGGTGGCTGGATCGGTGAGTGGGCCACCTGTCTCTGGGCGTATCACCGGCAATCCAGAAGTAAAGCCAAAAGGGGTTCTGTCCGGATTGGCGACTACACGTCCCGTACAGAGGCAGGTGTCCAGCTTCAGACAATATCGGCTGTGATGAACGGCGTCGTATTGTCTTACGTCTTATAGAGTGCAGCACAAAGGACTGAAAAGGGAGACGGGTTTATGAGATTCAAGCTGATGATGCCGGTCACACTATGCCTGTCTCTTTTAATCGCAGTGGGATCGGCGCAGACCATTGCCGAGCCGTTGCCCCAAGAGCTTGGGACAGCTGAGAATGGCCATTATCGCAATATTTTGACGAATGTCGAATTAACGGTCCCAAATGGATGGGTGTTCAAGGGCGACGGCCCATCCACAGGCAATGGCCAGATGGCGATAGTCGCGTCCGACTCGGGGATCGCTGTGCGCGTTTGGATGCGGCCCTTCCCCTTAGCGGCAGCGGATATTCCCGCGGGACTTCGCAGGCTACTGGAGCAAAAACCATCAATGCGCCCCGAAGGATGGGGAATCCGCTCCGCGAGTGTCCAGGAGCGCGCTCTTTCAGGTCACGCTGGATTGAGCGCGACCGCCGACTATGTACAGAATGGCACCCCGATGGTGGAATACGACTTCTGGGTTCTGTCGGGGAAGACGCATGTACTCTTTTTCGGCCAGGCCGAGGCGGACAAGCTCGAAACGCTTCAAGCCGATGTAGAGATACTGGCCAAATCGGCACTGATCCCTTAATAAATCGTGATCATGTTCGGGGAGTGGCCGGAGAGTAGGCAGGTGGCCCGCTCATCTTGGTATCGGGAGCTGTGCCCCGTTCATCGCGGCCTTATCGCGATGAGCGGGTCCTTAGATGGAATGTGGGGACAGGCGGGACGGACTCCGCTTTTCCCCAGCGATGAGCCACCGGACTTTTTATTGCAGCCGTTGGATTCGCTCCCGCAGGAATTGCCGCTCTGGTTCCTGTTGGGTCAGCGCCAGAGCTTTCTCATAAGAGGACCGAGCCTCAGCGGTCCTGCCGAGCCTGCGGCACATATCGGCGCGGGCTGAATGCACCAGGTAGTAATTTGCCAATTCGCCATGTTCCAACACGGCGTCGATATGAGCCAAACCGGCCTCCGGACCATCGCGCATGGCAATGGCCACGGCGCGATTGAGATGCACAACCGGCGAAGGCTGAATCCGTACCAATTGGTCGTAAATCGCAACAATCTGCCGCCAGTCGGTCGCAGCGACCGATTCTGCTTCAGCATGAACGGCCGCGATCGCAGCCTGCAGTGTGTATGCACCGAAGCGGCGGGAGTTCAGGGCTCGCTCCACCAATGCCATTCCCTCCGCGATCTGCTCCCGGTTCCAGAGCGAGCGGTCTTGATTTTCCAGCAAAATCAGCTCTCCAGCCGGAGAGGTTCTCGCGGCGCGACGGGATTCCTGGAGCAACATCAGAGCAAGCAGCCCAATCGTCTCGGGCTCTGGCTGGAGGCCGGCCAGCAACCGTCCCAATCGAATCGCTTCGCCGGTTAGCTCGGCCCGCGTTACTTCCGCTCCCGCCGCAGCCGAGTAACCCTCGTTAAAGACGAGATAGATGACCCGAAGCACCGCATCCAGCCGCTCCGGCAATTCCTGCGGCGACGGCACTTCGTATGGAATCGGTGTCTCTCGAATTTTTGCCTTGGCGCGCACGATGCGTTGGGCGAGCGTTGCCGGCGTAACCAGAAATGCCCGGGCAATCTCCTCCGTGGTCAGGCCGCAGATTTCGCGAAGAGTGAGCGCGACCTGTCCTTCCGGAGGCAGAGCGGGATGGCAGCAGGTGAAAATCAGACGGAGGCGATCGTCCTCGATCTCTTCATTTTCCTCAGGCGCTTCGCTGACGTGCGCCTCCATGTAGAGCGCAAGATCTCCCTGCGCTCCATTGAAGCGCGCGCGTCGGCGCATAGCGTCTATAGCTTTGAAGCGTGCCGTTGAAATAAGCCAAGGGCGTGGCTTGTCCGGTATACCAGCCAGCGTCCAGGACTCGAGAGCGGCAGCGAACGCCTCGTGCATCGACTCTTCGGCCAGGTCCAGGTCTCCGAGGAGGCGCACGAGCGTCGCCAGAACCCTGCCCGATTCCGACCGGTAGAGAGTCTCAATGGTCCTGCCGAGTTGTTCGGGCACGGGCGACGGCGTCGGCACAGGCATGTACGCCAAACTAGCAAACGGAGTGGTTCAATACAACTGCGTTCAGGCGTCTACTACCTACAATTCATCGGTGTCACGATTTCTTGCACGTTGTCACTAAACGCTAAATCGCCAATGCACTCATCCAAACACAATCGCTAAGGATCGCAGGTTGGAGTGTTACATCAGCCGCCGTCGAATCAGATCCAAAGCTTGCTGGCTGGCCCACAGCCGAATGCGTTCGCGATCGCCACGGAAGTGGCACTCAATCGACTCTGTCTTGTGTCCATAACTCACAGCGATATAAACGAGCCCAACAGGCTTTTCTTCAGTCCCGCCACCAGGCCCGGCGATGCCGGTGATGCCGACGCCCATGCTCGCCCCGGCGCGGTGGCGAATGCCGCGCGCCATCACTTCGGCAACATCGGCGCTGACCGCTCCGTAAGTCTCAATAAGCCGCGGCGGAACACCGCAGAAGTCGACCTTCAACTCGTTCGAATAAACGACCGCTCCACCAAGAAATGAGCGCGAACTGCCGCTGATCGACGTGAGCCGCTCGGAGAGCAGACCACCGGTGCAGCTTTCGGCGACGGCAAGGGTCTCCTGCTTGAGTTCAAGGTAATAGAGAACAATCTGCTCCAGCGTTTCATCCGAAGAGGCGTAGAGATGCGTGTCCAGCGCCTCTTCAAGTTTGCTGGCCAGCTCGTCGACGCGCTGTTGCGCCGCTTCAAGTGTTGGCTTAGAGCAGAAGAGCTGAAGTTGTATCTCGGCGTTACCGGCGAGAATCGTCGTCTCAACATCCTTGTACGTGGTGTAGATGGGCGCGAGCAAAGCATCGGCAGTCGATTCGGGAATCATCGTCGCCTTCAGCACTCGCTTGGCAATGTGGCGCGGCGGCAAAATCTCGCGCAGCCGTGGAATGCACTCGTTGGTGAAGAGAGGCTTGCATTCGCTGGGAGGACCCGGAACAAGCATGACAATCTTGCGATGGCCTGCGAACTGCGTGTCCAGCCACAATCCGACCGCGCTACCGTTAGGATTCGGCAGAACTGTCGCTCCGTCGATGATGTCGGCCTGCTTAAGATTGTTGTCGGTCATCGTCATGCGCCGCTCGGCAAAGCGAGCGGCCAGGCCAACGACAAGCTGAGCATCGCGGCGAATACCCACGCCGAGCGCTTCGGCCACTGCCTCGCGGCTCAGATCGTCCTCAGTCGGTCCCAAACCGCCCATGACCGCGACCAGGTCTGCGCGCGCCAGCGCAGTGCGTACTGCCGAGACCAGGTCGCGTTTGCGGTCGCCGACGATGGTCTTGAAGGCGACAGCGACGCCGACCTCGTTGAGTTTTTCGGTGAGAAAGAGCGAGTTTGTGTCTTGGCGAAAAGGAGTCAGGAGTTCAGAGCCGACAGCGATGATTTCACATTTCATAAGAGGATTTGGCGTGCGCTCACTTTCAGAAGAGCCGCAGCCCCTCCACGCCCAGGTTGACGTCGTAAACAGCGTCATTGGTGGCCAGGACAGCAGTGCCAAGCGGAGAGAAAGCAACGCCGACCAGATTGTTGCCGGCGACGACCAGTTCTGCGTTTCCGGCGGGAGTGATGCGTACCAGGCCTCGCCGGCCATGCAGTGAAGCAGTGACGTAGACGTTCTCGTCGCGATCGAGTGCCAGGCCCTGAGGGCGGCCAAGCCCGCGAAACCAGGCAGACGTAGTGCCGTCGCGATCGATCGCCCATACGCAGTCGTACGACGAGAGCGAGGGTGCGGTCACGTAGAGCGTTCCATCGGCTCCAACTGCGAGATGGTAGGCCGCTACGCTTGGTTCAAGGGTGGCGTAGACGAAGATCTGGCGGGTGGTGCCGACGTTGCCCGGCGCGATCTTGAAGATAGTGCCGCTGCGGTCACCAACGAACAGGTTGCCGTCGGGATCGAAGGCCGCTCCAGTCGCGACGCCCATGCCTTCGGCGTAAACAGTGGCCTCTCCGCCGGCGTCGATTCGGTAGACAGTGCCCTCAGCGCGCGAGGTGACAAAAAGATCGCCATCAGGGTCGAAAGCCAGGCCAGTTGGGTTCAGGATTCCGCTGACGAAGGGGGTGCCGACTCGGTCCGGGCTGACTCGCACAATGGAGACCGGCGTCTGCTTGCCGCGCGGTCCGGAAATAGTGGCAAAGGTCATTCCGCTGCGGCTGACGACGGGACTTGTAACCGGATGCAGGCCATCAGAAAGTTCGCGGGCGATGCGTAGATGGACGGCGTTGCTGGCGCCCTCGGAATTGCGTACCTCCACGATTCCGGATGAGGCGTCGTCGGGTACCTTGAAACTCAAGCGGCTGTCGCGGCTCAGCAGCAGGTGCGCGGGAACGCCATCGACATACACAACCGGAGCGACGGAACCGCGCGGTCCAAGATAGCTGCCGTGCAATTCGACGTCTCCGCCGGGCAGCGCAGCTGGAGGCACGACGGCCTCAATGGTCGGTGGAAGCGAAGTCTGTTTGGCGAGCCTGGGCATTGGGGGTAGGTCCAAACTAAATCCAGTGGCCGATCAAGAGCAACACAGCCCAAGCATACAACCCGGCGGCCACGTCGTCGAAGACGATGCCCCATCCCTCAGGAAGCTTCTCCAGGCGGCGTATTGGAAAAGGCTTGAAGATATCGAAGACGCGAAAGAGCAGCAGCGCAATGAGAATATGCGGCCAGTCGAGCCGGAGCGCCATACCGGGCAGTGCGAGCGCGCTGAGCGTGATCCACTGGCCGGCTACTTCGTCGATGACGACGAAGCCGGGATCTTTGCGACCGCTTTCGCGGGCGGCGATAGTGGCAGCCGGAACGCCGAGCGCGACGGAGAGGACGACGCCGGCGAGCGTGAGGCCGAGTAGCGTTATCGACGCAGGATGAAGAAGCAGAGCCACGCCGGCCCAGATCAACGTGGCCGCGACTGAGCCCCAGGTTCCAGGGCCTGGCTTACCCAGGCCCGCGCCGAAGAAGGTGGCGACGGTCCATGCCCACAGAGTTTTCCTGCCGGATTGAAATTGGCAGGAAGGCGCCGCAGGCCACCCACCTTCAGCGGCCTCAGCCTGCGCGCGCGCGATGGCCTCGCGCGTCTGCTTAGAGTTCAATTGCCACCGCGTTCATTGCCGCGTTCGGAGCCTTCGAGGTCTTCGAGCAGGTCGGGATCGAGGACGGGTGAGCTGATCTTGTAGGCGCCCATGGCCCACTTGCCCAGGTCGATGCGGCGGCAGCGGTCGCTGCAGAACGGGAAGTCTTCGTCGGTAGCCTTCACCAGCTTCTTGCATGAAGGGCAGTGGAGCGATTTGATCTTTGGTGTTTGTTTTTTTGGAGGCATAGAGAGTCAGTGCGATCGCCGACTTGTTTTATGGTATCGCGCTGAGAGCCAAGCTGCGAGTGCGGCCAGTTTCCTACTTTTTAAGGCGAAGATGAGGCGAATCTGATGCAAGGGGGGGTAGGGGGTATGGTTTTTGAGGATTTTCGTGGGCTAAAGTGCTGGATTAGATGGGGATACGCGAGATTGCGTAGTGCGTTTAATGGCATATTTGCGCACTTAAGCGCACGCTAATTACTTCCCAGCAGACCTCACAGTGATTGCTTTGTATTTATTGTGCATGAACTGAGGGTAATTTCATGCAAATGAGATATGCGAAAAGCTATTCGTGAATTCGGGTGAAGTCGCCCGACTCAAGCGCGAGGAACGATCTAATGAATATGGTGAATGAGCTCACCGAGTTGATTCAGCAGATTGGACCAATCCGCCTCTACAGCTTTTTCGCCGAGCTTGCCTACGCCTTTGAGGACGGCTTCTTTGGGGAGGGTTTTGAGAAAGCCGAGGGTGCGGGCGAGGAGGGACTTGTCGGGGTTTGGTTTTTGGAGCTCTGCTTTGGCGGCTTCGATCTCTGCGGATTGGGGTGCAGTCAGCTCAGAGTTGCGGGTTAGGAGCTTGTCGATGAGCTGGATGAGGTCGGTGTTGTCGTTGAATGTCTGGTGAAGTTCAACGATGGCATTGCCACTTGGGAGCGCCGCGGTGTGAACGGGAGCGTTAAAAATAATCTGTGGCGTAGCTGCAGCGAATACGGCTTTCATCATCTTGTCGAGTACACCTTCTGCGTATTCCTTCTGTATCTGCAAACGCAGGGATTCGTTTTCGCGTAGTACAAGCTGAGCCTGCAGGCCCTCCAGGGCATCGGCTTCGACTTGCTCTTTTGTCTGTTCGTCCGCTTCGCCAAGACTAATGGTGATTTTGGCTCCGCCTCCTGTTTCTTCTACAGTTTTCAAACGAATATTCGTTTCCGGATGTTTGGTGGAAAGATGATACAGAAGGGCGGGGAGCGTACTTAGTTCAAAAGTAGAGAGGCCGCCTTCGTAGAAGAGCTCGATACATGTCTGGCCGGAGTAAAGGCGTTCGAACTCACCAGCGGCATACTCTGTGGGACTCAGAGCCTTCTCATCCCAGTAGATGCGTTCGCAGACGACGCCTTTAATTGACCAGCCCGCGCGCTGGGTCTCCCATAGTTTGGCGTCTGTGAGGATTGCCTGCCCGAGTGTTGCTTCCTGCAGATTGGCTGAGCGCAAGTCAGCGCCAGTCAGAGTCGCACTGTCGAAGCGCGTGTACCGCAGATTTGTCTGGACCAAATGTGCCCAGAATAAGTTAGCTCCGGTGAGGTCCGCCCGGTGCAGGTTGGCCCAGCTCAAATCAGCCCCACTGAGATTTGCGCCGCCTAAGTTCGCTCTGGCGAGGTTTGCCCAGCCGAATGCGACTCCAGTCAGGTCGGCGTCGTATAGTTTCGCTTCGGACAAATCCGCTCGGTACGCTTTTGCGTCATAGAGGAGAGCTCTGGTGAGGTCCACTCCATGTAGCTTCGCTTCAACCAGATTTGCCCCGGTCAAGTTTGCCTGCTGCAGGTTTGCCCAGGTTAAGCTTGCCTCACGCAGGTTTGCTCCGGCCAGATTCGCCTTGCTCAAGTTTGCTCCAACCAGGTCTGCCCGGTATAACCGAGCCTCATTCAGGTCAGGCACGGCGGAACGATTTTCTTGCCGCCATTGGTTCCAGACGATAACTCCTTCTTCAAGTCTGGCGAGATGTTCTGGGTTGGCCACGGGGGAAGGATAGCAAAGGCAGTTACTTTCCTTGCTATCGATTGCATCCAGGCTGGGTTATGTCTTCGGATGGTGCTAGCGCAGGTGGCTGATGAAAGCGCTTAGTTGATGCAGCAGGCTGGACCAGTCGGCGTCTACGGCTTTTTCGCCGAGTTTGCCTGCGCCTTTGAGGACGGCTTCTTTTGGGAGGGTTTTGAGGAAGCCGAGGGTGCGGGTCAGGAGGGACTTGTCGGGGTTTGGTTTTTGGAGCTCTGCTTTGGCGGCTTCGATCTCTGCGGATTGGGATTGGGTGAGCTCGACGTTGCGGATGAGGAGTTTGTCGATGAGCTGGATGAGTTCGGTGTTGTCGTTGAAGGTCTGGTTAAGTTGCACAGTGGCGTTTCCGCTTGGGAGAGCAGCAGTGTGGACTGAGCCGTGAAAATGAACCTGCGAAGACGCCGCGGCGAGCAAGGTTTTGGTCATATGTTCAAGCATGCGATTGTAGTCGTCCTGTAACTGCAGCCGTCGTCCTTCGCTTTCTCGCAGTGCAAGTTGAGACTGTTTCACTTGAATAGCATCGGCCTCAATCTTCTCTTTTGTCGGTTCATCCACGTCACCAAGGCTAATTGTGACTTTGGCTCCGCCTCCGGTTTGTTCAACACTTCTAAGGCTGATCACCACACCTTCGTGCTTTTGCGAGAGATGGTGGAGCAGGGCAGGAAGCGTGCTTAGCTCGAAGGTGGAGAGACCTCCGGGATAATGAAGTTCGATGGTGGTTTGCTCTGAGTAGAGGCGCTCGAACTCACCGGGTTCATATTCGGTCGGGATTTCTGCTTTTTGGTCCCAGTAGGCGCGTTCGCAAATCACGCCCTTGATTGACCAACCCGCCCGCTGGGTTTCCCATAATTGCGCGCCAGTCAGATTTGCACCGTCGAAGATTGTTTGCTGAATATTGGCAGTTTGCAGGTTCGTTTCGTAGAGATATGCCCCTTTGAGCCGCGCCGCGTACAGGTGTACCTGGTACAGGTACGCCTTGCTCAGGTTTGCCATGCTCAGGTCCGCCCCGCTCAGAATTGCCATGCTGAGGTTCGCTCTGCTCAAGTTCGCTTCGCTCAAGTTTGTCCTGCTCAGGTCCGCGTCGATTAGCTTTGCCCTGCTCAAGTCGGCATTGATCAGCTTTGCCTCGCTCAAGTCGGCATTGGTCAGCTTTGCTTCACTCAGGTTTGCTCCGCTCAGGTCCGCCCTGCTCAGGTACGCTCCGTTTAGGTTGGCCCCGCTCAGGTTGGTACCGACCAAGTCCGCACCACCAAGGTCCGTCCGGATCAGGTTAGCCCCGCTCAGGTTCGCGCTGCCCAGGTCGGTCCGGATTAATCTTGCCCTGCTTAAATCTGCCCCGCTCAGATCCGCTCCTGTCAGGTTTGCCCCGCTGAAGTTCGCGCCGATCAGGTCTGTGGAATTCAGTTTCGCTTGAGACAGATCTGGCGGGTCATACATGTCGTCTTGTAGCCACAAATTCCAAACCGCAACGCCTTCCTTGAGCTTGGCGAGATGTTCTGGATTGGCCACGGGGGAAGGATAGCAAAACACAAACAGCAGATTCCCAGAGGGAATGACAGAAAGAAAAACAAGGGCAAGAGCAGTAGACGCGGAGGGCGTTGTTACACGCCGCTCATTAGGTCAAATCTTCGTTCGCTGTAACAATGCACATTTTCCCTATAAATAATGCAAATGCAACCTACTGCAATAGATCACTTTCAACATTCTTCGCCAAAGGCTTCCCATTCGGCGGGTGAGTGCTACACGGGGAACAATTTTGGCGCGGCTGGCGCGCAGCAATACTTGGCCTATTCGATGATGCGGGCTACTACGCCGTAACGGCTATCAGGATGTGGGGAAGACTTTGCGGATTGCTTCCAGATAGGCGGTGCCGTGTTCCTTGTCTGGTTCGAGGTAACTGCCTTCGGTCCACTCGTTCCAGGAGTTGATGGTGATCAGGCGGCGGCCTTTGGGCAGTTGTTTTCGAGCGAAGTCTTTTGCCGATTGCAGGGCCTCTGCAAAAGCCTGCGGAGAGTTATTGACGATGACGGAGGTGAATGGGTAACCGGCGGTGCGGAAGTTGTCGGTCTGGCAGGCACGTGGGGTGGAGTCCCAGCCGACGGTGACGTTGGGAAAGTAGGGGCGGGCTAGCTGGGTGGCGGCTTTGTCGCGGTAGGTTTCGTATTGGCGGCGGATCTCCGAGTACTCGGTGGTGAGTGCGTCGGCAAACTTTGTGTGGTGGATCCAAACGTAGGAGGTGGTGCTCTCGATGTTGAGCTGCTGGAGCAGTTCGGAGAGATTGCTGACTTCACTCTGGCCGGGGAGGATCTGGACTCCCCAGGTGACGGCGTTGACGTGAACGCCGGGCAGGCCGAGCGCTCTTGCCCTGGAGCGGAGCGAGTTGAGTGCTTCGGCGGCCTGGCGCACGCCGCCCATGCCCTGAATGAACCGGTAGAGCTCATAAATGGAGAAGTAGGGCGCTCCGTCGAGGGTGAGGTAGGAGGGATGCTGGAAGAGCTGAAGCATTCGATCAGACATGGCGTCGAATGCTTCGCGGGATATGCCGCCGGCGAACTGGAGATTTGGGGGGCTGGTGAGTTTTGCGGGATGGATGTCGTACCAGTCGTGGTTGGCCCACATGAGGGCAAACTTCAGATCTTTGTTGTTGGCGGCGCCGAGGAAGCCGCGGTCGAGTGCTCGGTTGAGGAACGGGCCGTCTTTGTACCAGTACCAGTCGAAGATGAAGGCGTTGAGGCCGTTGGTGCGTGCGGCTGCGATTTTCTTTTCGAAGACGCGCGGGTCGGATTCGTCTTCATAGCCCCAGTAGGGAACTTTGGGCTGGTGATGGCCGGGAAATCTTGGCGTTGCTGCGCGGACGAGATTCCATTCAGTCCAGTTGGCGCCGTGCGCCTGCTCATTGCGGGGATCGACGTGGAAGTTGCCGAAGTAGTATGCGGCGGTGATGTAGTCGGTGGGGATGGCCGGGCTGGCGGATGCGGCGGTGGGATGAAGGCTTTCTTTGAGAGCGAGAGCTCCGGCTGCGGCTATGAATTCGCGGCGATCCATGTGGACTTCCCCTTGGGTGGGCTTTATGGTCTTGGGTGCGGCTGAAGGATGAGTTTACATATGCGGGGGCTTTGTGGCGCCGCTGGCGCTGTAAAACCACAAGCAGATTCCCTGCGGGAATGACAGAAAGAAAAGCGACAGCAACGGCGCTATTCGATGATGCGGGCGACTACGTCGTAGTGGTGGGATTCGGTGATTTCGCAGCGGTAGAAGGTGCCGGGGACCAGGGTTTCGCGGGGTGTGCCATCGGCGTCGGTTCCGAAGTCGTTGATGAGGACTTTGCCGTCGATCTCGGGGGCGTGCATGAGGGTGCGGCCTTGCCAGAGCAGTTCGGTCTCGTCGCTTACGCCTTCAATGAGGACGTCCATCTGGCGGCCGATCCATTTTTGCTGGCGTTCGGCGGAGATCTTTTGCTGGAGCTTCATGAGGCGCTTGCGGCGGCTCTCGATGGTGCGCTTCGGTACCTTCGCGTCGAGGTCGAAGGCGGCTGAGCCTTCTTCGTCGGAGTAGGGGAATGCGCCGAGCCAGTCGATCTGGGCTTCGGCGATGAACTGTTCGAGAAGCCTGAAGTCTTCATTGGTTTCTCCCGGGAAGCCGACTATGAAGGTGGTGCGGACTACGAGGTCGGGGACGATGTTGCGGGCCTTCTCAATCATCTTGAGGAAGATGTCACCGCTGCCGCCGCGCTTCATGCGCTTGAGGACGGTCGGCGAGGCGTGCTGGAGCGGAACGTCGAGGTACTTGGCGATGTTGTCGTGCCTGGCGATGGTTTCGAGGAGCTTCGTCGTGACTTTGTTCGGATAGGCGTAGAGGAAGCGCAGCCACTTGAGGCCTTCGATCTGGGCGAGGGCGTCGAGGAGGTCGGCGAGACCGTCGGTAAGGCCGAGATCTTCGCCGTAGCAGGTGGTGTCCTGGCCGATGAGGGTGATTTCGCGGACGCCCTGGCGGACTAGGTTTTGGGCCTCGGCGACGACGGACTCGAAGCGGCGGCTGCGGAACTTGCCGCGGAGTTGCGGGATGATGCAGAAGCCGCAGGGATGGTCGCAGCCTTCGGCGATCTTGATGTAGGCCGAGGAGCGCGGCGTGGCGAGGATTCGCGGCGTTTCGTCGGAGTAGAGGTAGTTGGGCAGCGAGGCGATGGCGCCGTCCCAGTGTTCGCGGCTGAATCGGCCCTGCGCTTCGCGGAGGTCGCCTTCGGGGCGGGAGTGCTTGTTGACGGCGCTTGAGGCGCGTTCGACTAAATCGCCAGTTGTGAGGATATTGAAGGGCGAGTTGCTGATTGCCGGCGCGGGCGATTGGAGGCCTGCTGCTGCCAAGATGGCTTCGAGCTCGCCGGTGCCGACTACGGCGTCTACTTCGGGGATGTTTTTCTGGATTTCGTCGCGGTAACGCTCGACGAGGCAGCCGGCTACGATGAGGCGCTTGGCGGTACCTGCGGTCTTGTGGCGAACCATCTCGAGGATGGTGTCGACGGACTCCTGCTTGGCGGAATCGATGAAGGAGCAGGTGTTGACGACGAGGATTTCGGCGTCTTCAGGGCTGTTGGTCAGACGCGCTCCGGCGCGGTCCAGCAGACCCATCATGACTTCGGAGTCGACGAGGTTTTTGGGACAGCCTAACGAAATAAAGCCCACGGTGGGGGCCGTGGGAGTGGATGATTCCTTGCTCACCCTTCTATTGTATCGGGAAGTGAATTTTTGTGCTGACGGGGAGGCTTGATGCGGCTAGGAGTGACCGCAATGGCGGTGCTTTTCGTTTTGCAAGCGTTAGGACAGAATAGCCGTCAGCTTTCAGGACGGGTGGGACCGAGAATGCCTAGCTTGACCTTTCGCAGCACGTTTGAGGGAGGTGGAGTGGATTCTGAAGAGCTTGGAAGTCTGAAGCGCGTCGACGTGTTGAGCAAGGATCAGATTATCCAGACCATTCAGTTTCCTGACGATGATTCTCCATTGAGTTTTGGACCGCCGGAGGACCAGATTCGGCTGGAGGATGTGGATTGTGACGGGTACAAGGATCTGCTGGTGCTCAAGGATGTTGGGTACGGCGGTGTGAACACATGGTATTTCCTCTTTCGATATAACGTGCGCAGCGGGAAATTCGAATGTTATTCAAAGTTCGAGGAGCTTCCATTTCGGAAGGTGAACTGCACGACAAAACTGGTCCAGACTCATAATCGCGAGGGTTGGGCGGGATGCTTGTATGAAGAAGGCACGTATCGCTGGGTCCATGGCAAGCTTGATCCCGTTCGCCTTGAGGTAAGTGACCCCGGGGAAGACGCCAGCCATGTGGTCCGGACGGTGTACGTCTGGGTAAAGGGGAAAAAGAGGCTCCAGTCGCGGAGATGGTATCCGATTGATGATTGCCACGCAACCAGGGGTGGCAGTCGCAAATGAGAGAGGATAGGCCGGGCTTTCAGCCCTTGGTCTTTGTTTGGCTCAAGGACCCAGGCCGTTGGCCTGGGCTGGGATAGCGGCGCGCCTTTGGCGCTTTGTGTCGGGTCCGATCTGGTTTCATGATCGAGAGGGTTCGATTGGCCTGGGCAGGTTAGAGAGTGCCCGCCAGAAGCGGATTCCCTTCGGGAATGACAGACAGAAGGCAAGAGCAAAGGCCGAGGCAACGGGGCCTTCGCTCTCCACCCCACGGACGAGGACCTGTCCGCGGGGACCCCGGTGCGCTCAGGATGACAACGACTGCTTTTGGACCTGCGTGGGTTGTGCTGGCTCACCCTTTCCGCATAGGGCGCAAAAGGATTGGGCACCTCTGCAGTCTCCGATGAGTGGGCGGCTCGACGCTAGATATGCCTATCCGCCCGGCCTCTGCAGAATCCGGTGCCTTGGGTAGCTACCACTCAATGTGTGCATCTTCTCAGTTGAGCGTCGGCGTCGCATCCGCCAACTGAAAATCCTTGAAATCCTCAGTCACAAAGTTGTGCCGCACGGCGTCTTGCTTCGCCGTCTGTCGATCGCCCGGCACAAACTCCGTGATCTTGAAACGTCGCACGGGAACCACCAGTGTCTTCCCTGCAACCGGGAGGCGGGCGTAATCCGTCCGGATCGTCTCCGAATGAAAAATGCTATCGGGCTTAAAAGCCGCCTCCGTGATTGTCCGCAACACCACGCCCGAGTCGGGCTCGATGAAGACCTCTCCCGCATACCCGGCTCGATGGTGAAAGCTCCTTGAGACCACGTTGTTCACCACAGTGCTGGTCGTTACCGCGCCACCATTTGTCTCGATGCCGCCCACAGGCTTGGACTCGATTGACACAGCTTGATACGCCAGCCCGAATTGGGTCCTTTTCTTATCCACCTCAAACGAGAAAGCCGCCAGCCGCCAGCCATTCACAGACTCCCACCGTAAAAATCGCAACCCCCTGCCATCCATGGCTTCCTGCAAAATGGCGTTCGGGCTGAGCGGCTCCTCCACCAACGCCGACACTCCGTTCCCTCCCGGCTCAGTCGTCTCCGTAAATACGGTCTCGACTTCGATTCCATTGACGAATCGCGCTTTATCCAGGTGCTTGTTTATGAGCCGTATGTCCAACCCGCCCTGCGCTGGAATCGCTTCTCTGCTACGGTCATTGGCCTGCTTCGCACCTGTAGTCGGCACCACCTCCGCATAGCCGTCTTGAAAGCGCGCAATCAAGCACCGGGCGCTCAGCGGCGGGAGTTGCGCATAGACATTGGCAGTCCACTCCCGAGCCTTGGCGAGCATCGCATTCTGCTCGGCTTCGTCCGGCGCCGCGATGGCGGGTAAATTCTCCGGCGGCGGCGGGAGTGCGGCGTTCCTCGCCTCCAGCACGTAAAGCTGCTCCGTCGAAAGCGGGCCAGGGAGCAGCGCTACCAAACGGCCCATTTCGCTCGCCGGTAGCTCTTCGCTCAACTCCATTCCGCTCAGCTCTTTGGCGAGATCAATATCGCTCTTCCCTGTGTGCTGCGCAGCAGCCACACGATCCCTTAGTTCCTGCACGGTATGCCTTCGATCGGCCGCCCTCCCTGGCCACGCCACCAAAATCACCGCGACAAGCCACCCAATGTGTCTCATGCCACCCTCTCAGCAAATGGGGCCGGCGCAATTCTAACGCCCCAGCCCTCCGGCCGTCGTTCCGACAGCGGCGCAAGCGCGGTGCGAAAGTTCGCTTCCCCTTACAACACATCCGTGACTGAAACCTCCACACTCGAGGCCCTGCAAGCGCGCTCTCGGCCATCTCCACGACGCCCACCGTTGGGATGACCGCAATGACGCCTGGTTCGGGGGAGTTGTACTTTCCCATATGTTCTTGCCTGGTGGAGGCTGGAGAGAGGCTGGATCAGGACTTTTTGCCGGAGCCGGGAGGCAGGGGGAGGCCGGCGGCTGTCAGGACTCCTTTGGCGTCGGCGGAGAACTGGCCATTGGGGTCGAGTTCGAGGTATTTCTGATAGGCCTCGGCGCAGCCTGCGGGCAGGACCATCTTGCCGCTGGCATCGACGCTGGCCTTGGAGACCAGGGCCTGAGCCTTGAAGTAGTAGGGGCCGGCGCGGGTGGGGTCGGCGGCGATGGCTTTTTCGGCGGCTTTGAGCTCGGCGTCGGTGTTGCCGACCTGGAAAAAGAGCTTGGTTTCGTTGAACAGGTAGAAAGCTGCCTGGGCGGGATTGGCCTGAACGGCGGTGTCAAATGCTGCTTCAGCCTCAGGGACGCGGTTGGTGCGAATGTAGACTTCGCCGATACTGCTGTAGATGATGCCAACGACCTCCGGCGCACGGTCCTGCTCGGAAATGATGACGGAACCGGTGGCGCGGCCGCCGAAGTGACGGTCCTGGTGGGCGTCCTGCCGAATGGACTCGAGATCACGCTGCGACTTGGGGGACCTGGGATCGATCGCGATCGCGGCCTTGAAGCTGGCTTCGGCTTCTGCGTACTTCTGCAAGCCGATCTGCGCGAGGCCGAGTTCTATCCAGGGCAGGATCAAGTCAGGCTTGGATGTCGTGTCCTTGAGCATGATGGCTTCGGCGTCCGCGTAGCGCTTATCCTTGTTTGCGGCGCGCGCAGCAAGCACATCAGCGTTTATCTCTCCGATCGCTTTTGTGGCGTTGTTATCGACCGGGGGTTTGGGCTCCGCTTGCTGGGCGCCGGAGGTAGAGGCGGCGCCTCCGGGTTGCCTGTAGTCCCTGTAGGTCTGGGTGACGAATTGGTGGCGGATGGTGACGCGGGCGGCGTTGGCGTCACCGTTGGGGACGAGCTCGGCGACGGTGAAGCTACGGGTGGGGACGATCATGCTCTTGCCGCCGACAGGCACTGATGCATAGTCGGTGCGGATGTGTTCATAGTGAACGAAGTCGCTGGGCTTGAAATCGGCTTCGGTAATGAGCCGGACGACGGTGCCGGTATCCGGGTCCAGAAAGAGTTCACCGTGATAGCTGCTGTTGGCTTTGAAATTAGTCCATTGAACATTGTTCTGCACGTTGCCCGGAGGGCCGGCAGCACCGCCGGAGGCGCCGGAACCACTCAGGGAAGAGCCCAAGGGAGAAGCAAGATGGGTGGTGCCGGCGACGTCGGTTTGAGGGAAGCAACAGTAGAGGACTGAAAAGTGAGTTTTCTTTTTGTCGATGGCGAAGGAATAAACGGCGACCTGCTTGCCATTGATCAACTGCCAGCGCAGCCACTTGGGATCGCCGTTGGAAGCAATCTCCTGCATTGCGGTGTTGAGGGTGAGGGGTGGGCCGACTGAGGCTGTCATGCCATTCGAGCCCCACGGAGTCTTATCCTTGACCAACTTTTCATTGCCGTTGTCGCTCTCGACGGTATCGGCCCTGGAGTTCATCAGTCTCACCCAGTTTTTGGCCTGGTCGAGGACGGGATCTTTGTTGTCGGTGATGCCACCTTGAACGCTGGAGTAGGTAGGAGCAGCCACGGTCCCATCCTGAAAACGCGCGGTCATGCGCGAGGCAGTGAGATGCGGCAGCTGGGCGTAGGTCTTGGAGACGTAGTCCCGAGCTTTGGAAAGCATTGCCTGCTGGGCGGCGGCGTCTGGCGCGGCAGCGGAAGGAAGGTCAGAGGCTGGAGGCGGGAGCATGGAACTGCGCGCCTCGAGGACGTACATCTGCTCGGTGGAGAGTGGGCCGGGGACGAGGTTGGCCATGCCGTTCATGGTGGCGGCGGTAAGTTCCTCGGTCAGCTCGATCTGCTTGAGCTCGTTGGCTACCCCTTCATCGCTTTTCCGAGCGGCCTGCAGGCTGGTGAGCATGTCCTGAAGTTGAGCTACTGTTAATTTTTTGGTGTCGGCTGATAACAGGGAGGGGACCGCTGCTACGAGTAAAAGGATCCATCCGAAGCGGTTCATAGCGTCATCCTGGGCGAAATTCCGAGCGGAGAGATTGTAGCGGCTGGGTGAGGGCTGCGCATCAGTAATTTGCAAGGCAAGTGTGATGACATTGTTGAGGGTATGTGCGGGAGGCATGCCGACCTGCGCGGATGGTATCATCAGGTAGTGCCGGGCCCTACGCGACACAATCCCGCCAACCCCGCCAGGTCCGGAAGGAAGCAACGGTAACGGGCTAGTGTGGGCGCAGTAGGTCACCCGGTACTTTTGATATCAGCAACTTATAGAACCGCAATCAGGCTGGGCGTCTCTCCGGACGAAGTGCCTGAAGGAGATTTCCGCTTTGACTCAGGCTTTCCGTGCTCCCCACTGCACCCGCGTTAAAATCAGCGCTCTTGGCACTTACGTTCCCCCGAAAATCCTGACGAATGCAGACCTGGAAAAGATGGTCGAGACCAACGACCAGTGGATTATGGAGCGGACCGGGATCAAGGAACGCCACATTCTTGAAAAAGGGCAGGGAACCAGCGACATGGCCGCGGAGGCAGCGCGGCGCTGCCTGGCTGCGCGAGGCATTGATGCGAGCGAGGTAGAAGCGATCGTTGTTGGGACGGTGACGCCGGATATGATGTTTCCCTCGACGGCGTGCCTGGTGCAGAACAAGATTGGCGCGAAGGGCGCGTGGGGCTTCGATGTTTCGGCTGGATGCTGCGGGTTTGTTTTTGCGCTGCAAGCGGGCGTGAAGCTGGTGGAAAGCGGCGCTCACAAGAAGGTGCTGGTGATTGGCGGCGATGCCAACTCTTCAATTGTGAATTACAAGGATCGGACGACCTGCATTCTGTTTGGAGATGGCGCGGGGGCGGTGCTGATTGAGCCGGTGGAAGAAGGCGAAATTGGGCTTATCGACTACTGGCATGAGATTGATGGCTCGGGTGGTCCGGCATTGAATCTGGCTGCTGGAGGGAGCTTGAATCCTGCGACAGCGGAGACGGTGGCGAGCGGGATGCATTACATCCACCAGGATGGGCAGACGGTGTACAAGTTTGCCGTGCGCAAGATGGCCGAGGCTACGACGCGCGTGCTGGAGCGCAATGGCGTGACGGGGAAGGATCTTGGGTGCTTCATTCCGCACCAGGCCAACAAGCGCATCATTACGGCGACTGCGGACCGGCTGGGCATGGAGCCGGAGCGGGTGATTATCAATATCGAAAAATATGGAAACACTTCGGCTGGGACGATTCCGCTGGCGATGGCTACTGCGGTGGAAGAGGGCAAGCTGAAGAAGGGCGACCTGGTGCTGCTGGCTGCGGCCGGCGCGGGCTTTACCGTGGGCGCGACGCTGCTGCGCTGGGAGATCTAAAGAGCAAAACGCATGATGTGGGCCGGGGTCAGTTTCGATCCCGGAATTACGTCGCCATGTGCGTCGAGTTCGCTCCAGCCTGAGTTTGCGATGTAGTAGAAGTAGCTGCCGACGATGACTCCATGAGTTGGATCGCCCAGCGTCGGGGTGGCCCGTTCGATGACATCTTCTGAGACGACCTGTGTAAGGGTACTGTCGAGCTGAAGGCGGATGACGCGTTCGGGTGTGGTGCCGTTCTGTGTGATGAGGATAGAGCCTTTGGCAAGGTAGAGGCCGTCGATTCCGCTCAGGGCTGTTTTGCCGTTCTGGTTGAGCCAGATTACTTTCCCATCTTTGAGATTGAGAATCCCGATGCCGCGCAGGTAGTCGGGGACGAAGGCGTGTTCGCCGTCGGGGAGCATGGCGGGTGTTTGCGGGGAGATGAAGTCGGTTGTGTTGATTGGATCGAGATGATTGGCGGCGAGCTTGTAGATGCTGCCATTGAGGTTGTCGCTGACGATGGGGGTTCCGTTGTGGGTGATAGCCATGTCGCCGAGCGCGGAGTGGGCTGGGCCTTCGATGCGATGGAGTAGCACGCCTGTTTTCAGATTGAAGGAGAGGATGGCAGAGCGGCCCCAGTCGGGCCTGGAGGCGGCGGTGAAGCCGTCTAGAGCGACTTCGGTGGCCCAGAGGAGGTTGCGGGCAGGGTCGGCCTTGATGGCGAGCATGGGCCAGTGGTCTGGCGATTGCGCGAAGTCTGTGGCCTGGCCGTCGAGGGGGGCGCGGATGATTTTCTTCTGGAGGATGCTGGTGATCAGGAAGGATTTCGATTGGGGGTCGTAGGTGATGTCTTCGGCGACGAGGTTGGAGTCGGGCAGGGGAAATGCTTCTGTTGCGCGGGAGATCGGGGTGTTGTTGCGGGCGAGATGGTCGAGGATGGATTTGTATTCGGGTAAGTTGTGAAGGGCAGAGAAGGTTGACTCGTTTGGGTTGAGGAGGCGGTCGTCGGTCTGGCCCTGGTCGGCGAAGGTGTTGAGGGCGTGGAGTGCGTTGGCGGTGTCGCCGATGGCGGCGTAGGCGCGGGCTGTCGCTTCGACGGCTGTGGGGGAGTCATGCAGCAGGGCTTGTATGCGAAGGACGGTCTGCAGATAGGCTTGCCTGTCACCGGATTGGTTTGCTGACTTGGCTTGCTGGCGGAGAGTGGCTAGCTGTTCTCTAGCGGTTGGCGGGGCGGTTAGTGACGCGGCGGCGAGGAGCATGAGCGCAGCGGCGAGGTATTTGCCCATGGCGGTGGATTTTACAGAGGGGTGGAGGCTTGCGGGGAGTTTTGAGATGAGTGGCGGCCTTGGTGGGGTGGATTTGTGCTTTCCCACCCTTTCCGCATAGGGCGCGGAAAGGATGGGGCACCCCTTTTCGTGCTGGGTGGGATGTGCGAACCCGGTCCTTCGCTGCGCTCAGGATGACATCAAAGGCAAAGACAGAAGCAGATTCCCTGCGGGAATGACAACAAGAAAAGCAAGAACAAGAGCCACGTGTCCTCCGGCTTCGGCTCAGGATGACAACAAATGCTTTTTGTTTGGTGCGTTAGAGGGTGTAGTGGGGCAGGATGTTGGTTTCGGCTGCGAGCTCGTAGAAGCGCCTGAGGCCTTTGAGGCATTCTTCGTCGAGGACGTAGTAGATGTTGCTGGTCAGGTAAGTGCGGATTGTGGTGGCGGGGAGCGTGATGCGGTTGCTCCACTCGGCGACGAGGATGTCGATGTTGGCGAGGCCGCGGTCACGGGAGGCGGTGAAGTCGGCGGCGATTTTGTCCAGAGTGCGCCCGCTGGCTTCAAGGGATGATTCGCGAATGGCCCAGACGGCGGCTACCCATGGGACGCCGGTATGGGCGATCCATTCTTCGGCGACGTCGTGGTAGATGAGGTCCTGGCCGGTTCGCTCTTCGCGGTTCTGGCGCTCTTCAAGGGCGTAAAGAGCGGGGTCGCCGATGAGCAGGGCGGCGTCGGCTGATTCGAGCATGGAGTCGAGGTCGGGCCGGTGGGGGAGGAAGACGGTATCGGGGTTCCACTGGCGCTTGAAGAGGATCTGCGTGTAGGCGAGAGAAGAGCGCGACGAGGTGTCGGCGGCGACGGTTCGGATTTCGGTGAGAGGTTGACTGGCGCGGCGCACGAGGATGATGGAGCGCACTTTGCGCCGGGAAGCGATGGCGCAACCGGGGATGATGCGGAGGCCGGGTGTGGTGGCCAGAGCTGCTACGGGGACGAGGCCGATGTCGGCTGCGTCGGGATCTCCGATGGGAAGGGCGAGGCGCTCGGCGCAGGCTGCCGGCGTCATGAGGTCAAGCTGGTAGCGGACGGCGAGCTGACTTTGATGAGGCTCGTGGTCGAAATCCCACATGAGCGGGGCGGGATTGAGAAAACGGATGGCTGCGACGCGGAGGCGGTTGTGGGATTGAGGCGACGCAGCGCCTTCTCTTGACGAAATACTCACATAGACAGACTACCAAGCCGCCGGAGGTGGCGGCTTGGTGGGCGATTCGGGGGAGGGCCGGGGAGGGCGGGGAAGATCTATTTCTGAAGGTAGACGTTCGCGAGGCGGAAGGGCTTCTGACCGAAGTTTTCGATCTCCAGCTCACCCTTTTTGTTGAACTTGACCTTGCAAAGTGGAGCCAGTTGTCCGCTGCCTTTGCCTTCCTTATCTATGTCCATTGTGACGATGCTGAACGGGTAATCTGTGGAGCGCCCAGAGTTATACAACTCGGGGAATGACATGGGACGATCAGTAGCCATGACAATGCGCAGGCCGCCATTGGGAAGGGCCCGGTAACGGGCAAAGCGAAAGCTGTTACCTACGCGCCCGGTGGGGGAGAGCCGCCCTACATCCTCGACCTTGTCCATGGCGCTCACGAGACCGCTCGGGCCCTTTTCCTTCAAGACGGTGATGAAGTCTTTTACCTGCTCGTCAGTGGTCCAGCCGTCGATGAAGATGGTAAGACCGAAGCTCTTGCCTGCAGCTGAGCCGGCCTGGCCGAATGCGGTGGCAGAAAATTGCCTAGGCAGGGTGGAGAGCGGCTTTTCACTGGTCTGAGCCAACGAAGCAGCCAGCATGCATCCTGAAAGAGCAAACAGGGTGCTCATCATTCGAATCGCTTTCCATTGCATAGTTCTTTTTCTCCTGCCGCAGCGCTGACGTGCCTCTGTGGCAAATTCGCATGAGGAAACTTAATCAAGGAAGGCTAATTCAGAAATACGGCGAAGTCACCTAGTACTATTGGCAGTTCCGCGGTCTAAGTGGGGCGTCTTGTTTTGAACGGCAAATATGAGAGGGCTGAGCCATTATGGGTGGGCAAAGGAGGGTAGCTATGGCAAAGCTGGATACTGCAGACCGCAAAAAGATTCCCGCGAAGAAGTATGCCTTTCCCAAGGAGCGCAAGGAGCCGCTGGAGAATGCGTCGCACGTGCGTAACGCGATCGCGCGCTTCAATCAGGTCGAGGGCGTCTCGGGAGACGAAAAAGATGCGGCGTGGAAGCGGATCAAGACTGCGGCGAAGAAGTTTGGCGTGGAGATGAATGAGTCGAGTAGGAAAGAGCTGAAGGCGAAGCCGACGAAGAAGAAGGCGAGTTAGGCCTTTTGGCTTACTAATGTGGTCTCCCACCCTAGCCACAAAAACAAAAGCGTGGCGAGGGTGGGGCACCCACTGAAGGCGAAGCCTTCGAAGTAAAAGCAGATTCCCTCGGGGAATGACAAGAAAAGCAAGAACGACACCCACGGGTCCTTCGCTACGCTCAGGATGACAACAAGGGCAAAGACGGAAGCAGGCGATGCGTACCTCGGCTTGACTTGAGGCGGGGTTCCCGAATAATGTTGGCGAAATCCAAGTAGAAAGCCAAGAGCCGGTTTTCCCAGAGGAATTTCTGGGTGAGCGTGGCGCTCTGCCAACAATGACGACACAAACTGAGCCTATTGCTGAGCAACTTGCACTTGATGAAGACCGGCTGGCGTGGCTGGCGTTGGCGCTTACGCCAGGGCTGGGGCCCAAGCGAATTCTTGAGGCGATGCGCCAGATGGAGACGCCGAGCCAGGTGTTTTCACTGTCGCTGACCGAGATTGAGGGATTCAGATTTCCAGGTGCGGCGGCGCAGTTTGTCTTTGATGGCAGGGCACGCAAGGCGGCTGAGGAGGAGTGGAAAAAGGCGTCCGGGCAGGCGGTTGAGATTCTGACGTTTGGCTGCGAGGCCTACCCGGAACGGCTGAAGGAGATTTACGATCCTCCGCCGGTGCTGTGGGTACGGGGCCGGAAGGAACTGCTGGCCCTGTCTTCGATTGCGGTGGTTGGGACACGGCATCCTACGCCGTATGGAACGGGGATGGCGGAGTCGCTGTCGCGCGATCTGGCAGCTCGGGGGCTGCTGATTGTGAGCGGGATGGCGCGGGGCATCGATACACATGCGCACAAGGGCGCGCTGGCTGCGGGAAAGCCTACCGTGGCGGTTTGGGGGACGGGCGCGGATGTGATCTATCCCAAGGAGAACAAGAAGCTGGCGGAGGATATTGTGGCGGGTGGAGGGACGATTGTTTCTGAGCTGCCACTGGGTACTTTTCCAGCCCCGCAGAATTTTCCACGGCGAAATCGTATTCTCTCGGGCGTGAGTGTTGGCGTGCTGGTGGTGGAGGCGAGCGAGAACTCGGGCACGCGAGTAACGGCGCGTTGTGCCGCAGATCAGGGGCGGGATGTTTACGCGGTTCCGGGAAATGTGACGAACAAAAACTCGTGGACGCCAAATACGCTGATCAAGCAGGGAGCACAACTGACGGCGACCTGGGAGGATGTGTGGGAGGCGCTGCCGACGAAGGTTCGTATGGAGCTTGAGGAAAAATGGGCGGCTGAATCCAAACCGGCGGCGGGTGCATCTCTTCTGCCGGACCCTCCCCTCAAGGGCCGCGAGGCTATCATTTACGAGGTGCTTCGCCATGATGCGGCATTGCAGATGGATGAGATTCTCGAGTTGGTAGAGGCTCAACTCTCTTCGGCTGAAGTCTTTACAGCAATTTTTGAACTGGAGCTTGCGGGCCGCATCCGCTCCCTTCCGGGCAAGAATTACGTGCGGAGTTTCTAGCATAGCCTGCGCAGATTTTTCACCTGCGATTGGCAATGCCAGGGCATTCCGTGGTAGCGTCCTGTTTCTGAAGGATGATTTTTATTCAGGGCCGGCGTGGCTGGCCCAGAGCGTGGCTTGCCGGTGATTTTCACAGGCAGGGACGCAACCGTTTGGCTCTTCGCGTGTCCAATGTTGCAATAATGCGACACGCGAGAGGGAAGGTGCGAAGACCGCACCTGATATAAGGATGGAAATGAGCAAATCACTGGTGATCGTCGAGTCTCCCGCCAAGGCGAAGACGATCGGGAAATATCTTGGCAAGGATTTTGAGGTGCAGGCCTCGATTGGGCACATTATGGATTTGCCCAAGAACGACATTGGCGTGGAACTGAAAAAGCGGACGTTCGAGCCGACATTAATTGTTTCACCGGGCAAGGAAAAGCTGGTGGATCAGCTGAAGCGAGCTGCCGCCAAGGCCGACCAGATTTTCCTGGCGCCTGACCCTGATCGCGAAGGCGAGGCGATTGCCGCGCATCTCGCGATCCAGTTGGGAACGAACGCAGCGCAGCGGAAGAAGATTCGTCGAGTCACGTTTAACGAGATCACGAAGAAAGCCGTGCAGGATGCGTTCCAGCATGCGCGGGATATTGACCAGCATCTGGTGGATGCGCAGCAGACGCGGCGGGTGTTGGATCGACTGGTGGGCTACCAGGTTTCTCCGCTGCTGTGGGACAAGGTGCGGCGCGGACTTTCGGCGGGACGTGTGCAGACGGTTGCGGTGCGGCTGATTGTGGAGCGAGAGCGCGAGATCGGCGCGTTCAAGGCGGTGGAGTATTGGACGCTTGAAGCTGTACTTCATCCGGAAAAGCAGCAGGGCAAGACGTTCAAGGCAAGCTTTGTCGGCATCGATGGGGAGCCTGCGCGTGTTTCGAACGGCGTGGACAAGGAAGGCAAGGCACTGTTCCTCGCCAATTCGCTGCCGGACAAGAAGGCAATGGATGAGGTGATGGCTGCGCTTGAGACGGCGCAGTGGTCGCTTACCGGCGTGCAGTATACGGAACAGCGGCGCAGGCCGTTGGCGCCGTTTATTACGAGCGGGCTGCAGCGCGATGCGGCGAGCAAAATGGGATTCAATGTGCGGCGCACGATGGGCGTGGCGCAGCGGTTGTATGAAGGCATCGATATCGGCGATGAAGGCACAGTGGGTCTGATTACGTATATGCGTACAGATTCGCCACGTGTTTCGCCGGATGCGATTGCCGGGGCTCGCGAGTGGATCGGCAAGCAGCTTGGGCCGAAGTATCTGCCGGAGAGCGCGAATGTCTACAAGGGCAAGAGCGATGCGCAGGATGCGCACGAGGCGATCCGGCCGACGGATGCTTCGCGTACTCCGGAGTCGATTGCGCGCTATCTGACGGATGAGCAGTTGAAGCTGTACCGGCTGATCTGGCAGCGGTTTGTTGCTTCGCAGATGCCGCCTGCGGTTTATGACGTGACCACGGCGAAGATTGAGGCGGTCTCTTCGAAGACGAAGAAGACTTATGATTTTCGCGTCAGTGGGCGGGTACTTCGCTTTGACGGATTTCTGAAGGTGTACGAGATTGCCGAAGACAAGAAAGATGACGACGATGAGTCGGGCGATCAGGGACTGCCGAATCTGGACAATGTGAAGACGCTCGAAATGGATGAACTGCTTGAGCGGCAGCGTTTTACTCAGCCTCCGCCGAGATACAACGAGGCTTCTCTGGTGAAGGTGCTGGAGGAGCGCGGCATTGGGCGTCCGTCGACTTATGCGTCGATCATCAACACGATTCAGGATCGCGAATACGTGACCAAGATTGCGGGCCGGTTCTATCCGACTGAGATCGGCGTGGTGGTCTGCGATCTGCTGGTGAAGAATTTTCCGTACATCTTCGATACGGCGTATACGGCGAAGCTCGAAGAAGAGCTGGATGATATCGAAGAAGGCAAAGAGAAGTGGCAAGACCTGCTGAAGGGTTTCTACGGCTACTTTGAAAAAGAGCTGAAGGTCGCCGAGAAGAAGATGGAAAACGTCAAGGCGATGGAGATTGTGACAAACGAGACGTGCGACGTTTGTGGATCGCCATTGCTCTTGAAGTGGGGCAAGTTCGGGACGTTTTTTGCGTGCAGCGCCTATGACAAGAAAGACAAGAACAGCTGCACCTTCACCAAGGAGAATACTGTCGGCAAGCCGGATATGAATACGCCGGAGGGGCAGGGGGCGGAGCAGAACGAGGAGTACTGCGACAACTGCGGAAGAGTGATGGTGCTGCGGCGCGGGATCTTCGGGCCTTATATGTCGTGCCCGGGATTCAATGAGGATCCGCCATGCAAGACGATTCGCAAGTTGAGCCAGAAGCAGCAGCAGAAGCTGAATGCGCCGAAGCCGACTGGCGAGATGTGTCCACTGTGTGGCAAGGAATTGGTGCTGCGACAGGGCGCGTATGGTGAGTTTGTCTCGTGCTCCGGGTATCCGAAGTGCAAGTATGTGAAGCAGAACATCATTGAAGGCATGAAGTGTCCGAAGTGCGGCGAGGGCGACCTGGCCGAACGCAAGGCGCGCCGGGGAAATATGTTCTGGGGTTGCACGAATTATCCCAAGTGCGATTTCACTTCGAACTACAAGCCGGTGGCAAAGAAGTGCCCGAAGTGCAAGAGCCCGTATCTGCTGGAGAAGACGCTGAAGTCGGGCGTGTATCTCTTCTGCACTAACAGCGTGAAGAAGGCGGCGGAAGAAGCTGCTCCGAAGAAGGCTGCAAAGAAGACTGCGGCGAAGAAGACTACGGCCAAGAAGGCAGTTCCGGCTGCAGCGGAAATCGTCTGCGAGTATGAGAAGCGCATCGGGGATGCTCCACCACCGCCCACTGTGGAAACCCACGGGCCTGTGAAAGAAAAGGACAGCGAAGAGGAACTGCAGCCGGTTTCGTAACCGGCTGTGGTTTCTGAGGATTTGTGAATCGCTGCGTGCGCGATTGGCGAAGGCCTTTCCTGCCTGAATCTTCGACTTCAAAAACGATAGCGGGGAACCCGAGTAGGGTGGTCTCGCGTAACGTGGAATGCATCGTTTGTTGAAACTGGTCATGAACCGGCTCATGACCATCCGATACACTGAAGTTCAGGCTGGGATAGCCACACGAATGTCGACCTACCTTCCTGTTTCGATGATTCCGGAAACACCCTCGCCGATTTCCATGCTTGCCGCGGCTATTGAAAAGGTGGCGCCGTTGCAGGGTCTGTCTGCGGATGATCGCGAGTGGCTGGCGCAGCATGGTCAGGAGATTCGGGCCAAGGCCGGCGAGGTGATCTTCGAAGAGGGGCAGCCTGCCGAGCATCTCATCCTGATTCTCAAAGGGGAGATTCATGTCCGGCGGACTCGGAGCGGGCCGGCGGCGTTGTTCATTGGGCGCAGCGGGCAGATGACCGGTCTGTTGCCGTTTTCACGCATGACCAACTCAGGCGGGCAGGGCTTTGCAGCGCAGGATGTGTGGGCTCTCCTCTTTCACAAGTCGATGTTTCCGGAGATGCTGGAGGCTATTCCGTCTCTGACGCAACGGGTTGTGTCAACGCTGCTCGATCGCGTGCGTGAGGTGACTCGGATTGAGCAGCAGAGCGAGAAGTTGACGGCATTGGGCAAGCTCGCGGGAAATCTGGCGCACGAGCTGAACAATCCGTCGTCGGCAGCGCAGCGCGCAGCTGGAGGGATTCTCACGGAGCTGAGTGCTGTGACGGATGGCCGGTTCCGGTTGATTGAGCTTTGTCTCTCGCCCGATCAGGTTACAGCGGTGCAGAACTGGGAGCGCCTTGTGCGGGCGCGTTCGCTGGAGAACAGGCATCGCGAACAGATTGATGTGACGGGTCGCGAGGATGAGCTCAGCCGATGGATCGAGCGCAACGGTTTCAGCGAGGCATGGCAGATTGCGCCGGAACTGGCTGAGCTGGGTGTCGAGTCGGCGGACCTGGATCCGCTGCTGGATTTTCTCAAACCGGAGGCGGTGCAGGTGGTGCTGGCGCAGTTTGCCTCGTCGCTGCGCGCTGAGCACTATGCGCAGGCGATGCTGGATTCGACGAGCCGCATTTTCGATCTGATCAGCGCGATCAAGACTTACTCCTACATGGACCGCGCGCCGATTCTGGAGATCGATGTGCCTGCGGGACTCGACGCCACTCTGCAGATGTTGCAGTCGCGCATGGGCCATGTGACGGTGGTTCGTGAATATGAGGCCGGGCTGCCGACGATCAGCGCATATGGCAGTGAGTTGAACCAGGTGTGGACTGTGCTGATTGAAAACGCGCTGGAGGCATTGGCGCGCGTGGATCGCAGCTCAAAGCCGGAACAGAATGGCTGCCTGCGCGTTGTTTGTTGCCAGGAAGCGGACATGATTCTTGTCGAGGTTTGGAACGACGGTCCGGATATTCCTAAAGAGTTTCAGGACCGCATCTTCGAGCCGTTTTTTACGACCAAGGCGCCGGGGCAGGGCCTTGGGCTCGGACTGGACAACGCGATGCGCATCATTCGAAAACATCGCGGGCACCTGGGCGTGCGTTCCGAGGGCGGTTCTACGTGCTTCCGGGTACGGCTGCCGATCAATCAATTACAGGCCTATTAGCAATTACAGGCTTATTAGCCCATTCAACACTGCGAAATCGGAGTGGTGCAGAGTGCGCGGAATAGCAGTGCTTCGTTTTCGCGGATGGCTTCGTCGGTTCGGCTGCGCACCATTGCCATCTTGATTGTGGCGTGGAGTTCGCGGTCGAGAAACGGCTTGATCAGGTAGCCGTAGGGGTGCGTTTCGCCAGCGCGCTTGAGCGTCACGTCTTCGGAATACGCGGTGAGGAAGATTACGGGGATGTGCAGATAGCGCGGGATGCGGCGAGCTGTTTCGATGCCGTCTATCTCGCCCTGAATGTGGATGTCCATGAGGATGATGTCTGGAAAGACTTCTTCGACGAGCCTGAGAGCCTGCTCGCCTGCCGTGGCCATTGCAACGACGGTGTATCCAAGACGGGTCAGTTCCTGGCGAAGGTGAAGCGCGACGACGGCTTCATCCTCCACGATCATGACTCTTGTTCCGGCGATCGTTGGCCACTCAGATGCGGATTGAGCCAGAGAGGGACTGATGCTCTCTCCGGCATGCTCTTCAATACTCTCCATCGCTTTCCTCCATTTCTCAGGCTTCTCACACCTGTTATCGACTGTGCAGGACGACTCATCGGTGGAAAACAAGGGATCAATTCAACGAATTCCAAATCTGAATGGGTGTGGGATCAGGGTGCGAGGGGAAAGCGAATCTCGAAGCGGGTGGGCTCGCGGCGATGGACGGAGACGGTTCCGCCGAGCTGGCTGACGAGCATAAAGACGAGCTGCATGCCGAGGGTAGGGGACTGTTTGAGGTCAGCGTTTTCGGAAATGCCGATGCCGTCGTCGGAGACGCAGAGGGTGGCGTGATTGTCTCGATCATGCCAGAAGTCGATGGAGACTTCTCCGCAGCGGCCGTCTGGGAATGCGTGCTTGAGCGCATTTGAGGTCAGCTCATTGACGATGAGACCGCATGGTATCGCCGCGTCGATGCGCATGCGGGCCTCGGCTACGTGAAAGGTAAGGTTGATGCGCTCCGGATGGATGCCATAGGAGTGAATGAGCGTGGGCACGAAGGAGCTCAGGAAGGCGTGAAAATCGACACGTGCGAAATCGTTGGACTGGTAAAGCGTCTGATGGATCAGAGCCATGGAGCGAATGCGATTCTGCGTGCTCTGCAGCATCTCGATGACGGTAGGGTCATGGATGCGGACGGTTTCAAGGCTGAGCAGGCTTGAGACTACCTGCAGGCTGTTCTTGACGCGATGATGAATCTCGCCGAGAAGGACGTCCTTTTCCTGGATGCGCCGCTGGAGCTCAGAGTTGGTAAGCGCCGTCTTCGCCAGCAGCCTGAAGCGCTCGATGGCATAACGCAGAGCCCGAGGCAGGGCTCGGTGATCGATCTGACCTTTGACGAGGTAGTCCTGTGCGCCCTCGAGCATTGCCTGGGCCACCATCGGGTCGTTGTCTCCCGTGGTCAGCACGATGAGGGGCACCTGCGGCACGAGCTTGCGCATACGGCGGACGAGGTCAAGGCCGCCGCTATCGGGAAGAGCGAGGTCGAGGAGAACGATGTCCACACTGGATGTGCCAGCCCGGGCGAGATGTTCCTGCGTCATGCCGATGTTGGGTAGATGGGTCACTATGTAACCGCCCTGGCGATCCCTGGAGAACATCTCGCGCAGCAATTGCACGTCGTCAGGATTGTCTTCGACGAGCAAGATGCGAAGCGGAGAATCTGGCATGGCTTCGGTTTGGAGGCACTTCGTCAGCCATCCTGAGACCGAGAGAGGCTAAATTGCTTTAAGCTGCGCAGAAGTGAAAAGGGGACATGCCGTTTAGGCAATATCCCCTTATTTTGTTGCGGGTTTGTTGTTGGATTACTTCTTGACGAGGTCGCCGCTCTCGTCGCGCAGCTCGATGGGGCCGAGATTCAGCTTTTCCATGTCCGGCTGAATCTTTGCCCGATCGCCTACAGCAATCACAATCACGTTCTGGGGATGGATGAAGTTCTCTGCGGCTTTGGCTACTGCTTCAGGGGTTACCGCTTCGAATTGTGCAGGCAGTTTCTGGAAGTAGTCGGTGGGGAGGCTGTAGACAAACAACTCCGCCATCAGGCCGGTCTCGTTGCCCACTGTTTCGAAGTTTGCAGGCAGGGAACGCAGGGAGCTGTCTTTGGCCAGCTTCAGTTCATCGGGGGTGGCCGGGTCGGTATGTATGCGGTTGAGTTCAGCGAAGAGCTCGCGGGTTGCGGGGCCGGTTACGTCTGTGCGTACCTGCGCACCGGCAAAGAACGGGCCGCCACCACGGTAGAAGAAGAAGCCCGAGAAGGCGCCGTAGGTGAAGCCGTTTTTCTCGCGGAGATTCATGTTGATGCGGCTTGAGAAGAGGCCGCCGAGCACGCTGTTCATCTCGTTGATTGCGGCGTACTCGGGCGAGTTGCGCGGCGCACCGAGACCAAAGGCGATCAGCGTGGTCTGCGGCGAGCCTGGCTTGTCGACGATGACGAGCTTGCGCTCCGGCGGAGCAGGCGACCCGGGTACAGGGGAGGAGGCTGCGACGGCATTGCTCCAACCGCCGAAGTACTTCTCGGCGAGGCTGCGAGCCTGCGCTTCAGAGAGGTCGCCGGCAAAGATCAGCCCGGCGTTCTTTGGTCCATAGTGCGCGGACCAGAATGACGTCAGATCAGCGCGAGTGACCGCCTTGACCGATTCAGTAGTTCCGACGGGCTGGAAGCCATAGGGCTTTTGGCCATAGAGTACCTTGTTGCCTACGCGCAGGGTGGCAGCGATAGGGGAATCTGCCTCCTGCAGGATTGCGACAAGTCGCTGCTGGCGAATGCGTTCTACTTCCTCGTCTTTGAAGGTGGGGTGCAGGGCAACATCAGAGAGCAGTTCAAAGGCAGGAGCAGTGTTGTTGCTCAGCGCGGTTACGCTCACGGCGGCGCTGTCCATTGACGCCGAGGAGCCAAGCGCCGCGCCAATCTGCGCTGTAGCATTGGCAAGTTCAGTTGAGGAGCGGGTCGTGGTTCCTTCAGTGAGCATGCGTGCTGTGAAAGAGGCCAGTCCAGGCTTTTCGGTAGGGTTATTTTCTCCACCGGCAAGGGTTACGAGGGCCGCGCTGAATACGGGCAGTTCATGCTCCTCGATGAGGTAGACCTTCATGCCATTGGCCAGCTCGAAGGTTTTTGGGGTAGGCAGGTGCAGTATCGGATCGGGACCTGGTTTAGGTGCATCCTTACGCCAGTTCTGGGCTGTTTCGAAGTCGTCGGAGTACGGTGGCACTACCTTCACCGTGGCGTCGGTATCTTCGGGACTGCGCGGAACTTCTTCGGTGACCTTCTTGCCGGGGATGCAGTAGACGACCACGCGCTGATTCTTGCCGAAGCTCTGCTGCGCAATGTGCTGCACGCTGGCTGTCGTGACTGCCTCATAACGGGTGACGTCTTTAGGCAGGTAGCCGGGGTCGCCGAGGTACTGGTTGTAGCGGCTCATCATATCGGCTACGCCGCCAAAGCCGCCCAGCCGCTGCAGGCCCTCGATTTGCCCGGAGAGATGCTGATTGCGGGCGCGGTCCAGTTCTGCCTGTGTTGGCCCAGCGGTGCGCAGGGACTCCACTTCCTTATCGAAGGAGGCTTCGAGGTCTTCCAGCTTCACTCCGGGTCTCGCGATGATGTCGCATTCGGCCTTCGAAGTCACCATCAGCGATTGGTTCTGGCAGGTAACGCTCTGCGCGACCTGATCTTTGTAGACCATCTTCTGATAGAGGCGGCTTACTTTACCTCCACCCAGAATGCTGATGAAGACATCCGTATCCGCATCGCCGGGCTTATAGGCTTCAGGCGTCAGCCATGAAACCGAAAGACGCGGGAGCTGCACCGTGTCGGTTACGGTGACGCGGCGTTCGCTGGTGATGGCAGGCGTCTCCACGGCAGGCTTGTCTACGGCTGGTCCTTTGGGGATGAGGCCGAAGAATTTGGCTATCTTCTCCTTGATCGTCGCCGGGTTGAAGTCACCCACAATCGCAATGCTGGCGTTGTTGGGCGTGTAGTAGTGCTGGAAGAAGTCGCGCACATCGAGCAGCCGCGCGGCCTCAACATCAGCATGAGAACCGATCACATTGGCGTAGTAGGGGTGGGTCTTGGGAAACAGCGCATGGCCCGCGGCTTCGTCCGCCACGTCATACGGCTCGCCCTCGTCCTGGCGCAGCTCGTTGCGGACTACGTCGCGCTGGTTGGTGAGTTTCTTGCGATCCAGAGTTTCGAGCAGAAAGCCCATCCGGTCGCTTTCCAGCCAGAGAGCCAGATCGAGCTGGTTGCTGGGCACTGTCTCGAAATAATTCGTCCGGTCGTAGTCTGTGGTGCCGTTGATATCCGTTGCGCCGGCGCCTTCAAGGTACTTGAAGTGGGCCTTCTCGCCGACGTGCTTCGAACCCTCGAACATCATGTGTTCGAAGAGATGCGCAAAGCCCGTGCGTCCTGCCTTTTCGTTCAGGGGGCCGACGTGATACCAGAGGTCCACGGCCACCATCGGCAGGCGGTGGTCTTCGCGCAGTATCACTTCAAGGCCATTGGGCAGGGTGTACTTTTCGTACTTCAGATTAGGCACTTTGAGCGGGGCGGTCTCCGCGGCAACAGCGGGCAGCGGTTGCACCGCGAACGCCGCACAGGCAAGCAGGACGGGCATCACGCCGTCGCGCAAAGAGCGAACAAGCTTAGAGGTCATGGATTCTCCGCAAGACAGATGTTTCAGCACCTTTACAGGATACGCACTCTGGCCAGGGATGGTGCGATAGCCAACCGTTTCATACACGAATGGCGCTCTGGCAGGGACGAAATGAATGAGGGGGAATTGTCCAACAGAGTAAGACGCGCGGCTGGCAATCTGGCAATCCAGTTCGGCGCGGGTCTGCCGTTTATTTCTCTATTTCCACCCCGCGCCAGAATGCGACGTGGTTCTTGATCTTGCGTGCAGCGGGCTTTGGGTCGGGATAATACCAGGCCGCGTCAGGATTTTCCTGACCGTCGCTGAAGAGCGAGTAGTAACGTGCCTGGCCCTTCCAAGGGCAGGTGGAGGTGGTGGAACTGGGGCGGAAGAACTCCCGCTTAAGCGAGGCCTCGGGAAAGTACAGATTTCCCTCGACCGTTTCGTAGGTGTCGCTCTCGGCAATGACGATGCCGTTCCAGACTGCTTTGGCCATAATCGGTTTTACGTCCGTTCCTGGAATCCGGTTCCCGGAAGCACAGCAAAGAGGGGCCTGCGCCCCTCTTTCTTCCGAGATCGCCGTCAATCCGTCTTTATTCGCCCAACACAGAGACGCTGGTCACGTGCACACTCTTGGCTGTGGCGTCTTGAGTCACAGTGAGGGCAACGTGCTTGCCCCAGGCTTCCTTGACTGCATCGGGGTTGTCGATGGCCCAGACCTGCTTCTTGGCCTCATCGACGAAGACAGGCTTTTCGCCGCCTTTGAGGCATTTCTTGGCGCAATCCTGGCCGGTACCGGCGTGCTTGGCGCCGCACATCTCGTCAGAGATATAACCGCTGACTTTGGTGGAGTCGGCGGCGAAGGCTACAACCGTGACCGTGGAAAGGAGGGAAAGGGCGACTGCAGCGATACGCTTCATGATCGGATTCTCCTGTATATGTCGGGCAGATGTGACTTCTTCGGACAGATTGAGAATGCTCCAAAGCACCGGGCTTTGGCAAGTCCCTATGGAACGAGACGCTAAATTGCTTTAGCTGTTAGCGCGAGCGGCTCGGCGTGCTGCGGCATTTTTGCGCGCCGCCTCGTAGCGGGCTGCGGCTGCCGGGGAGTTCTCGATCAGCTTGAGCATCTTGGAGAAAATGGTGGGCAACCTGGCGTGAATGTCAGGCAGGATAGGCTCCAGCTTGGCAAGAATGAAAAATGGCTCGGAGCTGCAGTCGACGAACAGGTCGGCGGAAAGAGCGCCGTGGAGTACGAGGGAAGCTGCCATATCCCAATACGTGATTACCTGGCGCAGCCAGTTGTTCTTCTGCGACCCGAAGTCGCTCATGACCAGGAAGAATTCGTCTGCGTTTTGCGGCCAGAATTCAGTTGTTACCCATGAGCGTGCCTCGCGCATCACGGTTTCGGTGCGTAACTCATAGAGCTTCAGGATAATTTGAGCATCTTCACTATTTGCCATTCCCTGGGCCATGTGTTGCCTCCGATGACCATGCTAATTGATGGGATTGCACTGGGCGGTTTGCGCGGAGAGCTATAACCCTTGGTGGGTGACGACTCAGGCGGAAGGAGCGTCCTGCTAATCGCGGAAGCGGCGATTGATGCCGACGGTCAGCAGAATGCCCTGGACCCAGCCTGCAGCGATGAGGAACCAACGGAAGCAGACGAGGAACCAGTAAAGACCTGATCTTCCTTGCGTGGAGAGGTTGGGGTCGGGCGCCCATTTGTCGTCCATGCCGAACTTGATGAGCGGGAGTTCGTTTTCAAGGGTGTAGACGAGGGGGTTGAAGCGAGGGTAGGCGGCTGGATAGGCCGTGCCTGAGGCCCAAGCGCGGGAAGCGTCGGAATTGGTTGGAGGCATGTGGTGGGCGGAAGACCAGAAGATGGCGGTGCCGAGCAGGAGCAGGGGAAGAAAGACTATGAAGATTGTCCAGGGATTTCGCTCGATCTCGGCAAGAAGGAGGCCGAGTTTGCGGCGGAAGGGATTTTTCGAAGCTCGCGCTTTGAGGCTGCGGTATTCGCAGATGATGCGGCGATAGCCAGCGATGTCGTCCTTTTCTTTGAAGAGTTTGGCCAGCCACATCCAGGCGTGTGGGTCGCGACGGTTTTCATCGCGCTGAAGCATCAGCCACTGGATTCTTTCCCGGACGTCCAACTGGCGTTGTGTGGCCAGGCGTCTGGTTTTGAGATGTTCTTCGGTAGAGGGTTCGTGGTGGGTCAGATTCCTGTACTCGCAGCCCTTAATGACAAGCTGGCCGGGAGCCGGCCAGCTTGCAGTATCGTCCTCCAAGGTGCCGATCGTGGCTCCTAAGAGATTCAAGTATGACTGGTCCGGTTCCACGAGCGCTCTCCAAATCAGACTTCCATCGAGATGCGCAAACTCGCAGGAAAGGTATCGGATTGCTGCCTGGGAGCAGTCGAGATGGCCGCCGATTTGTGTGCTGTTGAAGCGGATTGCGCCTTTAGCGGAGAATCCTTCGCTCAGGAAGACGTTGCCGGAGATCTTAGCGCCGTCAGCACTCAGAGCCTCGCCCTCGGCGGTGAGAGATGCGCCTGAGCAGTCGAGGTCGCCTCCGATTTGGGCGCCGCGGAAGCGGATTGGGCCTTTGGAAGAGAATCCTTCGCGGAGTAAGACATCGCCGGAGATGTGGGCGCCATCAGCACTCAGAGCCTCGCCCTCGGCGGTTAGGGATGTGCCTGAGCAGTCAAGTTGGCCGCCAACTTGAGCGCCGACGAAGCTGATTTCGCCCGCCGATCGAAGGTTTCTAAGGAAGATGCGCCCAGGCGAATCAAGACCGTCGGCGGAGATACCCTGTTCGGTCGTGCAGTTGTAGAAAAAGAGCTCCGGAAGAACAGCCGAGCGTAGATTAACTTCAGACTGGAAGTTACAGTGCTGAAAAAGCAGGCGAAACGGGAGTTTGCTGCCGGTGAGGTTGAGCGCCGAGATTATGGTGCAGTTGTTGACGCGCAGGCCGAGCGGGTCGATGTGGGCTGCGGCTTCGCTGTCTGTGGCTAGCCAGCGGAGAAACTCGCCTGTGATTTCGGGGCGCTCTTGCAATTCGTCTGGATAGGCCATCTCCGTCGTCGCGGAGAGACGGAGAATTTCTTCTTCGGGAGAGGTGATGGGGCCGAAGCGCTCTGAGGCTAAGTTTTTGAGAGATTCGAAGCGGAGAGTTTCGATGAGCGGAGCCATTGGGCGTGGCTTCCATTGTGTGGGAGAGAGCGGAGCGAAGCAAGGAAGAAAGCGTGATGAGTTATATCTTCCGTTGCACCTACCTTGCCAGGCTGTTGTTTTTCCGGCCAGGGTGAGTTTAGACTTCGTCCATAATGCCCAATCACTTGCAGCGTCACCAAGAGTCGGGAGATCTGCATTTCATCACTTTCAGCTGCCATGATCGAAAGCCTCATCTTGATACAGCTGAAGCGCGAGATATCTTTGAGCACTCGCTGGAGCAGACTCGGAGACGCTATGTCCTGCGTGTGTATGGATACGTTGTGATGCCCGAGCATGTACATCTTCTTTTGAGTGAGCCAAAGCGGCTTACTCTCGATTCAGCCCTACAAGGACTAAAGACGTCTGTGTCGAAACAATGCGGGCATCGGCCGTTCTGGTTTGCGCGGTACTACGATTTCAATTTGTTTTCAGAGACGAAGCGGATTGAAAAACTGAAATATATACACCGCAATCCTGTGACTCGTGAGCTTGTTAGAACTCCTGAAGAATGGAAATGGTCGAGTTTCCGTCACTATCTTACCGGGGAAACGGGTGTGATTGAGATTGAGTCTAGTTGGACTGCGAACAAGCGGGAAGGGCTGAAGGTTGCTGCGGTACGTGGTGGGTCTTCATAGATAAACCCACCCTAGCCGGAAAAACAAATACCCGGCGAGGGTGGGGCACCCATGATTGGGTTAGCGGGATTTGGAGACTTCTTCTACTGTGACGGGGTCGAGGAAGGGCATGCTGGCGCGGAGCTTTTTGCCGATGATTTCGATGGGGTGTGCGGCTTCGGCGTCGCGGAAGGCCTGGAATTCCTTGCGGCCGGAGGACTGGTCGGCGAGGAAGCGCTTGGCGAAGGTGCCGTCCTGAATGTCCTGGAGGATGCCCTTCATCGCCTTTTTGCTCTCGTTGTTGATGACGCGCGGGCCTGAGACGTAGTCGCCCCACTCGGCGGTGTCAGAGATGGAGTAGCGCATGTAGGCGAGGCCGCCGCGGTAGATGAGGTCGACGATGAGCTTGAGCTCGTGGAGGACCTCGAAGTATGCGCTCTCGGGCTGGTAGCCGGCTTCTACGAGGGTTTCATAGCCAGCCTTGATGAGGTGGCTGACGCCGCCGCACAGAACGGCTTGTTCGCCGAAGAGATCGGTTTCGGTTTCTTCGGTGAAGGTGGTTTCGAGAACGCCGGCGCGGGTGCAGCCGATGCCCTTGAGGTAGCTGAGGGTGAGGGCGTGGGCGTTGCCGGTGGCGTCCTGCTCGACGGCGATGAGGCCGGGTACGCCGCCACCTTCGGTGAAGACTTCGCGGACGCGGTGGCCGGGGGCCTTGGGAGCGGCCATGGCGACGTCGATGTCTTTGGCGGGGACGATGCAGTTGTAGCGGATGTTGAAGCCGTGGGCGAAGAGGAGGAGCTTGCCGGCGGTGAGATTGGGCGCGATTTCGTCGGTGTAGAGTTTGGCCTGGGTCTGGTCGGGGACGAGGATCATGACGACGTCAGCCCACTTGGTGACTTCTGCGGGAGTGCCGGTTTCAAGGCCGGCCTTCTGCGCCTTGCCGATGGACTTGGAGCTGGCGGCGAGGCCGACGCGGACTTCAACGCCCGAGTCCTTGAGATTGAGGGCGTGGGCGTGGCCCTGGGAGCCGTAGCCGATGATGGCGACTTTTTTTGCCTGGATCAGGGTGAGGTCTGCGTTGTTGTCGTAGTAAGTCTTGGCCATGATTGTTCTCGTTATTTCCTTTGGTGTGTGATAGCGGTGTTAGCGCGGTTAGCGGAGCTAGCGGAGTTAGCTTGGCTCCCACATCTCGAAGTCGAGATATGGGGCACCCCGGTTTGTTACTTCAGATGTTATCTGCGAAGTTATCTGGCGTGTTTTCCAGGGGCGGCCCGGGGGGCTGTGGTGATTCGGGGTCGGTGGCGCCCATGGCGCGGAGGACTCCTTTGGTGTGATGGCCGCGGCGCATGGTCATCTTGCCGCTGCGGCAGACTTCGATGACGCGGTTTTCAGCTTCGTTGAGCACCTGGATCAGTCCTTCAATCTTACTTTCGACGCCGGTGATTTCAATCATCAGCGATTCGGGGGCGAGATCGACGATGCGGGCGCGGAATACTTCGGCCAGTTCGAAGATATGCGACCGGCTGCTGGCTGTGGCCGCAACCTTGATGAGCGCGAGCTCGCGGGTGACGGAGGGAGTGCGTCCGATGTCGTCGACTTCGACTACGTCTTCCAGTTTATAGAGGCTGGCGGCGATGCGGTGGCCGGCCTGGTCGGAGGCTTCAGCGACGATGGTCATGCGCGAGATGCCGGAGCGCTCGCTGTGGCCGACGGTGAGCGAGATGATGTTGATGTTGAGCCGGCGGAAGAGCGAGGCGACGCGGGTCAAGACGCCAGGTTTGTCTTCTACGTAGGCTACAAAGGTGTGGAGCATAAAGGCCTCTTTGAGTGTGGAGTGTGAGGTGTGAGTGTGAAAAGCGTGGCACACTCACACTTCACACCCACACTTGTCATTTGTCTTCTGGTCTCTCGATCAACGGGTTGCTGCCGGGGCGGCGGATCATCTCGTGCAGGGCTTTGCCTGCAGGGATCATGGGGTAGACGGAGTCTTCTTTTTCTACGAGGAAGTTGAGCAGGAATGCGCCGCTGTGATTGCGGGCGGTCTGGACTGCGGCTTCGAGCTCGCCACGTGTGCTGACGGCGAGGCCGGGGATGCCGTGTGCGTCGGCGAGCTTGACGAAGTCAGGGCTGACGAGCGGCGTGGACTCGTAGTTGCGTTCGTAGAAGAACTCCTGCCACTGGCGGACCATGCCGAGGTAGCCGTTGTTGATGATGGCGATGTTGACGTTGAGCTTTTCCTGCGCGATGGTGGCGAGCTCGGCTGCGGTCATCTGGAAGCCACCGTCGCCGGCGATGACCCAGACTTCCTTGTCGGGACAGGCGAATTTCGCTCCTATGCCGGCGGGCAATGCGAAGCCCATGGTGCCGAGGCCGCCTGAGGTGATGAGGGCGCGGGGATAATCGTGGTGGTAGTACTGCGCTTCCCACATCTGGTGCTGGCCTACGTCAGTGGCGACGATGGCTTTGCCCTCGGTGATACGCCAGAGGTCGTGCATGACGTGGGCGGCGTAGAGATGGCCGTTGTCGGGCAGGTTGCGAATGTCGCGAACGGCGACTGCGCCCTTGCTGGCGGCGATGGTGTTGAGCCATGCGGAGCCGTCGCGGCCGGGAAGCAGAGGGAGGAGTTGCTCGAGGACTTCGCGAAGGTCGCCGATGAGAGCGACGTCGGCCTTGATGTTCTTGTTGATTTCGGCGGGGTCGATCTCGATGTGAATCTTTTTGGCATGAGGCGCGTAGGTCGAAGGCGTGCCGATGACGCGGTCGTCAAAGCGCATGCCGCAGGCGATGAGCAGGTCGGCTTGTTGAATGGCTTCATTGAGCCAGGACTCGCCGTGCATGCCCATCATGCCGAGGTTGAGGGGGTGCGATGCGGGGAAGGCTCCGAGGCCGAGGAGCGTCATGCCGACGGGGATCTGCATGCGCTCGGCAAGGGTACGAACCTGTTCACCTGCGCCGGATTGCATGATGCCGTGGCCGCCGAGGATTACGGGGCGCTTGGCGTTGCGGATGAGCTCAGCCGCGTTGTGGAGGTGTCCGCTGCGCACGGAGAGCATGGGGTGCGGATTATAGGCCTTGGGCTTTGCGGCCTCGAAGTCGAAGATGGCGGAGTTCTGCTGCGCGTCTTTGGTGATGTCGACGAGGACGGGCCCGGGGCGGCCGGAGAGCGCGATCTGGATTGCAGAGCGGATAGCGGGGGCGACGTCTTCTGCGCGGGTGACGAGGAAGTTGTGCTTGGTGACGGGCAGGGTGATGCCGGTGATGTCGACTTCCTGAAATGCGTCTGTGCCGAGGACTTTGCTTGAGACCTGGCCGGTGATGCAGACCATGGGGATAGAGTCGAGCATGGCGGTGGCGATGCCGGTGACGAGATTGGTGGCTCCGGGGCCGCTGGTGGCGATGGCGACGCCGACTTTGCCCGAGGCGCGCGCGTAGCCGTCGGCCATGTGCGATGCGCCTTGTTCGTGGCGCACGAGGACGTGGCGGATGGGGAACTTGCGCAGCGCGTCGTAGGCGGGCAGGATGGCTCCGCCCGGATAGCCGAAGACCGTGGTGACGCCTTCGCCTACTAGCGTGGCCCAGATGATTTCTGAGCCCGTGAGGCGCGTGGGGGTGGTCAGGTGCGCGTTGTCGTGTTTTTCAGGCTGACTCATTGGGAAGGTCTCCTTCCGTCTATTCGTTTCACCCACCCTAGCCACAAAAATAAAAGCGTGGCGAGGGTGGGGCACCCAGATTCTTTCTAACAACTAGATCGTGACTGCGCCTTCGGAGGCGGAGCTTACGGTCTTGACGTACTTGGCGAAGACGCCGGTTTTGAAGCGTGGTTCGGGGGCCTTCCAGGTGGCTTTGCGCTTCGCTAGCTCTTCTTCTGAGACTTCAAGGGTGAGCTTGCGGTTGGGGATGTCGAAGTGGATGATGTCGCCTTCGCGAACGAGCGCGATAGGGCCGCCTACCTGTGCTTCCGGCGCGACGTGACCTACTGTGAAGCCGCGCGTTGCGCCTGAGAAGCGGCCGTCTGTCATGAGGGCTACGTGGGCGCTGAGGGCGGCGTTTGAACTGACGGCTGCAGTGACCTGCAGCATCTCGCGCATGCCGGGGCCGCCCTTGGGGCCTTCGTAGCGAATGACGAGGACATCGCCGGGGTTGATCTTCTGAGCCTGGACGGCGAGGAAGCAATCATCTTCGGACTCGAAGACGCGCGCGGGGCCGCGATGCTCGACGCGGTCGGCGGCGGCGATCTTCATGACGCTGCCCTCGGGCGAGAGATTGCCTTTGAGGATGACGAGGCCGCCGTGCTCTTTGATGGGTGCTTCAAAGGTCTTGATGACAAGCTGGCCGGGAGTTTCTACGGCTTCGGCTGCTTCTTCGCCGATGGTCTTGCCACTGATGGTGAGCGCATCGCCGTCGATGAGGCCTGCGTCCAACATGCGCAGGGCAAGAAGGCGCGAGCCGCCCGCAGCCTGATAATCCGAGGCAACGTATTTGCCTGCGGGGGAGAGGTCGCAGATGAATGGCGTACGATCACTGATTTTGTCGAAGTCATCTATGGTGAGGGGGATGCCCATTTCGCGGGCGATGGCGAGGAAGTGCAGCACGGCGTTGGTGCTGCCGCCGGAGGCTGCGACAGAAGCGATGGCGTTTTCAATGGAGGCGCGAGTGATGATGTCGGAGGGACGGCGGTTGTCGCGCACGGCCTTCATGAGGATGTGACCGGCCTGACGCGAGGCTTCGTGCTTGTCTTTGTTGAGCGCGGGCACGCCGGAGATCTGGATGGGCGAGATGCCCAGGATCTCTGCGGCCATGGCCATGGTGTTGGCGGTGAACTGGCCTCCGCATGCGCCGGCACCGGGACAGGCTGCGGCTTCGACGGCTTCAAGGCCGGCATCGTCGATGGCTCCGCGGGCGTGTGAGCCAATGGCCTCGAAGACGTTGAGGATAGTGATGTCTTTACCGTTAAGTCGGCCGGGGGCGATGGAGCCGCCGTAGAGCATCATGCCTGGGATGTTGAGGCGGCAGAGTGCCATGATGATGCCGGGCATGTTTTTATCACAGCCGCCGATGCCGACGATGCCGTCGAAGAGATTGCCGCGGGCGACGAGTTCGACCGAGTCGGCGATGACTTCGCGGCTGACGAGCGAGGCTTTCATGCCCTGTGTGCCCATGGTGATGCCGTCGGAGATGGTGACGGTGTTGAACTCCATGGGAGTGCCGCCGGCTTCGCGGATGCCCTGCTTGACAGCTTCAGCGACGTCACGGAGGTGGTAGTTGCACGGGCCGATCTCGGTCCATGTATTGGCAACGCCGATGATGGGCTTGTGCAGGTCTTCTTTGCTGAATCCGACGCCGCGGAGATAGCTGCGCGCGGCGGCCCGGCTGGGGCCTTCGGTGAGGGGATTGCTCTGGCGTTTACCTTCGATGGTCACTGATTCTGTCCTTAGAGTTGCGGAATTATCTCTGCCATTTCCTGCTGAAAGCGATCTCTTAAACTTTGAAAACGTCCCGGATATGTGGTGCTGTGTATCGGGATGTCGAGTGATGCTACTTCTACTGCTTTGCGAATCAACGAATCGACGCTACGGCCAACGGTGACTACGGAGGCGGGCTTGTATTCCTCTAGACGGGTTGCAAGTGAAGGTACGCTTGCTTCCAGTTGTCTTCGCCGCTCTTTTGACTTCATTCCGTTTACAGGAACTAACGAGAGGTCGTCGAAGTAGAATCCTTTCGCTTTGAACTCCGTCAGGAAGTCACCTTCCCAGTTGAAGACCAGTTGCATTGTTCGATACAAGCCGGTGTTGCGTTGGTAGAAAAACTTGCCGCTGCGCGGTGGCGATTCACCGACGAACAAAGTTGTTATTCGATGAGGCTGGAAGCTACGGCGCAGTTCTTCCAGCCTGTTCATTGCACATTATGCCGAGACAGTTTCTGCCCAGGGTTTGAGCCAGTTGGCGTGATCGTGTTGGGCCTCGAACTTGTCGAGTTCAGATGCGTGACGGAGTGTGAGGCCGATGTCGTCGAGTCCTTCGACGAGGCAGTACTTGCGAAAGGGGTCGATTTCGAAGGTCGCGTGAAAACCCTGGTCGTCTGTGAGGGTCTGGTTTTCGAGAGAGACGGTGAGCTTGTAGTCGGGAGTGTTGGCGGCGCGATCGAGCAGCAGTGCTACCTGCTCTTCACTGAGGCGGATGAGGACGATGCCGTTTTTTCCGGCGTTGGAGAAGAAGATGTCGGCGAAGGTGGGCGCGATTACGGCGCGGAAGCCGTAGTCGCTGAGTGCCCAGGCGGCGTGCTCGCGGCTCGATCCGCAACCGAAATTTTTGCCGGCGATGAGGATCTTTGCGCCTGCGTATTTGGGATTGTTAAGTACAAACGATGGATCGGGATCGCCAGCGGAAGGTCCCTCCTGAAGGCGGCGCCAGTCGAAGAAAAGAAACTCGCCGTAGCCCGAGCGCTCGATGCGCTTGAGGAACTGCTTGGGGATGATCTGGTCGGTGTCGACGTTGACGCGATCGAGCGGGGCGGCGAGTGATGTGATGGTCTTGAAGGGTTCCATGATTAGTTCGCTGCCTCCACTGTTTCTGCGATTTGGGCCCAGTTGCGTACGTCGACGAAGTGTCCGGTGATGGCTGCTGCCGCGGCCATTTCGGGGCTGACGAGATGCGTACGTCCGCCGCGGCCCTGGCGGCCTTCGAAGTTGCGGTTGCTGGTGGAAGCGCAGCGCTGGCCGGGCGAAAGGATGTCGGGATTCATGCCGAGGCACATGGAGCAACCGGGCTCACGCCAGTCGAAACCGGCTTCACGAAAGATAAGGTCGAGACCTTCCTTTTCTGCCTGATCTTTGACAGCCTGAGAACCGGGGACGACCATTGCGGAGACGCCTGTGCTGACGTGATGGCCTTTGGCGATCTTTGCGGCGGCGCGCAGATCTTCAATACGCGAGTTGGTGCAGGAGCCAATGAAGACGCGATCGATATGGATGTCTTCAAGCAGCGTGCCGGCCTTGAGGTCCATGTATTCGAGGGCGCGTTCAAAGGCGCGACGTTCGCTTTCGTTCTGGGTTGCAGCGGGATCTGGAACGGATGCGGTGACGGGCGCGACCATGCCCGGGCTGGTGCCCCAGCTTACGTACGGAACAAGCTTTGTTGCGTCGATGATGAGTTCGCGATCGAACTTTGCGCCGGGGTCGCTGGGCAGCTTGCGCCATTCGGCGACTGCGGCATCCCATGCTTCGCCTTTGGGGCTGTAGCGGCGGCCTTTGAGATACGCGAAGGTGGTTTCATCGGGAGCGATCATGCCGGCGCGGGCGCCTGCTTCAATGCTCATGTTGCAGATGGTCATACGGCCTTCCATCGAGAGCGCACGAATGGCTGAGCCTGCGTATTCGATGACGTGGCCGGTTGCGCCGTCGGTGCCGATCTGACCGATGATGGCGAGCACGATGTCTTTGGCGGTGACGCCCTTGGGCAGTTCACCTTCGACGGCGATGCGGAAGGTCTTTGGCTTGTCCTGCGGGAGGGTCTGCGTGGCGAGAACATGCTCGACTTCACTGGTGCCGATGCCGAAGGCGAGTGCTCCAAATGCGCCGTGGGTAGAGGTGTGAGAGTCGCCGCAGACGATGGTCATGCCGGGCTTGGTGAGGCCGAGCTCAGGGCCGATGACGTGTACGATGCCCTGCTCGCGGCTGCCAATGTCGAAGAGCTCGATGCCGAATTCTTTGCAGTTCTCACGCAGTGTGGAAATTTGCTTTGCGGCGATCTGGTCGAGGATGTTGAAGCGCTCAGCGAGCGTGGTGGGTACGTTGTGGTCGACGGTGGCGACGCAGCGGTCGGGGCGGCGTACTTTGCGGCCGGTCATGCGCAGGCCTTCAAAGGCCTGAGGCGAGGTGACCTCATGGATGAGGTGCAGGTCGATGTAGAGCAGTGTGGGTTCACCTGCGGGCTCGGCGACTACATGCTGCTCCCAGACTTTTTCAAATAACGTTTTTGGCTGATTGCTCATCATATTCCCGTTGTTGCTAGCAGTTCCGTGTGACTAGATGGTTTCGGTGGTGAGGATCTCGCTGAGTGTTTCGCGAACCTTGGCGCCCATCTCGGTTGTGGAGAGGACGGTGAAGTCTGTGGTGTTGCCGCGCGCGAGGTCCGCTGTGCGGAAGTTCTCTTCGAGGACGCGGCGTACGGCTGTCTCGATGGCTACGGCCTCTGCTTCGAGGCCGGCGGAGTGGCGCAGGATGAGCGCGCTGGTGAGGATTGCGCCGAGCGGGTTGGCGAGGCCCTTGCCTGCGATATCTGGCGCCGAGCCGTGGATGGGTTCATAGAGGTTGACCTTGCCGCCGATGGTGGCGGATGGCAGCATGCCAAGCGAGCCGGTGATTACGGCGGACTCGTCGGAGAGGATGTCGCCAAAGAGATTCTCGGTGAGCACTACGTCGTAGTTGCGCGGGCTGGTCATGAGCAGCATGGCCATGGAGTCGACGAGCTGATGTTCGAGCGTGACGTCGGGATAGTCTTTGGCGACCTCGGTGACGGTGGCGCGCCAGAGTTGCGAGACTTCAAGCACGTTGGCCTTGTCGACGGAGGTGAGCTTCTTGTTGCGCTTCTGGGCGAGTTCAAAGGCGACGCGAGCGACGCGTACGATTTCATCGCGGGTGTAGCGCATGGTGTTCCAGGCTTCGCCTTTGTTTTTGTCCCATTCGCGCGGAGAGCCGAAGTAGAGGCCGCCGAGGAGTTCGCGAACGAAGAGGATGTCTGCGCCGTTGACGACTTCGGGCTTGAGCGGGCTGTTGACAGCTAGCTCAGCGATGGCGAAGGCAGGACGCAAGTTGGCGAAGCCTCCGAGCGCAGCACGAAGCTGAAGCAGGCCGGCCTCGGGACGCGTGTTCGGGGGGAGGGCGTTCCACTTGGTGCCGCCGACAGCGCCGAGGAAAACGGCGTCGGAGGCGAGCGCGGCATCGAGGGTTTCCTTTGGCAGAGGGGTGCCATCGGTATCGATAGCGATGCCGCCAATGCGCTTTTCATCGACCTCGAATTCGTGGCCTTCCAGTTCTGCGACGATGCGCAGAACGGCAACTGCCTCACGAGTAACTTCTGGGCCGATGCCGTCGCCGGCGACTACTAAGAGCTTGAGCTTCATGCATTCCTTCTTAATTGGTGATGGATATTTATTTATCCCACCCTAGCCACAAAAACAAATACGTGGCGAGGGTGGGGCACCCATAGTTCGTTTCACTAGTCGACTTCCGCGTAGGACATGGGGCGACGGTCGCGAATCTGCTGCGAGAGCAGGCCGACCAGGTCCTGGTCGTAGATATTCTTCTTGCGATCGGCGAGGGCGACGAAGCGATAGTAGGTCTGTTGCAGTTCGTCGCGCGAGAGGGTGAAGCCAAGCTGTTCAAGACGATTGCGCAGCGCGGCGCGACCAGAGTGTTTGCCGAGTACGAGAAGCGTGCTTGCGGCTCCGACTGAGGCTGGAGTCATGATCTCGTAGCAGAGCGGGTTGGCAAGCATTCCGTGCTGGTGAATGCCGGACTCATGCGCGAAGGCGTTGGCTCCAACGATGGCCTTGTTGGGGGAGGGCGAAAAGGTGATGAGCTGCCCGAGGGTCTGGCTGGTGGGCACGAGCTTGTCGAGATGGATGTTGGTGCTGATTCCGTAACGGTCGGCGCGAACGTAGAGGGCTGCGGCTACCTCTTCGAGGGCTGCGTTACCGGCACGCTCGCCGATGCCGTTGATGGCGCACTCGATCTGACGCGCTCCGGCGGCCACTGCTGCGAGTGAGTTGGCGACGGCGAGGCCGAGATCGTCATGGCAGTGGGAGGAGAGGATGATGCGTTCTGCATCGACGGCGGGAATGCGTTCGCGGACTTCGCGAAACATCTGCGCGTACTCCTCTGGGGTGGAGTAGCCGACGGTGTCAGGCATATTGATGGTGGTGGCGCCGGCCTGGATGGCGACGCGAACCATTTCCACGAGAAAGTCGCGGTCGGAGCGCGTGGCGTCTTCGGGGGAAAACTCTACGTCGTCGCACAGTTTACGTGCCTGTTGCACGGATTCTGCGGCCTGGGCGAGCGCCTGTTCGCGGCTCATTTTGAGCTTGTATTCAAGGTGCAGATCGCTGGAGGCGAGGAAGACATGGATGCGCGCGCGGTCGGCGTGCTCGAGCGAACGCGCGGCCATGACGATGTCTTCGGACTTGGCTCGGGCCAGCGAACAAATGCGGGGAGCACGAATTGCCTGAGTGATGGTGGCGATAGCTGCGAAGTCGCCTTCAGAAGCCATGGCGAAACCAGCTTCGAGAACGTCGACGCCCAGGTCCTCAAGGGCGTGGGCCATTGAGAGTTTTTCCTGGGTGGTCATGCTGCAGCCCGGAGATTGTTCTCCGTCGCGGAGGGTGGTGTCAAAGATCAGAACATGGCTGTTGTCCATGGGGGTCATCCGGTTCGTCCTGTGGGCGCACTTCTTCGCCTGAGATAGTGTCACCGATCTGGCCTGTATAACGCAAAGTTATTATTGTTTGGTATTTGATTAAAATTAGTTATGATCAAAAGAGAGGATTAAAGCCGTGGAAATACACCAGTTGGAGACGTTTCTGGCAGTGGCTGAGGAGCGAAGTTTTTCGCGGGCGGCGGTGCGAATGCATCGCACGCAGCCAGCGATAAGCCAGGTGATTCGCAAGCTTGAGGAGTCAGTGGGCGAAGTGCTGCTGGACCGGGCCGCGCGGGATGGCTCGTTGACTGCTGCAGGCGAGTTGCTGCGCGAGTATGCACTGCGTCTGATCGCGCTGCGGCGTGAGGCTGAGTCGGCGATGGAGGAGCTGAAGTCACTCGAGCGCGGGCAGCTGCAACTGGCGGCGAATGAGTACACGTGCCTGTATCTTTTGCCAGTGCTGGACGCGTTTCGACGGGAATATCCGAAGATCGATGTGACTGTACATCGTTCGCTTGCGAGCCGCATTCCGGAGGAACTGAACCTGCGCGAATTTGAATTGGGGGTGATCTCGTTCAAGCCGGACACGGAGCAGTACCGGTCCGTAGCGGTGTATGCGGACACGCTGGCGTTTGTGGTGAATCCGCAACATGCGCTGGCGAAGGCGAAGCGGGTTTCGATTACCGATCTGGGCGAGGAACTGTTTGTGGCGCACAATGTGCCTTCGCCTTTGCGGCGGCGAGTTATCGAAACGTTTGAAAAACATCGCACGCCGCTGCAGATGCGGATCGAGCTGCCTTCGATAGAAGCGATCAAGCGATTTGTAGCGATGGGCAATGGCGTGGCGCTGGTGCCGCGGCTGACTGTTGCGCACGAGTTGGAGATTGGCGATCTGGTATCAGTGCCGGTGGATGAGTTGGAGTTTCGGAGGCTGCTGCGGCTGGTGTATCGGAGGCAGGGCAAGCTGTCTTATGCGGCGACGGCATTTCTGCAGACGGTGCGTTCGATGGCTACCGAGGTCGGGGCGCCGTTTCATTACCAGGTGGAGCGGTAGGGACGGCGCGGGATTAGAGAAGCGCCGAGGCGATGGCCAGGGTGGCGATGGCTGCGGTTTCCGCTCGCAGGATTCTGGGGCCGAGCGATACCGCTTGCCATTGGTGCTGCTGGAAGAGCGCGAACTCTTCGGGTGTCCAGCCGCCTTCAGGACCGATGGCGAATTCAAAGGTTGGCAGTTCCGGTCCGGCTGCATCAAGAGCAGTGGTGATGCTTTCACGCAAGGCTATGCTGTGCTCTTCTTCAGAGAGCAGGATGTGCTGCGCGGGTGTTTGCTGTTGCAGGCGTGCAGGCAGTGCGACGGGGTCTTCTACGGTGGGCAGATCGGCGCGGCGGGATTGTTTGGCGGCTTCATGAGTGATGCGTCGCCATCGCTCGACACGTTTAGCTGCGGCCTGCGCGAGATGCTTTTCGGTACGGCGGGCGAGTATCGGGACGATGGCGGATACTCCGAGCTCGGTGGCCTTTTCGATGGCCCACTCCATGCGGTCGAACTTGAAGATGGCGAGCAGCAGGGTCATTGGCAGCGCTCGCTCGAAAGGAATCTCTTTCAGAAGCGTGAAGCATACTTCCTGGTGATGAACGCTGGAGATTACAGCGTGATAGACGCGGCCGTTGGCGACGATGTCGGCTTCAATGCCGGGCTGTGCGCGAAGGACACGCGTGAGGTGTTCGGCTTGCGCTCCTGTGAGGCTTGCGGTTGTGGCGGTGAAGGTATCGGCGATCCAGCGTCGTCTGGTCATGATGGTCTTATTATCGATGCTCGAGTGAAGAGCAGAGACAGAAAAGGGGACGCTGGATGCGCCCCCTTTCCTGTTGCCTTTTTGTGATGCTTGCCTCTGTTGCTTGCCTATTCTCCCTGGAGACATCAAGCAGATTGCAGTTGAAAACAAATCGCTGCAATGGATGAAGGTATAGATTCATGCTCGATTGGTGTCAAGAGAAAAATTCATACTCCAACTTTTTTCTTCTGATCTGCTCCATCTCAGTTTCAGTTTGGTTTGGACAAAGGCAAATGTTCGAGGATGTGCGATGAGCGAAGGAAGGCAAGAAAGAGACCTGTGGCGAAGTCATGCCAACTGTGAGCGAGCATGCCTGGAAAGAGATTGCGTCTCAACAAAGTGAGGCCGCTGAAGAGTGCACCGTAAACAGTGATGATGCAGATTCCGCGCACGCCTTCATAGCCGTGGGCCGCGCCAAAGACTAACGACGAAAAGAGAACTGCGATTGGAATGCGATGCAAGATGGATATGCCCTGCGATTGCAAATAGCCGCGAAATACAAGCTCTTCAGAGAAGCCGACGACGAGGCAGAGGGCGCCCCATGCTGCGAGTTCAAGACCATTGGCGGGTGCAAGGTCCATGAGCTGCTTCGCCATTTCGCTCTGCTTTTCGAGAGGAGATTTTGGCTTGTCGGCTGGGGAAGAAGGTTGTGAGGGATTATGTGATTGGCTCTTGACCTGGTGATCGTAGATCTTCGTCTCGACTGCGTTCCATGAAAGCGCGAGCGTGGCAAGCACGGCCATGGAGGTGATCCAGAAAAGCAGTGCGACGCCAGCTTCCATTGTGAAGGTGTTCAAGTCGCGCGGCCATCTGCCGAAGATGGATCGAAACGGAGTCTTGCGAAGGCGCAGGCCTAAAGCGACCCAGGCGACGATGACTAGTTCGAGTGCCCCGGTGAGGCCGTACCGGATGAGACGCACACGATCGGCTCCGGTGGCCGCATGATTGCCGCCATGTACTGGAGCGAGTGGATTGAGATCGCCGGTGTCTGCCCGCATGCTGCCCCAGATCGAGAAGGCGAGAATACCTACGACCAGTACAACGGTATGCCAGATGGGGGCGATGCCGCGCGGCTGTTTCGCAGGCGGAGGGACATCGGCTGTGAGTGGTGCTTCCGGGGGCAGTGTGAGTTCGTCGGGAGACATGCAGTCAGATTACTCGAGTGATTTGGTTTTCAGCATTCGATGATGTTGAGGGCGAGTCCGGCGAGCGAGGTCTCTTTGTAGCGGGACTGCATATCGAGGCCGGTGAGGTACATGGTGCGGATGACCTGGTCGAGGGAGACTTTGTGCTCCTCCGGCTCCTGCATGGAAATGCGCGTGGCGTGGACCGCTTTGACGGCGCCCATGGCATTGCGTTCGATGCAGGGAATCTGCACAAGGCCGCCGATGGGGTCGCAGGTCATGCCGAGGTTGTGCTCCATGGCGATCTCGGCAGCGTGCTCGATCTGGCCGCTTGTTCCGTTGAGGGCTGCGGCCAAGCCTCCTGCGGCCATGCTGCAGGCGACTCCGACCTCGCCCTGACAGCCGACTTCGGCTCCGCTGATGGAGGCATTCTCTTTGTAGAGGATGCCGATGGCTGCGGAGGTGAGAAAGAATCGCAGCAGGCCCGCTTCATCTGCACCGGGAATGAAGTTGTAGTAGTAGAGAGCGGTTGCAGGGATCACTCCGGCTGCGCCGTTGGTGGGTGCAGTGACGACTCGACCGCCTGCGGCATTTTCTTCATTGACGGCCATGGCGTAGACGGTGACCCAGTCGAGTGGAGCGAGGGGATCTGAGAGACGCTGCTGCTGCTGGCGTTCACGAAGGCGCTCGGCGAGACGATGGGCGCGGCGGCGAACGTTGAGGCCGCCGGGGAGAATGCCTTCTGTAGCAATGCCGCGGGTTACGCAGGCATACATTGTCTGCCAGATTGTGCGGATACGATTGCGGACGGTTTCTTCGCGAACGGCGAGGCTGGCTTCTCCGGGGATGTGCGTACATTCGTTGGCGAGCATGAGCTCAGAGATTGAAAGCCTGTGGGTATGCGAAAGCTCAAGCAGCTGAGCGGCGCTGTGGAAGGGGTAGGGAATTGCGTTCTCTGCTGAGGTGCTGTCGTGTTCTTGTTTGCCGTCTTCGACGACGAAGCCGCCGCCGATAGAGAAATAGGTGCGCGTGATCATGGGTAAGCCTGCTGCATCGAAAGCAGTGAAGCGAACGCCGTTGGGATGTTGCAGGGTTGCGCCGGGTGGATGCATCTGATCGCGATGGAAGATGAGGTCTGTTTTCTCGTCGAAGGCGATTGGTTGCGTACCGGCGAGCCGCAGTTCATTGCTGGCGCGTATGTGGGCCACGACGTTTTCAATCGCTTCGGGGTCGATGGTGGCGGGTTCATGTCCGCTGAGGCCGAGCAGAACGGCGCGATCGGTAGCGTGGCCGATGCCAGTGAGAGCTAGCGATCCATAGAGTTCGGCTTGAACGCGGTGCGCCTTTGTGAGCGTGTGTTCGCTGGCCAGCTTCTCGACGAATTGGAATGAGGCGCGCATGGGGCCCATGGTGTGCGAGCTTGAGGGGCCTATGCCGATTTTGTAGAGATCGAAGAGGCTGGTCATACGTGGTGGATTGTAGCGGAAATGCGGCTGGTCGTGATGCCGGGTTGGACTCATGGGCTAAGGATGTTAGACTCGCATGCAATTCCCCATGCTAGCTAAAGTGCTGAGTGCAGCTGTCTATGGCATCGATGCGAACCTGATCGATGTTGAGGTGGATCTAAGCGGAACGGTCGCCGAGGAGGATCGCTTTCACACGGTTGGATTGCCGGATGCGGCGGTGCGCGAGAGTCGTGATCGCGTGCGGGCGGCGATGAAGAATTCCGGATATCTGATTCCGCCGACGCATATCACGATTAATCTTGCGCCTGCTGACATCAAGAAGGAAGGCGCGGGCTTCGATCTGCCGATTGCGATCGGAATTCTTAGCGCATACGGTGCTTTGCATGGCTCGGCGGATCTGGCGAAGTTCCTGCTGGTGGGGGAGCTGGGATTGGACGGCGGGCTGAGGCCTGTGCCGGGAATTCTTTCGATTGCGATCCTGGCTCGGTCGCGCGGCATTGCCAATGTAGTCCTGCCTGCGGTGAATGCGGCCGAGGCGGCGGTGGTGGAAGGAATCAATGTTTTTCCGGTGGCTTCACTTGCGGATGTGATTGATCTGCTGAACTCCACCGTGATGGGCGAAGTCCAACGGACGCCCTTTCGCGTGGCGACGGACAAGCTGCTGGGTGAGTTGCAGCATTATGCTGCAGATTTTCGCGATGTGCGCGGACAACAGACGGCCAAGCGCGCGCTGGAAGTGGCTGCGGCGGGCGGACATAACATTCTGATGATCGGGCCGCCCGGTTCAGGCAAGACGATGCTGGCTAAGCGGCTGCCGTCGATTCTGACGCCGCTGACCTTTGATGAGGCGCTGGAGACGACGAAGATTCACTCGGTGGCGGGTGTGCTGGACGCAGCTGCGGGGCTGGTGGCGCAGAGGCCGTTTCGAGCGCCGCACCACACCATTTCCGATGCGGGGCTGATTGGCGGCGGGGCCGTGCCTCGTCCGGGTGAGGTTTCGCTCGCGCATAACGGGTTGTTGTTTCTGGATGAGCTGCCGGAATTTCCTCGTAATGTGCTGGAGGTGATGCGGCAGCCGCTTGAAGATCACACGGTCACGATTGCGCGTGCCTCAATGTCGCTGACCTTTCCATCGCGGTTCATGCTGGCGGCGGCGATGAATCCCTGCCCGTGCGGCTATTTTAATGACAAGTCGAGGGAGTGCCAGTGTACGCCGCCGATGATTCAACGCTATGTTGCGAAGGTTTCAGGCCCGCTGCTTGACCGGATCGATATTCACATTGAGGTGCCGGCGGTGCAGTACAAGGAGCTCCGTGGCGGCGCGGCAGCAGAGGGATCGGCGGAGATTCGCGACCGGGTGATGCGTGCGCGGGAACGGCAGCAGGAGCGTTTCAAAAAGAGTGGGGAAAAGATCTTTTCGAATGCACAGATGGGCACGCGGCAGATTCGCGCGCATTGCGAATTGGGGGCCGACGCCGAGCGGCTGCTGGAGCGGGCGATGCAGCAACAAGGGTTGAGCGCTCGGGCGCATGACCGGATTCTGAAGGTCGCTCGTACGATTGCCGATCTGGAGGGCACGGAGGCACTGACGGTGAGTCATCTGGCTGAGGCGATTCAATACCGAACGCTGGACCGAACCTATTGGGCCTGATTGGGCGAACGCAGAGGCTGTTTGGGCGGGAGTCGCAGTCGTGATGATTCAAATGAGTTACAAGTGGTCACTGACTTTCTGTGGAAGTAGATACCGCTTGTGTGGGATGGACGCTTTGGAGTTATGCCGCGAAGATAGGCTGTGATGGGTTGAGAAACAGTACTTTTGTAACTCGCCCTGAGCTGAGCCTGCTAATGCTGATGCTTTCTAACACAGATGCGCTTCTTATTGCTGTTCCAATGATTGGAATTCTCATCGCCGGTTTTTTCCGGCTGGATGAATTGATCGTCAAGCCCCGAAAAGTGACTATGAAGCGTCCGCAAGCTCCCGGCGCAGATGAGCGGGGACAGCGGGTTTACACAGACCACGAAGGAACGATACATATTGTTCGAAGGCCTCGGAGCAATAACCTGGTCTCAGCCACAAAGAAGAGCGAACCCACATTACCTCGGTAAGTTAAGTCCCTTAAGAATCTGTCCGATAGTTCCGGTATGCGTTGAAGCTCCTGGGCTGGCTCAGAGTCGCGACGCTGGGAAGGACGTGATTTGCATGACTGGCCTGGAATGGAATCTGGATTCGCTTCTGGTTGGAGTTCCGATGGTGATTGTGCTGGCGGCTGGTGTCTTTCGGCTGGATGAATTAGTGAGCGCTCCCAGGCGTATAGATATCCAGCGGGCGCGTACCGTGGGGTGGGACGAAAACGGCAAGTTGAATTGCACTGACCCGGATGGGAGACGATCCGCGACCAGCTCGGGTGAAGATAAATGACCGGAAGAGATTGAATTCATTTCAGTAGTTCGTTTTGGGGTGATTCTTTGGGAAACCCAAGGAAATGTGGTATAAAAAAGGGTTGACCTACCCGCACCTTGGGTATAGATTCAGTATTGCTATCCGACGAGGCAGATTCGCGTAGACAGAGACAGGCTGATACGCATTCACGACGCCTCGAACCCCGCATTATCGCTGTAGAGCGGTTTGCCTTTGAAGGGCAAGGGTGTGTCGGCGGTGTGCTTCTCGTGGTCTGAATTGAGCACTTTCATTTCGCACTTCGCGGTATGGTAGGTGAAATTCTCGGTTATAGACTTTCAGCTTAGAAACCGAGAGTATTTTTTGAACTCTACTCTCCGCTTCTGCGTCTAATCATTGGCAGTAAACAAAAGGACGGTGCCGCTCGGCGGCTGTCCTCTGCGCCGGAATAAACCGGGCAGTGATAACAACACAAGGAGATCGATGCATATGCGTTCGGAACTAATTTTTGGGGCACTTACTCATGTGTCCAATCGCTACCAGTTGTGCCAACTGGCGAGCAAGGCAACCCGGAAGTTGCACAAGCCGAACAGCCGGTTGCAGGATACGACGAACGAAGTTCTTTATCGCTTTCGTAATGCCAACCCTGGCATGACGGCCCCCATTGCGGAGCCTGAAGCCCAGCCGGTAGAGCAGCGCCGCGCAGCTTAAGCGCGCGGCCCTGCACCACCCGTTTTTCCCCTTCCCGCAAAATTCCTCTCCGGAGCTTCTCCCTCACTCCCACCCTATCCCCCACCTCGACTCGCCTGAGACCAGGCGCCCACGCAGGTACATTCGCAGGAATCCATGACCATTGCTGAACTGAAAGAAAAAAATATCACCGAATTAAGCCGCATTGCGCGGACTCTGGATATCCAGGGCGCAAGCGGTCTCCGCAAACAGGATCTTATCTTCAAGATTCTGCAGGCACAGAGCGAAAAAGAGGGCCACATCTTCGCCGAAGGCGTGCTGGAGATTTTGCCCGATGGCTATGGCTTCCTGCGTTCTCCGGATTACAACTACCTGCCCGGTCCAGACGATATTTACGTCTCGCCGTCACAGATTCGGAAGTTCGATCTCAAGACGGGCGACACGATAAGCGGCAACGTGCGTCCTCCTCACGAGGGGGAGAAATATTTCGCGCTGGTCAAGATTGAGGCGATCAATTTTGAGTCGCCGGAAGAGACGCGAAACAAGATTCTCTTCGACAATCTGACTCCGCTTTATCCGCAGGAGCGGATCAAGATGGAGACGGTGCGCGAGGGAACCAGCGGCCGTGTCATGGATCTGCTGACACCCGTGGGCAAGGGGCAGCGCGGCCTGATCGTCGCTCCGCCGCGTACCGGCAAGACGATGCTGCTGCAGTCGATCGCCAATTCCGTGACTACAAATCATCCGGAAGTTGTGCTGATCGTGCTGCTTATCGATGAGCGTCCTGAAGAAGTCACGGACATGCAGCGGTCTGTGAAGGGTGAAGTGATCAGCTCCACCTTTGATGAGCCTGCGGCGCGCCACGTTCAGGTTGCCGAAATGGTGATCGAAAAGGCCAAGCGGCTTGTGGAACACAAGCGCGACGTGGTCATCCTGCTGGATTCGATTACGCGTCTGGCGCGTGCCTACAACACCATCGTTCCTCCGTCGGGCAAGGTACTCTCGGGCGGCGTGGATTCGAATGCGCTGCAGCGGCCGAAGCGTTTCTTTGGCGCGGCTCGCAATATCGAAGAAGGCGGATCTTTGACGATCATCGCCACTGCGCTTGTGGACACTGGTTCGCGCATGGATGAGGTCATCTTCGAAGAGTTCAAGGGTACGGGCAACATGGAAGTGATTCTGGATCGCAAGCTGGTCGACAAGCGTGTCTTCCCGGCGATCGATATTCAGCGCTCCGGCACCCGTAAGGAAGAACTGCTTATTCCGAAGGACGATCTGCAGCGCATCTGGGTGCTGCGCAAGGTGCTCAATCCTCTGTCTCCCGTTGAGGCGATGGAACTGCTGGTGAGCCGCCTGGAGAAGGTGCGCAACAACGCAGAGTTCCTGCTGAATATGAATCACCTGTAAGGTTCTCCCTTAAGGCTTTTGGGGCGAGCGGGAATTTCGCGAGGCAGGTTTGCGGAATTCGCGCTCGCTGATAAACTAGTAAAGTTCTTCTTCCCTTGTGGGGCTGTAGCTCAGCTGGGAGAGCGCCTCGTTCGCAACGAGGAGGCCAGCGGTTCGATCCCGCTCAGCTCCACCATTAGATCATAGGCGGTCCAATTTCCTGGGCGGCTTTGTCAATGATGCATACCCATTCCGCCTTCAGGCGATCGCCAACCGCGCAATCGCATCGGCATGAATACCAGCACAGTCAACCAATGGGAGGTCGGCGGTCTGTTCGCTGAAGGCCAGTGCGAGATCGGTGCCACCAAGCAGAATCGCCTCCGCACCATGGTCTTCCAGCAGACGATGGCTTGCCGACCAAAAAATGGAACGCTGATCCTCCGTTACATGGCCAGACGCGGCCATCGAAACGTATGCTTGATGAACATCTTCCAGGTCCGGTTCGCTTGGCGGAATAATCTCCGCACTGGCGATGCGACCGTAAAAGCGTGTCTCCATCACGGTACGAGTTCCCAGAATGCCAATCCGTTTGAGACCGCGTGTTTCGATGGCACGGCTCACTTCGACGATCAGATCAACGACCGGAAGCGGAGATACGGCCTTGAAGTCATCGATACAGAAATGGCCCGCAATCGATGTGACGGCGACACATTCAGCTCCTGCCGAAACAAGGCGTTTCGTGAGCCGGCTGTAGATAGCGGTCTGCGCAGCGGCGGCGTTCCTGGCCAGATTACGCAGGAGCGTTGGCGTATCAGCATGCACAATGGTCAGTTCAAGCGTTGCATTCTTGTTAGCGAACGTCGAGATCAACCGTCGGTAGTAGAAATCCGTTGCTGCAGGGCCGATCCCTCCGATAAGGCCGATGTGCATTTCGCCAACCTCCATCATCAATCATAGAGTGCGCTCTGTTCGATGCACTCGATCCCGAAAACGTGAAGGCTGTCTTGGTAGAACTCGTCATTCGCGAAATTAAGCGCATAAACTCTTGTCCTGATTTGATTAAGCCTGCGCATGTCGTTTAATCCCTCTGCACCGAACCAATCGTTGCGAGCCGGTGCGTTATGCTGGCCTAGTTGCGCTGGGACTGTTCTGCGCGTGGGGGCCTCATTTTGACATTGAAGGGGATTGCTGCAGGCGCGCTTATTGCGGCTTGCTGTGGCGTGTTTGCTCAGACTTCTGTGCACGATCAGAAGACTGTTGAGGCTAAGGGCTCGCGGCCGGTGCAGGTGGATTATGCGGGCGTTATCAGCCGGTCGGATATTGTGTTGGCGCGACCAAATCGCGAGCCGAGCCAGGCGATGCCGCTTGGCAACGGGCGGCTGGGTGTGGCGGTGTGGTCGGCGGATGGACTGACGGCGCAGTTGAATCGCGTGGATACGCTGCCGGACCGCGTGCCGGTGGCGAGGGTTGCGGTTCCTGGATTGTCGAAGCTGACCGATGCTGCGGATTATGCGGGGCGGCTAGGTCTTTATGACGCGGTCTTTCATGAGCAAGGAAATGGGATGCGGGCTGCTGTGTATGTTGAGATGGGCAGCGACAACCTGGTGATTGACGTTAGTGGTGCGGATGCGGAGACGGTTCAGACAGCGAGTATCAGCCTGGCGCCGCCGCGCAGGCCTAACACAGCAACGGTGGGCTTGGTCGGAATTCTGAGCGAGAGCTGGATTGACGATTGGCAGCCGGGCGCTTCGGGACGCAGCTTCGGATCGCTCGCCGCGATCACTGCTGAGGGGCGTGATGTGGTGGTGAAGGCGACGGATGCCTTTACGGTTACGGTTTCATTCCGGCCAGCTGCAGATGGGCATTTTCGGATACTTGTGGCCGCGCCTCACTTTAATGCCGAGGCTGGTATGCCCGCTGCGGTCGCGAGGGAGTGTCTTGGCAAGATCGTGCGTGGACCGGTGAACCGCGTTTGGTGGCACGAGTTCTGGCAGCGTGCCGGTTACATGAAGATCGCTTCTCAGGATGGCGCGGGTGAGTACATGGAAAACCTGCGAACGCTTTATCTCTATTCCGCCGAGGCGCAGAGCGGCAGCGAGTATCCGGGGTCGCAGGCCGGTGTGGGGGATATGTTTTCAGCGGTGCCGGAGCATATGTGGGATCCGGGCGCATTCTGGCACTGGAACCTGCGCATGCAGGTGGCTGCGAATCTCTCGGCGGGCGTGCCAGAGTTGAACGCGCCTTACTTCAATCTGTATCGCGAGAATCTTGGCAGCATCGAGAAGTGGACGACGTCGCACATGGATGGGCGTCCGGGGATCTGTGTGCCGGAGACGATGCGATTTAACGGGCGCGGGATCGAGTTTGAGAACTGGGGCAAGGACTCGCCGGGCATTGCGTTCAATTGCGACAGCGCTTACAAGAGCTACTACAACGCGCGAACCATTTCGACGGGAGCGGAGATTGCGCTGTGGATCTGGCAGCAGTATCTGGCGACGAACGATCGCGAATTTCTAGCGCGGAATTTTCCGGTGATGGTTGCTGCGGCGCGTTTTCTGCTGAGTTATGAAATGCCGGGTAAGGACGGTCTGTCGCATACCAGCCCTTCGAATGCGCATGAGACGCAGTGGGATATGACTGATCCGACGACGGACCTTGCCGCGCGCGAGGCGCTGTATAAGGCGACCCTTGCTGCAGGCGATGTGCTGGGAGGCGAGACTGCGCTGAAGACGCAGTTGCGGGCGGCGCTGGGGAGAATTCCTCCTTTGCCGCGAACGGAAGCGGGTACAGCCAGGACTCTGCTGACGGCGAGTGCCGATGCGGAGGGCAAGGATGTGATCGCTGCCTCATATACGCCTGCGGCTGAGAGCAAGAATGTGGAGAATATCGGGCTGGAGCCGGTTTGGCCCTATGACCTGATTGGCGATTCGTCACCGATGTTTGACCTAGCTCGCAGAACGTATCTTCATCGCCCTTATCCGACGAACCAGGACTGGAGTTATGACCCGATCCAGGCGGCGCGGCTGGGTTTGCGTGATGAAGTTGGCACGACACTGCGGGCGCTGACGGAGCATTACCAGACATTTATCAACGGCTTTGCGAACTGGGGCGGCAAGACCGGCGAGTTCTATGTGGAGCAGCAGGGCGTGGTGGCGGCGGCGTTGCAGGAAGCGCTGGTGCAGGATTATGACGGCGTCATTCGCATTAATCCGGCGTTCCCGAAGGAGTGGGATGTGGATGGCCAGGTGGCTGTGAGAGGGAAGACGCGGGTGGATGCGGAGTTGGGTGGTGGGGTCGTGCGCCGGGTGGTTATCGAAGCAGGCATGACGGGACGACTGAAGGTGCGCAATCCGTGGCCGGATACTGCTGTGACTATCCGGACCGCCGGAGAGACAGGGAAGACGCTGAATGGCCCGACGCTCGAGTTCGCTGTGCAGGCTGGGCGGAGCTACCGGCTGACGGCTGGCAAAGAGACTGGAGACGAAGCGGCGCGTGTGACGGGCTCTCCGGCGCAGACGGCGCGAAGAATGGGAAAGGTACAGATCGGCCTCTTTGCGGCGGATCGCTAATACGCTACGGAAGCGCGATGTCGGAGTACGAGAACATCAGGTAGGTCTGCTGAAAGGTAGCGAGCGGCAGTTCAAAGACGCCGTCAGGGCTGGGCCGGGAGCCCCATGGGTTGCGTAGCGTGACGACGCGGCTGGCGACGTTGTAATCAAGCACAGTATAGGCGTGGCCCGGCAGGTACCAGTCGGGTGGCTGGGTACCGAAGGGAGAGACGTTTTTGCTGCCTGCGACCATGGCCTTGCCGCCGGTGTGCAGGGCGCGCAGTTCGGCGACGAGGTCGGGGCTGCTGACTGGAGCGGCGTGGGCATTGCCGAGGAATGCACTCATTACGCTGCGGGGAATGCCGCCCTGGCTGAGTCCGCGATAGGCGCCGAAGACTTCGCCGTTTTCTTTGACTGTGTTGCTTAGTTCTTCATAGAAACCGCCGTGTTCGAGAAGGCCTTCGAGTACCTGCGCTTGCGTTGCAGAGACTCCAAGGAGGGTTAGTTCATGGGCGAGATTCGTTTGAAAGGCAGCCTTGTCCAGTTGGCCGTCAAGGCCGACTACGGAGCGGATTGCGCGGTCATAGGCGACCAGCAGCGGGCCGGAGCTTTGCAATTCGGAGAGCGCGAGAGATTTAACGAAGGCCGGTATCAGCGTGGAGCGGTTGATGGCTGTGATCATGCCCTGGCGCAACTTGCGCTCGGCGTAACCGCGCATGAGGATTGTGACCCACTCGCCTTCTGAGCGGTCGTAGTGATGGGCGCGGGCGTATTCGATGTCTTCGGCATAGACGAGCTCGTCGGGTCCGGATACGAAGTGAACGTGGTAGCCGGTCTGGGCGTTGCCCCGGATTGCATCGCGGAGTACAGCAGGGTCTGCCTTGGCCACGGCGGCCAACGAAGCGTGGAAATAGCAACTGCCCAGGATGCCCTGGCGGATAGCGGCGGGACTTATGCCGTTCGGGCCATAGAGCGTACTGGTGTTTTGACCGCGTGAGGTGGCGACTGTCAGGAGGACGGCGCCGAGCGCAACTGTAGCGCGGAAGAGGCAACGGAAAAAGGAGTGGGTCAGCATTGCAGTGGGTACTCCGATACAGACTGTTTTTATGCGCGTTCGACGACAAGTAATGTGTGACCGATGGCGATTTCGTCGCCGGGTTTGAGTGGATGATGGCCTGCGGGAATGCGGTGGCGGTTGAGCCAGGTGCCGTTGGTGGAGTTGGAGTCTTCGATGGAAAGCACTGAGTTCTCCCAATGCAGAGTGAAGTGGCGTCCCGAGATGGTCAGGTCGTCAGGCAAAACGAGCTGGTTGCCGGGCAGAGCACCTATGGAGAAACTGGCTGAAGTGACGGGAAAGCTCTGGCCGATGAGGGTTCCATCTCTGATTGTGAGTCGAGCAAAGGGGCCGTTACTGGGTGCGTCAAAGAAGGCTGAGAATTGTGGGTTGCGGGGTTCGATCTCGGCTTTGATGTTGGCGTTGCTGTAGCTGGGTGGGCTTTCGCGGCCTGGTAGCAGTTCGTGCCGAGAAGGTGAGCGGCGAAACGATAGCGCAAGAAGGACCATACCGACGAAGAAGCAACTGATCAGGGCCACGAGCCACGGGTTGGAGGCGAAGATGGAGAGGCTGCTTTTGGGTGTCTGGACAATGGCGTAGGCCGAGAGTTTGCCGGGCTGCCAGTGCAGCTTTGCGGGTAAGAGCTGCCCATCGGCGATGACGTGATCGAGTGAGAAGGCCGCTACGGGAGTCGTACGAGTAGCGGCGATATAGGCGTCGATCAGCCCACCGACCGCCTCGGGCGATTGGGCCTGGAGGTAGAAGCCGCCGGTTTGAAGGGAAAGAGCCTGAAGGACCGGCAGATCAGCCGGCTGATCCGGCGCGAGGTTGATGGAGTTGATGGCTACGCCGAGTGAGATTGCTCGTAGGAGGACTTCGTCTGGCGCATGCTGCGAACCTTCATCCTGGCCGCTAGAGATCAGGAGCAATTGACGTCGTTTAGGCAAGTTGCCGTTGAAGAGTGCCAGGGCATCGAGAAGGCTGTCGTAGAGATGGGTTGGGCCTCCTCGAGCCTGCAGGTTTCCGAGTGCTTGTGTGGTGATGGGTTGGCTGGCTCCGAATGGAATTTCAAGATGTGCCCGGTCAGCCATTGTGAGGACTGCGAGCTTGTCTTGCGGGCGTGCCTGGGCAACGAACTTCGCTGCGGCTGTGTGAATGGCTTCGGGCGATGTGCCTTGCATGGAGTTGCCCGCATCGATAAGGAGGAGAGTCGTGATGCCGTATCCGGTGCGGTCGAAGGGGCGTATGCCGATGCATGTACCGATCTGTTGACCGAGGGAGAAGAGTTGGAGATCGCCGGGGTGAGCGGTGATTGGGCTTCCGTCGTGGTTGCGTAACTGGAAGATGAGATCGATGTTGGGAAATTCGGGTCCGGCTTTGCCGTCGGGGCTGGTGTAAGCAGGCCCGGTGACGAGTTGCGCTGTGGCGGGAGACGTCTGTGCGGACAAGGTGTTGATCAACAGGCCAATGATGGCTGTAGCGGTGAGGGTCCCGAGGCTGCCTCTCATAGATCGCCCGTGTGGCGGCCGATTTTGGATTAAGGTTTTCATTCGGATGGCGCAGGCTTGCGCGGTGGTGGCAGGAGGCGAAGCGCGGTCTTGCATGCGCGGAAGTCGAAAGAGTCGGTTTGTGCGTCTTCGGGGATGGTGACGAAAGTCAGCTCGCGTTCGATGGCCGCCTCTCGCGCAGGGGTGGGCGGATGGCTGGAGAGAAGTGGGAGGGATGCGCCAGCCGGAGTTTTTTCGAGGGCTTCGAGAGCTACGAACATTTTCAGAAAGCCGCGTGGATCCCAATTGGCCCGCAACACGTTATAGAAGCCGAGCAGGTCGGCCTCCGCCTCATCCTGCCGGCTGAAGTGCAGCCTGGCGAAGATGGCGACTGCTCCACCGAGTTGGAGAATGATTTTTTCGACCGCTCCGTTTTGTTTATTCAGGTTGTCGAGGATAGGCTTGAGCAGTTCTTTGGCCTGAAGGGCGAGCATGAGCTGGTTGATGGTGTGGCGGCCGACGATGTGACCGATCTCATGCGCGATAACGGCGGCGAGTTCGTCCTCTGTAGTGAGCAGGTTGAGCAAGCCTCGGTTTACATAGATTGACCCTCCGGGCAAGGAAGAGGCGTTGACTGAGGCTGAGTCAACCACTTTTACGCGATAGGGCAGGCGCGGTCGCTGGCATTGAGCCGCGAGTTCTTTTATGAGCACGCCAAGATGCTGATCGATGAGAGGGTTGGTGAGGATCGGGACCTCTTGTTCGAATTGAATGGCGAAACGGCGGCCCAACGCGATTTCGTCCGCGTCACTGATGCCGCCGTGAGGGCGGTTGGCGACGTGTGGCTCCTGGGCGCGCGTTCTGGGGAGTGCAGTTGCGCAGGCTACGATGACTCCGCCTGCGCCAACAGCGGCCTGGCGCAACCACTCGCGTCTGCTCAACCAAGTCATCGCTAGTTCTCTGCTTCGATAAACAATTGGAGTCATCGAGCTGCGTGCCGAGCCCGGGAATGCGATTGTAGCGAATTTAGTTTGCCGCGGCACACTACAGGCGAGGTGTTGTGATGTGCGTACCGCGCGGATGTGGATACAAGGCATCTGAGTGAAGCAGATTTTCACGAACACGATTTACGCTTCATGGCTGCTGAGTTATTGCGGCTTCGTGAAAAGGCGCTATCAACAAGAGCGTTGGACGAAGCATAACATGCGCAAACTTTCCTCTGAACTTCTTCGACGGAACGACTTTTATTAGCGCAGTCTGCTTCGATTGCTGACGAGTTAGCTATTCATGTTACATTTGGGGGCATCGCATAGCTATGTCTTCCCATCCCAATTCCTCTGCGCAGAGCTGGATCATTGGCCGGGCGCCAGATTGCGACCTGGTGGTTCCGGAGCTGACTGTTTCGGCCCATCATTGCCGCCTGATTCGCGAGGGAAATCAATATTGGGTCGAGGTGCTGGAGTCACCTAACGGCGTTTACGTGAATGGGGAACGAGTGCCGGGTGGGCAGACGATGGCGATTCCGGCGGGCGCAGAGGTGACGCTGGGGCGTCAGGTGCCGATGCCATGGCCGCCAGCTCCGGTTGTAACTTCGGCGCCGACTCGTCCGGGCATTCAGGGCACTCAGTTTGTTAGCACGCCTATACCAGAGGGCCGAGTTATCACGATTGGGCGCGACCCGGCTTCAGACAAGCAGGTCGATCTGCCGATCATCTCGTGGAATCACGCCCGGATTATTTTTGAAGATGGTCATGCGGTTCTCGAGGATCTGAAGTCGCGTAACGGCACGGCGATCGATCGCCTGGATAACCGGATCCAACGTGCGGCGCTCGACCCAGAGAGTGATGTGTATCTCGGGTCGTACAAGATCTCTGCACGTGAATTGCTGGGCCCAGAGAAAGTTTCGATTGGCGAAGCGGCTTACGACAGGGTTGAGTTTCGTGACAACTCTATGGTGCTGGGGCGGGATCCGGAGAGCGATCTGCGTCTGGATTATCCGATGGTTTCCTGGCGTCATGCACGGCTGACGCGTACGCCAGACGGAATTCTGGTGGAGGACTTGGGCTCGCGGAATGGCACGTTTGTTGCCGGGGTACGCATCAGCGGTAAAGTGCTGGCGAGGCCGGGGCAGGAGATTGGCCTTGGGAGTTACCGTTTTCAGTTGCTGGAAGGCGGCCAGCTTGCACAGCGGGAGTACCACGGCAATCTCACGATTGAAGCCTCGGGCGTGGTTGTGAATGCGCCCAATGGAAAGCGGCTGATCGAGCCTGTCTCGATGACGGTGTTTCCCTCTGAACTTGTAGCCCTGATGGGGCCGGCTGGCGCCGGCAAGACGACGCTGTTGAAGGCGCTGAACGGTTACACGCGACCAGTTGAAGGCCGTGTGCTGTTTAACGGCGAAAGCCTCTACGACTACTATGACCGCTTTCGACAGCAGCTTGGCTATGTGCCGCAAGATGACATCGTTCATCCGCAACTGACTGTAAGCGAGGCGCTCTACTTTTCAGCGCGGCTGCGAACGGACCTGACTGACGACGAGATCCGGGCCAGGACTCTGATGGTGCTGGAGCAACTGGGCATGGAGGATATAAAGGACACGCGCATCGGTTCGCCGGAGCAAAAGACTCTCTCGGGAGGCCAGCGCAAGCGGGTGAATATCGCGCTGGAATTGATTAACGACACGCCGGTGCTGTTTCTCGATGAGCCGACCTCGGGGCTTTCGTCTTATGACGCTGAGGCTGTGATTATGCTGCTGAAGGATCTGGCGGACGCTGGCAAGACGATCATCACGACGATTCACCAGCCGAGCCGGCTGATCTACAGACAGTTTGATGACCTGATCATGATCAACCGTGTTTCGGGCGAGCGGTCGGGCTCGATGGTCTACTTTGGCCCTGCGTATCCAGACTCGATTCAGTTTTTTAACGAAGTGCTTCCTGGCGCGCCAGAGGAGGAATTCACTCCGGAGTTGCTGTTATCTGGGGTTGCACGCAGGTCGACTTCGGAATGGGTACAACGATTTCGCAACTCGCGTTATCAGCGAGACTTTGTCGAGGGGCGTTCAGGTCGTCAGCCTGCGACCACCGGGCCGGCGGGGGCAGATAAGCCGAGACGTTCCTTTGGCCTGACGCAATGGATCGCGCTGGTGAAGCGCAATACTATCGTCAAGATTCGTGACCGGGCGCAGATGGCGATTCTGTTGCTGCAGGCGCCGTTGTTTGCTGCGTTGATTGCGCTCGTGTATCAGCCGCTGCGGGTGTCGAACGGCTTTGCGGAGCTCACACCGAGGCTCGCGGGGGTGCACTTCCTGATGGTGCTGGCGGCTATCTGGTTCGGCTGCAACAATGCTGCGCGCGATATCGTCGGCGAGTGGACCGTGTACAAGCGCGAGAGGATGGTTACGCTCAAGCTTGGCTCCTATGTCTTCTCAAAGCTGACGGTGCTCTTTACGCTGAGTATTTTTCAGTGCTTTTCGCTGCTGGGCATTGTGTATCTTGCGCTTCATCTGAAGAGCAGCTTCGGCCTTGATTTGCTTGTGCTGATTTTGTCATCTCTTGTTGGTGCTGCGCTTGGGTTGTGCATCTCGGCTTTTTCACAAACGACGGAGAGTGCGATTGCACTGCTGCCCGTTGTTTTGCTGCCGATTATTGCGCTGGGCGGCGGGATGCGTCCTGTTTACCAGATCGACAGCAAGTATCGATGGATCACGACTCTGGCGCCGTCGCGCTGGGCATTTGAAGCGAACATACTGCATGAGACGAGCCGTGATGGCTGGAAGCGGTCCGGCGAAGATGCAGCCTTTGAGCCTGTTCCTGATGTGGGTGATCCGGGGCAGAAGCTGGCTGGTGTCGATCCGCTACTGATTACGCAGGCATGTGCCACGGAGGCCGATGAGCCGGTGGATCAATCCGAAGCAGCTGTTGTTGCTGGTGCGGATGGCAAGCCGCATACGGTGTTGTGCTCCGATGCTGCGGAGATTTCGATTCCGCGTTATCTGATCGTCTGGAAGGATCCGGATGGAGCGAGGCATGTTTCGCGGGCGTATGAGGGCGAGGCCAAGACGATCAACGGCGAACGTTTTCAGGCAATCGGTTTCCGCCATTCTTTTCGCACGTCGCTTCTGGTGCTGGCAGGAATGCTGATAGCTCTGATTCTGACGGTTCTCGGAATACTGCTCAGACGCGATGTCGATCCTCAGTAGGTCATACTTGAGCAGATTGAGAGCGGTTTTGCGCTATTGAAATGAAGGCGCATTTCTTCACCGATGTGCAGGAGACGGTTGCATGGCGGATAACACGCAGCGGCTGATCCGCGAATTGTTCGATGCCGCCAGTGATCTGCCTGTGGCCGAACGGCAGGCGTGGTTGGAGACACACGCACACGGCGACGCCGAAGTGGTGGCCAGTGTGATGCGCCTGCTGCGTGCTTCCAGCGCCAGCGGGCAAGGATTTCTGGCCGAGCCTGCATTCAAACGCGAACGTCCGGCGCTGGAAGAGGGCATGATGATTGGCCCTTATCGTGTGTTGCGTGAGCTGGGCTCTGGCGGCATGGGCGTGGTGTATCTGGCGATGCGCTCCGACGAAGTTTACCAACGTCTCGCGGCGGTTAAAGTGATTCGGCCGGAACTGCGCGCGAACCCGATGAGAGACCGCTTTCTTAAGGAGCGGGAGATTCTCGCGCGGCTCGATCATCCCAATATTGCGCGCATCATCGATGGCGGCACGACTCCCAATGGATTGCCGTATTTCGTGATGGATTATGTGGATGGGCTGCCGTTGGATGAGTATTGCCGAAGTCACAGAGGTACGCTGGAGCAGCGGCTTGGCCTATTCATGCAGGCATGCGAGGCGGTGCAGTATCTACACGACAGCAACGTGCTTCACCGCGATCTGAAACCGGCGAATATCCTTGTTACCCAGACTGGTCAGGTCAAACTGCTCGATTTTGGTGTGTCGAAGCTGGGGACTTTGAAGGCTGGCTTCGACAGTAATACGACTACAGGAATGCCTGTACTGACTGCGGGTTATGCGAGTCCCGAGCAGATTACTTCAAAGGCGGTTACTGCGGCCTCGGATATTTATTCGCTGGGCGTTGTGCTCTATGAGTTGCTGACGGGCGTGAGGCCGCTGAAGCTGGATGACAAGAATCTGCCTGAGATTCTTGAGACGATTACGGATGAGTTGCCGCTCAAGCCGAGTACTCAGCCTGAGCCTCCCGCAGATGTGGACCCAGGGCATCTCCTTGCAGGCATTCGCCCGCGGCTGGCGGGTGATCTGGACTGCATTTTGCTCATGGCGTTGCGCAAGGAACCCAGCCGTCGTTATGCGAGTGCTGCAGCCTTTGCCGAAGACATTGCGCGCTTTCTGGCGCGGAGACCTGTGCTGGCACGCGGCGATGGAACGGCATATCGGCTAAGCAGGACGCTGCGCCGTCACCGCATGCGAGTTGCTGCGCTGGTGCTGATTGCGATATCGCTGGCTGGTGGCGGAGTCGCGTTGTGGCGAGCGCTGGACTATCGCAACCAGATTCAGGCACTGAAGGGCGAGCTGGTGGAGTTGAAGAGCCACGAGAGCCAGTATCGTTCGCTTCCTGTTCCGCAGGCGCGCGCGCTGATGCAAAAGGACCTGAATCATCTGTCGACGGAGATTGAGGCGAAGGCACCGGCGATTCTGAAGAGCAAGCTTGCGCCGAAGACAACGACGCGGCAACTAGTGCAGCAGAGCCTGACCTATTTTGCTGACACACAGCCCAGTACTGGCAACGATCCGCCCACCGTGGCTGCGCTTGGACGGGCCTATCTTGCTGTGGCACAGACGCAGTGGAGTCCGGAGCACGCGAGCCTCAACGATCCGAAGGAGGCAGTCGATACCTGCATTGCGGCGGTGAAGGCCCTGACTGCGAATAAGGAGCTCATGCAGAACCCGGAGATACAGCAGACGCTGGAGAAGCTTCGCGTTGTGCTGGAAGCGAACCCGGCTGTACGGCAGCAATAACAGGCGAACGGTTAGTTAGCGGCCAGCTTGTCGTAGAGCCAGGCGCGGGCGAACTCCCAGTCGCGGCGGACCTTGGCTACGCTTTCGCCGACGATCTCGGCAGTCTCCTCGTTGGTATATCCGCCGAAGAAGCGCAGCTCGACCACTTTGGCATTTTCCGGATAGAGCTCGGCGAGATGATTGAGAGCGTCGTCAAGCGCTACTACCTCGGCGTCTTTGCCGGCTTCGATGTGGAAGGCTTCGTCGAGTTCGATCTGGATGCCGTCGCGCTTGCGAGCATGGCGGCTGCGTGCATCGTCGACCAGGATGCGGCGCATCTGCGTGGCTGCTATAGCGAAGAAATGCACCCGGTTGTTCATCTTGAGCGGCTCGCCGCCAAAGAGCCTGAAGTAGGTTTCGTTGACCAGCGCCGTGGTTTGCAGAATATGGCCGGGGCGTTCGCCGCTTAGATAACGCGAGGCCAGCCGGTGCATGTCGGCATAGACAACGCGGATGAGGCGATCCGAAGCCTCCTTGTCTCCTTCGCTGGCGTGCTGGAGCAGCTGCGTGATATCGGCCGAATCCATGACTGATCTTCCTCGGGCTGATTTCCCTGGCGTTGTTAGTCCAATCCAATATACGGGAGACTTGTGACCTTATTCGGATTTCTTCAATGAGGACACACGGAGTTTTATTTCTCGGTTAATTGCGGGTTTATTGCACCAGCTTCAAGTGATCGCAGCCCCACTGGTTGCCCATGCTGCAGCCTTTGGACAGGTAGGTTCGGGCCTTCTCGGAGTCTTTTGGCACTCCGCTGCCTTTGCGGTAGAGTTCGCCGAGGTCGCTGCATCCGTTGGAGCTGCCACCGTTGCAGGCTTTGGCGTAGTACGTTGCGGCTTTGGCGTAATCCAGCTCAACGCCTTCGCTGTCCTGGTACATGATTCCGATGTTGTTGCAGGCGAAAGCATTACCGCCGTCACAGGCCTTGGTAAAGAACGAAGCGGCGCGGACATAGTCCTGTTCGACGCCGAGCTTCTTCTGGTACATGAAGCCGAGGTTGTTGCATCCATCGGCGATGTTGGCGTCGCAGGCTTTTCCGTAGAGGGAGAGAGCTTTTGCATAGTCCTGCTCGACGCCCTGGGCACGCTGATAGAGCATTCCCAGGCTGTTGCACGCGGCCATGCTGCCAGCGTTGCATGCCTTGCCGTAGAGAGTGACGGCGCGAGGAAAGTCCTGAGCAACACCTTTCTTGTACTGATACATATTGCCGAGGTTCATGCAGGCTTCGGCGTAGTCGCCGTTGCATGCGCGGGTGAAGAGGCCGAGCGCGCGCTGGTCGTCCTCCGCAACGCCGGTGTGGCTCAGAAACATTGAGGCGAGATGGCTGCATGCTGCAAGGCTATTGGCCTGACAGCCTTTCTCATAGGAGGCGACAGCTCGGGAGAAGTCTTCGTCGACACCGAGCTTGTGCTGGTAGGCATAGCCGAGATAGTCGCAACTGTCGGCCTGCCCGCTGGCGCATGCTTGAGCCAGAAGAGAGGCGGCCTGCGTGTACTGCTTTTCGTTGTAGAGCGCGATGGCGCGGGCGGCGATGGAGACTGGATCGGTCAAGGCTGCCGGGCCTTTGGCTGCAGCGGCGGGGCGCGGACGTGTGCTTTGGTTTGCGGCGATGGCGGGTTGAGTTGGTGCGGTTGGAGCGTTCGTGACCGAAGGACTCGGCAGTGATGGAGGTTCTGGTTGCGGTTGAGGCGCGGGTTGATCGATTTGAGTGCTGTCTGTGCTCTGACCGCTTTGGGTTTGATTCTGATCCTGATTGTGACGGAGATAAACGAATGTGCCGACGACCCCAATGGTGAGGAGCAAGAATGTGCCCAACACTGTGAAGAGGACACCTTTGTTGACACTGGATGTCTGCCGGCGTGATGGAGGTGGTGTTGCATACTGCTGTGGGTAGACGGGCGGAGTGGGCTGTGGAGGATAGGCTCCATAGCCGGGTGCAATCGGCGGGGAGATGGGAGGGCTCGGGGACTGCTGCCATCCTGGATTCATTCCCGGGTTCATAGACTGAGGCGAGACTTGTTGCCATGGGGGATTGGCCGGGTATTCCGGCTTCGAGGCGGTTCTTACGTCGATAGCGGTCTTGCGTTCCGGCGGCGGAACTGTGCCCTGGCCTACGTAGAGATCGTTTCGCGTAGGTTCGCGGCTGATGCTTCGAGTGCCTGAGCCGTGCGCGATGACGAGGTCCAGTTCGTTCAGAAACCGTTCGACGTTCGCGGTGCGTCGTTCGCGGTCTTTGGCGAGTAAGGTCAGGACCATTTCGTCGAGGCCAGGGTAGCGGGCTAGTTCGGGGCGGATGAAGCTGACAGCAGGCGGGGCTGAGTAGACGTGCTGCTCGAACCATCCCTCGTAGCTCTCGGCATGGAAAGGCTGCTGTCCTGTGAGCATTTCGAAGAACATGCAGCCCATGGAGTACAGGTCGGTGCGGCCATCAAGTTCCGCTGAAGGGACTGCGCCGCGCCATTGCTCGGGCGCTGCGTATTCGGCGGTGAGCAAGGGGCGGCCGGTCTGCGTGAGATGGCTTGCGCCGTCGTTCATAGCGACGATGCCGAAGTCGACTACCTTGGGAATCTCGGTTGGACCATGTGGCGTTTCGCTGGCGCTTAGGAGGATGTTCTCCGGCTTGATGTCGCGATGGACCATCTGTTTCGCGTGCGCTGCCGCGAGCGCTTCGGCTACGCCGTGAATGATGCGGAAGGCACGCTCCGGGGGTATGCCTTGCGGAGATTGGGTGATGGCCGCACGAAGGCTTGGGCCGTCGACGTACTCCATCGAGATGTAGAAGCTGCCGTCTTCAGACTGACCGAGTTCATAGGTCGTCGCGATGTTGGGATGGCGCAGTTTGCTGGCGGCGCGTGCCTCCTGCAGAAATCGCTGGACGAAAGTTGGATTGGAGGCCAGGGCGCTGGAGAGGAATTTCAGAGCCCGGGGCTCGCCCATGAGGGTGTGTTCGGCGAGGTAGACGGTGCCCATGCCACCTTTGCCGAGAGTGCGCAGGATGCGGTAGCAGTCGCGAATGACAGTGCCGGGTAGCAGCTCGGCAGTCTCGACCAGAACCGTCCCATGCGTGGGACAGGTGCGGTGGCCTTCCGGATACGACGTTGCGCAGATCGGGCAGAGCTTCATCTGTGGGTCGCACCAGCACGAATCATGGCCATTGTCCCATCTGCGCGGGCGAAGAGCAACGGCTCAATTCGTATCAGTTAGTGGGTGGCCTCGCCTGTGCGTTTCTATCCGTACCTGGAAATTAGCAGCACTCGGCTAAGAAAGCACGATGGACAGTCCGGTCCGCACGTAATGTACGGGCATCGAGCTGAGGTCATTGCCTGAAGCCGGGTCCATGTAGCTGCCATCGGGTCGGTGTAGGACGTAATGCAGACCTATTCCGTATGGCAGAACCACCACCAGCTTGTACTCCCCCACACCGAGATCCGATCGAAGCAGAGAACTCGCTTTGTAGCCCTTGACGACCTTTACACCACTCATGTGCTTGCAGATTTTGACTTCCTCGGCATAGCAGGCCTTTAAGAGGAGGTCAGGAAGCGTCGATTGCATATAAATGGTGGCGTTCGTAAATCCAATGTGCTTCGCAGCCCGCACGATGTTACTGGGCATCGAGTATTCGCCATCCTTCATCAGGCCCGCGACCGTTTGACCCTTTGCTTCTGCACCACTGGTGATGTAGTAAAGCGCGGCCTCACTCTCGAAATTAAGCCTTAATGTGTGTTCTTTATGCACTCCTATCGACCCGTACACGGTGTGTCCCGTTTCCAGCGCCGCGCACAGCAGGCATACCGCTCCGCACGATTTGTCATACATTTGCTGCCAAACGTAATGGCCGACATGTGCTGGGGGACCGATTGATATGTCTGCCATGGAAAAGCCTCGACTTTCCTGCGTATGCACCGCGGCTCGTGACTTTCGCGCTCCCCCTGGGTCAACTGAAAGCAACCTGAGTTATTACCCCATTAATCTAATCACTAATATGAATCAAGCCTGCGTAGTTTCAAAGGAATTTCTCATTGTGGATCGGCTACAGATTGGCAAAGTGGAGGAGGAGGCCGGCCGCAGCCGCACCGGCCAGGTCGCCGATAATTGGGACGGGAGCGTATCGCCAATTTGAGGATCCCTTGCCTGAGATCGGCAGCAGGAAGTGCATCAACCTTGGGCCCAGATCGCGGGCGGGATTGATGGCGTAGCCGGTTGTGGAGCCGAGCGAGAGACCGATGCCCCAGACGAGGCAGGCAACCAGCCAGGGACCGACGGCAGGAGCTGGCCCCGTTGCTGAGACACCGCGCGAGCCGATTGCTCCGGCGACGAGCACGAGGACGAAGGTGCCGGTTGCCTCGCCGAGCAAGTTAGAGGGCAGGTGAGGGATGGCGGCATTGGTGCAGAAGACGCCGAGCTTTGCGCCCTGGTCCGGAGTAACGATCCAATGCGGATAAAAGAAAAGCCAAGTCAGCGTTGCGCCGAGCATGGCGCCTAGCAACTGCGCAGACCAGAAGCTGGCTACGTTGGAAAAATCATTGTGAATGATGGCGGCGCTTAGGGTGATGGCCGGGTTGAGGTGCGCTCCTGGGCTGCCAAAGGCCTGCGCCGTGAGGACGCCGCAGAGCACGGCGATTGCCCAACCGGTCGCGACTACCATCCAGCCGGCGTTTTGGGCGTAGGTCTTGCGCAGGGTGACGCTGGCGTTGACGCCGTTGCCTAGCAGAATGAGGATGAAGGTTCCGAGGAACTCGCCTAGCCATTGTGAGTGAAGCGAGACTGAGTGGAGAAGAAGGTCAGGCTGCATTGTTGCTCCCCTGTACTCTCTCGTTTCCGAGGCGGTTCCGCATGCCTGTCGTACAAAAGAGATGTGCCGGTGATTTTGTGTACCTCAGCATTCTCCACATCCAGAGCCGTTTGGCAACTGTTGTGAAGCAACGAGAAACGGAGTGATGAAGTTGGCCTGCTTCGGCTTTCGTCCGTGTGACCGGTGCGTCTATCTGCGTAGCTGTCCAAACTGAAACGTAACTTCGCTTTGAAACCGTCACCTGTCAAACGCGCCGCAGCAGTCCCGGACCGCTCCGGCCATTTACAATTCTTTAAGCGGCGCACCACAGCGGCGCCATATCGATATGATCGACATGCTCCGTTTGGCCGCAAGGCGGGTCGGGCAGTCGCGAGGTTTACGACCGAATGAAGAAATTTGCCCTTCTTGCACTCCTGCTGACGATTTCTGCCGTCGCAGGCCGAGCCCAGGAAAGCCGTCAGGATGTCAGCGTAAGCGGTTCAGTGGTTCTGCTGCCTTTCAAGTCCAGTTCAACCGGCGTCAAGGTCAGCGCCAAGCGCGGACTGGGCGCCCTGATCAGCTATCGCTTTATGCTCACCCCGCGCGGCGCGGTGGAAGCCAACTACAGCTATACGCAGAATGCTCTGCATTACGTTGCGCCTTCATACGACTATCAGGTCAATAACCGCCTGCAGGAAGTGAGCGCGGCCTATGTTTACAACTTCAACTTCCGCAAGTGGAATCCTTTTGTGGAAGCCGGTACGGGCGCTTTGTTCTGGGGCAATATTCGCAATCTGGCAACCACGACGCTGGACGTGAAGAGCCAGACCACGATCGTGGGCCTCTACGGCGGCGGCATCGCTTACGAGATCAGCCCCAGCTTCGATATTCGCTTGCAATATCGAGGTATCGTATCGAAAGTGCCCAATTTCGGATATGAGCCGCTGACTACCAACCGGTACTACAACATCAATAACCCCACACTGGGCGTGGCTTACCACTTCTAACAGTCAGGGCAGCGAATTCATGCGACCTCCGGCTTATGGCCGGGGGTCGTTTTGCGTCAGGGTTTCCTCCGTGTTGAAGCCCCTCTTGATTCGGCTAACAGTCCCCGCTTCCCCCTCCGCATAACATTTTCAACAACCTGCATAGCCGAGGGTCGTTGTGTTTTGCGCTAGCTTCGCTTCGCGGCCTGGCGAGCGGCGATCGGGAGCACTTCGGCCAGGCGCCGGGCGCGGAAGGCGAAGGTTGATTGGATCTGGCGCCTTACGAAGAGCGTATTGCCAAACGAGCCTACGGGCCCCAGAGGAAGGTCATACTCAACTTCATCAGAGATGCTGGTGCCGGCTACCTCTTCGCGGGTTTCGGTGACGATGCGGTGGCAGTGTTTCCAATGGGCGAATGGCCCCTCGACCTGCTCGTCAAGAAAGTGGCTGTTCCACGTGAACTCGGTGATACGACCGAGCCACGTAATGCGGAAAGGAAGGCTGCGAACGGGCCTAAAGCTGAGGGTGATCTCTGAGCCTGTACCCGCTGCGGGACTGCGGTAGCGGAGCGCGGGGTCGCCGGCAAGTGGCCGGATCGGTGGGGCGAGGAGATGGGAGCTTTCGAGCCGGGCCTTTTGCCATGTTGGCATCAGATGGGGAAGGTTGGCGGGGTTCGCGAAAAAAGCAAAGACCAGTTCGACGGGGAAGGGCACCCACTGGCTCGTCTGGATGGAGTGGGGCATGGCTGAAGCGAGTCTCCCGTCGGGATTGGGTCTGGGGTCGGTCTGGTTGCTGCTTCAGAGTAACCCAGCGGTGGGGCTGGGTGTCCGGGTACGAGGCGGCGGGAAATTAGGGCGAACGGCCCTCCGTCAGGTAACGTAAAAGTACTCAACTGTATTTGGACCAGGCCTGCCGGGTGAAGCAGAGCTGGTGAGCTTCGTGGTTGAGACGCAGAGCGAAAGCGAACTGAACGTGCCCTTGACTCGGAATCTGACTCGAAAGACGAAATCAGGACAGAAGAAGAATCGCTGGCTGGAGCTGATTGCAGCTTACAAGCTTCTGCAGGCGACTCTTCTGGTCAGTGTGGGCGTCGGCGCGCTGAGGCTGCTCCATAAAGATGTCGCGGACATATTGACCAGGCTTGCCCAGGCGCTTCAGTTCGACACGGAAGGCCGCCTTGTCAGCTTTCTGCTGGATCAGGCTGCTTTGCTCAATGACCATCGCCTGCGGCAGATCAGCGTCTTCATGTTCTGCTGTGCAACGCTGGCTGTGCTGGAAGGAATCGGCCTGATGTATGAGAGGGTGTGGGCGGAATACCTGACTGCCATCATCACCGCATCTTTTCTGCCTCTGGAGATTTTTGAGCTGGCGCATCGCGTAACGCCGATACGCATTGGGCTGTTTGTAGCGAATCTGGCGGTGTTAGCCTACCTCGTAGGACATCTGGTGCGCCATCGAGCCCAGCTAAGAGCACAAGGGCGACCCATCTAAGTAAACACCAGATATTGTGGTCGCATGTCGCTCTCCTCTCCCCGTAGGGCCTGAAAAGACCTTCTTTCCCTGAGAGGGTGAGTTTCTGCCTTAAACCCGGTGCTTTTTCGCAAAATCAGCGTTCTCAATTGCTCAGTTCCGCGGTAAGATCGTGGAAATTTTTGGAGTAAAAGGGAGTAAAACTCAAATTTCTCGGGTACTATAGGTCCAGTCCGAAGGGATTCGCCTTTGTTGTTCTGAAAATGACGGCGATTCGAGGTTGGAATGTTCCGCGGTACCCACGAAGCGAAGATCGATGACAAGGGCAGGCTCAAGGTTCCGGCGGACTTCATGAAGCCGATTGCCGACAAGAGCTACGGGCCCACGTACTTCATCACTTCGCGCGATGGAAAGGGAGCCGAGATCTGGCCGATGCAGGAGTGGGAGATCGAAGAAGCGAAGAAGGCGGTACTGCCCGAAGACGACCCGGCAAAGATTACGTGGATGCGGATCGTGAACTACTTCGGCGGCGTGGTTGAGATCGACAAGCAGGATAGGCTGATGCTTCCACGGAAGGTTCGAGAGCGATTTGGTTTGGTGAATACGGAAGTGGTTGTGACGGGGCAGCAGAAGTATCTGAGCGTGCTACGTGAAGAAGAAGCCGACCGGGAGATTGCAGGTTTGCTGAACCCGGGTAATGAGGCAGAGAAGCAGATGGGCGCTACGGAAGCGCGACAGATTTTGGCCAGCCGGGAAGCTGCTGCACAGCAGCGGTCCTGACTGGAACCCCTCAGGGGGAACGTATGACGGAAATTAATCCGCGCCATACGCCGGTTCTTTCTCAGGATGTGATTCGATACCTCGCGGTGCGAGAGGGTGGAACCTATCTCGATTGCACGCTGGGCTATGCGGGGCATGCAAGTCAGATTGCAAGGCTGCTTGGGGCGGATGGTCACCTGATCGGTTTCGATCGCGATCCCAAAGCGCTGGAGTTGGCTGGTGAGCGGCTCAGAGCGTTGGCTGAGGAGTTAGGCGCCGCGATGCCGAAGGTGACGCTGATTGGCGAGGCCTTCAGTTCCGTTGCGGCTCATGTTGAGCCTGGTTCGCTGGATGGCTTGCTAGCGGACTTTGGCGTAAGCAGCATGCAGATTGACGAAGCAGAGCGAGGATTTAGTTTTCAGGCGGACGGGCCGTTGGATATGCGTCAAGATACGCGCCAGCAACTCACCGCCGCACAAGTGGTAAACGAGATGGACGAGAGAGATCTCGCCAATCTCATTTACGAATACGGAGAAGAGAGGAGGTCGTGGAGAATCGCCAGAGCCATTGTCAGGGCGCGGCCGGTGACGACGACGGGGCAGTTGGCCCGGATCGTCGCAGGCTGTGCCCCGATGATGAAATCAGAGCGGATTCATCCGGCGACCAGAACCTTTCAGGCGCTTCGTATTCACGTGAATCGCGAGTTGGATGAGATTCGCCAGTTGCTGGAGGCCGCACCAAAGTTGCTTAAGTCCTCAGGTCGACTGGTAGTGATCAGCTTTCACTCGCTGGAAGATCGCATCGCCAAGGACGTGCTTCGCGAGCAGGCAGCTAAGGGCGTGTGGACGGTACTGACGCGCAAGCCGGCCGTGGCCGATGAGGAAGAGACGAATCGCAATCCGAGAGCAAGAAGCGCAAAGCTGCGGGCGGCAGAGACGCTGGCGGCAGGGCAGGCAACGAAGCAGGTGGCGCAGGATTCGGGGCGCGTACTAACGGGATTTTCGCAATTGAAGAGTAAGCAAGGCTCCGGTAAGCCGGGGGCAAAAAAGTAGAAACAAGGAAGTAGAAGCAAGGAAGTAGAGGAAAGCAAGATGGCAGCGCACGCAGCAACTTATTTCGATAGTGGACGCAGCTCAAGCCGGCGGATTGAGGAGCGCAACGCGCGGCTCTTTGCCGAGCAGCAGCGCCTGCGCCGCGGCGCTACGCTTGAGGTCTTCTTCCCCAAGCGCATCGACAACTCGCGGCTGGTGAAGGCGCCTGATACAGTTCGCATTCGCGAGATGCGCATCTTTACGGCTGCTGTGACGGTCCTGTTTTCGCTGATCATGTTTTATGGTCTGCAGCACTTCAGCGCGATTGAGATGGGCTACAGCGTCGAGACCAAGAAGCAGCAGCTTGAGGCTCTGCGCGAGCAGAACCGGCAATTGCGTCTTGCTGAGGCGCAACTCTCGCAGCCGCGGCGTATCGACGCGATGGCGCGCCAGATGGGCCTTGTCGAGCTGCAACCGAATCAGGTAGTGCGCGTGACCGACCATGCGAACGTGCCCGATGCGGGAACACCTGCGTTGGCTCAGGTCGCTCCTGCAGAGACTGGGCCTGCAGCAACGGGAATTTCGCCAGCTCCGGCAACTGCCCGGTAGACTGCGGCGCGACGGTTTGCCGGGGATACGCGCCGGCGGATTTTCGGAGCAACACGCGTGAATCATCTTGATCTGAACCAGTCGAACCCGCGATCGTTTCGAACTCGCGCCCGGGCGGCGATGCCATTACTGCGCATGCGGTATTGGCTGGTCTGCCTGGGCTTTCTTGTCTGGGGCTCGCTGATCGTCTCAAAGCTCATGTGGCTGCAGGTGCTGCGCCATAAGGAGTTTGTCGAAAAGGCGCAGAAACAGCAGCAGCACACCTTTGAAGTGGCGCCGAGGCGCGGTGTGCTGTATGACCGCAATCTGCGAGAGCTTGCGATGACGGTGCAGGCTGACTCGGTCTTTGCCGTGCCTTCAGAGATCGATGACAAAAAGGCTACGGTGCACGCGCTAGCACAGGTTGTGCATGTGGGGAATGACTCTTCGCCTGTGGACGCATGGACCAGCGAAGATCAGATTCTGTCGCGAGTGAGTGCTTCGCGAAATTTTGCGTGGGTTGCGCGGCGGCTCAGCCCTGAGGCTGCTGCGAAGGTGAAGGCGCTTAACCTCAAGGGCGTTTACTTTCAGAAGGAGTTTCAACGTTTCTATCCCGACAATGAAATTGCGGCGCAGGTACTTGGCTATGTGGGCGTTGACGATAACGGCCTGGGCGGCATGGAACAGAAGTTTGACGGCCGCCTGCACGGCGAGCCCGGCCGCATGTATGCGGCGATGGATGCGCGCCGGCATGTGATGGGTTCGACGGAGCGCGAGCCGGAGCCGGGTGAGAATCTTGTTCTCTCCATTGACGAGAATATTCAGTTCATTGCAGAAAAGGCGCTAGATGCAGCGATGCTGCGCACGCGGGCGGCCAATGGTACTGCTGTCGTTCAGGATGTGCATTCCGGGCAAATACTTGCGCTGGCGATTCGGCCTACTTTCAATCCCAACGATTTTCGTCACACCACTCCACAGCTTTTACGCGATCATGCTGTGAGCGACGTGTACGAGCCGGGATCGACGTTCAAGCTGGTTACGTATGCCTCGGCGATTGACCAACATATTGTGACGCCTGACGACAAGATTGATTGCCAGGGTGGAGCGATCACCTTCAACGGGCGTACGATTCATGACGACAAGTCAGACCATTATGGCGTCATTACTGTGCATGAAGCCCTGGAGCATTCGAGCGACGTGGCTGCGGTGAAGCTCGCGCTTCGCATGGGCCCGGATCATTTCTACGAATACATCCGCAACTTCGGATTTGGTTCGCGCTCAGGCCTGGAATTGCCCGGCGAGACGCGCGGCTTGCTGCGTCCGCCGCCAAGATGGGGATCGACATCAATCGGTTCTATCGCCATTGGGCAGGAAGTTGCTGTGACGCCCGTACAGCTGGTGGCGATGGTGTCGACGATCGCCAACGGTGGCGTGTATCTGCCTCCTCACGTGGTGATCGCGTCTCAGGGCAAGGATGGCCGCGTGACCGGGCAGCAGGGTAATCAACTGACGCCTCAGCCCTTTCATGCCGGTGAGGAACTACCGGCAACGCTGCCGCCGGGCGCGCATCGCGTGATCAGCACTCTCTCAGCCGCTGAGATGCGCAAGATGATGGAGGGTGTTGTCCTCTATGGAACGGGCAAACAGGCACAGCTGAACGGCTATTCCTCGGGAGGCAAGACGGGAACTGCGCAGAAGATTGACCCGGTGACGCGAACGTATTCGAAGACGATGCACGTCGCGTCCTTTGCGGGCATTGCCCCAATCAACTCGCCAGTGATTGCGGTAGCTGTGGTCCTCGACGATCCAAAGGGCGGAGGCGTGTCCTACTATGGCGGCGCAGCGTCCGCTCCCGTTTTTGCGCAGATTGCTCAGGGGACGCTTGAATATCTCGGTGTGCCGCACGATATCGATTTGCATGCTCCGCGCGCGGGGAAGAATGAGTCGCCGAAAGACGAGGAACATGAGCAGGAGCATACCGGCGACGTGAGTGCGTTGATGGCTGCGTTGAACGATCTGCCGCAAGACGACCCTCTGCGTGAGGCGGTAGCAAACGCTCGCGCGGCAAGCGCTGAGCCCAAACCAGCGAAGGTGGCCGCGAAGAGCGAGACGGCTGAGACGCTGCCTGCTGAGGAACACACCGCGACCGCAAGCCAGCCTGATGAGCCCGTTGTCGAAATGGTCTCGGTTGCGCTACCTGCGAACATGGTGAAGGTACCGTCGTTGATTGGGATGCCGGTGCGTCAGGTTGTGATGGAAGCCGCGGCGGCGGGATTGAACCTGCAGGTACAGGGGCGCGGGCTGGTCCGATCGCAGGAGCCGGCTGCCGGAAGCCCGGTGAAGCCGGGATCGCAGATCGTTGTTCATTGCGCAAGATGACATTACGACGCAAACGATAGAATCAACTTCGGCATGCAATGGACTGAACTGATTCGCGAAGTTGCCGCGCTCTCCGGCGATTCCAACACTCAAATAGAAATTACAGGTGTCGAGTATGACTCGCGCCGCGTAGCTCACGGCTCGGTTTTCGTTGCGATGCGAGGCGGAACGACGGATGGCAATCGCTACATTGGAGCCGCGATTGCACAGGATGCGGTGGGCATCATCACTGATTCTGCCGAGGCTTTTGCTGAGACGGCGAAGGCCTATCCCGCGCTGCCGCGGTTGCTGGTTGCCCATGGGCGTACAGCGCTGGCTCAGGCCTCTGCGGCTTTCTTTGGTCATCCCGAGAGGAAGCTGCGCGCGACCGGCGTGACCGGCACTAATGGCAAGACAACGACAGCCTTCCTGACGGAAGCACTGCTCAATGCTGCCGGGCGTTCCTCGATTCTGGTGGGCACGATCGAATATCACGTCGCTGGAGAAACAAGGCCGTCGGCACATACTACGCCGGAATCGCGTGATCTTTTCGAGTTGATGGCTGACGGCGTTGCTCGCGGCGCTTCTGAACTGATGATGGAGGTGTCGAGTCATGCGCTCGATCAGGGGCGTGTTGCCGGTGTCGGCTTTGACGTGGCTGTCTTTACGAATCTCACTCGCGATCATCTGGACTATCACCGCACGATGGAGGAGTATTTCGCGGCAAAGCGATTGCTATTTGACGGCTCGCGTTATCCGGCTCCGCGGGTTGCGGTTCTGAATGCGGATGACGTGTACACGAAGGAACTTGCGCAGGCTGCGGCGGACGCGGGCGCGAGGGTTGTCACCTATGGTCTGGATACGCAGGGAGAGTGGCGAGCAGAGGCGATTCGGCTTACGCCCTCCGGTGCGGAGTTTACGCTGATCTCGCCGGCGGGATCGGCAGAAGTTCGCTCGCGGCTTGCGGGTAGAGTCAACGTTTCGAATTTGCTGGCAGCGCTGGCAGCAGTTCATGCGCGTGGAGTAGCATTTGAAGCGCTGATTGGCGCTGCGTCGTATCTGCGGCCTGTGCCCGGGCGCTTTCAACCGGTGGATGCCGGGCAGCCGTTTACTGTGATTGTTGACTACGCGCACACTGACGATGCGCTGCGCAATCTCACCGTTCTGGCGCGGCAGCTTGTTGCGGCAAGAGGTGGGCGCGTCGTGACATTGTTCGGGTGCGGTGGGGATCGAGATCGTACCAAGCGTCCGCGGATGGGCCAGGCGGCGGGCGAAGGCAGCGATTTTGTTGTGGTGACGAGCGACAATCCGCGTTCTGAAGACCCCGGCGCGATCATTGAGGAGATTCTGCCGGGTGTTGCTGCTACCGGTGTTCGCTATGCTGTTGAGCCAGACCGGGCGGCGGCGATTGGGCTTGCGCTGGGGGCCGCTCAGCCCGCCGATGTTGTTTTGATCGCGGGCAAGGGCCATGAGAAGGAGCAGATTCTGCGCGACCGCACGATTTTCTTCGATGATGCGCAGGTTGCTCTTTCCGCCTTGCGGACTCTCGGCTATGGTGGAGAGCAATGAAACTTACGCTGGCTGAGATCGCAGTAGGGTGCAGCGCAAGGCTGGAGGCTCCGGCGAGTGTGGCGGGACCCGGCGCGCTTGTTGCGCAGGGGTACTCCATTGACTCGCGGACGATTGCGCCGGGAGAGCTTTTTTTCGCTGTGCGGGGCGAGCGTCTTGACGGGCATGCGTTCATTGCAGGCGCTCTGGAGCGGGGTGCGGTGGGAGCTGTCGTTTCATTGGCCCGAGTTGCTTCGCTGCCGGATGCGGTGTTGGCCGCTCCGTTGCTGGTGGTGGAAGATCCGCTGCAGGCTCTGCAGGCACTTGCGGCACATGTGAGGCGCCACTGGGGCGGTCGGATCGTGGCTGTGACTGGCAGTGCTGGGAAGACTTCGACGAAGGATGCGGTAGCGGCGGCGCTTGGCGCGAAGTTTAATGTGCTGAAATCTCTTGGCAATCTGAACAACGGTTTTGGGTTGCCGCTGCAACTGCTGAGGCTTGAGCCGGAGCATGAGTATGCCGTAATTGAGATGGGCATGAATCACGCGGGTGAGATTGCGCAACTGGCGCGCATCGCCGGGCCTGACTGGGGAGTGATCACCAATGTGGGTATGGCGCATGCTGAGAATTTTCCAGATGGTCAGGCGGGAATCGCACGCGCCAAGTATGAGCTCGTAGAAGCGCTGCCTTCGACGGGCGTTGCTTTTCTCAATTGCGACGATCCTTACGTGGCGCAGTTTGGACGCGACTTTGCCGGAAAGGCTGTCTACTTTGGCGCCGGGCCCTGTGCTGATCCGCAGATCACTTCGATTCGTGAAGAAGATGGTTTGGAGATCGAGGTGCTTTCAGAGGGACAGCCGATTGGCATGAAGCTGCCGCTGCTGGGCCGGCACAATGCGAGCAATGCGATGGCCGCGCTGGCTGTAGCGCGGGAGGCGGGCGTTCCGCTTGCGCACGCGGTGAGTGCACTACAGGGGCTGACTGCGGGCGACAAACGTGGGCAGGTGCTTACGTTCAACGGCGCGACGGTGATCAATGACTCGTACAACTCCAACCCTGAGGCCCTGCAGTCGATGATTCAGACGCTGGCGGCGCGGCCTGCGAAGCGGCGTATTCTGGTTGCGGGCGAGATGCTGGAACTTGGTGAGTTTGCACAAGCGCTGCATGCCGGATGCGGATTTGCGGCGGCCCAGACTGGCATTGACATAGTGATAGGCGTGCGAGGAAATGCGCAGCATCTGGTGCTCGCGGCCACTGAGGCTGGAGTGGCCGGCATAACGGCACACTTTCTTCCTGATGCTGAGGCAGCGGGCATCTGGCTCAGGGAAAATTTGCGGCCGGGTGATGTGGTTCTGGTGAAGGGCTCGCGCGGAGTGAAGTTGGAGCGGGCGATTCAGGCGCTATCAGCATCTGATGCAGACCGGAGCTGATGCCCGCTAGAATGCTGCCCGCTGGATTTCTCCCGGCTGCAAGGATATGGCGTGTGCCGCACAAACGATCAATCCTCTGCCCAATCCCGTGCCGTTGGGCCACTGTTCACTAACCAGGACCATAGCCGCGGATCGTAGTTAACCCCTTGCGGTTTGTACTTGTAGAATCTGGAGAGACGTCCCCTCGGCTTTGGAGGCCACTTGCTTTATTGGCTGCTGTATCAAAAGCTTTTTCCGTATTTCCATCCCTTTCGCATCTTCCGGTACCTGACCTTTCGCACTGCCTTCGCCTCGCTTACGGCATTGCTGATTGCGTTGCTGATTGGGCCTTTTGTTATTGAAAAGCTGCGCCAGTTCCAGATCAGCCAATACATTCGCGACGAGGGGCCGGAGTCGCATAAGAAAAAATCTGGAACGCCTACGATGGGCGGCGTGCTGATTGCAATTGCTATTTTGCTGCCGACGATTCTGTGGTCCGATCCGGCAAATAAATTTGTATGGCTCGTCGTTTTCTCTACGCTGGGTTTCGGGGCCATCGGTTTTGCTGACGATTACATCAAGGTGGTTAAGCGGCGAAACCTTGGACTGACGGCGCGCGCGAAGATGTTCTGGCAGACCATGGTTTCGCTAATGATTGCGATTACGCTCGTGGTCATGCAGCAGTTTGGTCTCTTCTCAACCCGTATTACCGTTCCTTTTGCCAAGTCGTTTCATCCGGAGATGACGTGGCACTGGCTTGGCTCCATTACGCATCTGGGTTTTCTGGCGTTTTTGCCGTTCGTCGTCTTCGTTACGCTGGTGATCGTTTTCTCTTCCAATGCAGTCAACCTCACTGATGGCCTGGACGGGCTGGCGATTGGCTGCACGATCATCGCTGCAGGCGCGCTTACGGTGCTGACGTACGTCAGCGGCCACGTCGTTTTTGCGGACTATCTCGAGCTCCAGCGCATGCCTATGGTGGGCGAGCTTACTGTTTTCTGCGGAGCGATGGTTGGGGCATCGATCGGCTTTCTCTGGTACAACGCCCATCCGGCCGAGATCTTTATGGGCGATGTGGGCTCGCTTGCGCTGGGCGGAGCGATTGCTACGGTTGCGGTGATCATTCGCCAGGAGCTGTTGCTGCCGTTTATCGGCGGTATTTTTGTGCTGGAGGCTGTCTCGGTCATTCTGCAGGTGGGCAGTTACAAACTGCGCGGTGGCAAGCGTATCTTCAAGATAGCTCCCTTGCATCATCACTTTGAGTTGCTCGGCTGGCGAGAGTCGAAAGTTATTGCACGATTCTGGAT
>Ga0206975_1001_pt1 | contig 198274 bp, 148 predicted proteins | sample Alteio_BWOrgHeat_81_FD_152919 | JGI IMG/M metagenome (GOLD analysis project Ga0206975, IMG submission 152919) | Enriched cells from forest soil in Barre Woods Harvard Forest LTER site, Petersham, Massachusetts, United States -... | ecosystem: Environmental > Terrestrial > Soil > Temperate forest... | reverse complement strand
GCACCTCATCGAGCTTGGCGGCTTCAATGTCGGTCAAGTCGCCGTAGAAGTTGTGGGCGTTGTACCAGTTGGAGTTGGCAGCCATGGGCATGTCGATCCAAGGAAAGCCGCCGTAGGGAGCGTTGAGCACGTTGACTTTGACTTCATTGCCGACGACGCCCTGCTGGTTTTTGAGGTTGTCATCGGTAACGGCAAGGCCGTTCATGCGGTCGGCTTCTGCCCAGAGCATGGTCTCAAGTTTGTTAGAGGGGACGACTTCGAAGTAATTGGTGAAGTCAAAGCGCGTGGAGCCGTTGAGGATGCCGCCATTGCTCTGGACGAGCTTGATGAACTCCATCTTGCCGAGATTGGCCGAGCCCTGGAACATCATGTGTTCGAAGAGGTGGGCGAATCCTGTGCGATCACGCGGTTCAATACGGAAACCAATGTGGTAGTAGACACCGATGCAGACGGTGGGTGCGGTGTGGTCTGGCGAGAGAACGACGCGCAGTCCGTTGGGGAGCTTATAGTACTCGACCGGAACGTGGAACGGGTCAGGTGGTACGGCTGCTTCAGAGGCAGGGGCTGTGACTAGCGCAATCAACAAGGCAAGGCAGGCGAGGCCCGCTTGCTTCAGAACCTTGCGGTACATATCTCCTCCGTTAAGGACACTCTACGCGGATGCTATTTCTGCGGTTGGACTCATCTGCCGAGTCCAGAGCCCACATGGAGCAGGCCTCCTTCGGGGGACCAGGCTGACAACGAATCATACCGGTATGAGAGCAGGATAGTTTGGAACCGACAAGGAAAATGTGACGGTGAACGGAGGGCCGAGATTTTGGATTGGAGCGGAGGGAGGGCAGGCGAAGCCCAGAGCGAATCGACAATAGCTAATCAACGATAACTAATTCACTATAGCGAATTCATGATAGCGAATTCACGATAGCGATTGGAAACCGTTCTCGTGAATTCGCTTTTGTCTCCAGGAGGCCCAGCTTGCTGGACTTCCTGGAGGAGGGTTTGAGAGAGATGCGACTGGGTTCTATTTCAGATGATCGGGAGTTCCGAGGCCGGTGCACTGATCCCAGCCGAGCCCTGCGAAACTGGAGGAATAAAAGTTGCAGGAGCCATAGACGACATCGGAGACGCCCTTTGTTCCGAAAAGCCCGGTTTGTGCGTACAGTTTTGTCAGCTCTGCAGCGCTGGAGGGAGCAAAGTCGCCGGTGGAGTTGACGATGCCGGCGAGCAGCGGTGTGGCGACGCTGGTGCCGCCGGCGATGAACCAGCCGGTTTCGCCACCGTCGCTAGGGACGGTATCCCAGACCCAGACGCCAGTTTCGCCGTTAGAGTTAGCGGAAAGATCAGGAACGCCCCGGAAGCCCTGAAGCTGGTGGGCGAGGAGGGGATTCTTTGCCTGGTACTTAGGGATTGGCTCGTAACGGCTGATGCCGCCGCCGGCTTCGGTCCAGGAGATCTGGGCGATGAGGTCACCGTTTTCAAGGCTGCGGGAGTCGCTGGTGCCTCCGGCGCAGACGACGTTGGGCGAGACACAGGGATAGGCGACGCCCGGGACATCTCCGGAGGCGGCGAAGTAGACGACATTGGGCGTGGTAAAGAAGGCGTCGTCGAGGGAGAGTTCCCCGGGAAACTCGCCGCTGCTGAAGCTCATCGAGACTTCGCCTTTGCCTTTGCTGCCGGCGGGGCAGGTGGTGGTTTGTCCACAGGCTACGAGGTTGCTGGCGACCCGGATGGCTGGGTAGAGGTCGCTGCCCTGGTTGGAGTTGGCTTCAACCAGGTAGATGGTCGCGTTGGGGGCCATGGCGTGGGCGTATTCGATGTCGAGAGACTCTTCGAATTCCCAGCCTCCGGTCGGGTCCTCGGGCGGTTTGGTGCCCTGGGCATAGACGACTTTGAACTTGGAATCGGAGTAGGGCAGGCCGAATTGCTGGGAGAAGTAGGCCAGGTCGGCGGCTGCGTTGGGGTCGTCATAGGCGTCTACGATGGCGATCGACTGGCTGCCGCCGGTAGCATTCTGGACGGTGACGTTGGGGTTGCAGCCCTTGGTGTGTGGGGCGAGGCCGTAGATGCATGCCAGCGAAGCGGGAGTTTCGTAGGCATAACCGCTGAAGGGCGGCAGTTCATCCGGGGTAAACCCGGCCATGTAGCGCACGTTAGTGTGCATGCGCACACCAGCGTCCAGGGCGTTGGCATGACTGGAGGCGGGGATCTTGACGGTGTGCTGCGCCCGATGCCTCATTGGCATCTGGCTCGAAGCCGGCAGCGCGACGGCGAGCAGGCATGCGCTGACTGCGGCGGCCTTGACGGTGGGCAGGATTCTTTGCGAAGGCAGGGAACTCCGTGGAGTTGTCAGGAATGAAGCGAAGGGCAACATTTAGCAATACCTTTCGTGGTTTTTATGAGGAATCTTGTGGGGGAACTCAGAGCGAACTTCTTTGAAGCGTGGAGAGGCCGAGCGCGGTTCAGACTGAATAGTTATTGTGACTGGAGAAAAGCTACGCAGGCGGTCGTGGAAAGTCAAGAGTCATCTTGCGGTGATTGACTGAGTTATCCAAAGCGAAAGAGCCTGCCGGGATTGGCAGGCTCTTTGGTGGAAGCTATTTAATTTGAGTTAGTCGAGTTAACCGGCTTTTTCGAGCAGTGAGAGCGAGAGATCACGGCGCTCGACCATGTCTTTGGTGATCTCGAGATCGCGCACACGCTTGTTGCTGGGCAGGTGGTACATCAGGTCCAGCATAAGTTCTTCGAGGATCATGCGCAGGCCGCGCGCACCGACCTTTCGATGCAGGGCTTCGCGGGCGACGGCGCTGGCTGCGTCGGGCGTGAAGTGCAGATGCACGTTCTCGTATTCGAAGAGGCGCTGGTACTGCTTAAGGATGGCGTTGCGCGGCTTAGTGAGGATTTCTACGAGGGCAGCTTCGTCGAGCTCGTCGAGAACGCCCATGACGGGCAGGCGGCCGACGAACTCAGGGATGAGGCCGAACTTGATGAGGTCCTGCGGCTCGGTCTGACGGAGCAGCTCGGTATCGCGCAGGGAGCGGATCGCGATTGGGTTTTCGGCATCTCCGTCGCCGGCGTGTTTGAAGCCGAGTGCCTTCTTGCCGACACGGCGGCCGATGATGCGCTCAATGCCGACGAAGGCGCCGCCGCAGATGAAGAGGATGTTGGTGGTGTCGACTGCTGTGAATTCCTGGTGAGGGTGCTTGCGTCCGCCCTGTGGAGGAACGTTGGCTACGGTGCCTTCGAGGATCTTGAGGAGGGCTTGCTGGACTCCTTCACCGGAGACGTCACGAGTGATGGAGGGGTTCTCGTCTTTGCGGCCAATCTTGTCGATTTCGTCGATGTAGATGATGCCGGTCTGGGCACGGGCTACGTCGCCATCGGCGGCCTGGAGCAGCTTGAGGATGATGTTTTCCACGTCTTCGCCGACATAGCCTGCTTCAGTGAGCGTGGTGGCGTCAACGATGGCGAAGGGAACGTCGAGCATCTTGGCCAGGGTGTGCGCGAGGAGGGTCTTGCCGGAGCCGGTGGGGCCGATGAGGAGGATGTTGGACTTGGAGAGCTCGATCTCGTTGTTGCGCGCATGATTCATCTGGATGCGCTTGTAGTGGTTGTAGACGGCTACTGCGAGCTTCTTCTTGGTCTGGTCCTGGCCGATGACATATTCATCGAGGAAGGTTTTGACGTCCTGCGGCTTGGGCAGGTGAGCCGGGGAAGTAGTCGGATGGGCTTCGCCGCGGTCGTCCTCAAGGATCGAGTTGCAGACTCCAACGCACTCATCGCAGATGTATGCGCGTGGGTAATCGCTCGGTGAGGAGATCAGCTTGGCTACTGCGTCCTGCGATTTGTGGCAGAACGAGCAACGCAGTGTGTCTTCGGGGCCTGGGCGCGTTTTCATCGGGACGACTTCCTCCGGGGAATGCTACTTGGGTGGTGTGATAGGCCGGTCGATGATTTCGTCGATAATGCCATATTCCTTGGCTTGCTGAGCGGTCATGATGAAGTCTCGCTCAACATCGCGTTCGATCCGGTCGAGGCTCTGGCCGGTGTGCTTGGCCATCAGCGTATTGGTGATTTCGCGGATGCGCAGGATTTCACGGGCATGAATGTCGATATCCGTGGCCTGACCGCTCAACCCGCCCATCGAGGGCTGGTGAATGAGAATGCGCGAGTTGGGCAAAGCAAAACGCTTGCCCTTGGTTCCGGAGAGCAGCAAAAATGCGCCCATGCTGGCCGCCTGCCCGATGCAATACGTTACGACGTTGTTCTTGATGAACTGCATCGTATCGTAAATGGCCAGGCCTGCGGTAATGGATCCGCCTGGGGAATTGATATAGAGCTGGATATCTTTTTCCGGGTCTTCACCGGAGAGGAAGAGCATTTGGGCAACGATGAGGTTGGCGATCTGGTCGTCGATCGGTGTTCCGAGGAAGATGATGTTATCGCGGAGCAGACGCGAATAAATGTCGTAGGCGCGTTCGCCGCGACTCGTCTGCTCGACCACCATGGGGACTAGTGCCATTGCGCTATTCTCTCACTTTTGCCGATAACCCGTCGGGGGCTACCGGTGATTATGTTTGCTTGCCGGGTACCGGCGGTTACCACTCCGCTACCCGGCTTCGTGTTTGGCAGTCCCTAGATAGTGGCCCGCGTCTGAGTTTCGTGAACTGGTTTCGTGAATTGCCGGCACACCTCAGGCTGCAGGCAAACGCTGGTAAAGAAGGCTGGCTGTTTTTTCACGCCGCAATTGTTCACGGATTCTAGCTAGGCCGCCGTCCTGAGTCAAACGCGCGCGCAGGGTTTCGACCGGCTCACGGGATTGCAGAGCAGCCAGATAGATCTCGTGATCTACCTCCTCGTCGGTTACTGAGACGTTTTCCGCATCGGCGATACGGTCGAGCACCAGTGAGGTTTTGACCTCGCTGAGGGCCGAGTCGCGCTGGGCAGTGCGCAGGCGGGTGAAGTCCAGTTTGCGCATCATGTCGGCGTTCATGCCCTGTGCCGCCAGTGCGCGGAGGCCACGGTCAAGCCGCGCGTCTATCTGCTGCTGAACCAACGACTCAGGGATGGGAAATTGAACCTTCTCGTTAAGGGCGGCGAAGAGCGCTTCGCGGACTTCCTGCTCGGAGCGGCGCTGCTTGCCGGTGAGCAGATGCTCGCGGATGCGGGCTTCAAGAGCAGCGAGGTTTTCGTAGTCGCCGAGCTCCCTGGCGAACTCGTCATTGAGCTCGGGTAGGGTGCGCTTCTTGATGGCCTTGACTTCGAGATCATAGGCGACGGTCTTGCCGGCGAGCTTGGCTTCGGTGTAGTCGACCGGGTAGACGACTTCGACCTTGAGCTGCTGGCCGGCCTTGGCGCCGCGGAGAGCTTCGGTGAAGGCAGGGAGGGTTTCCTTGCCGCCGATTTCGACGAGGGAATCCTGGCCGGCTACTGGCGGGGCTTCAGCATCTTCGGCATCCTGAACCTGACCGCTGTAGCTGATCTGGGCCCAGTCGCCGTCGACGAGCGGGCGGTCTTCTTCGACCGGCTCAACGGTGGCGCGGGACTCGCGAAGCTGGGAGAGCTCCTGCTGGAACTCTTCTTCCGTAGCTTCGACGGTGGGCTTGGGGACGACGACGTCCTGGTAGCCGTCGATGGAGAAGGACGGGATTACCTCGAAGACGGCTGCGCCTTCGAGAGCTTTGCCTTCTTCCAGGGTGAGGCCGGAAAGCTGCGGCTCGGAAATGGGAACGACCCCGGCAGCGGTGATGGCCGCGCGGAAGCGCTCGGGGAGCAGCTGCTCGACGACGTCTTTCCGGATCTGCTCGGCGAAGCGGCGGCGTACGACGCTCTCAGGCACCTTGCCTGCGCGGAAGCCGGGGATCTTCGCGTATTTCTTGTATTCGCGCACGACGCGGGCAAAGGCCTTATCTACTTCTTCGACTGGGGCCTCGATCTTGACTTCCCGAACGCACTCGGGGTTCAGAATGGGGCCGTGCTGGTGGCCTTCATGGCTGTGATCATGATCGTGGTCGTGACCGGCATGATCATGGCCGTCGTGTTCATGGCCGTCGTGGTCGTGATGGATGTGGGCTTCGCCTTCCGTGACGGTGGCTGGGCTGAGGGAGGTTTCGGACTCGGAATTCGGGGTGTTTTCGATCGTCTCTGCGGAGCTCAAAATTTTGCCTTCCAGTGGGAACCAGATACGTTCGTCCCTGACACCCGCGGGAACCGGAGCGGAGAAAGAATCTTCATTTGCTTCAGGAAGCAGAGAAGTTTCCGCAAGAGCGCGGCTGCGGGAGAAGGACGTTCTCTTCAATGGTAAGAGGGTTGGTGAAGACGGTCAAACTTGAGGGAGGCCGGGGAGGGTCGGCCAGGCCTTCAGAAGCGGAAGACGAGGCCGGTGGAGGCGCGTGCTTTTGTGGGGTTCTGGGTGCTGAGGGAGGGAGCGTCAATGTAGTCGCCGTTGACGCGCCAGGCGAAGAATGGCAGCAGAGGGATTTCCACTCCGCCGCCGAGGGCGTAGGCGAACGCGTCCTCACTGATGTCGGCGCTGGAGGAGCTTTCACCGCCAAGGAGGGCGTGAGCGAAGACGTGAAAATGCAGTGCGCTTAAGGTGACGCGCGGGCCGAAGAGATAGGTGGTGGTGTGGGGTGCGGAGTCCGAGGCTCCGTAACCGTAGTGGGAGACATCGCCTTCAACGCCGAGGAAACGGCCTACTTTCAGGTGGGCGGCGCCTTCGAGGCCGTTCAGGCCTTCGGTGTTGGGGTAGAAGGCGTTTTCTCCCAAACGGCTGTATCCGAGGTAGAGATCGCCTTTCGGAACGCGCGCCTGGGCAGGCATTGCGCAGAGAAGAAACAAGGCTGAGAGAAGGGGCAGGAGGCTGGAACGGAGCGGTGTGTGCATGTGCGTCACCCCCGGTGAGACGTTCGATGGGAGACGCACATGGTTGGTTGTATGCCTAAGCGGAGATTCTACTTAGGGTTGTTTACGGGACAAAGACGCCGAGGCGGACGTGCCATTGGGTGCTCTTGCCCGGGGCGAGAGTGATCATCTGGGTGTCCATGTTGCCCCATACCTTGCCAAAAGGGTCGCCGAAGTTGGTCTGGTGTTCGACAGCGATAAAGTTTTTGGCCGGGGGCGCGTAGACCTGGATGGTCTTGACGTTGGGGGTCAGACTCTGAATCCGGACGCCGTAGTGGGCTGCCGGGTCGGTGATGTTGACGGTGACGACGCCGCCCTTTGCGTCGAGGTGGCTGAAGTTGTCATCGAGGAACTGACCGCCGAGGGCTTTGCCTTCAGGAGCCTGAAAGTCGTAGGCAGTACCGGCGACGGGAATAATCTTGCCGGTAGGGAAGACGTTGTCGTAGTTGTCGACCTCAGCCAGAGCAGAGCCCGGGACGTGGAGGCGGACCTGCTTGCGGTCCCCGCTGGGGAGATTGAAGTAGGGGTGCCAGGCGATGGCTACAGGCTCTGAGGCGTCGCCGACGTTGTGGGCGACGATAGAGACGTCGACGGCTTCAGCGGTAAGGCTGATCTTGAGGGTCAGGTCGGTTTTCGAGAGCCAGTGGCCGTTGAAGTCCCCGCCGTGGATGACGCCGGTTACGGTGCCGCCGCCGGCTGTTTTGTCGACCTTGAGGTCTTCAACCTTGGCTTTGAGAATGAGGCCGTGCATGGCGTGGCGTTCTGCGCCGGGCTTGGTGCCGATGTTGTTGGCGGGGAGGGTGATGGTATGGCCCTTCCACTCAGTGGTGAGGGTTTTACCGTCAGCGGAGAGCTTGCCGCGGATGCGGTTTGGGTAGGGGAAGAGGAAGGCCGAGCCGAGCCGGTAGCCGAGGTCGCCGTTAGGCGTGTCCTGGTCGTTGAGCATCTTGGCGGACTCTTCGAGGCTGGGCGAGGCGAGTACGTCGACTTCACCCTTGCCGGGGAAGAAGGCGGTGATCTGCTGGATCTCGAGAGCGCGACCGGGGAACAGAGTGATGGAGGTGAACTCGGGCTTAGTGGCGTTGGGTGTCGGCTTGCGGGTGAGGGTTACGGAGGGCAAGCCGTTGACGGTGACGGACTGGGCGTGGCCGGCGAGGGCCGAGGCGCCGGCGAGAAGAGCGAGTCCGGCGAGGGTGTGCGGTGCGAGCTTCATGTTTTCGTCCCCTGGATGCTGTTGCATGGTGGTGGCGAAGGGGTTTCCCCTGAGCGGAACCATCTTATGACACGCGGTGGGGTTTGTGCTTTCCCACATCATTCCTTGCATCGGTGAGAGTTGTTAACCGCAGGTCCTTCGACTTCGCTGCGCTTCGCTCAGGATGACAACAACAGAAGAAGCAAGTGCAAGTGCAAAGGCAAAGGCAGAAGCAGATTCCCTTCGGGAATGACAACAAGAAAGGCAAGGGCAACTACGAAAGGCAAAGGCAACTGCCAATGCCTTCGGCTGGCCCTTTCTACAATGGAGGGATGAGCCAGGCGAAGTCGCTTGAGGAGTTGAATGCGCGGATTGTGGCTTGCGAGAGCTGTCCGCGACTTAGGGAGTACGGCGCGGAGATTGCCCGGGTGCGAAAGCGGCAGTGGCGCGACTGGAGCTACTGGGGGAAGCCGGTGCCTTCGTTTGGGGATCCGAATGCGCGGGTGCTGGTCTTTGGGCTGGCTCCGGGGGCGCATGGGTCGAACCGGACGGGAAGGCCGTTTACGGGGGATGGGTCGGGGAATTTCATGTTTCCGATTCTGTACGAGGCGGGTTTTGCTTCACAGCCGAATGCGGAGAGCCGCGATGACGGGCTTACGTTGACGGACATGTGGATCAGCGCGGCCGTGCGGTGCGCTCCGCCGGGGAACAAGCCTACGCCTGAGGAGCAGCGCAACTGCGCGCACTGGCTGGATGAGGAGATGGCATTACTGCCGCGGCTGAGGGTGGTGGTGTGCCTGGGGAAGATTGGCTTCGACGGCTTCGCTGGGTATTTGATTCGGACTGGCATTGTGGAATCGCGCCGAGGGCTGGTGTTTGGCCATGGAGTTGAGTACAAGCTGCCGAATGGGATGTGGCTGCTGGGGACGTATCATCCTTCGCTGCAGAATACGAATACGGGTGTGCTGACGAAGGGGATGTTTATGAAGGTGTTTCAGCGGGCCCGGGAGTTGATGGAGAGTATCTCAGATTCTCCGAGCAAATCCCGAGTCGCCCTGGGCTGACCTAATCAGTCGCTAATGAAACAGGCTGCTAACGGAACAGGCTGAGGTCGATGGAGTCTGCCATCGCGGCGTATCCGGCGTCCTTGGGATGCAGGTGGTCGCCGCTATCGACCTGCGGCGCGAACGTAAGCGGATTGGCAGGGTCGCCGGTCGCCTTGTCGAAGTCGATCGTGGCATCGAAGACGCCTGACGTCAGGATCCAGTGGTTGACTGCCTGGCGTATCTGTTCGCCATTTTCCGTGAAGTATGCGGCGCCTTTGTAGGGCGTGATGGTGGCTCCGATGACCTTGATGCCGTGGTCATGAGCCCGTGCGACGAGCTGGGCAAGCCCCTGTTCGAGATCTTCGGCGGTGACCTTGTAGCTGGGCTGGTTGGGAGTGTGGAGGACGCCGATATCGTTGATGCCCTCAAGCACGATGAGGTACTTTACTCCGGCCTGCGAAAGAACATCCCGATCGAAGCGGGCCAGCGCATTTTGTCCGACGCGGTGGATGAGAACGCAGTTGCCGCCGATTCCTTCCTCGAGCACGGCGAGGTGCGCGGTAGCCGGGTTGCTCTGAAGGCGGGCGGAAAGATAGTCGGGCCAGCGGTGGTTGGCATTCTCAGTGGAGAGCGCTCCGTCTGTAATGGAATCGCCGAAGGCTACGATTGCGGCTGCGTTGGTGTTGACTGGCTCAACATCCACGCCTTTGAGGAAAAACCAGGAGGGCGTAATGGCCGGCTCGGCGAACGAGGCATCGCGAACGTGATTGCCGGTCTGGATGAAGTTGTCCTGTTGCGCGCTCGAATGTACGGTTACGTCGCTGACCTGCTGCAACGGCAGGTAGATGCTGATGGCGAGGTTGGCGGACGCCGGTGTTGCCATTGCTACGGGATCGGTGAGCGCCTGCGCACCGGGCGGAATGACGATCGACCGCGAGCCGGTGAAGGTCAGGTCATGCAGGGACGCCGCGTCTATGTTGCTTACGCCCGCACTGATGGCGATGGTTGCGGCGTCGATGCGGAGGGGCTGCGTGCCGAATTCGTTGGTAAGGCGCACACGCACGGACTTGCCGGCGATTGAAGTGTGCACGATCTCGCGGAGGGTGGACTCGACCAGCGTGGGAATCGTGTGCCACGGATCGCCGTCGAAGGGCGAGGCAGCCCAGGTTCCGACCCAGGGTACGGGCTTGGTTGCAGGCGGCTGTGCAGAGACAGTAGAAACTGCGATAAGCAATATGAGTGTCAGACGGAAGCGCATTAGAACTACATAGCGATAGAAATAACCCGTGTCAAGCAGGAAGATGTGTGTACCGGGTTGGTGTCTGGCCGTGGGGTGGAGTACACGCTGCCGAATGGGGTGCGTCTGGGGGGTATTCATCCTTCGCTGGAGAACGCGAATACTGAGTGCTGACGGCGGGGATGTTTATGAGGATGTTTCAGAGGAGAGGGAGTTGATGGGAGAGAGCTGTAAGTTTCCATAAGCTGACTTGTCGGTATTGATCCGGGCCGAGCAGTTCTCGCCATAGGCAGCATTTGGTCCGAGCGACGACGCGCGTTATGGATTGTGGGCCATTTTCCACCAGGAAGACTAGGATGGCCTTGTGTCTGGCAACAAAGAGGAGCAACGGGCAGCGGTGTATCGCGTCGCGGATGATCCTGACGCTGCGATTCTCTCGCGGTACGAGATCACGCTCAGCTCAAGCGGTCCTATTCAGAAGTACCTCGAGGCCATTGCACAACTGCGTTTGCCAAGCGGCGCTCCTTTGGTCAGCGTAATTCTCTTCGGCAGTGCGGCAAAGGGAGCTTTCACGGCGAACGTATCGGATGTTGACTTGATCGTCGTCCTCCCCGACACCGCGAGCCAGGGTGATCGCCGTCACATTCAGGAGAAGGTGTTAGCTCTCGAGATAATTCATGGATTCCGGATGCCGTCGGATCGGACTCGCGGCTGGCTCGAAAAATATGTAGAGCGCTGTACGGGATATTCTCTGTCCGGCTTTGTTTGCACGCGAAGCGATCTCTTATCGGGGGAAATAACCCGGGTGCTTAGACTCTCGCCACTAGAGGGGGCCCTCGTCGACCGAATCGTACTTGCTGGCGTGATTGTCAGTGCTGTGACTGTCTGGGGTGAGGAACTGCTGGCACAGGTTCCGATTCCTGCGCTTCGCAGGCTCGATGTGTTGAAAGCACTTTTCATTTTCCTGAGCGCGGTCATCTTGAGCGCGGCGGTATTTCCCCTGTTTCCAAACGCTACGAAATATGCGATGGGAGTTCTCAAACACTCGCTCCACAGCTGTTATTTCTGCTATCAGCAGAAAACAGCATCTCTCAAGGAAGAAGTCGATTTTTTGGGCTCTCGTGTGAGCCGGCGAAATGTTCTTGACGATCTGCTAAATCGGCGTCGAAGGTACTCCCCGTCGCTCGCATTCGTGTTGAGCTGCCTGCCGATTTTGTTCCGTTTGCACGTCCGAACTGCGCGAGATAACCGGTTTCCGCAAACCGTGTCACGGAATAGGATCCTATAGAAAAGTACCGGTCTGAAAGCGAACTCAGCAAAGCGACCTGTCGTACGAGGACTGGGAACAAATGGCTTTACCACGGTTACACTTATTCGAACTGGAAGATCTGGAATGGTTTCCGCACACGATTCGTAACCTTGCCCTGGACTATTTAGGTTTTATGGAAGTACGTTTCGCTCTGCACAAGCCTGTGATGCCGCTACTGCGGAGGATGTTTGCACAAACCGGGACATTGAACGTAGTCGATCTCTGCTCCGGTCGAGGGGAACTGGTTCTGGCGTTATACGAGGCGTTGACCTCTGCAGGAATCGACGTTGAGTTCACTCTGACCGACAAGTTTCCCAATCTAGTTGCATTTCGTTATATCTCCTCTCAACATCCGCTCAAACTGCACTATGTCACGGGCTCCGTAGACGCTACAAAAGTACCGCCTGAATTGGCAGGATTGCGTACCATCTTCAATGCCTTCCATCACTTTCCGCCGCGAACGGCAAGGAGAGTGCTGGAAGACGCCGTCAAAGCGGGGCAACCGATCTGCATTTTCGAGATCCCAGAACGCAAGCTGCTCACGATCATTTCTCTGCTGCTTACGCCGCTGTTTGTGGCCTTTGCAACGCCGTTCATAAGACCGTTCCGGTGGAAGCGATTGCTATGGACCTACTTGATTCCACTGGTCCCTTTCATGTGCTGTTGGGACGGCGTGATCTCCCAACTTCGGGCTTACACGATAGCCGAGCTATCGGAACTTACCCATGGACTCGAAGATTACGAATGGAGTGCAGGAAACACGCCTATTCATGGACAACCAGGACATCTGACGTACTTACTCGGAGCGACACGCTCTGACAATGTTTCGCTCATTCCGCTGCCAGTACAAGATCGTCAATTCAAGGGAGCCAAAGTATGATCACCATGCCGCGCTCGATAGCCATCATTGTGGGACTATTCGTTGGGTTAATTGTGATTCCGCTGGTACATGGAGTGCTTCCGTGGGCACTCTCTACGCGCCTGCCACGTTATGGATGGGCGGAGGGTTCCCCGGGATACTGGAATTGGATTGGCCTGATCGTGGTCGCACCCGCGGTCGCACTTTTAATCTGGATTCTTGCTTTCGCCATTCCCCAGGCTCCGTCAAAGGCCAAGCTGGGGCTGACTCCCTCTTTCCTGATGATGCGTGGCCCGTACCGATTGACACGCAATCCGATGTACGTCGCTGAACTGGGGCTATGGCTGGGCTTGGCCATTTATTTTGGAAGCCTCGGCGTCTTACTCGGATTTCTGGTTTTGTGGTCGGTTGTGAAGTTCATCATTCTGCCGCGGGAGGAACGCAGCCTGGAAAGGGCATTTGGTCAGACCTACCTCGAGTACAAGAACAGAGTCCCACGTTGGTTCTGGAAGACCAAATAACTAAGGCAACCCTCCGCAACCTCACGCCTAAAAAGAAGGCGGTCGAAAACCCAGCAGTGCCGGAACTTTCCAAGTTGCCGTAAAACGCCAACGCGAAAGTGACGCTCCAGCAGCACAGATATTTCAACAACTGAGTTGGTTGCGTCGGTCGGGAACGATCAGTAGCGGGAAACGCGGTTGTCGTGAGTAAATCTGGTTGAGACCTGGTGTATGCGCTGGATGGGATGATGGGTTTTGGGTGGACGGGGCTAAAGCAGATTCCCTTTGGGTATGACAGCAAGAAAAGCAAAGGCAAAGACAAAGCAAATTGCGGCCCTGTCTTGGGCGCTCGAATAAGGGCGCAACCATGCACGCTCTGTTTGCTCCGCCAGTCATCAGGGGTCCTCTCATTTTGTCAAAAACTCACAAGATCCCGACGATGCTCTAAAGTGAACCGGCGTATCCTGATTCAAGAGGCAGGATTGCTCGGAGCGCAAGGAGGCGAGATGGATTCACTTCCGGGAGTCGTTACGATCAGGCGACTGCTGCCGGCCGTCGTGGCGCTACTCATATTTTGCGGAGTATGCGTTCCGTACGTGGCCATGGCACAGGAACATTCTGCGCATGAGTGGGGTTACAACGGCAGTGAAGGTCCCGCGCACTGGGGCGAACTGAATCCCGACTTTGCCGCATGCAAGACCGGCCATCGCCAGTCCCCAATCAATATTGCCCATACGCGGAGTGCTGATCTGCCCGCCATTCAGTTTGAATACAAACCCAGCGCGCTCCACATCATCAATAATGGCCACACGATTCAAATCGACTACGCTCCTGGCAGCTTTCTCAAAATCGGAGACAAAAGTTACGAATTAAAACAGTTCCATTTTCATCATCCCAGCGAGGAGACAATCAAAGGCAAGCGGTTTCCCATGGAGTTGCACCTGGTGCACTCCGATGCAAATGGGAAGATGGTCGTGGTATCGGTGCTGCTGGAGGAAGGCTCTGCAAATCTGCTGATTGAAAGGCTGTGGAGCCTTGCGCCGAAGACGGCCGGTCCGGAGAAGATCGACAACCTGCAAATTAACGCCGCGGACCTGTTGCCTGCCAACCACAGCTATTACACTTTCCTGGGCTCGTTGACGACTCCGCCTTGCACCGAAGGTATCCGCTGGCTCGTGCTCGAGACGCCTGTAACGATTTCGAGCAAAGAAGTAGCGACGTTTGCCAAAATTTATCCGTCCGATGACCGGCCAACTCAGTCCCTGAACGGCCGCACAGTGCTTTCAAGTAAGTGATGGATACAAATTCCCGTAAGTAAGGGCCTCAGAAGCAAAAGCCTCAGAGCGTCTGAACATCGGTGGGTGCCAAATCGCCGAGGCACTCATTAGGCGCTCAGCACCGTGCTAGTATCGCTTCCATGTCCCGAGGAATACTCCTTTCCTTTGTTATTTCTGTCTTCGTAGCCGGCGCGGTGGCGCTGCCGGCTCAGAGTGCTACAGCTGCCGCGGAGAAGACCTTCGTGTTGCATGCGGCGCATCTGCTGGATGTGGCGCAGGGGAAGCTCATCTCGCCGGGCGAGGTGCTGGTGCGGGGGAATCGCATTGCTGAGGCTGGGGCTTCGGTGACGCATCCGGCGGGAGTTGAGGTGGTGGACCTGGGCGCCGCGACGCTCATGCCGGGGTTGATTGATGCGCATACGCACCTCTTTCTGCATCCGGGGGCAGAGGATCTGCAGACAATCATCGAGTCAGTGCCGGAGCGGACGATTCTGGCGGAGCTGGCGGCGCGCGACGACCTGATGGCGGGTTATACGGCCGAACGCGATATGGGCACGGAGGGCGCGGGGAATGCCGACGCGGCGGTTCGCAATGCGATCGACAAGGGGTTGATTCCGGGGCCGCGCATGCGGGTGAGCAACAACGCTATCAGCATTCTAGGGGGGCATGAAGATGCGATTCACTACAACCCCGCGGCGCATGTGCCTTCGAATGCGGATTACGCGAACAATGCAACAGAGCTGGTGGAGACGATTCGGCGGCAACTGAAGGAAGGCGCGGACTTCATCAAGATTTACGAGACGGGTACGGATCGCCTGGTGGATGGGAAATTTTCAACGCCGTATCAGTACACCGAGGCAGAGCTGGAAGCGGCGGTGACTGAGACGAAGCGAATGGGCACGCGCGTGGGTGTGCACTGCGGCGGCGAGCCGGGTGCGCTGTATGCGGCGAAGGCTGGTGTGGCCTCGATCGATCATGCTTTTCAGCTGAGCGATGAGACGATGCGCATTATGCGCGAGAAGCAGATTTATGCGGTACCTACGTTTGCGATTCTGGAGTACTTTGCCAAGACTTCAGATACGGCTGGTTTGGGATGGGGTGACGCGCTGCTGGCGTATCATGCGGCAGAGTTCAAGAAGCAGCTTGCGGCGGGAGTGCCGATGGCGGTGGGGTCGGATGTAGGGCCGTTTCCGCATGGGACGCAGGCGCGTGAGATGGAGCTGATGGTGAAGTATGGAATGCCTCCGGCAGAGGTGCTGAAGGCGGACCTGATTCATGGGGCGAGGCTGCTGGATTGGGAAGGCAAGATCGGCGAGTTGAAGCCGGGATATTTTGCCGATGTGATTGCGGTGCCGGGTAATCCGCTTGAGGATATTTCGGTGCTGAAGTCGGTGAAGTTTGTGATGAAGGATGGCGTTGTCTACAAGAAGTGAAGAGCAGAAGGGGAGTTGAGATGGGTTGGAGAGGAATGGCATTGGTGTTGACGCCTGCACTGGCGATCTTTGCAGCAGGGCCGCGAGTAAGTGTTGCGCAGTTGTCTGGCAGCGTGCAGACGGGAACTGGTGCGGCGCAAGCTTCGCCGGATGCTTCGCAAACGGCGGCTGGACAGCATAAGTGGGCTGTGGTGCTACATGGCGGCGCGGGCGTGATTGAGCGCTCGTCGATGACTCCGCAGGCGGAGAAGGAGTACCGCGAGGGGCTGAAGGCAGCTCTCGATGCGGCTGCGGGAGTTCTGAATAAGGGAGGCTCGTCGCTGGATGCGGTGGAGGCGGCGATCAAGATTCTGGAGGATGACCCGAACTTTAACGCGGGACGCGGGGCGGTTTTTGCGGCGGATGGGACAAACCAGCTCGACGCAGCTGTGATGGATGGAAAGACGCAGATGGCCGGGGCAGTGGCGGATGTTCAGAAGACGCGACACCCGATCTCGCTGGCGCGGGCGGTGATGGAGAAGTCGCCGCATGTTTTCCTGGTGGGTCCGGGAGCGGATGCCTTTGCGGCGCATGTGGGACTGGAGCAGGTTCCGCCGAGCTTCTTCTTTACGGAGCGGCGCTGGCAGGGGCTGGTGGAGGAGTTGAAGAAGCAGGGACTGCCGGTTCCTCCGCGGCCGGCCGGTGCGCCTGCCGCACCGGGGAAGCCGCTGGCGTTCTTTGAGACTCCGGATGCTCATAAGTGGGGGACTGTGGGCGTGGTGGCGCTGGACCGGAGCGGTAATGTGGCGGCGGGGACTTCGACGGGCGGGTTGACGGCGAAGCACTGGAATCGCGTTGGAGATACGCCGGTGATTGGCGCGGGAACGTACGCGTCGAACCAGTCGTGCGCGGTTTCAGGAACGGGCACGGGCGAGTTCTTTATTCGGCTGACGGTGGCGCGAACGATCTGCGCGCTGGTGCAGTACAAGGGGATGCCGCTGCAGGAGGCTGCTGACGAGGTGATTCAGAAGCAGCTTACGGCGTTGCAGGGCGATGGCGGGATTATTGCGCTGACTCCTGATGGGCAGATGGCGTGGAGTTTTAATACTCCGGGGATGTTTCGCGCGAGGCTGGCTGAGGGCGGAACGATGCAGATGGGGATCTACAAGGATGAGCCGTAGTTCGAGATCGAGCTACACGACCATCGAACCAGGCGTTATTGGAAGGATTGTCGGGGCGAGGCAAACCGCAGGTCCTTCGACTGCGTTTGGAGCAAAGAACGCTCCAAACTTCGCTCAGGATGACTGCATTATTTTTTCCGAATCAATCGGTGCATCAGCACCAGGGAGCGACGCATGAAAGGTTTTCGCCGGTTTCGGTGGTTGTTGGCAACTCTTCCGTTTTTTGGGCTGGGCACGGTGTATGCGCAGAAGCCGCTTTATCCGGAGTATCCGAGTGAGACGCCTGCGAATTTTCGGCCACCGACTGCGGGCATGAATTATGCGCGGCGCGACGTGATGATCGCGATGCGCGATGGCGTGAAGCTGCACACGGTGATTCTGACGCCGAGTGGCGCTAAGCATGCGGGGATTCTGCTGACACGCACGCCTTACAGCGCTTCAGTGCTGGTTTTGAATACGCCAAGCACGGACCTCGGGACGGCCCTTTGGGGTTATGACAACGCTGTCGAGACGATTGTGCAGGGCGGATATATTCGCGTGTTGCAGGATATTCGCGGCAAGTACGGGAGTGAAGGCGATTATGTGATGAACCGGCCGTTTCACGGGCCGCAGAATCCTACGCCGGTGGATGAGTCTACGGACACTTACGACACGATTGAGTGGCTGGTGAAGAATCTGCCGGAGTCGAATGGGAAGGTTGGGATTCTTGGTATTTCGTATGACGGGTTTCTTTCGCTGACTCCGCTGGTACATCCGCATCCGGCGTTGAAGTGCGTGGTGCCGATGAATCCGATGGTGGATGGCTGGCGCGGGGACGACTGGTTTCACAATGGTGCGTTTCGTCAGCAGAATATGCCGTACATCTACGAGCAGACGGCGACTCGCGACAACAGCGCGCACTGGCTTACGAGCAACTTTGACGACTACGACACGTATATGAATGCCGGGTCGGCGGGAGAGCTCGGGAAGCAGCGCGGGTTGGAGCAGACCGGGTTCTGGAAGAAGATCACGCAGCATCCGGCGTATGACGCTTTCTGGAGCGACCAGGCGCTGGACCTGCTGCTGGCGAAGGAGCCCTTCACCGTGCCGACGATGGTGGTTGCGAGTTTGTGGGATCAGGAAGATATCTACGGCGCGATTGCGGTGTACAAGACGCTGGCGACAAAGGATGCGACTCACGACAAGCTTTATCTGGTGCTAGGGCCGTGGCACCACGGGCAGGAGATTGAGAACGCACCTTCGCTGGGCGCGATTGATTTTCGCAGCGATACAGGGCTCTATTTCCGGATGCAGATTCTGGCGCCGTTTCTGGCGCATTATCTGCGGGACGATGCGCCCGCGTTGACGATTGCGCCGGTGAATGCGTTTGAGACAGGGACGAACCGGTGGCTTGAGCTTGCTTCGTGGCCATCGGGCTGCAAGAGCGGATGTGCGCCGAAGGCGACGCCGCTTTATCTGCAGGCGGAGGGGAAGCTGGGCTTTGCTGCGCCCGCAGGTGGCGAGGCATTTGATGAGTATGTGTCTGATCCGGCCAAGCCTGTGCCGTATCGCGTGCGGCCGAGCCAGCCGGTGGGCTATACGCCGAATCTGTCGTGGGCTCGATGGCTGGTGGACGATCAGCGTCCATTCTCAGGGCGGACGGATGTGCTGAGCTTCAAGTCGGATGTGTTGACTGCTCCGTTGAAGATCAGCGGCGAGCCGATTGCGAATCTGATTGCTTCGACTTCAGGCACAGATGGCGATTGGGTGGTGAAGCTGATCGATGTGTATCCGGACCAGGTGCCGGGTACGCCGGAGCTGGGCGGATATCAGCTTGCGGTGTCGATGGATATTTTGCGCGGGCGGTATCGCGAGAGCCTTTCGCAGGCTAAGGCGATTACGCCGAACACTCCGCTGCTGTACAAGTTTGCATTGCCGACGGCGGATCATGTTTTTCTGCCGGGCCACCGGATCATGGTGCAGGTGCAGTCGAGCTGGTTTCCGCTGTATGACCGTAATCCCCAGACGCTTGTGCCGAATATCTTCTTTGCGCAAGCGGGGGATTATAAGAAGGCTACGGACCGGGTGTATCACGCGCCGGGGCAGGCCAGCTTTATTGAGTTGCCGGTGGTGGAGGGGAAGTAGGGTGGTTGTTGGATTTAGAGACGGATCCTTCGCTGCGCTCAAGATGACAACAAAAACTTAGAGGAAGGACAAGAACTTAGAGTAAGGACAAGATGCATTAGGAAAAGGCCTGCGCCGGGTGGCGTGGGCCTTTTCTCTTGATGTGGGACGATTTTTTAATATTCCAAGCGTTTACGTAGGATTTAAGTGCTTAAAGTCTTGAAAATAAATGAATTAACTTTTTAATTTGACAATCCTTCAGAAAGGGGCGCATGATGGTGACGGGTACCCATTTAACCGTATCGCACTCTTAACCCTTTCATTGTTTATGGAGGAATTATCATGCGTCCTGTTCAAATGGCTGTTCTCTTGTCTTCGGTGCTCGTCACGGCATCGGCTTTTGCTGTCTCCCCCAAAACTGATGCGATCGTAAACACCCAGCCGCAGCATGTGAGCACAGGCGTTGTGGCTCCGGTGTTGCTCGATGCGAATTCATTTCGTATTTCTGGCGAAGATGCCGCAGGTTCGAGCGGCGAAGTGACTCTCTCCCTGAAGGTGGACGAGAAGGGCAATGCCCAGAACGTCCATGTTGTGAAGTCGGGCAGCGCACTGCTGGACGCCAAGGTGGTGGCAGCCGTACTTCAGTCGCACTTCAGTCCGGCGACCCTGAACAATCAGGCCATTCCCCTGGATATGGCCCTGACGGTGAAGGTGCGCTAACAGATTTCCCTCCCCAGCCAGTCTCGGCCCAGCGGCTATGTCGCTGGGCCGAGTTGTTTCTGGAGTGGGAATTACCTGGAGTGAATCCATGCGTGCCTGTGTCCGGTTTTGGACAGTTGAATCCGGGGCCGGACATTGTGCGGTTACGGTTCGCGTGCAAGTGATTGAAATGGTTGGCGCTTGAATGGCCATCGAAGTGCAATCAAGACGGTGCGATGGATATCTCAAGACCTGACATCAAGAAGAAGAAACGGCGACAACAGATCATCTGGGGCGCGGTTGCAGTGGTGGTGGTAACCGCGATTGGCTTTTTTGTAGCGCGGCTCAAGCCGGCTCTTACACCGGTGGACCGAGCGACGATCTGGACGGATACGGTGAAGCGCGGGGCCCTGGTGGCTCAGGTACGCGGGCCGGGAACGCTGGTGCCACGCGAGGACAGCATTCTGCTGATTCCCGCACAGACGGAAGCGACGGTTGTCCACATCCGCGTGCTGCCTGGCGCGCGTGTAACTCCGGACACAATTTTGATGGATCTGGCCGATCCTCAACTGCAGCAGCAGCTGTTGAGCGCGGAGCAGGCTCTGAAGGGAGCCAAGGCGGATTACAAGGCGCTGCAGGCCACGCTGCAAAGCACCCTGATGGACAAGAAGGCTACTGCTGCGCAGGTGAACTCGGATTTCACGCAGGGCCAGTTGCAGGCGCAGACGGACAAGCAGCTCTTTGACCTGGGCGTGATCTCCGGGTTGACGTACAACGCGTCGAAGAACAAGGCCGATCAGTTCACAGCCCAGCGGCAGATCAGCCAGCAGCAACTGGATGTGAATACGAAGGCGATTGAGGTGCAGCTTGCCTCATCGCAGGCCAAAGTCGACCAGGCCCAGGCTCTTTACGATCTCTACAAACGACAGGAGGACGCGCTTCAGGTGCGATCAGGCATCAGCGGCGTGCTTTCGACATTGGCGACCCCGGTGCAGGTGGGGCAGCATGTGACGGCGGGAACCTCGGTGGCAGAGGTGGTGCAGCCGGACAAGCTGAAGGCTGCGCTGAATATTGCCGAGACGCAGGCGCATGATATCCGGATTGGCCAGCCGGCCGAGGTCGATACGCATAACGGAGTCGTCAAGGGGCACGTTACCAGAATTGATCCCTCAGTATTGAACGGAACGCGCGTGGTTGACGTAACGCTCGATGGGGACCTGCCTTCGGGTGCGGTTCCGCAGTTGAGCGTGGACGGAGTGATCGATCAGGAGCGGATACCGGATACGTTGCAGGTGGGGCGGCCGGCCTTCGGCAACCCGCACAGCACGATCAGCCTTTTCAAGGTAAGCGTGGATGGCAAGACTGCGACGCGGGTGCCGGTGAAGGTGGGGATTGCCGCTGTGAATGCGATTCAAGTGGTTGACGGACTGCGCGAAGGTGACACGGTCATTCTGTCGGATATGAGCAGGGAAGATAACACGGACAAGATTCGGCTGGAATAGCCACAAACGATTCGGGACAGGAGAGGAAAAACGAGCATGAGCCAGAACATTATTGAAATCGAGCACCTGACGAAGGTTTTCTACACGGACGAGATTGAGACGCATGCTCTGTCCGGCGTTCATCTGACAATTGCGCGCGGTGAGTACGTCGCGATGAGCGGGCCTTCGGGCTGCGGAAAATCGACGTTGCTGTCGATTATCGGACTGCTCGACACTCCTACTGCCGGCCGCTACACGCTGAACAGCAAAGAGGTCGCGAATCTGAACTTCGCCGACCGCTCGCGGATTCGCAACCAGGAGATCGGGTTCATCTTTCAGAGCTTCAACCTGATTGGCGATCTGACGGTGGCGGAGAATGTGGAGCTGCCGCTGACCTATCGCACCGGTATGCCGTCCGCAGAGCGCAAGAAGAAGGTGCAGGAGTCGCTGGAGCGCGTGAATATGGCGCACCGCATGCGGCACTATCCGGCGCAGCTCTCAGGCGGTCAACAGCAGCGTGTGGCTGTGGCGCGCGCACTGGCTGGATCGCCCTCGATCCTGCTGGCTGACGAGCCTACCGGAAACCTGGACTCGAAGAACGGCGAAGCAGTGATGAAGCTGCTGCAGGAGCTGCATCAGGAAGGCGCAACGATCTGCATGGTGACGCACGATCCGCGCTTTGCCGCGCATGCCGAGCGCCAGGTGCACTTGTTCGACGGCAAGGTAGTTGCCGAGGGCGAGTTGAACCAGCTTCTGGCTGAGGTCTAAGCGCAATTTATATCCGGCGGAGTTGCCGAGTGACGGCAACTCCGGTTCCTTTCTGTCGAGAACGAACGCCAAGGTGGTCGTAACGATGAGTGCTGTCTTCCAGGATATTCGCTACGCGCTGCGCCAGATGCGGAAGGCGCCGGGATTTGCGCTGACTGTCGTGGCTACGCTGGCCCTGAGTGTGGGCGTGGCGACGGCGGTTTTCTGCGTGATTGACGCGGTGATTCTGCGGCCTCTGCCTTACGTCGGGCAGGAGCAGATAGTTGCGGTGCAGAGCAAGAGCGTGAGCGGATATTGGCAACCGGCATCGTGGCCTTCGTATCAGGACGAGCGCAAGCAGGTGACGGCGTTTTCGGCATTTGCGGCTTACTGGGATTTCAATACCTATACGCTCCAGACGCCGGAGGGCGCGTCGATTGCGTTGAAAGGCGTTGGCGCGACGGATAACTTCTTCCAGATATTTGGAGTGCAGCCGATTCTTGGACGCACGTTTCTGCCGGGTGAAGAGCAGCAGGGCAAGAACGATATTGCGGTGCTGAGCTACGAGGTGTGGCGGAAGCATTTCAATGGCGACGCGGGCATTGTCAACAGGACGGTCAGGCTCAATGACAAGTTGTTTGTCGTGATCGGTGTGATGCCCGCGGGATTTCGGTTCCCGCTGAATATGCGCGATACGGTTTATACGCCGTTGCGTATAGATAAAGCGTGGATGAACAATCGCGGCTCGCACTGGTTGCGAACTGTGGGGCGGGTGAAAGATGGATTGACGGTGGAGCAGGCGCAGGCTGACTTGCAGCATGTCTTCAGCAATCTTGGACAGGCGTATGAAACCGACAAGGGCCGTACGGTAACGCTGGAGAGGCTGGCGGATAGTGTGACTGCCAAGAGCAAGGGTCCTCTGTGGACGCTGCTTGGCGCGGTGCTGGCAGTGCTTGCGATTGGCTGCGTGAATGTGGCGGGGCTGTTGCTGGCGCGGGGTGTAAAGCGCGAGCGTGAGATGGCGCTTCGCGTGGCGGTGGGCGCGGGGCGAGCGCGGCTGCTGCGGCAGATGTTGACCGAGGGCGTGGCGCTGGCGCTGTTGGGCGCGGCGTGCGGGGTGGGGCTGGCTTGGGCGATGTTGAGCGTGATGCGGACGTTCCTGATTCATGCGCTGGCGCGCGGCGCCGATGTGCGGATGAACTGGGTGGTGCTTTCGGCGGCGATAGGCGCGGCGGTGGTGACGAGCCTTGCGGCTTCGCTGTATCCGGCGCTGCGGTTGTCGGGAGTCGATCCGAATCGGGCGCTGAAGGCTGGTGGGAGTGCGGGAACGGGACGGCATCAGCACCGGCTGCGGGCGGGGTTTGTGGTGACGCAGGTGGCGCTGACGCTGGTGCTGCTGTTTGTGGCGGGGCTGCTGCTGCGGATGGTTTCGCGGTACAGGCATGCCGACCTGGGATTTGACGCGGCGCATATCGTGATGTTCCCGATCGAAATTTCGCGGGTGAAGTATGCCGGGCGCGATGTGCTGGGTGATTTCTACAGGCCTCTGGAAGAGCGGGTCGGTCATCTGCATGGCGTGCAGGCTGCGGGGCTGATCAGCATGGCGCCGATCGATAGCTGGGGCTCGAATTCGGATATCCATCTTGCCGGGCAGCCGCCGAATCCGCCAAACCAGGAGATGCTGGCCGAGAATCGGATGGTGAGCGCGGGGTACTTCGATGTGATGGGGATTCCGCTGCATGGAGGACGGAAGCTCTCGGCGGGGCTGGACCATACGGAGAAAGACAGGGCCACAACGGTGGTGGTGAACGATGCGTTCGTGAAGAAGTTCATTCCGAATGGGCTCGATCCGACGACGCAGCGCATCGACGACGACGAGAAGCCGGGGAACTGGACGCGCATCGTGGGCGTGGTGGGCAATGTGCGGCAGGACATCTACCAACAGCCGATGGCCGAGCGCGACTGGCTGTTGGATGAGCTTCCGCTGAAGGACCGCACGGATAACTACGCAACCATGATGTTCCTGGTGCGGACAACGGGCGATCCGAAGCTGGCGATTCCGGCGGTACGGTCGGTGCTGCATGATCTGGATTCGTCGGTGCCGTTCGAGGAGCCGGAGACGATGACAGAGGTGGTGGCCGATGCCCTGGTCTTTGAGCGCATGGAGAGCTGGCTGTTCGGGATTTTCGCCGGGCTTGCGCTGGTGCTGGCTTTGGTTGGTTTGTATGGGCTGGTGAGCAACGAGGTGGAGCAGTCGTCGCGCGACATCGGGGTGCGCATGGCGGTGGGCGCTACGCGAGGGCACATCCTGGGCATGGTACTGCGGCGCGTGGCGATGATGCTGGTCGTGGGCGCGGCGGTGGGAACGGGATTGATGCTGCTGGCGCGGCGGCTGGTGGGAGTGGTGATCTACTTCGAGCCACAGAAGGAAGCAGGCACCACGCTGCTGCTTGTGCTGCTGGTAATGGCGGCAGGATTGCTGGCGGCGCTGATTCCGGCGGCGAGAGCGGCTTCTATCGAGCCGGTGAAGGCTTTGCGGGCGGAATAGGGAGACAAGATGAACGGATTGCGTGAGGATATTCGCTACGCGTTGCGGCAGTTGCGCAAGTCGCCGGGATTTGCATTGACGGCGGTGCTGGCGCTGGCTTTTGGCATTGGCGCGACGACTGCGATCTTCTCGATCGTTGAGGGTGTGCTGCTGCGACCTTTGCCGTTTCCGGACCAGAAGACGCTGGTGACGCTGGGAGATCAGCTCGAAAGCGGGGGCGGGGATGCGTTGCCGACGCCATCGGTGGCTTCGCCGGAGATTCCGGTGTATATCCGCGATACGTCGGCCTTTTCTGCGGTCGGGGCGTATGGGCAGACGGCGTATGAACTTTCGGGAATAGGGGAGCCGGCGCAGGTCAGCGCAACGCGGATGACTTCGGGGATGTTTCCGGTTCTGGGTGTTTCGCCGCTGATGGGGCGGGTTTTCACGGCGCAGGAAGATACGGGCAGTCAGCCGGTGGCGGTGGTGAGCTATCAGACATGGCGAACGCGCATGCATGGCGACGAGCATGTGCTGGGACAGAAGATTCTGCTTGATCGAAAGCCGTACGAGATTATCGGCGTGATGCCGCAGAGCTTTGAATTTCCTTTGTCGCCGGGACAGTTGAACCGCAGCGAAGTATGGATTCCGATGAGCCTGACGCCGGTGGAGCTATCGAACAGCGCGTCGAGCTGGAACTTCAGGCTGGTGGGAAGGCTGAAGCCGGGGATTACGCCAGCGCAGGCCCAGGGGGACGCGATGCGCGCGTCGCAGGAGATCATGCGCGCGTTTCCGCCAGAAATGGCGACCCTGAAGATTAGGCCGGTGGTGAGGCGGCTGGATGAGGAGACAGTGGAGGCGGCGCGGCCGCTCGTGCGGACACTGTTTCTGGCGGTGACGGTGGTGCTGTTTATTGCATGCGCGAATCTTGCCGGGCTGCTGCTGGTGCGTGTGATTCGCCGGCGGCGCGAGATGGCGGTAAGGCTGGCGCTGGGCGCGGGCAGCGGCGCTGTTCTGCGGCAGATTCTGGTGGAGACGCTGGCGCTGAGCGTTGCCGGAGGTCTGGTTGGGCTGACCCTGGCATCTGCGGTGCTGCGTGTTGGTGTGCAGTTCCTGCCGGAGACGCTGCCGCGCATCGGTTCGATCAGCCTGGACTGGCGGGTGATGGGATTTGCGATGGCGCTGGCGGTTGCTACGGGGCTGCTGTGCGGAGTAATTCCTGCATTTGCCGCGGCGCGAACGGAGATCAATGAAGGGTTGAAGGAAGGCGGCCGCACGGGTTCTGCAGGCGGCGGTCATGCGCGTGTGCGTTCTGCGCTGGTGATTGCCGAGATTGCGGTGGCGCTGGTGTTGCTGGTGGCTTCAGGCCTGCTATTGCGCAGCTTTGAGAAGCTGCGGCAGGTGAACCTGGGTATGCGCACGGATCATGCGCTGACGGCAACGTTCAGCTTGCCGAGGCGCGAGTATTCGACGCAGGGTGCGGTGGACGCCTTTAACGATGCGCTGTTGCGCAATTTGCAGCAGTTGCCGGGAGCGAATGCGGCAGGGATCACTTCGACGCTGCCGGCTTCAGGGCAGTCAAGCAGCACGGCGTTTGTGCCGGAGGGCTATGTTGCGCCGAAAGGCGCGGGGATGAACCTGGCGTGGGTTTCGCAAGTACGCGGCGCGTATCTGAGCGCGGCGGGGATTCCGATTCTTCACGGGCGTGATTTTACGGATGCGGACCGGGCAGGCTCGCCGTATGTGGTGATTGTGAATCACACGCTGGCGCTGCGTTACTGGCCGGGACAGGATCCAGTGGGGAAGCGGCTGCACTGGGGGCTGCCGGAGTCACCGCTGTCGTGGTTGACGGTGATTGGCGAGATTGGCGATGTGAAGCAGAGCGGCGCGGATGAAGCTGTACAGGACCAGATCTATCAGCCTGCGGCGCAGTTTGCGAGCTCAATGGGAAAATTTGCACCTCCAGGCATGCTGAACGGCGACTACGGCTCGATCGTGCTGCGCGGCGCATTGGCGCCGGAAGAGATGACTGCAGCGTTGCGCAGCGCGGTGCGGTCCATTGATCCGCGGCTGCCGCTGACGCAGGTGGAGTCGATGGAGCGCGTAGTTGAGGAAGGGCAAGCGCCGCGGCGATTCAATACGGCGATCATCTCGGCGTTTGCGGCGGCTGCCGTGGTGCTGGCGCTGCTGGGTATCTACAGTGTGATTGCATTCTCAGCGACGCTGCGAACACAGGAGATGGCGATTCGCCTGGCGCTTGGTGCACAACGGTCGAGCGTGATGCAGATCATTCTGGCGTCAGGAGCGAAGCTGGGGCTGGCAGGATGCGCGATTGGCGCGGTGGTTGCGTTCTTTGCGACGCGTTTGCTGCGGTCGATGCTCTTCGAGGTCGATCCTCTTGATCCGTTGGTGCTGGCGCTGGCAGCGATTTCAATCTTTGCTTTGGCCATTGCAGCGTCTGTCATTCCGGCGCGGCGTGTGGCTCTCGTTGAACCGGTGGATGCCCTGAGGGGCGAATAACTTTGGATGCGCATTGAACGCTGAGGCGCAGAAGGGAGCAGACAGTGCTGAAGAACACGATTCAGGATATTCGCTATGCGCTGCGCCAACTGCGCAAGGCGCCGGGATTTACGACTACTGCTTTGCTGACTCTTGCACTCGGAATTGGCGCGAATACAGCGATCTTTACGGTGGTGTATGCAACGCTGCTGGCGCCTATGCCGTATCCGGAGCCAGATCAACTGGTGATGGTGTGGTCGAAGATTCAGACATTCCACAACTCCATCTCGGCTCAGGACTTTGTGGACTGGAAGCGACAGAACACTGTCTTTCAGGACATCAATGCATGGACCGGCGGCAGCTTCAACCTGGCGACGAAGGCCCAGCCAGAGTATGTGGAAGGCCAGAGGACGACGCCGGGCTTTTACAAGATGCAGGGCGTGAAGTTTCAGATGGGGCGCGATTTTCTTCCTGAGGAAGGGACGCTTGGGAAGGAGCATGTCGTAGTGCTTGTGAACAAGCTATGGAAAAAGCTTGGCTCCGACCCCAACATTATCGGCAAGCAGATCAAGATAGACGGTGAGCCTTACACGGTGGTGGGTGTGATGGCGCCGGGACAGCCGGACAGGCTGGATCAGAGTTTGATTGTGCCGCTGGTCTTCAAGCCCGAGCAGCTGAATCACGATTTCCATTGGCTGCTGGCGATGGCACGGCTGAAGCCGGGTGTGACGATCAAGCAGGCGCAGGCCAACATGGATGCGGTAACGGCGAACATTGCCACCGAGAATCCCAAGAGCAACAAAGGCTGGGGCTCTTATGTGGAACCGCTGAAGAATGACTTCATGTCTAAGGATCGCATCCAGACGCTTTGGTATTTGCTGGGGGCAGTTGGTTTTGTGTTGCTGATTGCATGTGTGAATGTGGCCAATCTGCTGCTGGCGAAGGGGACGACGCGCTACAAGGAAGTTGCGGTGCGCACCGCGCTCGGGGCACGACGCAAGGCGATCTTTACGCAGTTTTTGACGGAGAATCTTTTTCTTGCGTTGAGCGGCGGATTACTTGGAATAGGCGTGGGATGGCTCGCGCTGCGTGGGCTGGTGGCGATTATGCCGCAGGGTACGCTGCCCTCGGAGGCAGACCTTACGCTGAATATGCCTATCCTGCTGTTTTCGCTGGGAGCGGCAACGCTTTCGGGACTGCTGTTTGGCTGTGCGCCGGCGTGGTATGCGACGCGCGTCGATCCGGCTGAGGCGCTGAAGGAAGGCGGCCGGTCAGGCGGTGCTTCCGGACGGAGCGGAATACGGCGTGTTCTGGTGGTGGGCGAGTTCGGACTTGCGCTGGCGCTGCTTACGGGTGCGGGACTTGCGATTCACAGCTTCTGGAATCTGACGCAGGTGGACCTGGGCATCAACACGACGCGGGTTCAGACTTTCTTCCTGCCGGTGCCGGACGCGAGGCCGAAAGATCCTGCTCAGATCACAGCGTATTACCGGCAGATGCTGACCCGGATTCAGGCGGTGCCGGGAGTGCAGGAAGTGTCGTTCTCGACGGGATTGCCGCTGCAGGGGCCGGGCTTTGGCATGCCGTTTACGATTGCGGGACAGCCGGAGATTGCCGATCAATCGCAGAGGCCGGGCGCGGGCTTTGGCATGGTGACTCCGGATTATTACAAGACGTATGGCATCAAGGTGGTGAGAGGCCGGAGCTTCACGGATCAGGACGCGGCGGGCAGCGTGCGTGTGGCGATGGTCAATGAGAACTTCGCGCAGAAGTATTTCAAGGACAAAGATCCATTGCAGCAGCGGTTGATGGTTGAAGAACTGATCCCGGGCGTGACGAAGCTAGGCCCGGCGATTCCATGGCAGATCATCGGGGTCTTTCATAATGTGCGTGCGGGTGATTTCCGCGAAGATTTTCCGGAGATCGACGTGCCGTTCTGGCAGATTCCCTGGCCGACGGCAAATGTGGGAGTGAAGACGTCGGGCGATCCCAGGCTGATGACGCGGAGCATCGAGAACGCCGTGCATTCGGTTGACCCGGAGATTGCGCTGGCTGAGCCGCGCACGATGGAAGAGGTCAAGAGCCGGATGCTGTCCAGCGATCGCTTCACGATGGTTCTTTATGGCGCATTTGCTGTAGTGGCTTTGCTGCTCGCAGCAGTGGGCATCTACGGCGTTATGGCGTTTAACGTGGCGCAACGCGAGCACGAGATCGGTCTGCGCATGGCGCTGGGAGCGAGCCGCAATAATGTCATCAACCTCATCCTCAAAGAAGGTGTAACGCTGGCGTTTGCGGGCCTGGGGCTTGGGTTAGTGGGCGTCTACTTTGTGGGCAAGGCAATGCACAGCACGCTGTATGGAATCGGGTCGCTGGATGCACCGGCGATTGTGGCAGTGGCGACGGTGCTCTTCAGCGCCGCGGTCCTTGCGAGCTGGGTGCCGGCGCGGCGCGCGGCGTCGATTCAACCCATGCAGGCATTGCGGGATCAGTAGACAGATCAGTAGACAAGGGTGAGCTATCAGGCGTTGAGGCGAAAGGAGCAGCGATTTATGACAAGCATCATGCAGGATGTCCGCTATGCACTGCGTCAGTTGCGCAAGTCGCCGGGGTTCGCGTTGACTGCGGTGACGGTGCTTGCGCTGGGGCTGGGCGCGAATATCGCTGTGTTCACGCTGCTGGATGGCATTCTGCTGCGGCCGATGCCCTATGTTCGGCCGGATCGCATTATGGCCGTCAATGCGCCGACGATGAACGGATTTGCCATGGAGATGGGCTATGCGAATCTGCAACAGCTGATTGACGCGGCGGGCGCGAATGTGAAGTCGGGAGTGATGCTGGACCAGTCTGTTGCCAGCGTAGTGGGGCCGGCGGGGCGATTTCAGGTTGAGAAGGTGGAGATCACGGCGGGGCTGACGAGCATGCTGGGTGTGCAGCCGAAGCTGGGGCGCAGTCTGCGCAGTGAAGAGAACCAGCCGGGACGCCAGCATGAGGTGTTGCTGGGCGAGGATGTCTGGCGCAAGCTATACAACGCCGATCCGCAGATTACAGGCAAGACGCTGACGATCAAGAGCCAGCTTTACACGATTGTGGGCGTGATGCCGAAGGGATTTTCGTTTCCGTTTGGAGGCGATATGCAGGTGTGGGCGCCTGCGGCTGCCGCGCCTACAGCAATGAGCGGCCCGCATCAGCAGTTTGGAACACTCTTTCTCCGCTTGCCGGACGGGATGATGCCGTCGCAGTTGGCCGCGAACCTAAATCGGGCGCAGGCAATCATTGCGCGTGAAGTTCCCGATGGGAATGCGCCAACGGAACTTGAAGTCATCGGGTACCAGGCGTCGCTCAACAAGAATGCTCGCAAACCGCTGACGTTGTTATACGCGGTGGTGCTGGCTATCTGGGCGCTGGCATGCCTCAACGTGACCAGCCTGATGTTGACGCGCGCAGTTGCCCGGAGCCGGGAGCTAGCGGTGCGCTCGGCGCTTGGAGCGAGCCGCGCACGGCTAATGCAACAAACGATTGTGGAGAGCCTGTTGCTCAGCGGCATTGGAGGCATCCTGGGATTACTGGCCGGGCAGGTGACGCTGAAGATTTTGTGGCGGCAGATCGAGAACAGCCTGCCGCTCACGGGCGTGGTTCATCTGGAGTGGAGAGTGGTGGCGGGCCTCACAATCCTGACATGCATTACGGCATTACTGATCGGGGTGATTCCGGCGGTGAGGGCGAGCAAGCGAGATGTTCAGAGCAGTCTGCATGGCGTGAACAGCACCGCATCGGCGAGCCACAGCCGTACGCGCGAGGTGCTGGTGGTGGCACAGATGGCGATCACGCTGGTCTTTCTGGTTGGGGCGGGATTGTTCCTGCGTACGATTCATAATCTGCGGCAGGTTCCGCTGGGATTTACGCAGACCAACGTGCTCACGGGGGGGATCATTCTCAACCAAGGAGCGTTGACCATGGATGAGAAGACCCAGGCGCAGGGGCCGAATATTGTGCAGACGTCTTACCTGCCGCTGCTTGATCGATTGAGGGCTATTCCGGGTGTGCAGGTGGCGGCGCTGAGTTCGGTGCTGCCGATGCGATCTGAATTTGCGGTGAGCCTTTCGATCATGCTGGATCACAAGAAGGTTCCTCAGAACCAGGCGCCACATGCGGATGGCCGGCTTGCTTCTGCGGGCCTGGTGGATGCGATGGGCATACCGATGGTGCGGGGAAGGTTCTTCACTGAAGGCGACTCCACTACTGCGCCAGTTGTTGTGGTGGTGAACCAGGCATTTGTGAACCGCTATCTGAAGGGACAGGACCCGATCGGGCATGTGATCTCGATGGGCGAAGGGCGTCTTGCCGAAGGTCATATCGTGGGAGTTATCGGCGATGTGAAGCAGACCGATGTAAAGAAGGCGACCACGCCGGAGATGTACTACTGCCTTGCGCAGATGGAGCCGGGTACACCGCTCTATGGCATTGCGACGGCGTTTATACAGGTGGCGATTCGCGGACGCGTGCCTGCGGATGCGCTGCGCGCGCAGTTTGACAAGGCTCTGCATGAGGTTGCGCCGGATGCTACGACGACGGGCGTGAAGACGATTCATGAAGCGGTGGAGGATTCGTTTGGCAGCGAGACGCTGACGGCCTATCTGCTGGAGGGTTTTGCGGCGCTCGCGCTGCTTATCGCTTCGGTAGGTTTATATGGATTGCTTTCGTTTGCTGTGGCGCAACGCACGCGAGAGATAGGTTTGCGGCTGGCGCTGGGAGCGCAGCAGGGAAACATTCTGCGACTGGTAATGAGCCGCGCGTTATTGCTGGTGGGCTTCGGGCTTGCGGGTGGAACGGTGATGGCGTGGTTTGCGGTGTCAATGGCGCGAAGCTACATCTACGGCGTGGAGGCGCATGACGGGTTGACGTTTGCAGCCGTGGTCGTGATGCTTGCGAGTGCTTCGTCCTTTGCAGCATGGATGCCTGCGCGCCATGCCGCTTCGATTGAACCGATGCAGGCGCTACGAACGGAATAACGGAAGAGATTCAGGATAGAGGAAGCAAGATGAACAGATTGGCTCAGGATATTAGCTACGCACTACGGCAATTGCGCAAGTCGCCGGCCTTTACACTGACGGCGGTGATCACGCTGGCGCTTGGTATTGGCGCCAATGCTGCGATCTTTACGCTGGTGCAGGGCATTCTGCTTACGTCGCTGCCAGTCTCGGATCCTAAACAACTTTATCGCATCGGCGACAGGGACGAGTGCTGCGTTGAAGGCGGATACCCGAGCGACGACGGCGATTTTTCCATCTTCTCTTACGACTTGTATCTACATCTCAAGAGCGCTTCGCCTGAGTTTGAGCAACTGGCTGCGATGCAGGCAGGGCTGAATACATTCACGGTGCGCCGTGGAAATGCGGCTGCGAAGGCTCTGCGTGGCGAGTATGTATCGGGCAATTACTTTACGACGTTTGGCATTGGCCCATTTATGGGACGGATGCTCTCTGAGAGCGACGATACGCCCGCAGCAGCTCCAGCCGCAGTGCTGAGTTATGAGGCATGGCAGGGAGAGTTTGCAGGTGACCCCTCCATTATTGGCGGCCCGGTGATGATTCAGGCTCATCCTTTTACCGTGATTGGTGTGGCTCCGCAGGGATTCTACGGCGATCGTCTCACGGACGATCCGCCGGCGTTCTGGATGACACTGGCGAATGAGCCACTTGTCGCGGGGCCGAGCACTATTCTGCATCATTCTGACTCCAACTGGCTTTATCCGATCGGCAGAGTTCGCCCTGGAACGAACATCGGGTCGTTGCAGGCAAAACTCTCGGGGGCTCTGCGGCAATGGTTCATGACGCGGCCTATGTACACGGACAACGGCGGTGCAGCCGAGATTCCCAAGCAGCATGTGACGCTTTCACGCGCTGGCGGTGGTATCCAGAGCATGCAGCAGAATGCGAAGACCAAGCTGTTGATGCTGATGATTCTGGCGAGCGTGGTGTTGCTGATTGCATGCGCGAACATTGCGAATCTCATGTTGGCGCGCAGCACAGCGCGCCGCACGGAGGTTTCGATTCGCATGGCACTGGGTGCGAGCCGTACGCGACTAGTGCGGCAGATATTTACTGAGAGCGTATTGCTGAGTTGTATCGGTGGGCTTGCGGGCCTCGCAGTGGCTTATGCCGGGGCGCACGTGATTCTTGGACTGGCGTTTCCGGATGCCAAGAATATGCCGATACAGGCGAGCCCTTCCTTGCAGGTTCTGGGATTTGCATTTCTTGTTTCTCTGCTGACCGGGATTCTCTTCGGAACGGCGCCAGCTTGGCTTTCGTCGCATGCGGAACCGGCTGAGGCTTTGCGTGGTTCGAACCGGTCGACAAGTGACCGCTCGTCGCTGCCACAGAAGGCGCTGGTAATCTTCCAGGCCGCACTGTCGCTCGTGCTGCTGGTGGGCGCGGTGTTAATGACGAAGTCGCTCAACAATCTGGAGCATCAGGATTTTGGCATCTCAACGGCTAACCGCTATGTGCTGCATCTTGATATTGCTGGCGCCGGTTACACCGTAGACCGTGTGCAGCCACTGTACCGGCAGATTGAGTCGCGCTTTGCCGCGGTGCCCGGAGTCACGGGAGTTGGTCTTGCCTTGTATAGCCCGCTTGAGGGAAACAACTGGGGCGAATGCGTGATTCAGCAGGGCCATGGCGCACCTGGGCCAAATTCCAAATGCGGCTCGACGTGGGATCGTGTTGGCGCACACTACATGAACACGATCGGGGTTCCGATGGTGCGAGGCCGGGAATTCACTGAGCAGGACACGGCGACTTCGCCTCAGGTTGCGATTGTCAATGAGACCTTCGTCAAGCGGTTCTTTCCTAACCAGGACCCAGTTGGAAAGCACTTTGGCATCGACATGGTTCCGTACTCGAGCGCGTTTGAAATTGTTGGTGTCTTCAAGGATTTCAAGCTCAACAACCCGCGCGAGAACTTGCGTCCTGTTTATCTGCGGCCAATGACGCAGCAGTTCATGGGCTATAAGGAGGACGGGATGATCGGCGGCGAGGTTCAGTCGATGTTTGCCAATTCTATTCTGCTTCGTTTTGACCGCCCACAGCAGGACGTTGAGACGCTGGCGCGCCGCACACTTAGCAGTATCGATCCTAATCTGACGGTAGAAGATCTTCGCTCGCTGGATGCGCAGGTTGCGGGTAACTTCAACCAGGACAGGCTGACGGCGCGGCTTACTACGCTGTTTGGCGTGCTGGCGCTTATTCTCGCTTCAGTGGGACTGTATGGCGTGACCTCATATTTTGTTGCCCGACGCACAAGCGAGATCGGGATTCGCATGGCGCTTGGCTCAACGCGCAAGGGCGTTGTCAAGCTTGTGCTGCGCGGGGTTATCTTCCAAATTGGCCTGGGGCTTGCGCTGGGTATTCCATGCGCGCTGATTGCAGGACATCTGATGGCCAGCGAGTTGTATGGAGTGGGAGCGTACGATCCGATGGCTCTGACCGGTGCGACTCTTGTGCTGGCCTTGTGCGCTGTGGCTGCGGGGTTTATTCCGGCTCGGCGCGCTTCGACAATTGAACCGATGAAGGCGCTTCGCACCGAATAGGCCGTTATTACGAGGTAAGAAGATGAATACGATCGTTCAGGATATTCGCTACGCAGTGAGGCAGTTGATGCGTGCGCCCGGGTTCGCAGCCACAGTGATTGTGACGCTGGCACTGGGGATCGGCGCAAACACTGCTATCTTTACGATTTTTGACCAGGTGCTGCTGCGCATGTTGCCGGTTGATCGGCCGAAGGAACTTGTGCGCTTTGAGTGGACAGGCGGATTTTCCGGTTCGGCGAGCAGCTTTGGAGGAGATGAGCACAACTACTTCTCCTATCCGATGTACAAGGATCTGCGCGACAAGAATGCCGTCTTCACGGGCGTAGTGGCGGCAGTGCGCGGAAGCGTGGGTGTTTCATGGCATGATGTCGCCGAGAACAAAGATGCTGAGATTGTGAGCGGCAACTATTTCAATGTGCTTGGCCTGCAGCCTGCGGTGGGTCGACTGTTTACCGACTTGGACGATTCGGCGAAGAATGCGAATCCGGTTGTGGTGCTGGCGAACGAATACTGGAGGACGCACTTCAACAGCGCATCGGATGTGGCTGGCAAAACACTGCTGATCAACGGACATCCATTCACGATTCTTGGCGTTGCGCCGAAAGACTTCAACAGCGCCATTGATGGATACAAGCCTGGGGTCTTTGTGCCGATCAGCATGGTTGAAGTTGCAATGCCGTCGATGGCGCAACGCGATAATCTAAACAGCCATAAGTCGCTGTGGCTGACGTTGATTGCGCGACTTAAGCCGGGTGTGACTCGGCAGCAGGCGGAAGCAAGTCTGGCGCCGCTCTGGTATGCACTGCGCGCGCAGGAGTTGACGGGTTATGACAAAGTCTCCGCTCGATTTAAAGACCACTTTCTGACTCAGACGCGACTCTTCGTCAAGGATGATTCGACTGGATTCATGCCTGAGCGGGCAGATCTGCGAACGCCTCTCTTTGTCCTGATGGCGATGGTTGGCGTGCTGGCCGCGATGTGCGCCGTCAATGTGGCGACACTGTTACTGCTGCGGGCCGCCGGCCGCGTGCGTGAGATCGCCATGCGCTATGCCCTGGGGGCTGCGCGTATGAGAATCGTGCGTCAATTGCTGATCGAGGGAAGCATTCTTGGCGCCTGTGGCGCATTGGCCGGTGTTGCTCTCTCGCCGGTGATAGCACGGACGCTGGTGAGGATGATCGCCAATAACAACGATCCGAATCAAGCACCGTATTCTGCTCAGACAGATGGGCGTGTTCTGCTCTTCACGCTGGTGCTTTCACTTCTTGTGACGATCGTCTTCAGCATTGCACCGGCGATTCAGTTTATGCGTCCCAGGCTGGCTGACGCGCTTCGTCAGAATGCGGGGACAGCGTCGCGTGCGTCACAACGGTTCCGCAAGGTTGCTGTTGGACTCCAGATTGGACTGACGGTTCTGCTGTTGGGCGGGGCTGGCTTGTTCATACGCACCCTTGCCAATCTGCGCGATCAGAATGTGGGCTTCCAGACGTCGCATGTTGTGAGCTTCGATGTTGATCCGACACTGGCCGGATATGGAGAGGATCGGGCGGCAGAGGTGGAAACGAGCGTGCTGGACGCGGTTCGCCAGATACCAGGTGTTCGACAGGTTGCGGGCACTTCGGACCCTGAACTCACAGGGGATTCGACGGGCTCCAATTTTTCGGTGCAGGGACATGTTTCGCCGGAAGATGAAGACATGACGTTTGAAGCTCCGACGATTACTCCCAACTACTTTGCTACGCTGCAGCAGCCGATTCTGGCCGGGCGCGATCTTAACGTTGCGGATAGCAAGGGAACCGCTAAGGTCGCTGTGGTCAATCTGACATTTGCCAAGCGTTTTTATGGCACGCCACAGAATGCGATTGGCCGTTTGCTCGGACGGGGTCAGGGTGATCACGAGAAGTACGACATCACGATAGTTGGCGTTGTTGGCGATGTGAAGCATCGGAGCATGCGCGAGCCGGTGCGTGGCACAATCTATCAGGCTTATCTGCAGGACCCGCATCCGGGAGGGCTTCGCTTGTATGCGCTGACCGGGCCGCAGCCGGAGGCGGTGGAGTCGGCGATTCGCGAACGCATTCATAACCTCGATCCCAAGCTGGTTGCCGATGGGATGCGCACCATGCAGGAGCAGGTGAATATCAGTGTTTCCAACGAGCACACGCTTGCGACGCTGGCGATGAGCTTTTCCGCGTTGGCATTGCTTATGACGGCGGTTGGCCTCTACGGCGTGCTGGCTTTTGCCACATCGCAACGGACGCGAGAGATTGGAGTACGCATGGCGCTGGGCGCACAGCGCAGCTCAGTAGTGCTGTTGGTGATGCGTGAGATGGCGCTCACTGCAACGATCGGAGTTGCTGTTGCGCTACCGGCAGCCTTTGGACTTTCACGGCTTGTGGCCACGCTGCTCTACGGCGTGAAGCCGGGCGACCCGCTTACGCTTGCCGCGTGTGTTTTAGCCACTGCGGTGATGGTGACGCTTGCTGCTGCGATTCCGGCGCGCCGCGCAGCCTCTGTCGATCCCATGCATGCGCTGAGGTCAGAATGAACAAGAGTCAGTTACGCAAAGAAGTAAAGAATTGGAGCAATGCGAAATCATGATTGAACTGAATAAGGTTGAACGCAGTTATAAGACAGGGCACACGGAAACATGGGTGCTGCGGCACGTGAGCCTCACCATTCGTCCGGGCGAGTTTGTCACGGTGATGGGGCCATCTGGAGCGGGGAAGTCTTCTCTGTTGAATGTGCTGGCCATGCTCGACGATCAATGGCATGGAGAGTTCTTTTTTGAGGATGAGCCTGTGCATCGGATGAACCGCAAGCAGCGTGCGGAGCTGGCGCGACGGCGCATTGGCATGGTCTTTCAGAGCTACCATTTGCTGGACGATCTGAGTGTGGCGGAAAACATCGATCTGCCGCTGTCGTACAAAGATATTCCTCGCGCAGAGCGGCAGGCGCTTGTGGCCGATACGCTCGACAAGTTCAACATTGTGGGTAAGAAAGACCTTTTCCCCAGTCAGCTCTCCGGCGGGCAACAGCAGCTTGTAGGCATAGCGCGCGCGGTTATTCACAAGCCAAGCCTGCTACTGGCAGATGAGCCGACTGGCAATCTGCATTCAGGACAGGCAAAGGAAATTATGGAGTTGTTTAAACAGTTGAATGAAGAGGGCACGACCATTGTGCAGGTGACTCACTCAGAAGAGAACGCAAAGTTTGGATCGCGGATTATCGAGCTGCGCGACGGGTGGCTCTACTCAGACACCGCGGGTATTTCACAGCCGGCTGGGGTGCAATCGTGAGGTGGAAGCTGGATACATCTATGAATTCAAATATGAATCGGTTTGCGACTCGACCATTGCTTAAGCGAGTGGCATGGCTGTGCTGTTTCAGTCTGGTTCTTCAGTCTGCTATGCCGGTGTTTGCGCAGGCTGGCGCTACGAATGCGCCTGCCGCGCAGAGCGCGCCGCTGCAGACAACTTCGACGGCTCCTGCCGGCACTGTTCCATTCGATATGCTTGAGCATCCTTCCAAGAATCCCCTCGATATGTATCGCGGCAAGAGTATCGCGCCACCAAGCATGGCCAATTCGGTACAACTCAACTCATTGATACGCGATGGCAAGCTCTATCTCTCTCTGCACGACGCGATCGATCTGGCGCTCCAGGACAATCTTGACATGGTGATTGCACGATATAATCTGCCGATCGCGCAGACCGATATTCTGCGCACTGCGGCGGGCGGACAGGCGCTTGGTGTAAATACCGGCGTTGTTTCAGGCACTCCGGGTGGCACGACGGGCGGGCTTGGAGGCGGCTCGGGCGCTGGCGCTGGCGGTACGTCGGGCGGTGCGGGTGGTGCCGGCGCCGGAGCTTCTGGCCTGGTGCAATCCACGCTGGGTACCGGCACAAATGTCAACAACTATGATCCTTTGATCCAGATGACGACGTATGTCGATCACATTACGCAATTGCTTCCTAACCAAACGCTGTATGCAGTGCCGATCATTCACCAGAACACCATCCTGGCTAATTTCTCTTACTCGCAGGCGTTTCCTACGGGAGGCAGCATTCAGGCGGTATTCAATAACAATCGTCAAACCACCAATAGCCCTAATCTGACATTCAATCCTCAATTCAGTTCGTTCGCACAGTTTTACGCACAACAGCCTTTACTCGCCGGCTTTGGCTTCGGGCCAAACCTGCGCTTCCTGCGGATTGCGCGAACGAACCAGAAGGTTTCGGATATTGCGTTTCGCGCGCAGGTCATTGCGACAGTCACGCAGATCAGCAATATCTACTGGGATCTGGTGAATGCATACGAGAACGAGCAAGTGAGCGAACGATCGGTCGCTTTTGCGAATGAGACGCTGGACAAGAGCCGCAAGCAGCTTCAACTGCAGGCGATTCCGGAGATGGATGTCCTGAAGGCGGAAGGCGATGTCGCTACCCGCGAGCAGGATCTGACCGTGGCGCGCACGACCCTGCAACTGCAGGAGCTGTATATGAAGAACGCCATCACGCGCAGTCTCGACGATCCGATTCTGGAAGAGATGCCGATTGTGCCGACGGATCACGTCGCAACTCCGACGGCTAACCATCTGGATCCGGTGCAGGAGATGATCGACTCTGCTCTCAAGAATCGAACTGAGGTGCAGACGAACAGTCTTACGCTGAAGACAAGTGAGTTGACCCGCAAGACAGCGCGGAATGCACTGCTGCCATCGCTTTCGGCATACGGGTTTCTCAGCGGGCAGGGATATGCAGGCCCGACAAATCCTTTAACTGTTCCGACGGGAACAGGAGTTCCTCCGGCAACAGGAGTCGGTACTGCAATCGACAATGCATTCAACTACACCTCGCCGGAGTATCAGATCGGCTTCCAGCTGAGTATTCCTTTGCGGAACCGCATCGCGAAGGCGGCGCAATATCGTACCGAACTTGAATACCGGCAAACACAGGTTTATCAGGAGGAGTTGAAGAAGAAGATTCGCATTGAAGTGCGCAGCGCGCGTTATGCCCTGGAGCAAGGGGCAAGCCGCGTGGAAGCGGCCCGCAAGGCTCGCGATCTGGCGCAAAGAACTCTGGACATCATGCAGAAGGAGCAGAAGCTTGGTGCGGGTTCCAACCAGCAGACGCTCTCTGCAGAACATGACCTGGCACTGGCGGAGTCTGCGCTGGTGACCGCGGAGACCGGTTATGAGAAGGCACGCATCGAAGCATGGCGCGCTACAGGGATCGTGCTGGAAGAGTATGGCATCGCGGTTGAAGAGAGTCGCAAGGGCGGTGTGACGGGGAATGTGACTCGCACTGCGACGGGGGCAGCTCCAAGTGGACAGTAGCGCTCGCAGGCTGACACACTGGCAACAGCCATGACAACAAGTAACAGTTCGATCGCGGGCGATGAGAAGCCATATAAGCTTCTCATCGCCGATGACCAGCCGCAGATATTGGAGGCGTTGCGCCTGCTGTTGAAGCCGGAAGGCTACCAGCTCGAGATGGTGCGCACGCCCGCGTTATTGCTGGAGGCACTGTCACACGAGAGCTTCGATGGCGTTCTGGTCGATCTTAACTACACACGAGATACGACGTCTGGCCAGGAGGGGATGGAACTGGTCGCCCGCATCAAGGAGATTGACCCTCAACTGCCAATTGTGGTGATGACCGCGTGGGGCAACATCGATCTTGCCGTCGAAGCAATGCGACGCGGGGCAAGTGATTTCATTCAGAAGCCGTGGGAGAATCCGCGGCTGCTCAGTGTTCTACGCACACAGATGGAGCTGCATCGCAGCCAGCGCCGGGCGCAATGGCTCGAAGCAGAGAATCGCATACTGCGTACGCCGGGTGCGCCGGACTTTATTGCTTCGGCTGCCTCGATGCATCAGGTGTTGGAGACGATGTCGCGTGTCGGCCCATCCGACGCGAATGTGCTGATTACGGGCGAGCATGGGACGGGCAAAGAGGTGGTAGCGCAGATGCTGCACCGGCTCTCAGCGCGCGCAGCGCGTACGTTGGTTGCCGTCAATACTGGTGCACTGCCTGAGGGGACATTCGAGAGCGAGCTCTTTGGGCATGTCAAGGGAGCCTTTACCGATGCTCGCACCGATCGCATCGGGCGTTTTGAACTGGCGAGTGGCGGAACGCTTTTTCTCGATGAGATCGCCAACATTCCGGTTCGGCAACAGGCGAAGATACTGCGGGTGCTTGAGACCGGCGAGTTGGAACGCGTGGGTTCGTCGCGCACGCAGTCGGTTGATGTCCGAGTGCTTTCGGCGACGAATGCCAATCTTCGGCAGGAGTGCGCTGACGGGCGATTTCGCGAGGACCTGCTTTTTCGTTTGAATACGGTAGAGATACATCTGCCGCCGTTGCGCGAGAGACGTGAAGATATTCCTGCGCTGGCCGGGCATTTTCTTGCCAAGCACGCAAGCCGCTATCGGCGGGCCATTCATGGACTGGAGCCGGCTGCCTTGCAACTGATGCTGCAATATGCCTGGCCGGGGAATGTGCGGGAGCTGGATCATACGATCGAGCGAGCGGTGCTGATGGCGCGCGGCGAGCGCATTGATGCAGTCGATCTGGCGTTGCAGACACAGCAGAGAACCGGCGCTTCAAACCTGGATGATATGAGCCTGGAAGCGGTAGAGGCGATTCTGATCCGCAAAGCTCTGGCGCGCGTAGGCGGCAATGTGAGTCACGCTGCCGATGCGCTTGGCCTGAGCCGCGGGGCGCTCTACCGGCGTATCGAAAAATATGGCCTATAGCGATCTGGAGCCGGAGTCTACGCAGGTTGTTCGACGCAAACGGCTGCCACTTGGACGGTCGCGGCAACGCCTGAGCTTTGAGCGTGGCCTGCGCCTGTGGCTTTATCTCATGGGCCTGCCCATGTTCGTCTTGGTAACCCTGGAGCTGAATGAGCATCATGTCGACTCCTCCATTCAATGGATTGCTCTGCCGGCTCTCGTTATTGGCTGGCTATTCATTGTCTCGCTGATTATCGAGCAGATCATTCGGCCCCTGCAGACGCTGGCGAATGTAGTAGCTGCGCTGCGCGAGGATGACTATTCATTTCGCGCGCGTGGGGGCAGGCGCAACGATGCAATGGGCGATCTGGCGCTCGAAATCAACGCGCTGGCGGGCATGCTGCAGGTGCAGCGTGTTGGAGCGATGGAGGCGATGGCGCTGGTGGAGCGCGTGATGAAGTCGATGCAGTCGCCGGTGCTCGCGTTCGACCCCGATGGAAGGCTGAAACTGCTCAATGCCGCTGCGGAACGAGCCTTTCGTCTGCATCCACAGAATCCTGCGGGACGGACGGCAACATCGGGCAGGCAGGATCTGGATCGTCTGCTCGCCGCACAGGATAACGATCTGTTATCGCTGAGTCATTCGCAGCCATCGGCTCGATGGGTGGTTAAGCGGACGAGCTTTCGGCTGCGTGGAATTCCGCATACGCTCTTCGTTTTGTCAGATGTGAGCGAGGCTCTGCGGGAAGAAGAGCGTCTCGCGTGGGAGAGGCTGATTCGCGTCCTGGGACATGAGATTAATAACTCACTTACTCCAATCAAGTCGATTGCAGGAAGTTTGCGCGGCCGTCTCGCTGCGGCGAATTCTTCTGATGGGGAAGATGATTTCGCGCGAGGCCTGGAGGTGATTGAGGATCGCGCCGAGTCGCTGAATCGTTTCCTGCAGGCTTATCGCGAATTGATGGGACTGCCGACGCCGAAGCTTCAGTCGATATCGCTCAGTGGAGTGGTGAAGCGCGTCGCGCAATTGGAGACACGTGCTCCAGTGACGGTAAGAAACGGGCCGGATGTGACGATCCTTGCCGATCCGGATCAACTGGCGCAGGCACTGATCAATCTGCTTCGCAACGCTGCGGAGGCTTCGCTGAGCCCCGATGCTGTGAACGCAGCGAATGCTTCAGGCCGTCGATTATCTGGAGATAGTCAGCCCCAGCGTCCTGGACCTTATGTGGAAATTGGCTGGGAGATCGCTGAGGACGAGGTCGTAATCACGATTCTCGACAGTGGGCCGGGACTTACAAATGCGGGCAATCTCTTTGTCCCTTTTTATACGACGAAACCAGGTGGCACGGGTATCGGGCTGGTACTGGCACAGCAGATTGCGCTGGGGCACTCCGGGTCTGTTCAACTGGTAAACCGCAGTGATGGCAATGGATGCAAGGCCTGCCTTCGCCTTCCGATTGGAATCGCAAGCCGCGCAGCGGACTAGAAGCCTGATGTTTGTCGGAACATCGGGTGACTGCGTTTCGTATCTCGAAGATGAAGGAGTGCGCTCATGACTATCTGGAAACAGGATTTCGCCTATACTCTGCGACGTCTCTCGCGTTCGCGCGGCTTTGCGCTGGCAGTCATTATTTCGATCGGGCTGGGGATTGCCGCGAACGCAACCATCTTTTCGATGGTAAGCCGGTTTGTGCTGCGCTCGGCTCCGGTTGGCGATCCTTCGATGCTGTTGACGTTGCATACTTTGCATGATGGCGATCAATGCTGTAACGCCTTTCCCTGGCCGGTTTTTAATGACGTGCGTGACCAGGCCCATTCCTTTTCAGGAGTAGCGGCTTATAACGAATTGGTGCCTGCTTCGATTGGCGGCAGCGGCGAGCCGGAGCGCGTCTGGGGGCAGGCGACATCGGCCAACTTCTTTGATGTGCTGCAAATTCCAATGAGCGCGGGGCGGGGGTTTGTTGGCCAGGAAGAGAATCGGCAGGTAGTGGTGCTCGGCTATCGACTCTGGCAGCGGCGATTTGGCGGCGATCCTGCAATTGCAGGGAAGGTGGTTACGTTCTCGGGACGCCCCTATGTTGTGGTTGGCGTTGCGCCTGCGGGGTTTAGAGGGCTCGATCTTATTCTTGATTCGGAGTTCTGGGTGCCGCTGGGGAATGTCGAGTCTCTTGTTCCGAATCTTCCGGCACGAACGTTGCGCGATCAACACTGGCTGCAGGTTGCTGCGCGTTTAAAGCCCGGCGTAACTCGCGCACAGGCTGCCGCTGAGTTGGATACTCTCGCTCGTCGTTTGGCGATTGCCTATCCTGCAACTGACAAGGGTAACGGATTCCGCTTTGAGGAAGCCGGCTCGCTGCCACCGCGGGATAAGTCTGTCATCCTTATCTTTCTCGCGGCACTTACTGTTGTGGTGTTGCTGGTGCTTTGCATTGCTTGCGCCAACGTTGCGAATCTTCTGCTGGCGCAGACTGTTGGCCGCCAACGCGAATTGGCAATCCGTCTTGCTCTGGGAGCGACGCGCGGGCGCCTCATTCGACAGATGGTTTTTGAATCGTTGCTGCTGGCTCTGGCGGGCGGTGTGATTGGTCTTGCACTCTCATTCTGGGCAACACGCGCTCTTTCGGCGTTTCGCTTGCCTGCGCCTGTGCCGCTTGATTTGACTCTTAGTGTTGATTGGAGAGTGCTTGCCTATACCTTTGCACTGAGTGTTGGAACGGGGTTGCTGTTTGGCCTGGTGCCTGCCTGGGCGGCTTCACGGCCAATGCTCTCCAATGCGCTCAAGGGTGAGGACGCGCTTGCCCGTCCGGGCCGCAAGTGGACTCTACGCAATACTCTCATCGTGGGCCAGATCGCTATGTGCGTTGTCCTGCTCAGTGCGACAGGACTCTTCCTGCGTAGTTTGCAACAGGCTGCCAGCATTGACATCGGGTTCCGTTCCGACGGTATCGTGAGCCTCTCTGTCGACCCGCGCGTCAATGGCTATACAGCGGGGCGCACGGTACAGTTCCTGAGCGATTTGCGTCAGCGGGTTGCGGCACTTCCCGGGGTCGCTTCGGTTGTCAGCACGGATAGCGTTCCGCTCAACGGCGGTAATCGCAGTGATGCCTTTCACGCTCTCGTGAAGCCCAAATCGAGTAACTCCAACCCCAGCCTGCCTGATCCCGGTGTCGAGCTGTACATGGCGACTCCTGGCTACTTCGAAACCCTCGGCATACCGCGTCTTGCCGGACGTGACTTTGGCAATGAATCTCCCACGGGCCCTAAGGTTGCCATTGTCGACCAGGCATTCGTTCAAAGGGTCTTCGGCTCCGAAAATCCCATAGGTCAAAGCGTTGTAGGCGGCGGCATTACTTATCAAATCATCGGCGTTGTGGGCAATATCAAGTCCCGCAGCCTTGGCGAAGAGACTCGTCCGGTTCTATTCCGCTCGCTCGATCAGACCGTTTCCTATGACCCTTCGTTTATGGGGTATACGGTACTTGTTCGTTCCGCGGACAATCCGACCAACATCGTGAGCTCGGTGCGGAAGCAGATTCAGGCACTGGATCCCTCGATTGCTGTTTACAACATTCAGACCATGCAGGAGCATCTTCGAGACGCTTTCTTTCTGCCTCGTCTGGCTGCGACACTCTTCGGAGTCTTCGGCGCTATTGGCCTGATCCTCGCCGCAGTTGGGCTTTATGGAGTGATGAGTTATTCTGTCAGCCGCCGCACTCGCGAGATCGGTATTCGCATGGCTCTTGGAGCACAGGTTGGCGCCGTGCAGAGACTAATCGTAGGGCAGGGCATGGTGCTGGCTACGATTGCCTTAGTCATCGGATTGCCCGCAGCGTTCGCGCTCTCCAGGCTCTTTACCAGCGTGCTTTACGGAATTCATAACAATGACCCAGTGACCTTTGCGATTGTGCCGCTCTTTCTCGCGGCCGTTGCTCTTGTCGCCTGCTGGTTGCCTGCTCGACGCGCTGCGCGAGTCGAGCCACAAGTTGTGCTGCGCAGCGAGTAACGGAACTTCATGAGGGCCGCGTTGCGCCACGGCCCTCACTCCGATCGAAGCGCTTCTACAGGATTAACCGATGCAGCGCGATGGGCAGGAATGTAGCTGGCCAGCAGCGCACATCCGCCCAGGAGCGCAGTAACCGATGCCAGCGTTGTCGCGTCCCATGCGGCAGTCGCGAAGAGCAAGCTGCGCATCAGAGTGGCAGCGCCTACGGCACAGATCAGGCCGATTCCTATGCCCAGCACCGACAGCCGAAGAGCCTCACGCATCACGAGGCGATAGACGGAGTTTCGCTGTGCGCCCAGCGCCATGCGCACGCCAATCTCGCGTGTCCTCTGACTGACCGAGTAAGCGATCACTCCGTACAATCCCACCGCGCCAAGCACCAATGCCAGCACGGCAAACGTGCCGACAAGCCATGCTGTTGAGCGGTGAAGATAGTTTGAAGGTCCTTCGCTGATGCGTTGCTCGAGCGTCATTGGATCCGCTGTCCCAACGCCTGGATCGATGGCGTTAATTGTGCTTACCAGCGTGGGCAGGAGCGATCCGGGTGATTGAGACGTGCGCACCATCAGTGTGAAATAGTTACTCTCATCCTGATAGATCGGATCGTACATCGCAGGCCAGATCTGCGAGTCCAGAGAGCCTTCTCTGATGTCATCCACGACTCCGATGACTTCCCTGATTGAGTCGGGCGTGAGCTCATTGTTGCCCATCTTTTTACCAATCGGGTCTTCGCCGGGGAAGTACATCCTGGCAAGTTCCTTATTGATGATGACTACCTTTTGCTTTGAGGCGTCTTCGACATCGGTAAATAAACGCCCGCGCAATAGACTGGCTTGAAGCGTCCTGATGTAGTCACCACTTACGTTGCGGAAATTCACTTCGTTATGTTCGCCGTGATACGGATGGCCTACGACCCGGATCCAGTTGGTGTTGCCATTAAAGCTGGTTGGAGGAACGGTGGTCAGTCCTGCTGATAGGACGCCGGGCAGGGCTGCCACACGGGCAATGATCTGCTTCTGAAGAACAACGACGTTCTCATCTTTGGGATACAGCAAGTCTGGAGCCATGACGTCAACCATCGCGAGATGATCAGGTTGAAAATTGAGGTCGACGTGCAGCAGGCGATAAAAGCTCTTGGTAAGCAGGCCGGCGCAGACCAGAAGCACTACGGCGATGGTCAACTCCAGCACAACCAGATTAGAGCCAAAGCGCCGCCAGAATGTGCTTGCTGAGCCGCGACCGCCATCCGCAAGGCCATCGCGCATCGCGGTGAGTGGCAGCCGCAACACAGGTGTAAGTGCGAATAGAAATGCAGCGATGAGGGCAACGCCTGCGGCAAACATCAGGATATGTGCGTTGAGTCTCAGGCCAACCAGGAAGGGCACCCGTGACATCATCAGTTCAGGAATCAGGCCAGTGATTGCGCGCATGGCAAACGCAGCCATTCCTATGCCGAGGACGCTTCCGAGCGTTACAAGTAATACACCTTCGGTGAGGAACTGACGAACCAGACGTGTGCGTGAAGCGCCGAGAGCGCCGCGTATTGCGATCTCTTTTCTGCGGCTCTCTGAACGCACCAGTAGAAGGCTGGAGACATTGATGCAGGCAATCGTGAGCAACAAGCCTGCCGCGGCAAGAAGTGTGAGAAGGATAGGCCGGACAACTCCCACGATGATCTCAGAAAGCGGATCAACCGTTGCACCCTGGCCACGGTTGTCGGCCGGATACTGCTTCTCCAGTTGTGCGGCAATCGCCTTCATCTCATCTGAGGCGGCTTGCATCGATACACCGTCCTTCAGTCGCGCAATTCCTTCAAGGCCATGGCAACTGCGTCTCAGATCGCACTGCCCTTTCGCGTGAAAGGGCAGCCAGAACTGTGTTCCGCCGCGCGGAGCGAAATCGAAGTCCTGTGGCAGAACGCCGACGACGACTGTGGGTATGCCGTCCAGAGTGACCTTTTGTCCAATGACATCGGCGCGTCCGTGAAGCCACTTCTGCCAACCTGCATAGCTGAGGATCACGGTATTAGGTGTGCCGAGCAAGTCTTCTCCGGCATAGAAATCGCGGCCCAGAATTGGAGTTACGCCAAGCGTGCGAAAGAATCCATCACTTACGCGGAGGCTGGATACAGGCAGAGCACCGGTCGACGTATTCAGCAGCCCTCCACCTCCTCCGTAGATATCCAGCGAGCTGAAGACATTGTTCAGCCTCTTCCAGTCGAGATAATCCGGGTAGGAAAGGTCGGCGCGTCCCATGATCGCTACGGTCTCTGTGACGGATGCAATCCGTGCGGGATCACGATATGGGAGCGGCTTCAACAAGGCTGCATCGACAAAGGCGAAGATGGCTACGCTCGCGCCGATTCCCAGCGCCAGCATGATTGCTGCGGTTGCCGTGAATCCAGGGCTTCTGCGTAATTGCCGCAGCGCAAATCGCAGGTCATGCATGAAGTCGTCGAGTCCGGGAAGAGTAGCCCGCTCGCGATAATGTTGCGTGGTCAACTCGATGCCGCCCAGCTGCAACACGGCCTCACGCCGTGCCTGTTCGTGTGACATTCCAAGCCGGATATTGTCATCAATATGAAACTGCAAATGGCTTTCGATCTCATCGGAAAACCCGTAATGTGGTGTTCTTCGAAAGATGCCTGAGAGCCGTAAAAGCCATGCTCGTAGCCGCCGCAATGCACTCATGACTGTTCCTCCGCTGGAGACAGAAATCGATTCAAAATCGCTGTGGCCTGCTGCCAGTTGCGCGCTTCTTTTTCCAGTTGCTTCCGGCCGGCGCGAGTAAGCTTGTAGAACTTCGCACGCCGGTTATTTTCAGAGACGCCCCAATCGGAGACGATTGCCCCTTCCTGTTCCAGCTTGAGAAGCGCGGGATATAGCGTCCCATAGTTCAGGCTCAATAAGCTTCCGCTGGTCTGCTCGATTCGCCGCGCGATCCCGTAGCCATGCTGCGGCCCCATCATTTCAAGGGTTTTCAGCACCATCAGAGCCAATGTTCCCTGCCAAACATCTGTACGGTCACCCATTTTCTGTCCTCAAAGCTCCACATATTGCATTCCCATAGGAATGTTGTCATTCCTACCTATGGGCAGGCAATAGGAGCTACGCGAAGATTTGGCGGGTTGTTCCAAGAAAAATCAATTCAGTGACGAAAGCTCAGAAAACACGGATGAACAGGAACAGGACATCCCCAAAAGTAAGGCCGTCATCTAAGAACGGGAGTTTAGTCACGCATCAGGGGGGAATATATTCGAATGACGCCCAGTCACACCCAAGGCCATGTGCAAGAGCACATTGACCTGATTGCAAGACATGAGCAGGAGTTTTTGGAGCGCCGCACGCGGAGCGAAAAGCTTGCGGACTACATTGCGGCGTTCATTGGCAGTCTTGGATACATAGCGCTTCATCTTGTCTTGTTTGCCTTCTGGGCTTTATGGAATACGCTCTCCATTACGAACCATAGGCATTTTGATCCTGCGCCATTTCCGATACTGGATGCCTGTTTCGCGCTGGAGGCAATTCTCGTGGCCAGCTTTATCCTGATGAGGCAGTCGCGCATAAGCCGCCGATCTGAAGAGCGGGATCAGCTTATGCTGCAGGTTTTACTGCTTTCTGAAAGGGAAATCACAGCGGTACTCGGAATGGAGCGGCAGATCGCCGAGCACCTGGGGCTGCGCCAGATTGCGGAAAATGACGAGGTCAGTCAGCTCAGCCAGCACACCTCAATTGACGAAGTGGCCCAGATTATTCAGGAAACACTGCCTACGGAGTGATCGGCGCGAGACAGTCCTGCTGGATAGGAATTTTCTGGAGCGGGAGACCGGGATCGAACCGGCGACATTCAGCTTGGGAAGCTGACGTTCTGCCACTGAACTACTCCCGCCCTTTGAAATCAACAGTTTGCTGTTAAAATGCGTGCTTCCTATCCAACTTACTATCCACAGTGCTAGAATCCGTTCAGCTTCAAGGCTGAATACAGGCAAAGCGACCGGCCAAGGTAGGATTCGCCCGAATCCACATCGAAGGATGAATAGTAAATGGACAGTACGGCTCAAAAAGCAAACCTCAAACAGTATAGAGCAGTAGGCGGCAAATGGAAGTTTGTGCCCGTAGTCAAGGTCAAAGGAAAACCGGACCCGCGTCTCGTGCTCATCGACGGAGAGCCAACCAGCTTCAAGGGCGGAGGCAAGTTCTACATTGAATACCGCGACGGTGCCAAGCGGATTCAGAAACCATGCGGCGTAACGCCACGGGAGGCGCTGGACGCTTGGCAATTGCGGACTGGGATTCTCTCAGGGAAGGTGGAGCAACCGGATGAGGATACTACCGATGCCAACGGCAAAGCCAAGACGATTGACCACGCTATAAGGGAATACCTGACCGGCATCAAAGCGACCAAAAGCGATGCTACGGCAAGAAAGTATCGGAAAAATCTTGCTTGGTTCCGGGCACATTGCCCCAAGCAACTTGTATCCCGGCTAGACCGTTCCGACATCATGGCTCTCTTTACGGCGGGACGTGAGGAGGGATTGAACCAAAAGACAATCAATGGACGCGTGATGACCATGCTTGGGGCGATGCGGCAGGGCGGGGCTACTACCTTGAAACTCAACAAAGGCGAGTGGCCGAAAACAGCAGATGCAGAGATTGAGATTTATGAACCTGAAGACATGCTCAAGTTCTTCGCGGCTTGCACACCGGTAGAAAAATTGATATTTCGAACCTTCCTATTATCGGGATTTCGAGAGAAAGAAATCGCAACGCTCAGATGGACGGATATACCTAAGACAAGCCATGTAGTGGTGCAAGCCAAACCGGGCTTCACTCCCAAAAGTTATGAAATGCGCAAGGTGCGAATCCCGACCGCTCTGCACGAGGCTCTCAAAAAGGCTGAGAAGGGAAGTACCTCGCGTCTGGTGTTCCCTCCGGATTCACATCCGACTCGGCCTGACTACGGCGGCAGGGATACACCAAATTCCAACTTGCTCGTGCTCTGCAAAGAGATTGCATTCCGTGCAGGTCTGAATTGCGGCAAATGCAAGGGCACGTATACCGTCAAACGTAGTGCGAAACACAAGGAGGTATTGCCCTACTCGTGCAAGACACACCCGCGATGCAGCAATTGGTTCTTGCACAAGTGGAGACACACGTTCGCAACCATCCAACTGCAATCGGGCGTGGACATCAAAACTTTGATGGTCATGCTCGGCCATAAGAATCTGGCAACAACGGAGAAGTACTTAAAAACGCTGGACCATGAAGGTCTCGAAAGCAAAATAGAGAACTCGAAGTTGACAGCATTCCTATAATCGGGCTACGTGCCCCGGTATTTAGCCGGGCATTTCTATGCGGGTTGTTGCCGCAACTGGCGAGCAACAACTGTCAACTGTGGTTCCTTCTTCCCAAGCCATGCAATCAATGTAGAGGGATCAAACTTCCGTGTGCCACCCAACATCAGGCTCGGTATCTGTCTCTTTTGAGCCATTCGGTAGATCGTGTACTTAGAAAGGCTCAGTATTTCAGCTACTTCATCAACACTGAGCAATCTGCCCGCGGATTCAAGGTGAGAAACAACATTGAAAGGCTGGCTAGGCATACACACCGTTTTCTGGCTCACTGCTGGCAGGCAGAATAACGATTCAGGGTGTGCCCCGTGCGGCGTAAGTGCATCGGGGGAAGGATTGGAGCGAGTGAGGAGCGTTGGGCCGCTGGCTGAAGGCTTCATGTAGGGTATTACCGTCGGCGGGTCCGAAATTCAGCTTATCTGAAAAATAAACCCGGCCTGGGATGGCCGGGTGGGTTAAGTTTGCAATGAAGATCGATTAGGCGGTGGACTTGATCCGTGTGGCCCGGAGCGCTCCATCAGACATGGTCTCACCCGTAATATCGATGACTTCACAGCGTTTGTATCCGAGTGAGCGAGCCTCATGCTTGAGGGCTTGAATCAACGTATCCCTGCTACGGATAGTGTCACAGTCACTCCACTCAGAGTAGGTAGGGTCTGCGCCGTCCTCAGCGGTAGCATCGGCCAACTCACCAGTCCACACCACACAGTTGTGCCACTCCAGTCCGAACTCTGTAGGAACTTGGCAAGAGAGTGGATATTGGCCCAGTCTGATTACACATTTATCCGATAAACGGTCGTTACTCAATGTGGTTGTGACGGGTGATGTGACCACCTTAACCGCAGTTGCGGTGGGCACATCACCCCAGGACCAACCCTCCAATGGCTTCAATCCGCTCAATCATCCAAGCTGGCATGTCACCGGCGTGAAAAGTCGCCCTCAAGCGATCTATCTGAGCCTCTACTGTTTCGCCGTCAGGTCCATGTGCCGTGGCCATGCTGGGGGTAAGGGTGCGCAAAAACGCGCTCTCCATCTGATCAAGCGAAGCAGATGTCATCGTCTTTCGAGTATTGTTGGTCATAGTTGTTGCTCCTGATAGGTATTACTGCTGGCTGGAGGTAAGTTTGGCTTATTGGATTTTTAATCTGTGAAAAACCTGCAAATTCCACGAATCACACCTGTGCCTCGTTCCCTCACGCGATCCGGCTGGAATGATCTACCAGGCTGAGACCACCGAGGGGAAGATTCATTTGCGGATCGCGTAGTTGGTTTCTTGTTTACACTCAAGCGACGCGTTTGGCCGGCACAGTAGCTCTGGCCTGTAGCCAATCGGCTATCACCTGAGGATCGTAAAGGTACTTGGCACTCCCGCGACGTATAGCGGGGATGTGCCCGGACCGCACCCATTCAACGTTGGTTGTTAATTCGACCATACGCACATTCCCCTGAATTTGTCATAGAGTGCAGAGATTTATTTTCAACATTTGCAGCCTTCTGTCTTACAGGTAAAATTTCCTGCTCAGGGGAATGACACAATCGGTCACATACTTACAACCGTCTCTTTTCTCTTCAGGGTTGCCAAGGTTTCAAGATCAACCCATCGGCCAGCCACTGACGTGGCCCACGTTGCCGGACAGTTCGCCGATGGGTTGCTCGAGACTAGCGGCAGCCAGTTAAGCTGACGCTTGCGAACCTTTAACGAGCGACTTCAGGAGAACCGTCACAGACGTCCTTCGACCTGTCCAGAAACGCCCGGAAGAAGGTGAGAAGAATATCCCACCGGAGCGGATTCTTGTCGCCCTTGAGGTAGCCATTGGTATCGGTGTCGAGAACTCCACTTGATTTTTCAGGGGCCACGAACTGATGGATCACTTCCAGGTAGTCCCTGGTCCAGACGTACTCCGCATAGCCGGCAATGCGCTCCTCTTCTTTCGGATTGTCCGGATTGAACTCGCCATATACCCACTCGACGAGATCCGCTGCCGCCATCCGAACGGTGTCGCGGGGGACCTCAATGTAACCACGGATGACCTCATTATCAATTGACCGCAGGGCTACCGAATCGATATCACTGATCGCCGGATCTCGAAGACCATTAAGGCGAATACGATGCACCTCTTCAACGCGCTGCCGCACAAAGTGATTGTCGGGGCCGCGGCCCTCATCAAGGTCGTCCTCAATGTTCACTGACCAAAGTGCGAGGATGTCTCGAGCAACAAGAGGATGCCAAGTCCACCCATCGATAGATTTAACCTTCTCGATCTCCCCGTCTGACAGGCTATCGGCGGCATATGCGCGGCGGAGCCGCGCGTCCCGAAGCTCATTCGTCGTAAAGGCAATGCCGTTGACAGGCTTCATTGTTGGCGAAAGTGCCTCCTGTACTGCATGGGGCTGAACGCTATTTACGTTCAATGCGCACACAGGTGGGATTTCAATTTGCGCGAGGACCGGCTGTCCGTAGCGCGAAGTCAGGTGTACTTGCGTCATTTCATATCTCCAAAGTTCGGTGCGCTGCCGCTGAAGCCAGCGCACGGATTAAAGTTTTCAGTCCGGATCAAACAATGGCATTGAGACTGCTCTGGCATCGAGTCTCAGTGAAGGTGGGTGGGGCCGACTGGTTTAGACGGACCTTCATAGCAGGTCCGACGATTGTCAACCCCGCCCAGAGCAGTTCGCGCTGGATATGGTAAAGCTGCCTTCGCTTGTTCAGCTAAATGCGTGCAAGCTGACGTAACTTGGCTGCCACTTCGGTCGGAAGCAAATCCTCGTCCTCACGTCCATACCTGTTTCCGTGGTCGCTAAGATGGGAATACTCCTCTGCAGGGATTTCGATCCGATGGTATGCACGAAGGTATCCGAGGAGCCAGGTGTAGCGGCTGGTCTGAGCGATCTCTTCTTCGTCGTCGTACCGGTCAGGACGATCAGCACCAACGGTCTTTGCAAGCATCCTGGCGGCGGTCAAGCGGAAAGTGCCGGCAACGTCGAATTTAAGGTACAACCAGTCATCGTCGCCCAGACTGGCTAGCTTGGTCAGGACCTGCGCATCAATGGCGGGGTCCGCCATCCATTCAGTACGCAGTGTATTGAGCTGTTCGATCCGAAATGCAACCAGTTTGCTCTCGGTCCAATGCTCACCGGCTTCTTCGAACTCGCGTTCCGTATCGGCCGCCCACACTGCGAACACGGCCTCTTTCGTTGTAGGCTGCCAACTCCAGCCGGGGATGGACTCTAAAGCACACGACAGGTGAAATGGAAGCCTACGACTCCGATACCGGGAGCGCATCTCGCCGATCCACCAATCAAAGGGCTTGAATGATGAAAGCAGCGAGAGGGGAATACTGATGGCCTGAGCTTCGGACTCAGAGCTCTCACGCCAGTAGTACTGCTGTTCCGCGAAGACCTCTCCGGTGGAAGAGGGAGGAATCTGGGCCGCTTCCTTCAGGGAACGCAGTTCGGCGTCCGTGCTGGCGGTTGAAGCCACTCGTCTCGGAACTTTGGCAGATAAAGACTTTTTCATGGAGTCCTTGCGTTTGTTTGTTGGGCGGGTGGTTACCGACGCACTAGCAACTTGAGCGCTGGAGCTTAACGTGGCGGCTTTGGACTTGAGCATGATGCTCTCCTGTTTCGTTTCGGCTGAAGTTATTGTTAACGCCTGCTCCCTGGTTGCAGTCGCTCGGTTCTGAGTAGGAATTCATGCATACATATCGAGGTAATACTGAGAAGGCGGCATGAAACTGACTTATTGCGACACGATTCCTGTGGAAAAAGGGCTCCTCCGACGATTTTTTTAAGGAGGCGTTGTGACTGGAGAGAGGACTGCGGATTTACTCTGAGCCAGGAAGCGATTGACGATGTCCCAAATCTCCCTGGCGTCTTCGTAGAAATAGTGATCGGGGAACTCACTGTGCCGACGTCGAGACGCAACCGAACTCGACTGGAGAGAGTAACGTCGGCGGCCGCCTGGAAGGAGGGATTGAGATTTCTCTCGACAGTCCCGGTGTCCAGCAGACCCATCAAGTTGCGAATCGAATCACTCATCCAAGCCTCCAAAATTGCTCAACATCTGCTAATACTCTTCGCAGAGGTGGAATTCGACTTATCTTCGAAATAAAGTTCTCCAGACGCGAAAAAGCCCGGAATCTCACCGGGCCTTTCCACTAGATTTGGATCACCTCCTCAATGACCGCCAGTTCCCTGGGCATGGTACCCAACTAAGTCGGTGTGTGGAGTCCCGCGGACTCTGGCCAAGGACAGTTGCACGCTTTAGTGGGACTAATCCGGAAGGAAGTCTCTTCGCGGACGACGCAGTAAAGTTCTCGCAGAGGCGGCTCGCCTCAGCCAGCAGCAGGAGAGCAGGGTCCTGCCCCTCCTTGGGCCGGATATTGAATGTCTCCCTCCATGTCCGGGGGCGGAAGCGGACTTTGAAGTCCAAGAGTGGGATTTCAATCAGGCTCATACACCGTGGTTTGGGTAGTCAGCCAATTAAATTTAGAAATCTTTTGTAGATAAGTGGAATTGGAGTTGTCTCGACAGTATTAAGTATGCAGGAGAAAAAACGATGGGAAGTTCTACGCAGGGGTACGTCCAGTTTCGTCGCGCCATCATGGAGGCATTTGAAAACAAGGGAGCCGACCACCTTGCGTTGGGCCTCTTTGTGGATCTGTGCTGCAGTGTCAGTGACCAGATGGGTGGTCGAAACAGAACATTTCACGGGAGAACAGTACCGGGTGGCGTCTGGACGGGCAGTGTGCGCGACAAGCTTCTGCGAAAAGGCGCCAACGACAAACGCTACTGGCTACAGGGTGATCCGGGGGATCACACCGGCAAGGTCGAGCTCTACGGACTCCTGCGCCGTCTGGAGACGAAGTTCAACTGGATCCGAAAATTCCCGGTCGGTCCCGATGGTATGGCGATCGTGATCAACAAGTTTGAGGTCAGGGATCAGGATCGGAAAAGGCACCGAATCAACACCGATCTGATGGAAGAGCGAGCCTGGTTTAACCCGGCTTATGTGCCCCTGAGTGCGTCCGAAATCAGCCCGGATGACGATGAATTCCAAGAGGGCTACGAGTGCGATCCAAGAGAAGACCCAAGTATAGATACAAGAACAGAGAGCGGACTAAGTGTAGTCAGCAGTGATACTTACGTCGATCTTCACATCGAGGATTCCAAGGATAGTTCTAAGACCAACTCCAAGGATGTTGCAAGAGTGCTACAAGAATCCCCCACTCAAGTACTTTTAGAATCAACAACTTACGTGCCTCTAAGAAAGAAAGAAAGAAATACAAGAAGGAAATGAAGGATATGAGGGGTCGCCCTCAGAATCTTCGACTTTGGGTTTGAAGGGCCAAAACCCGGAGAAGCCTGAGACACCGAAAGAGCTTCCGTACCGGAAACTCGCAGACCAACTCTGGAGTGGTTTCAACCGGGCAGAGCACATGGTTGATTACCACAAGCTCTGGTTCAAGGCATTCAAAGCCATGTTGCAGAAATACTCGTTTGAAGACCTCTCTGGATGCTTGACCTGGCTCTTCGAGGTGGATGACTTCTGGGTACAGACCTACCTCACCAAAGTCGCCTGTAAAGGCAAGAAAGACCCGTTGGCATGGCTACTGCAGAAAAAGCAATGGGATGACCCGTTTCATCGCAACCTCTGGCCTACAGAATATACGGATTAGATGTAGTTTCAGCGAGTTGCGATGGAATTTCCGATGCCAGGCCTATTTGATAGGGTTCCAAGACGCTGGTCAATCGTGGCGTCTCCGGCATTCGGGAGCAGCGGAGCAGAAAACTCGCTTAAGATCTGCAACGCGGTGAGCGTACTACCATTCGTGGTTACGCTCGGTTGCTTTTCCGGCAACGATTTGGAATAGGGACGAGATCCCGACGATCAAGGCGCAACCTCAATCCAGGACCCTGGCGCGTTTTTCGGTACTGATTATATCGGCAGTCAGATCACTGACAGTCTACTTTCGATGCGCGTTTAGCTTGTCCAGTATGCCCTTGAGCGCATCAAGCTTCAGCCCGGCTTCGCCAAGCTTGCCCGCGGCTGTCAGACGCTGGTAATCGGCAAAGTCTTTGCTAGCCTCAGAGATGAGTGCGTTGATATCTGTCGCGGGTTGGGCCGTCCCCTGGGATGCAGGCGTGGCTTGTGGTGTCTCGCTCGCGTTCAGCGACGAGACTTCTCCGCCAAAAAGGGATCTTAGTGCAGCCTGAAATGTAGTACCGTATGCAAGCTTGTCCTGCAGCGCGAGCACGACAAGGCGCAGTTCTGGCATGGGGCTTTGCTGAGCCTGAAGGTAGATCGGCTCCGCATACAAGAGTGCTCGTCCAGAGGGAATGACCAGCAGGCTTCCGCGCAGCACATGGGAGCCTTGTTGATTCCACAGCGTCAATTGTCCCGAGAGCTGCGCATTCTGATCGATGCGAGCCTCTATTTGTTGTGGCCCATCAATAAGCCTTGTCCTAGGGAAGTCGTAGACCACTGCAGTCCCATACTCTGCGCCGTCGCAACGACCAGCAATCCAGCCGATCAAATTATTCCGATTGGCTGGCGTAAAGGGCAGGATCTCCACAAACTCTTCTTTTGTGCCTCCCGGCAACTTCATCAGTACGAAGTTCGGCTGCATCATCTGAACCGTCTGCTGACCGCTACTATCGGTGCCGCTCTCCGTCGCGACCGTCCAGAGATCCTCGCGGTTGAAGAAGACCTGAGGATTCGTCATATGGTAGAGACCGTAGACTTCCGACTGCACCTTGAACAGATCCTCCGGGTAGCGGACATGCCTGCGCAGGTCGGCCGGCATGGCGGCACCATCTTTGAAAAGACCTGGGAAGATGCGCCGATAAGTAGCTAGGACAGGGTCTTCAGGGTCGAAGACGTAAAGCGTCGTAGCCCCTGTATAAGCATCCACAACGACCTTGACGCTGTTTCGCATGTAGTTGACTGCGCTATCGCCGAGGTTGTAATGGGTCGAATATGGATAGTTGCTCGAGACAGTAAATGCATCCATGATCCAGGAAAGCCGCCCTTCATCGCCTACCACCATATAGGGGTCCTGATCAAAGGTAAGGAACGGAGCTACTGTCGCTACGCGTTCACGGATGTTACGCCGCATCAGGAGCCGACTCTGCGAATTGACGTCGTCACTGAACGGCAACTTTCCAAGATCGCCGCGGTCGACCGCGAGGATGACGCGCTGCAAGAGCCCGCCCAGCACGATGCCGCCGGCGCCTTGATAAGACGTGAGATTGTTGTTCTGGCCTTGAGGATAATCGAATTCCTGCTGCCTCGTCTTGACGTACACGTCGGTGTTGGTCAGTTCGCCAAAATAGATCTCGGGGCGCGCTACGCTGAGACCGCGCACCGCACTCTGGACAGGCATGTTGCTCAGCAACAGTGTCGGCAATCCTTCCGCTGTGAACCCATTAACCGGGTTCATCGTTACTCCGTAGCCATGGGTGTATATCAGCTTCTCGTTGATCCAGTTACGACTACTGATCGGGAGCTTGTCGACATTTAGTTCTCGCGGTGCAAGCATCACCTGACGGGTGGTGCCATCGATCTTGTAGCGATCGATGTCGACGTCGGGAAAGTCGTAGTAGGTGCGGATTGCCTGAACCTGGCGTAACGTATCTCGCAAGGCGTGCCAGTCCCATAGCCGGATGTTTTGGAGAGTAGGCTGGTTGTTCGCTGGATCAGCCGCATCCACCGTTGTTTCCGCGGGAAACTCTCGCTGTGCGAAGCGATCCAGCCCGTAAGCCTGCCGAGTCATCTCAATGTTGTGGGCGATAAAAGGCTCTTCGCGAACGAGCTCATTGGGCTTGACTACGAAGCTGCCAACGTACCAGCTGACTATTCCGAGGACGCCATAGCAGACTACGGCAGGAAGGACTGCAGCCAGAATCCATCGACCACGTGAATGCCGAACCGCGTTGTAGGCCGAGATCACAGCACCGAGTAAAAGGGCTGCGCAGACGATGAGAAGACCATGGATTGTGACGTGCGCGTCGGTGTAAGTAATGCCGTCAAAGATCGTGTGATGTTCCAACAAGAGTTGGAATCGGTCCACATACACCTTCATAGCGAGGGCGAGCAGAAGGAATGCGATCGTGATCGAAAGTCCACGCCACGGAGACGAGGCATAGATAATCTGCCGCTTGGCAAGGGAACGGGCACCACTTGTAATAATGAGGAACAGCACAGCGACGGCGCAGGTCGCAATCGCCAGCGTGAGAAGCCAACTATTGACGAGTTGCCATGCAGGTAAGGTGAATAGAAAAAAGTTCAGCGGCTTGCCAAAGATTGGATCAGAAACACTGCCCGTAGCATGCGGCGCATACCAGAACAGCGCTAGTATCGGCCAGTTCGCCAGTAACGCCAGGCCGGTCACGCATGCAATGACAACGGACATACAAAGTGAGATGACGCGCAAGACCGGCTGAACTGACAGGGTGATCGGTTGTCCAGCGATGATGATGGAGTGAGCCCCTGGCAGATCGCCTTCATGTGACCGTCGAATAGCCGAAAACGCTCCGTACAAAATCAGAAACGTGGCCCCCGCAAAGAGCACGAAATCCGCAATCTGCAGTCCTGCCGATTTCCAGAACACCTCCCCGTATCCAAGCGACCGGAACCAGAGAAGGTCAACCCAATAAGTCAATCCGATCCGACCGCAGACGAAGACGCCTAAAGCTAAAACCATCAAGAAAATGATCCTGCGACGTCTCCCCGTGGAACTTCGATGTTGCGGCGCTTCTATGAAATCCTGCAATTTCCCTCCGTACCCGATCGTCATTGGGTGAGCACTCTGATTGTAGGCTCCTTACAAATGCAAGCCCCTGTACAAAGCGGTCAAAGCAGTTAAATCGGTGGTAGTAGGGCAGTCCGCGACAGCTTCCCCAGGACAATCAACAGCCTTTCTAGGTCTGAGCGATAATCGGGGGGGCGGTGCTGTAGCAATGCGAACCTATGTCTGGATTGCTTTAGTGTTTTTTGGCGGGCTCGTACTGTGGGGCTGGTGGTACCAACATCGCCGCGCTTGGCCCACATCTAAGAAGAATGAATCCATGCGACGTCATGTAAGACAAACCTAAAAACGACAACCTAAAGGGCCGCATCCGGGCCGCCCAGGTGCAGGCCGCTTTTGCCGTCAACCGGGAGCTCATCCTTCTATATTGGTCGATCGGCCGGGACCTGAGCCAGCGGTTTGCGACTGAGGAATGGGGTGGCAAGATTATCGACCGGCTCGCTCAAGATCTGCAGGCTGAATTCCCTGGAGTCGAAGGGTTCAGCCCTCGGAACCTCCGCTACATGCGTTCTCTGGCCGAGGCTTGGCCTGACGACGAGATATTGCAACAGCTCGTTGCAAAATTGCCCTGGAGCCACAATGTCCGGGTCTTAGACCGGATCAAAGATCGTCCCACGCGAGAGTGGTACCTTCGCGCTGCCCTCGAATACGGCTGGAGTCGAGATGTCCTGGTTCTTCAAAGATCGATCTTAACTGTTCGAGGCTGTTCATCTGGACGATCGGCCTCGCCTACGAGGATCAGAGTGGTCGGGTCCGAAACCACTCGCTCTTTGGTTTGATATCGCTTATATGTTTCAAGGTAAGTTGGATCGACTGCCGGGCGGTCGCATGGGAGCACCCTGGCTTGTTCATGATCTCTCTTCGCCTTTTCTCGTCTTCAAGTCTGATCTCCTCCAGAACCAAGGTCGCTTCGTGTCGGATGGGGTCGAGTACGATACTCATCACTCTCTCTCGCGCCATATTGATATAGTTCTCGACCGTGGATGGAGTATTGATCGCGGAAGTTGTGTAGAGCAGTGTGTCGACGGGGAGGTCGTCGCTCGCTTCGCTTGTCTAACGATCGCGTGGAACAATCTGGTCCGATTCGCTCATCTTTCGTTGCCAGAGGTCGTGATGTTGATCGTCCGAAACTGCTCGCGCTATCGCGCGAATGCCCACTTATCCATGAAATCGCATGAATGGGGGACCCAAAAATATAGCGGTTATCATGAATGAGCCACCCCCTGGACTGGAGGTCGACATTGAGAATCGTCATTCTCGGCGCTGGTGTTCAAGGTACCGTCTTCGCCGTCCGACTCGCGATAGCTGGTCACCAAGTAACACTGATATCGCGACCTAACCGAGCACTGGAACTTCGTCAGGAAGGCGCAACGATTCAGGACGTAAAGACGATGCAGATCTGCACGAAGGTGCTGCCCGTTCTGGAGAGATTGCCGCACGACTTTGCCGCGGATATATGCCTGGTTACTGTGCGCCGTGAACAGATCGAAAGTGTCCTTCCAGACCTCGTCCAGGCGACCGAAATCCCCCGGATTGTATTCCTGGTGAACCACGCCAACGGTTCAGACGATCTACTGACACTTCTCGGACGTTCTCGGACTGTTCTTGCGTTTCCAGGGATCGCCGGGGATCGCGACGGCGCCATTATTCGATATCTCGATGTTCGCCAGCAACACACGGTTGTGGAGAAGCAAGCACAAGACGTTGTGTCACTTTTCCAAGAAGCTGGCTTTCCTGTGGATATCGTGCGAGACATGGACGCGTGGTTACAGCGCCATGCTGTCTTTATCACAGCGCTTGTTGGTGCACTTTATGAAAGTGACTGCAATGCACTTCGTCTTGCGCAAAATCTCGAAATGGTGCGCCGCTTCATTGTTGCGGTGCGGGAAGGCTGGACAGCACAGGACCGCAAGCGGGTGGGACCTGCCCCCTTTGCTTTACGAATCATAATGTGTTGGGTTCCCCTCCGCCTTTCCGCAGGATACTGGAGTCGACTTCTTGCCTCTCCTCGTGGAGACATTTACTTTGCCCGGCATGCCCGAAATGCCCCGGTTGAGATGGTTTTGCTTGCAGATGACGTGCGAAACTTTCTCTGTAAAGGGGACGCACCTGGACTCCAGAGGCTGCTTGGGTCAATCGACGTCTGGCCGCGGAAGTTGGGGACACTTCAAGAAACGGAACGCAACGTACGCTAACGTGAATTCAGATCACTAAGCCTTTCGTAATCAGCAAGATCTAAGTGCACAACGCGCCGTTCTTGAATAGAGCGTAATTCGTTGTCGCTGTCCGGCTAAACGATTGAGAACATTACATCAAATCCCTGCAAACGTACATAAATTTCCGTTTCTTGAAGTGTCCCTATATCTCTAGTTGCGAGCAAAAGTACAAGAGTGAGCAAGTGCCCAGTGATCTGGACTATAATCCTTTCCTAACTCGGTCAGGGGCTGCGTCGAGACTGCCTCCATGCTCAACCTGAGCAACGATCTTCAGCTGTCTGCCCTCGCGGGCAGGTAAAAATAACTCGAACCAGTCACGTTGTTAGGGGAGCCTGTATTCGCATGGATTTTGATCGTGCACGGCTGCTGGCAAAGGTCGCGCGTCTCTATTACGAGAACGATATGACGCAGGCTGAAATCAGCGAGCGGCTTCGGCTTTCGAGGCAAAGAGTGCAGCGCCTTTTGTCGGATGCGCGACAGGAAGGGATCGTGAACATTTCGATTCATCCGATCATGGGAACCTTTTCTGAACTGGAAAGGTCGCTGGAAAAGCAATTTGATCTTTCGGAGGCTCTGGTTGTTGAAACCAGCGATCCGGAAAATCAAAACACGATCACCCGCGAAGTCGGCGCCGGCGCTGCAGAGTACCTGGCGCGATTAATCCGGCCCAAAGATAAAGTCGTTCTCAGTTGGGGAAGATCGCTGCTGGGGATGGTCAATGCTCTTGCCTCGCGAACCCGTGTCCAATTACCAGAGCTTCGCTTAATTCAGGGTCTTGGCAATCTCGGCGATCCGAATACTGCGATGCACGGAGGCGAGCTCGTCCGGCGAGCGGCAAGGGCGCTTGGCGCCAAGCCCATTCTGTTCCCGGCACCTGCGATTGCCGCCAGCACCGCGGTTCGAGACGCGCTTTATGCCGACCCATACGTTTCCCATACCTTAGATCTTGCGCGCTCATCCGACGTTGCCCTTGTCGGGATCGGGTCATCAGACAGCGACTCCAGAGCAGTGCCCGACCTATGGCAGTATTTACCACCGGCAGTGTTGCCCAATTTGCTGGCAAAGGGCGCAGTTGGATCAATCAACTTGCGATACTTCGGCGCAGATGGATGCCTTGTTGCCTCCGAAATCAACGACAGGGTTATCGGATTGACTTTGGAAGAAATGAGAAAAATCCCTCGCGTCGTGGGCATTGCTGGCGGTCCTGGCAAGGTTAAAGCGATCGATGCCGCCCTCAGAGCGCGATTAATCGACGTGCTTGTGACTGACCACATTACAGCAATCCAACTCCTCGGGAAGTCACAGAGTTCGGGTTCTTGGCCAGGATGAACTTACTTGGTGTCGTGCTGTTTGTGAGCATCTGCTCACGAGCAAACTTTTGCTTGACAGTCACTTAAAAAAGCGCCTACACTCCGTCGCTGAAACATTTGCAATGGAGAAATTTCCGTTCAGGCCGGGAATCAGCTCTGTCTTCCAGCAACATCAGACGCAGGCTGTTGGCAAGACAGGGTAGAGCGAATTTACAGACACATAGAGGGGGGACGAAAGGCAAGCGACTCCAATTGCAGGGGGACAACTAGATGCGATCCAAATGGCGAGCTCTTAGATTGTTGCTGGCAGCGGCTTCATCGGCCTTATTTGCATTATCGACGGCCACTTGCTACGCCCAATTCAACAGCAACGTTGAAGGAACTGTGACTGATCAATCAGGGGCAGTGATACCCGGCGCTCATGTCACTCTGCACAACGTGCAAACCAACCTTGACCTCGACGACACTACGAAAGCAGCGGGTATCTTCAGGTTCAATGGGGTAGGCCCGGGAAACTATTCCGTCATCATTCAGGCTCAGGGCTTTGCGAAAAGCGAAACCGCTGTGCACGTTTATCAGGATCAAAACGCCAATGTAAATGTGTCGCTTTCAGTTCCCGGTGCTACAACCGTGGTGAACGTAACTGGCACTACGGCCCAGTTGAATCCAGATGAAACCCGTCTGCAGACAACGCTTACCGAGGGGGAGATTGAAAACCTCCCCCTCCAGAACGGCAGTGTGCTTGAAACCGTAAGGATTGCCCCCGGCGTCACCGGAATCGACGAGGATCGTTCCCTGTCTCCGGTCTCGATCAACGGCAACACGATGTATGCGCAGGCCAATGGACGCCCGAATGCCGGAAACACCTACCAGCTCGACGGCGTCAGCATCCAGGACAACACCGGCTACGCCGCTGGCATCAACCATAATCTGACGTTTATGCCGGCCGAAGATATGGTCCAGGAAGTCGCACTCGAAGTGAACTCGTTCGCCGTGGACTATGGCTCTTCCTCATCCATGAGGGTGAACATCACATCCAAGGGTGGCACGAGCCGCTTCCATGGGACCGCCGGCTACAGATATAGCGGACGCGGCCTGAACGCGACCGCAGACTTTGCATCCCCAGCCGCTCCGAACTCACGTCGGTGGTATACAGCCAGCCTCGGTGGTCCGATCTGGAAGGACAAGACGTTTTTCTTCTTCTCCTACCTTCATCAGACCCAGACATCTTCCTCGAATAGCCTCGTGCATTATGCAACCAATGACTTCACCGGAACATGGGCGCCCGCTAATTATCCGAACAGCGTGAACGTACAAAATCTTCTCGTTCCATTTCCTATCGGAAGCGGAACGAACGGCCAGGTAGCAACGACCGGTAAATCAGGCGTAACAAGTTATGCGTCAGATCTTTTCGCGACAAGCACCCCAGGCGTGTGCGCGGTGCCGATCAAGGACAAGCCTTTTTTCCTCGGCACACAAATTGACAGCACTCCGATCCCATGCGGCATGGAGATTGTGGATGAGGGCACTTTCAATCAGTCTCCGCGAGTTGACGGCTTCCAGATTGACGGGCGTCTCGATCAATATTTTCGCGGCGGTAAGGATCGCATTTACGGAGCCTACGTACTGGAGCCGCAGGTGTCGGATTTCATCTGGTGGCGGCCGGGCTTCAATGCCACTACGCCTGGCGGATCTCGTTATGCGAACTTTAATTACACCCACATCTTCACTCCGAACCTGATTAGCCAGGCGTCGGTCAGCTACGTCCGCTTTTACAACTCTTTTACTTCGAATGCTGCCAATGTCATTCCCTTCCTGACCCTGATGATCGGTGGTGGAGACGATGGCACCGACTATTTCGGTACGCCGGCCGACCCTGCATGGCAAAAGGCACACAACTTTCAAGTCCGCGAAGACGTGACGTGGACCCACGGCAGGCACAACTTCAAGGCTGGCTTCTCCGGGGCGCAACTGCACCAGTACGATCAGAGTGCGGGCTCATCCGCCAAAGCGCAGGTTCCGCTGTATTTCGGCTGGAGCGACTTGCTCGACGACCAGCCTTGGACTTATGGCCTCAATACCCTATCCGGAAAAACCGGCAAGTTTCTTGCAAATATTCAGGGATCTTCCGTAACGCAATTCGGCCTCTACGCCCAGGACGATTGGAAGGTCAAACCGAATCTATTGATCACGCTCGGCCTGCGCTGGGACGATTATGGCAATCCTGAACCGTATGGTAACGATTCGCTTCCCTTCGTCAATCTGATTTCGCCGTCCGGCAGCACCTTGCGGCAGAACATCATCAGCAACAACGTCTCCACAGCTCCTGTCTCCCACGCGTTTGCCGGCAACCAGAATCTGAACTTCCTTCCGCGGGTCGGCGTCGCCTTCACTCCCTTTAAGAGCCGCAAAACAACTATCCATGGCGGCATTGGACTCTACGAGGACGCGACCAATGTCGGCGGCGTGATCGGCGGACTAGCTGTCAACTCTCCGAGCTACCTCAACCTCACTTTCTGCGCACTTTGCGTTGCGCCTCTCAATATCGCAGATCCGCGAAATTACTATGGAACGGACGCCAAGGCCCCAGCTCCCTTTGGCCAGACTTACACGCATCCCGAGATTGTTCCTATAGGCGTGGATGAACACGGAGAAGTCATTCTCGACCTGGGTGGCGTACCGACAGTGTTAACCAGTGCTCTTTCGGGCGTTGACATGCACTTGACTCCTCAAAAGACGATGCTGTACAGCGTTCAGGTGGAGAATGAGTTCGCAGGCCACTTGGTCTTTGGAGTGGGCTATTCGGGATCGCGTTCCTGGGACCAATACGCGAACGGAGATTACAACACTTATCCGGGCGATCAGATCCAACACAACGGTACAGAGCTCCGGTTATCCCCGGAGTGGGCCGGCATCACCATGAACAGGGCTCTCGTTCACGGCAACTACAACGCGATCATATTTACTGCGCGGCAAAACTTCCACCGTCTAGGTTGGCAAAGCTCCTTCACCTGGGGTAAGACTCTCGTGACCGGAGGAGTCATCAACGACATCTATGACCCAAATCATTACTATGGTCCTGCCACCGGTTCTGTTCCAACGAGCTTCAACGGCAGCGTATCGTATGAGCTGCCGGGCAGAGAGTTACACAATTTCGTTGAGAGGGCTCTCCTCGGAGGCTGGACGATAAGCGGCGTTGTAACAGCGCAAGCGGGAACTCCTTTCTCAGTGGAAACGACAGCGGCTTTTGTGCCGGTCGGAACTGGGACAGACGTCAGCAATCCGACGAATGCCGGAACCTACCTGGCCAACGGAAGTGCGAATTCTCTGGTCAATATTCCTGCCAGTGTTACCAAGAAAACGGGGTTCAGCCGCGCCCAATGGAAGCACGGCGTCTTTTCCTCTCTCGGATACACGAACAACAGCCTCCCGACCACGGCGCAGGGGCCTGGCTTTACTAATCCTGTGGGATACGGGATCACACCCGTCTACAGCAACCAGGGATATAACTCCTTCTCAGGACCTGGATATCTCGGTCTGGATAGCGCGTTGCACAAGAAGGTATTACTTCCGTGGTTTCAGGAAGGCGGAAGCACATTGACTATGGGTATCGAGGGGAGCAACGTCATCAACCGCGTGAATCTTATGGGAGCCGCCTCGACCGATTTGAACACCGTCAGCACCTTCGGTCTCGGCGTCTCGCAAGGCGCAAATCAAGCCCGCATCTTCCAGGTTATTGCTAAGTTCCAGTTCTAGCTACTGTGAAGAGGCAGGTCCGGCTTGCGTGGCAAGCGTTTCGTCTTCCGAAGCACATTGGGTTCCATCTGCGAGCCGGAGGACGCGCCTGCCACCCGGTTCAGGCATGATAATCGGATCGACTTCCTGAAAACTACATGGCACGTCCCGTGGAGCAACGTGGTGATTGCAGCAATTCTCGCTCTTCTGCTTGCCGGCAGCCCTGGTCAGACCGAATCAATTGCATCGCCTCAGCCTTCTGCGCGGCAGTCGTGGACCGCCGAATGGATCTCACACCCAACCGCGGAACTGCGAGCCAGCGGCGTCTACCACTACCGAAAAGTAATTGAATTGTCTGCAAAGCCGGAGCATTTCTGGGTTGAGGCAAGTGCCGACAATCATTTTGTACTTTATGTAAATGGAGTGCGAATGGGCGAAGGTCCTGCTAAATCCGACCTGGCCCATTGGCACTATGAGAGGTTAGACCTTGCCAGTGCATTGCACACAGGCGACAACGCGATCGCAGCAACAGTATGGAACTTCGGAATCTATGCTCCGTTAGCGGTAATCAGCGACCGCACCGCATTCCTATTGCAAGGTGACGGCCCGGCCGAGTCGCTGGTAGATACTAACTCGACCTGGCAGGTTGAGGAGGAGTTGGGACAGGACTTTATCCCCAGAGTTGGCAATGGATTCATGTTCTATTGGGCAGCCGATCCGGGGGAGCAACTGAACGCGCGCCTATATGACTGGAAATGGAAAGAGACAGGTTCCTCGGCTTCTTCACATTGGGTAGGCGCAACGAGTGCAATGCGCGAAACGATCTATCCCAAAGATGACGTTGCCGTTCCCTGGGGCCGCGACGTGCACAATCGATGGGTCATGGACCCGGATCAGCTGCCTCAAATGGAGTATTCGGTGGTATCGGCGGGAAAAGTCGTGCGTACAAATTTGCCAGCGGCACAGCAATTCCCTGCTCAACCGGCTGTAATTCCGCCTCACACCGAGACGGAGATTCTCATTGACAGTGGTGTCATGGTGGCAGGCTTTCCAGAGTTGACGGTAAGTGGCGGAAACGGATCGAGCATAACTCTGGGATATGCAGAAGCACTATACGATACTCACTTGCGCAGAGGAAATCGAAATGAAACAGGAGATCGCCAAGTCCTCGGCCAGTTCGACAAGTTCCTTCCGGATGGTGGCGAGAGCCGTACGTTTGCGCCACTGTGGTTCCGCACCTGGCGATACTTTCAGATCAAGGTAAAAACAGAAGATCAACCATTAAGCCTCGATAGCATGCACGTAAACTTCTCCGCGTTTCCATTCGAGCAGAGAGCAACGTTCACATCCAACGATCCACAGTTAGCGGCAATTTGGGAAATCTGCTGGCGTACTGCAAGGCTAGGTGCACATGACACCTACATGGACACACCTTTCTGGGAACAGTTGCAATACATCGACGACACGCGTATCCAGGCACTGATCTCATACACCGTCCCCGGAGATCCCCGGTTGGCACTGCAGGCGCTGCACGCCTTCGATCGATCCCGCATCCCGGACGGCATCACACAGAGCCGTTATCCCGCTTCTCTCCAACAGTTCATTCCCCTCTTCTCTCTTAGTTACGTGGACATGCTCCACGACTACTGGCTGTATGTCCCCGATGAAGACACCGTGAGAACGCTTTTGCCAGGCACGCGGCCGGTTCTTGAATGGTTCTTCGAAAGACAATACGACGACGGCTTCCTGAAGGCGCTGCCTTACAGTTCTTTTTCCCACGGCCCTCAGGACAGGTCGGCGTTGAACACGCTCACTTTTGTGGAAACACTTCAGCAAGCGGCAGATCTTGAAGAGAAATTCGGCGACAAGTATCTTGCGAACAAGTATCGAATGATCGCATCGAAAGCCTCGCAAACCGTCTATCGCACTTGCTGGAATGCTAAGTTGGGGCTGCTGGCAGATAGTCCTGAACAGGATCGATACAGCCAGTACACGAACATATATGGCGTCTTGACAGATGCAATTCCAGCCAGCGAGCAAGCTGGCGTGATGCGAAAGATTCTCGCTCCGAATGAGGGCGTAGAGCCAGCGGTGAAACTTGCGCCTGTCGACCTTCACTCACAGTTTTATCTTTCTCGTGCCATCGACAAGAGCGGCGTTGGCGAGGATTACATGAAGACGATTGAGCCGTGGCGTCAAATGCCTGCCAACGGCTTCACCACCACGCCTGAATTTGCGGACCCCACGCGCTCTGACACGCATGCGTGGAGCGCGCATCCGATTTACGATTTGCTGACAATCGTCGCGGGTATTCATCCCGCATCCGCCGGTTTCGCATCTGTGCGTATCGCGCCAAATCCCGGGGCGCTGGAGCATTTCGACGTATCCATGCCGAACCCAAAAGGCGCAATCAGCGTGCGTTATCGGCATGATGGGCAAAAGGCCCTGTTCACTATAAGCCTGCCCAAAGGCATGAATGGAACCTTCGTTTGGGCCGGACAGCAACATCAATTGCGTGGCGGCGAACAGGAACTTGTGCTTGCAGCAAACCCTCAAAGAGCCTCTGCGAATTGAGATCTGCTCGATAGAAAAGGGGAAATGACGTGGATCGCCGAGACATTCTAAAGATTCTTCCCGCAGCAGCATCTGCAGTCGTGAACAGCCCTTCTCTTCTGGCGGCTTCGCAGACTTCGAACGTCAAACTCGTCCTCGAACCTGCTAATGCCGTATCTCTTCGCCCGCTCCAGAACGTCACGCTTCATATCTCAGGAACCGGATGGGAAGGTGGAACCATCGTCCTCAGCGATGGTGCGGGCCGCGAGTACCGGCGCGAGAAGGCAAACCTTACAGTTACCTTTACGATCGGTTGCGCGCTGGGCAGACAGACTGTGCGTCTGCTGGACAAAAATGGCGCAGTCTCTGCGGAATTGGACTTCATCGTCGATTGCTCTACGGAATTGAATGATGAGGGCGGAGTCTATCGCTCACTGCTCAAGGCTGTTGAGTGGACGATGATGAGCTGGAGCGAGAACAACCCCGTCTCCACCATTCACCACAAAGATCGCGTCTACCAGTTCTTTGCCAACTGGATATTTGACCACACGCTCATCCTGAAGGGCATGAAGTACTACTGGCCCGATCTGAAAGATGCCATCGACTTCTTTGCAGATACACAACGCGAAGACGGCATGATTTGGGAGAACTGCTACCCTGCCACTCCCGACAATAACTTCTTCGACTGGAAGTTCGACTACGACGGCTTTATACAAAGATTCGGTGATGGTTTCTGGCAGTTGCGGCGCGCTCCAGTTGAGAGCCACGTGGAGCAATATTTCGTCGAGGGTCTTTACGCCACATGGAAGGCAACAGGTGACACCGATTGGATGAAGAGCAGGCTCGACAACGCGATCCGCGCGCTACGCCAAGTTACTAAGAGCCCATATCGCTGGTCGGAAAAACATCAGCTCATGCATCGCGGATTCACCATCGATACATGGGACTACGTCTCAGACGATCAGCAGCGGTTTGGCGGCAGCGTATTCATGGTGTATCTCGGCAAGAGCGAGTTCGGCATCTTCCACGGTGACAACACCAACCTGATTCTGCAGTGCCACAATCTCGCAGAGATGCTCAAGGTAGCGGGGCGGCCGCAGGATGCGCCGGAATTCGAAAAACTTGCCGACGAAGTAGAGAAGCGGCTCAACGCACTCGCATGGAATGGCAATTTCTTCACCCACTGGATCGCTGAGAACCCCGATTACAAGCCGGATGTTGGCGTAGATATGTCGAGCCAGGTATCGCTTTCCAATTCCTATGCGTTGAACCGTGGAATCTCGCATGACAAGTGCGTATCCGTTATCAAAACGTATCAGCGGATAAAGAGCGAAATGCCCTCGTCGTCGCCGGGAGAGTTCTACGGCATCTATCCTCCGTTTCAACGTGACTTCACGCTTAATATTCCCGGCCTTGTCTGGGAGTACTGTAACGGAGGTGTACTCATCGTCGTTGGCGGCGAACTTGCGCACGGGGCGTTTGAACATGGCTTCGAAACCTACGGCGCAGACATTTTACTGAGGATCAAAGCTATTGCGGATCGATACCGCGGATATCTTCCTGTAACCTTACGCGGCAAAGCCGTAGAAACTCCGCAGCGCACGTTCCAGCAAATAAACATCAAGGAACAAGCCAACGCATCTCACGGAAAAGATGCGGAGGGAGTGCCGCTCTGGTCTCCCCAGGCGAATATGAATCTTGCTGATCTTCCAACCGGAAAACAGGAGTTTCAGGGAGTTCCATTTGATGTCCTCAATCCTGCGCAGAACCCCTTCCGCTCCTGCGTTGTGATTTCCCGGGAGAGTCCTTACCCGCAGAGCATATCCCTGGCCCTCAACGCCAAAGCCTCTTCCATCTACCTACTCAACGCGGCGGATGGACGGGCTGCGGCAGGCATGCTGCTAACTATGCACTATGTGGACGGAACGAGCCATTCGGAGGACGTGGCGGGTCGCTCATGGGCGTTCCCTACCGACTCCAGATACGCCAAGGCCGGACCGCGAACCGAAGATACCTACCGCGTGGCCTGGAAGAAAGCCACACCCGAGGCAGCGGAAGTTGGCGTCTACGCGACGGGGATCAACAACCCCTTTCCCGAGCGAGAGATCGCGTCGCTCGAATTGAGTTCCGGGGGAGCGAAAAGCAAGTGGCTCATTCTGGCAGTAACCCTCAGCAGCGCGCCTGTATTCTTCGCTCCCTATGACGACCTCTCTACAGGAATTCCCGATGGCTGGAATGGATCTGTGATTTATGCACTGTTCGAGGGACTGGCCGGGGTCAAAGATCAAGGTGCTGCTTTCAGCCGGACAGCCATAACGCCGCGATGGGTATCGGCAAACGTGCCGTCTGCGGAGATCACTGTTCGGTATCCAGCTTCGACCGGCTATTGCTCTTACAAGTACAAGGCGCAGGAGAGCAGGTTGACTGTTGAGTTTACCGGCGGCGCAGAGAGCTTTGATGTACAGATTCTCCTGCCGCCGAATCGCCATGCTCAAAACATCAGGCTCGATGGACAAGAGATCAAGGCCACTCAACGGCGCGTGGAGGAATCATCGTATCTGGTTCTGCCGCCGATCCAACAAGGCGTGCATCATGTGGAAGTCGACCTGTCATGACTGTAGCTTGGATCGCAATATGGCGTAAATCTTTGAGCGCTATGTGGCGTAAGCGGGTGGAATATTTGAGATCAGCCTTGTCCGATGACCAGACTGTCACTTGCGGCGGCAACGATCTCTTTGGAGACAACGTCGGATTGATTCACCTTCAGGATCCGCTCAACTTGGGTGAGGAGGCGCGTCAGCAGCCGGAAGTTTCCCCCGCTCATTCGGATCAACGTGGCGATCACGTCGGGAGCGAGAACCGCGTCAGGGAGTTTCACGCCAGTCGGCAGCCACCGTTCGTTGAAAAGTCTCGTCATCTGTACTTCGTCCAAAGGCCGGAACTCGTGTACGAAGCCGATCCGCGAATAGAACTGAGGGAAGCGAGCGACCCTCTTTTCGATACCAGGCATACCAATCAGCACCATACCGATGCCCCCGTCGTCGAAGATGGACCTCATGGCTTCAAGGCTGTTCATGTGCAACCGGTCCGCTTCATCCACCAGGATCAGCGTGGTTGGATCAGGAACGGCTCTTTTGAGCGCTTGGAAACGTTCGAAGGTTTGGAAGTAGGTAGGATCGACCGGAGGTGGATCGCAGGGTGAGCAGCTTGGCTTGTTCATGATCTCTGCACGTTTGGCCGCGTCCCGCACGCGAATTGCATCGAGAGTGTCGCTGGCTTCCTGGCGAATCGGGCGGAGAGCCAACTCCTTTAGCCTCTCGCGGGTGGTGCGAATCTCGGACTGAACTCGAGCGGGCGTATTCACAACTTCGGTGGTGTAGAGCACAGTGTCGATCGCGAGCTGGTCTCGCGATTCTGGAGACTGGCGATGACTTCAACAAATTCTCGCTAAAAGGCTGGATGAGTACATCGGCAGTTGTTGTCAGCGAGAATTGTAGTTGCAGATAACCCGACTATCAAGGAAGTTCTTCAGTGGCTCGGAGAGTCGACGACCACGCCTGTTCTTTCCACTAGCCGAGACGTATCAGGCCCAGCTAAGATGGTGGGCCGTGCTCTTAGGCACGCTGATTTCTCTGGAAATGGAATGCCCGATGAGGAATTGGTCTCGCAGAGATGTACTTAAAAGTGGCTTGGTGCTGCCAGCCGTTGCACGATTGCCAAATGCTGCCTTTGGTTACGCCGCTGCCACGACGCCGGCTTCTACCCGCGAACGTCTTCTGCTGGACTTTGGTTGGCGTTTTCACTTTGGCCATGGCACGGATGCGGCGAAGGACCTCGGCTACAACAGCGGGCGCAATGGCTCATTCCAGAAAACCGGTAACTTTCTTCCGGCTGGGGCATTGTCCTACGACGACACCGGCTGGAGCGACGTGGATCTGCCACATGACTGGGTCATCTCGCTGCCTTTCAAGAACGATGCCTCGCTGTCGAGCAAGGGCTTTTATCCCGTCGGCCGCAGCTACCCGGAGTACAGCGTCGGTTGGTACCGGCGGGTCTTCGATTTAACGGCGGAGGATATGGGCAAGCGAATCTCTGTTGAGTTTGATGGCGTATACCGCGAGGCGCTGGTGGTCTTCAATGGCTACTACATTGGGCGTCACCACGGCGGGTACGATCCCTTCCGATTTGACCTTACGGACTTTGTCAAGCCGGGTGAGCCGAATGTGCTGCTGCTGCGTGTGGACGCGACGGAGAGCGATGGCTGGTTCTATGAGGGCGCAGGTATCTATCGCCACACATGGCTGGTGAAGACCGCGCCGGTACACGTGGCGCAATGGGGCACGTTCGTACGATCCACAGTGGAGGGCGGCAGGGCGAACCTTGAGATTCGTACCGAGGTGGAGAATCACGCTGGAGCACCGCGTGTAGTGCGAATCACATCCACGGTGTTGGACGCGGCGGGTAAGGCGGTGGGAAAGGCTTCCATCAAGCCCATGGCGGTGCCGACCGACGGCACGGGAACCTTTGAGCAGCAGGTGAGTGTCAGCAATCCCGCACTGTGGTCGCTAGAAGAGCGCAATATGTATCGGCTAGTGACCGAGGTTGAGGCCGATGGAGCGGCGATAGATCGCTACGAGACGCATTTCGGCATCCGCACGCTGCGGTTCGATGCGGATCAAGGCTTCTTCCTGAATGGAAAGTCCGTCAAGATCAAGGGCACGTGTAATCACCAGGACCATGCCGGGTTGGGCGTTGCGTTACCCGATGCGGCACAGCGCTTTCGCGTGAGGACGCTGCAGGAGATGGGCTGCAATGCGTGGCGCAGCGCGCACAATCCACCCACCCCCGAGTTGCTGGATGCATGCGACGAGATGGGCATGCTGTTTCTGGATGAGACGCGCATGATGTCTTCGAATCCGGAGGGGATTGCGCAGTTTGAGAACCTGATCCGCCGCGACCGCAACCATCCTTGTGTCTTTATGTGGAACATGGGCAACGAGGAGCGCGAGTCAACCACGGAGACCGGGCTGCACATCCTGTCCACGATGAAGCGTTCCGCCGCCAAGCTGGATGGCTCGCGGCCGGTGACAGTTGCGCCGCCGCCGCTGGGCCTGAGCCTGGGCCAAGGCGGCCTGAACGTGAGCGACGTGGTGGGTTACAACTACGCCGATCCGCAGATCGACGCGTATCACAACGCGCATCCGAAGATTCCGGTTATGGGTACAGAGAATGTGAGCGCCGTGGCAACCCGCGGTGCCTATGCGATCGATGCGTCGAAGGGCGCGGTCAGCTCCTATGATCCGTACACCACATCGGGACGCGCGTCGGCTGAGGGATGGTGGCGCTTTGTGAATACTCGACCCTGGATGCCGGGAGGTTTTGTGTGGACGGGGTTTGACTACCGCGGCGAGCCTTCGCCATACCAGTGGCCCAACATCAACTCGGAGTATGGCTTTGTCGATGTCTGCGGCTTTCCCAAGGACACGTACTACTACTACCAGGCATGGTGGACGGACCGGCCGGTGCTGCACATGTTTCCGCACTGGAGCTGGACCGGGCTTGAGGGCAAGCAGATTGCAGTTTGGCTCCACACGAACATGGAGCGCGTGGAGCTGTTTCAGGATGGCGTGAGCCTTGGCGCGAAAGACGTGCCGAAGGACTCGCACCTGCAATGGATTGTGACCTACAAGCCGGGTGTACTGGAGGCACGCGGCATCCGCAAGGGCCAGCAGATGATTGCGAGACGCGAGACGGTGGGCGAAGCGGTGAAGCTGGCGATCCGCCTTGACCGGACCGAAATCTCGGCGGATGGCACGGACCTAGCGTTCATCACTGCGGAGGTTCAGGATGCCGCAGGACGCGCGCTCCCAATCACTGATAACGAGGTGACCTTCCGCGCAACGGGTGCTGGCCGTGTCATCGGCACCGGCAACGGTGATCCAACATCGCACGAGCCGGATACACAGAATGTGCGGCGCGCCTTTGCCGGGCTGTGCATGGGGATTGTACAGACGACCAGGCATGCTGGAGCCATTTCGATTGAGATCAGCTCGCCTGGTCTTGCATCCGCGTCTGTAACGTTGACATCTAGCGCAGTTGAGATGACGCCGCAAGTTAGCCCTTGGAAGCGAGCGGTGCCTGCGGGTGAAGGTGTCACAGGCCTGTGGCGGCCGGTGTTGCAGCCAGGGCCGTCCGGGATCGACCCGCTACAGTTGGCCGTTTCCGGCGACACGCTCTACATCTTCACGCAAAGCGGGACGACCCTCACAGGCACGCTGGACGGCCCTCCAGCCGCCTTCGGCCCTGCTGTGACGGGAGCCATCCATGGGACTGTGGAGGGCGACCGCGTGCAGTTTAAGGTGGGAACTACCACCTACGATGGATCCGTGATCGGTGACCGTATGGAGTTGAGGCGGTCAGCGCCGCCACGTCCTCTTGCAGCTACGTCCCGCCCCGCGGAGACAGAGGAGCGACCGGTGATCGGTCCTCCGCCGGAAGGGACCGACCCCTCGCTGGGAGGATTTCGTGGAGGTGCGCAGCCACAGTTGGTTCTGCGGCGGTCGCAGAGGTAACGCGAGAATCATAAGTGATTCCGGTAGACTCCGCGAATTCCGCACTCCCGAGAACGGTGGTTTCGGCGACTGCGAAGAGAATGCGCTGCGTAAGTCTGCCCCACCGTTTTCAGTTAGTGCATTATCGGCAAAGCACTCATTGATCTGCGGTGGGAATCCGGTGCGAGGGTAGTGATATCTCGTTCCTGGATGGTGGCTTCTGTGGCAGCTAATCGCGGTAGTTCGATTCTCAGCGCCGGATCTGACCTCGCCGGAATTTATATCTACGGACTTGACGAAGAACCGAAGGAAACTTCCTTCGGTAAGGAGCTGGCAAGGCTGTTCGGCAGCCTGCCGTCTGCGTCCACAGATAATGGTTTTTCGGCCTTGGCGATGCTGGCAGGTGGGAAGGGAACGCCGCCTCCTCCGACTGGAATTCCTGATTCCTTGCAGTTCGGCTTTCTGACCGGAATGAAGCGTTAGGGCAGGGAAGCGCTCACGCTTGTAGAGCATTTACTATTCGCAGCGTCTTTTTCACCAAGCCGCCCAGCTCTTGCGGATCGAGCTGGTCAGGTGTGGTGTCGGATAGGTCCTCGCCATGGTGGTACGGGGCTGAATCGTTAATCAGGTCCAATTGAGCGTAAAGATGATGTGCTGGGTGGCTTGTTCCTGTTTCGCGAAGTTCTTTGATCATGTCTCCAAGCCACTGAGCATTTTGGAAGGAACCGCGAAAGGTCGTTTTTAGATAAGTTTCCAAAACCGTTCGCATCTTACGCACGACTTCGAGTGGCACCCCAGCTTTATAGCGATGATAGGCAAGTAGATCGTCAATCTCGGTGACGGTACGCCCCTGGCAAGCCTTTTCAATGTCCAGCTCCAAGATTTTCGATCCCAGCTCTCCGTGGTCGACGATGCCAATACAGGCACAATCAGCAGCGGCGCACTTTTCCCATATCTGCTTGAGAAAGGGTGTGTCATGCGAGAGCACTATGACCTGAGCGCAGCTGTTGCCGATCTTCAAGATTTCGTGGACAGTCTGCCGGCGACGAAAGGCGTCTTGGCTGTTAAACGGGTCGTCAAAGACGACGATGCTTGTCCCAAGGTTGCTATCACGTTCCAAGTCCGCGATGAAAAACGCGAGTGCCAACGTCGATCTATCGCCGGCGCTCAAGGTGTTACGAAAACTTGGAACACCGTGGGGAGTCTCAGCGGCTCCCACGTCAACGGCCTTCTTGTTTATGACGATTTGATAACTTGAGGTCGCAACACCGGCCGGATAGCTATGTTTCGTCTGGTCAATCGTAAAGCCGGCATTGAAATCGTCCAGAAGCTCGTTAATTCGCTGCTGGTAAGGCGTCACTGCAGTTGCGACGTGAGCGTTCAGTTTTTCGCGAACCTTAGCCTTTTTTCCGTCAATCTCTTCTTTGTCTTTAGAAGCTTTCGCGCGTTCCTCGCAGAGTTGGGCGACCTTTGCACCGTGACGAATTTTGCTCGCCTTTAGACGCTCGATCTCTGCCTTGATGGGAACTGTATTGCCGTCGCCGGCTTCCTCTTTTTTGGCTTTGATTGCTTCGTTGGCGTTTGTCAGGGCTACGTTAAAGGACTTCTCTTTCTCGCTCTGTTCGTTGTAGGCGGCGATGGCGGCTCGGCTACGCGCATCTAGTTCAAATGGTTCAAGCGGTGCGTTGGCCTTGTTGTCGAGAAGGGCTATTAAAGCGGTGTGGACGGCAAGCATCGCAACCGAAATGGTCGATGGAAATTCCGGTAGCTCTGAGATTGAATGTTGAGACCAGAACACTACGGCATTTCGGTACTGCTCGGCAAGCAAATTGAGATTTGCCGCAGCCGTTTCATTGAAAGAATTATCGATCTGAGCCCTCAAAGTACTAATGGTGGCCTTCAGCTCGTTATAGCGGTCGCCAAAAACGGCCCGGTACGCTTTAATCACCGGAACATCTTCGACGTTCTGACCACAAAAGGGGCAGTTCTCGTCAAGATGTTCCATGCCTGTCTGTACCCAGGAACCGCCGGCCTCGATCAAGTGGTGCGCTTCGAAATGCGCGGCCACGGTCTGCTCTGCATCCTCTGCGATGCCGTCAATCGTCATCGCTAAAGTGGCCTCGAAATTGGCAGGGAGAGGCGGGATTTTAAGGGCTGTAAAGGCTGCCTTAGCTTTAATGCTGGCGGCTTGGCTAACGGTCTTTAGCTTCGTTTCCTGAGCCGCAATCTGTCCGTCCACGTCCTCGATCTTCGGTAATGCAACAAACGCATCCAATTTCATGCCTTCGGGTAGGTGCGTTTTGATTGCTTTTTCGGCCGCTGTGATCTCGGCCGTTTTGGTGCGGCTGTCACCCGCTAATTTCGTTTCTTCTTCTGCAAGCACCACTCCAGCCTGACCAACTATGACCCGGTAAAGCCCTCGCTTCTGCTCGGTATCAACGACGTCGCCGGCATGAACGTTTTCAGAAACGAAGATGCTGTCTGATTGAGATAATTTTCTTGAGCATTGAACCCTACATTCGTGATTGTTGTGCCCTCATGCTACCAGCGCCCAATAGAGGGTCTTTCGACTAACTTTGAAAAGATCGGCCGCCTTCTGCGGTTCCTCGTCTTGGTCGACTAGCTTCCGCGCGTGGGCTACCTGGGACACCTCACGAAACGGAAGAAATCGAACGCTAAGGGAGAGTGAGTAGCAGCGATTTTGCCTCTTTACCCCCCAACGTGATCTACGGCATCAGGCCCGCCTCCTGCGTCGTCCGGGATTCGGAACGCCAATAGGTGTGATCTTTAAGGATTCAGCAGCGTCTGCCCGGTTGGTATTTAGGTTGCGCTCAATCGCCGTCAACGCCTCGATCTTGCCTTTGGCAAAACGAGCAGCTTCTTCCAAGGTGTTGAAGGTGTAGAGATCTGCCTGGCCGTAGCCGACCGCATAGAAAAACGAGTCGTCCGAATCGAAGGCGCTTCGGGTTCTCTCCACAAAGGTATCGCCAACAAGCGCAGCGATCGATCCCCCACACGCGAGTATCTCCATGCCGGGGAATTGCCGAGTTTCCGTAACTGGCACGATGATGACCCGCTTCATCGCAACCTCTGGCCTTCAGAATATACGGAATAGATATAGTTTCAGCTAGTTGGCGACAACTCAAGAAAGGGAATATTACGTACGCCAAGGCCAGCGGTGGTCCTCCTACGGCCAACCGGCTTAGCGGGATGAAGGTCTCCCCGCCCAGAGCACTTACTTCCCTCCCAATGAAGGCCTTTCGAAACGGTCCTCTATATCGATTAATTTCAAACCCCGCTGTCCCGAGTAAGAGCGGTTGCTCCGCCGTCGACTCGCAGATCGCAACCAGTGATGAAGCATGCACCGGGACTCGCGAGAAACTGTACCGCAGCGGCGATGTCCATTGTGGTACCCCAGCGATTTATAGGCTGTGTCTCGAGGATCGCCGCCGTTCGAGGATCGCTTTGAGCTTCCTTGCGGCCCATAGGGGTCAGGATCAGTCCGGGAGATACGGAAACGATTCGTGCGCCGTGCTCACCCCAAAGGCCAGCCTTGCGTTCGCATAGACGAATGACCGCCCGTTTGGAGAGTACGTAGGCGAAACCTGCAGCGGCACCTTCAGCTTCTATCCCATCAAGCCCAAACCCAAACAGGAACGGCTTGATCTGCTCAAGTTGAGCCTCATCTTTGGCTTCATCGAGGAGCCGATCGGCGTCGGGCATGGGAAGGTTGACATACCCAGCCATGGATGCGATCAGGATTCCTACGGTGCCGGGGATCAGCAGCGGTTCCATCGCATCGACAAGCTTGTTCGTGATCAGGCTGTTGACTCTCAGGATGGTCTTCCAATCCGCCTGCGCTGGAGACAGCCCCGCTGTGTGCACAAGCGCGCTGAGCCCCTTGCCCATTCGAACGGCTTCGGTAAGGCGAGAAAGAACAGATGCGTCGCCGAGGTCACCGGCTTCCGCAGCCAAAATCGTGTAGCCTTCGTCCCTTAGAGTGTCGGCAAACCTGTTCAACGGTTCCGTGGCAATGTCGGTGAGTACAAGATCCATGGTCGCGCCGAGGGCACGGGCGCAGGTACGGCCCATACCCCCACTCGCGCCCGTCACAACCGCAGTAAGGCGGGAATGTTCATTCATATTGTTTTTCCTCATGCAGGGCCGTCGTCAGCGGCTCACGACCTTCGCGGAGGTTGTGAAAGTTCATTCGGTTATCATCAATCGAACAGACGATGTCTCAGCCGAACTCGCGCCGAGAAGAATGTCGATGGGCCCCGGCTCAACTATCTTCTTCATCTGAGTGTCCCAAATGGCCAACTGATCAGGACCAATCTCAAAGCTGACAGTCGTGGAAGCTCCGGGCTCGAGATGAACACGTTTGAATTCGCGTAGGGCGATGACGGGTTGGACCACGCTACTCACTGGATGGTGCACATATAACTGAACCACCTGGTCCCCGGCTCTGCTGCCAGAATTCGTAACTGCGATGGAAACTTTCGTAGCAGCAGTCGCAGAAATTTGATCATGGTCTAGCGACGGCTTTCCAAAGCTGAAGGTCGTATAACTGAGGCCGAAACCGAATGGAAACAGAGGGGTGTTCTCGTGGAAGACATAACCACGTCGTGCGGCAGCAGTCTTGTAGTAATAAACGGGAAGCTGTCCCACGTTGCGAGCTATTGTCACAGGTAGATGCCCAGACGGATTTACGTCCCCGAACATGACATCCGCAATCGCATTGCCTGTTTCCTGGCCAAGATACCAGCCCTCGATAATTCCCGGCACCTCGGAAGCCAGTTGCTCGATTGCGTATGCTTTACCGTTGAGCAAAACCGCGACCATTGGTTTTCCGAGCTTAGCGATCTCGTGTACCAGTTCATTTTGCCGTCCAGGAAGCTCGATCGTGTCCGAGTCACCGTAAGCAGGCTTAGGGCCACCGATATTGCCGATGGACTCGCGCGAGACGACCTCGTTTCCACCAAGCGCAAGCACGATCACATCCGCCGACTTCGCTGTCTCCACGGCTTCCTGCAGGAGCTTTTGATCCGTCTCCTCTTTAGGCGCTTCATACGGCGCAAACGTGTTCAAGTTTGGCGCTGTGTCGGGTTCTGAAATTCTGCAGCCTTCGGCGTAGAGTACCTTGACTCCTGTGCCGACCCTCCTTTGAATCCCATCGACAACGGAAACGTAGTAGGGCGGAACCGCACTGTAGCCGCCAAGGCGCGTCTTCTTGCCGTTCGGACCAATGACAGCCACGGTTCTCAATTTTGCAGGATTGAGCGGCAGAATATTACCTTGGTTCTTTAGGAGAACGATGGCTTCATCGGCCACTTGGCGAGCCAGCTTCGCGTGCTCCTTGTTCCCCACCTCAGCAACGGCCCGACCTTCGTCCACGTACGGATGCTCGAACAAGCCGGCACGAAACTTCGCCGCAAGGACCCGACCCACTGAAATGTCCAGATCTTTTTCAGACACTTTGCCGGTTTGCACCGCGCTCACAAGTGCGGGGTACGCGGATGGCGTGGGCAATTCCATATCCACTCCGGACCTGAACGCAAGCAGACCCGCCGCAGCCGGGTTCACTGCCACGTGCTGCAGTGAGGCGAGCTGCTCGATAGCCAGGTAGTCAGAGGTCGTGAGTCCAGTGAATCCCCACTCTTTTCTCAGCACCTCTTTCAACAGCCAAGGATTGGCGTGCGATGGTATTCCTCCGCCTGTGTCGTTATAGGAGGGCATGACGGCGGCAACATGCGTGTTCTTGATCACCTGCTCAAACGGATAAAGGAAAACGCTTCGCATGGTCCGTTCAGAGAAGTCACTGGGGCCGGCGTTGGTGCCGTTCTCTGGTTGGCCGTGAATGAAGTGCTTGGTAGTGGCATACACATGATTTCCGTCCAAGAGGTCAGACTTGCCCTGCAGACCAGTGACGGCCGCAATCCCTAGTTGGCCGACAAGATAGGGGTCTTCGGAATACATTTCCTCAACCCGTCCGAAGCGCGGGTCGCGGCTGAGATCGAGGACCGGGCCAAGACCAAGAACATTCCCAGAGGCGCGCGTCTCTAAGGCCACGGTCGTAAACATCTTCTCAAGCAGGTCGGGGTCCCACGTGCTTCCCAGACCTACCGGTGCCGGGAAAGAGGTCGCGCCCGGCGTAACAGCACCGTGCAGATCTTCGCCGTGGAAAAGGATCGGAATACCGAGACGGGTATTCTTCATGACCCACGACTGCAATAAGTTCCTATGCTGTGCGGCCAGCCGCGGATTGGCCGGAATCGACCCCGTGAATTCTTCGAGAAAGGTGAACGTACCAAGCCCATTGCCCGCCATCTTCTTGACCATGACTTCATTCAATGGGGCCTGATCGAAGATAGTTGGTAGCTTGAACGAGCCGAACGAGGGCAGGTTCCAATTGCTTTCGAGCTGCATCACCTTCTCTTCGACGGTCATCTTGCTCAGCAGATCGCTTACACGGTCTGGAATCGCAGCGTTCGGATCTTTGTAAATCGCCTTGGCGCTTTCCTGCGCCGAGGCGAGGGAAGCAAAGATCGAAAACAGGCAAAGGACGCACAACACCGATTTCTTCATAAACTTCTCCTCATGACCCTTGCAGAGACTCGGGCGCAGGTGGATACTTACCTGCACTCCGAACGGCGGACCATTCTCTCTACTTGCCGGAGCCTTTCGAAGGAGTAGCCGTAAATTCGCCCGTGACACCAAAGGGCTGAACATCGACACTTCCCTGGATCTTGTCTGGATCGTCCAATGTGGCCGTGTAGGTTAGGGTCAATGGGCTACCGTTGTAGTCCGATACATACTTCCACGTCACCTTTGTGCCATCGACATTTCCGGTAATCTGAACTTCCTTGTCGTCAGACTTGCAGCTCCCGGTGAGCTTGTTGTCGGCGCTCTGGACAAACTTGCAATCCTGATCGCTTTCGTTTCCGGAGATGCTCTGGTGGAGAGACCATTGGCCTGTCAGTGTGGAAGGGCCCGCCGCAAAAGCTGATGTGCTGAGCAACAGAGCAGTGGACGCAATGAGTATCTTCATGACTGTTCACCTTTCGCGATCGATTCGTCACAGTTCCTCATCACGCAGCATCCGATCATGCTGTGCTCTATAGGGTTTGCGAGGAAGAGGATGCTTAGACCTTCAAGATCTGTGGCATAATTAGAAACATACTGACCAGTCAGTTTTCTGTCAACACAAAATGATCGAAAAATGTTTGAATGAGGAAAGCTGCCATGGAAACGCTCACTAAACAACAACTTCGAATTAGGGAGACTCAGGCTCGGCTGCTGGACGCGGCTGAAGAGGTTTTTGTAAGACACGGGTTTGAGGGCGCTCAATTGGATGAGATCGCCGCCAACGCTGGCAGGAGTAAGGGGGCTGTTTATACCCATTTCAAGAGTAAAGAGGACTTGTTCCTTGCTCTCTTCGAGCATCGAACCCGATCGTATGTAGATCGGCTCGTCGGCATCATCGGAAAATGCACAACTCGGAAACAGAGTCTTGAGGCGTTTCGTGAGTTTTACATCGGGGTCGTGCAGGACAAGTCGTGGTCAATCTTGACCCTGGAATTCAAGCTTTTCGCCCTTCGCCATCCTGAGTCGAAAAAGCGTTTCCGAATGGCCTTCGAAATGTCGAAGACCACCAATGACGATGCAATGCTTGAACAGATATTCGGGCGAGTCACGCGAGAACAAAAATCAGATCATGATCCGTCGCTTCTAGCTCTAGGACCAATTGTCTCGGCCTTGGTACTTGAGAGCCATTTCGAACCAGAGATCCTCTCAGAAAAGGCGCTTCGGCGAATTCTGGGCCGAGTCTTCGACGCTCTCTTTTCGCTTCGTTCCTAGATTCCCCACGATGCTGGGCACTTAATGTTTCAGTCCTGATCAACGTTGATAGATTCGTTTCTTTTTCATTGTCTATGGCAGGATCCAAAGGCCCCTTCATTCTGCGAGCCTAGAGCAGGGAGGGGCGGTGTCATCCGCGCAAAGTGCACCTTGGAGTTGCCGGTGTTTTCAATGACCTAGGTTCTTCCACTAGTTCTTGATTGGCGATTGGCCACAAGATAATTTTGACGATCGCGCAGTTCAGAATCAATCACTTATGGCCACCTGGCCCAGTTTGTATCGAATCGTTGCCATACCCCATGCCGCGCAGCCGCGAAGGGTCATAGATCACGTCGTCACCGCTCTCCCTCTGCACGGGGTTCGGAAACGTCGATATTTTTTCAGAGACGCGCGCCGAGCTTTTTTGTGTATTTGATCGAGACATCGAGGTCTTCGCGCTGCGTGACAAGTCGCTGCGCCTGCTGCTCGGGAGTGGCCTGCACGCGCGGAGCAGGGGGTTGAGGGACCCATCCCGACGGGGCCGTGCCCTTCTCGGCGAGTTCAATGAAGCGCTCGTACTCCCACGCCGGAGTGTTCTTGTACGGTCCCCAGAACTTAGGATCACGCACTGCAAACATTCGTGGCTGCGGCTGAACGATGACTTCGGCGCTCAAAGCGCGGCCTGGACACAGCTGAATGAACTTTTTGATATAGCTGTCGATGCCGATGTTACCTTCGCCGGTGCGGCACCACCGCACCGCAGCTCCGGCCTCCGCCATCCACACGTAGGTATCTCGGACGTGGCTGGTGAGAACGTAGGGAGATAACGTTTCGAGCGTCAGATGCGGGCTTTCCAGCGTCCACATCGGGTTGCCAGAATCTATGCAAACACCGACGAAGTCTTTTCCGGCGCCTTCGATCAGCGACTTCAACTCCCGCGCCTGCATATCCCCTGCGTGGTTCTCAATGGCGATTTTAATATGGGCATCCATTACCTGGTTGCGAATGTTTTTGAGCACCTTAATGGTGTTCTCGATGTGTCCCTCGAGCGGAATCTTGCCCGAGCGTTCGTTGGAACTGCCAAGCACGCATCGCACAATCGGGGAGCCAATGATCTTCGCGGCCTCGATCATCTTTCCCAACTGCTCTTCCGCCGAACCCTGCGTGGCGTCGAACATGGTGGAAGAAGGGCAAATGGAGCGCATCCCGATTTCGAGATCGATGTTGAGCTTTGCCGCGTAATCTTTGACCTTCAGAAGATTAGCTGGATCGAGGCTTCCGAGGAAACGAATTTCGCTGAAGTGGACGACCTTTACCCCCAACTTGCTGCAGTAATCGAGCGACTGAAACGGAGTGAAGTTCTGCAACTGAAGACTGTAAATATCCACGCCGATTCTAACGGGCGGCTTGGCAGCAGGAGTTTGGGCCAGCACGCTGCGCGATAAGACAGAAACCGCCGTGGTGGCGAGCGTTGACGCGAGGAATTTCCTTCTATTCACAGCTCACTCCGTACAAATAAATAAGTTCGAGTTGACGTTTATGATACGAAGCCAAGGCCCTACTTGCAATGAAGAAGCTTCTGGGTTGTAGGTTCGAGTCCTACCTCAAGCTAGACACGTCGATGGCTTCCTCAAAATGCTAAGAAAGACCCACTGTTTAGAAGCCATGGCTGTCCTTCACACCATGAGCATTGCCAGCGCTTTCTTGACGACAAATGGTGGATGAGGCGAAGTTCTCGCCTCATCCACGGAGCCGGTGATTACTCATCGCCGGCTTCGTCTGCCGGATCATCAGCGGCCTCGATCTTGGAGAGCCGCTTCATGCTGGTGGCATGGATCTCGGCGATCCGGTGCTTGAACGTGGTGCCCTCAATCTCATCCTCGACCTCGCGATACCGCAATGTGCCTTCAAGGGTGATGAGCTGCCCCTTCTGGAGCGTCTTGGCGAACTTCGAGAGATTCCTCCAGGCATAGACGCGATGCCATTCGGTGATCTACCTCCGGAAGCGTCGAGAGAAAAGGAAATTGCGCGAAGGTTTGGTCCTCGTTCGAACGTGACCTTCCCTCTGAAGATCGGGGGGAAGGTGATCGGAGCAATGGCCTTTGGTACGGTGTATCGCGAACGAGAGTGGACGGACATACTCGTAAACCGCCTCAATATCTTTGTTCCGCGTCCAATATGAAGTTCTCCAGAGAGCAGCGGATCTTGGAATCGGAAGTGGCGGGAACAAGATGACCATCCATGACAACCTCCAAGACGTCATGCTGACTCCGTCTCACGCTGCAGCTTGTCTCACCACATCTTCGACTTTAGCGTCCAAGTCGCGAGCTATGCTCAGCGCGTCGGGATCCCCATAAGAGGCCAGGAGGCTCGCCATCCTGTCATATGAAATATGCACACCATCAGCGCGCTCATCCACAAGGACGGTAACCGGAGCATACGAGCCGACATCCGGAACATGCTTTGCCATTTCTTTCATGATGAGAGGATTCCCAATGACCAGACGAATCGTCTTGGATGTGTGTTGCTCTGTCCCCTTGCGAATAACCATCCCGCGATCGAACTCGACAAACTGCATCAGTCCAGTCTTGCCCAGGGTGGGTTGTATGGCGGCTTCTAGCTCGGCGGTAGTTGTCGCTCTCTGCGCTGCTTGCCAGAGCTCTGCCATATTTGGGTGACCGATTGATGCCTTGATGGCTGCAACAACTGCCTCGAACGACCTCGATGAGGTCACTGTAAATCGCTCCATTTCCACTTTTCTGATCATTCTGATCCCTTTCGATTGCTCCTTAATAACCTACGGCAATCATCGCAACAGGCGATCGAGGAATTCGCTCGTCCGACCGTTGGCAAGGTGAGCCGCGGCGGCGTTGTAGTGTTTTCCGTTATGGCGGGAGAAAGCATGACACTGCCCCGGATAGCTGTACACCGTTGCATTCGGCTTCTTAGCAAGTGCCGCCCTGATCGCTGCTTGTGCAGCTTTTGAGATGAACTCATCCTCCTCGGCCAGATGCGCGATAATGGGCGTATGAAGCCCATCGACCTCTCCCAGGTATTTGTCAGTATCCGCGCCGTGATACCAGACCGCGGCGTCGATGCCGTCGTTGCGCACAGCTGTCATGAAGACCATTAGCGCTCCGAGGCAATAGCCGAGCAAGGCAACCTTGCCGTTGCATTCTGGGAGACTGCGTACTGCATCGATGGTGTCTTTGATGTCCTTTACGCCCGCATCTCTGTCATAAGCCTGATAGAGGCGAAGGCCGTGGCCCCAGTCGGCTTGGGAGGTAACGTTCAGGTCGACGCCCGGCTCCTGCCGCCAGTACAGGTCTGGAGCGACCGCGAGGTAGCCTTGTTCCGCCAATTCATCGCAGTGCTTGCGAATGTCGGCGTTCACGCCAAACAGTTCCTGCAGAACGACAACAGCCGGAGCCGGCGAGGTCTTAGGTCTTGCGATATAGGCGGCGAAGGTGCCGTCCTGCCCTTTTACGTTGATGTGGTCCATCATTTCGCCCTCATGGACGTCTATATCCATCCAGACTCTCCGCCGACCGGGATCGGATCGGCGGAGATCATTTTGTCCGAAAGTGCAGAGTTACCCATTGACGGAAGTGGCAGCATCTTCGATGAGCTTGGCTGCTTCTTTTGGATGAGACATGTAGGCGACATGGCTCGACTTCACTTCGACCGTCTTGGCCTTGGCGCGCTTCGCCATCATGCGCTCCTGTTCCGGGTTGATTGATCGGTCTTCGGTCGCCACCATGTACCAGGTGGGCTTGTGCTTCCAAGCGGGATTCTTGACCTGATGGGTGAACGCGTCAGTAGAAATCGGCACTTGTGCTATAGCCATGAACTCCGCCTCATCCCGTGGGATGTCAGCTGCGAAGTCAGCCACGAAATGCGCCTGGTCGATCCACCAAAGCCCGTTGCTGTCGGCGTAGAACGCCTTGGAGGCTTGCGGCACAGCCGTTTCGATCGACGCACAGCTCTCACCTTCATCGAGCGCAAAAGCGGCAATATAAACAAGCGCTGCAACGTTCGGATGATTGCCGGCCTCGGTGATAACAGATCCACCGTAGCTGTGTCCGACCAGGACGACCGGGCCGCCCATGGCGTCGATTGCGGCCTTCGTGTACTTTTGGTCGTCGGCGTAGGAAGTCTCGGGGTGCTGCACCACCGACACCTTGTAGCCATCATTCTTGAGGATGTCCGCGACCCTCTTCCAGCCGGAGCCGTCGGCGAAAGCTCCATGCACTAGGACCACGTTCTTAATATGCTGTGTCATGACCAATCTCCTTTGCGTTAGAGACCCACTCGGATCAGTTGATTTTCGATGTCCAACGCCGTTCCGCTAAACCGCCCTTCTTTCGTGTAGATCTTAGTGGGCTGTAATGCTGTCGAGCCTCGAACTTGCGACCAACCATAGTCAGGAACGAGCACGGTACTCTTGAACACATGAACCACTTTTGTCGAATCCTGCTCAAATGCGGAGTGAAGGCGGCCGAAAAGACCATTGCGGGCTCGTGTTCAACGCGAGAACTCTCGCCGAATCTCAAATCCGGGACGATTTCGCGTCTAGAGACGATTCCGGGCAACACCGCCCTGGACGGTGAACTTGAGAATGGATCTATTCGTGTGATTGAAGGAATTGGTGTTTGGGTATTTCCACAAAGCTCCTGTGACGTGAGTGTTCACGCCTCCATTTTGCCGGAGTCGCACCGACCACATTTGCAAACGCCCGGGTAAACGCGGCCTGATCGGAAAATCCAGTCTGCGCGGCAACTTCGACCAACGAGTTATTTGTTTCCGACAAAAGGGCCTTGGCAATCTCAACGCGCTTCAGAATCAGGTAGCGATGTGCGGAGGTCCCAAACGATCTCCTGAACGATCGCGCAAAATGGCTGACTGAAATCCCACATTCATCGGCAAGTCTTTCCAGTCTTAACTCGCCGTCCAAGTGCTCATGGAACAAATCCACAACGCGGCGTCTTTGCCACGGTGCCAGACCGCCTTTGAATTGCGGGAAGGCTTCGTGAGCTTGAGCGTACCGTCCGACAAGGTGCGAACAAATCATCAAGGTGAAAGAATCCATGAACAGCTGAGAGAACATCCCCGGCCTATTTAGGCATGGCAAAATCGTTTGCGTTAGGTGATGGAGAGTCGGGTCGGGAGTTCCATAAACGCAGTACAGACGCTTAGCTCTGGGCACTCCGGCATCGTCCGAGAGGGAATCCAAGGTTGCACGCGGAACATGGTAGTGAATCCAATCGATCGAGCCCGGATTTCGAATACTGGAATTTGACTCCAGGTCGCACATTGCGACTCCGCCCACGGGCCATGCCCCCGTCTTTGTGTACTTGTCATCGGTCCAAAGTTCCCATTCACCGGAATTCGCATGATTAAGATGAAGCGAGACAACGTAGGCCTTTTCAGATGGGATGGAAGCGGTCCGTTCCGGGATGCCACTGCGCGCAATCAGCCGGGTAATCGCCAGTTGCGGCCGGACGACGGAAACCGCGGAATCGATGGCAACATGGGGCGGTTGGTTCATGGTGAAATACTTCGCCATCTGCGCACCGTAAGCGTTTGCCGAGTTCGATGATGTCGTCATGGATAGCTCTGTTACGGCAAGCGATTTTGGCTGAGAGTCTCAGATCAGACTCAAAAAGGGAACAATGCTGACGTGGGATTGCCAGGAGTGTAGCGTAGCGCCAAAAAGAACGGTCATTCTTGTACAAAATGACCGTGGTTGAATGAGATAGTCCCAGAAATGCTGGTGCTCAGCGGGATTTATGGCCCTTTCACTGATCCATGCGCTTCGTTTGGACTCGAAAACTGAGTCCGAATCGACAAATAGGATGAATATCGGCAATCCTCCAAGATGGTGTACCGCGTACCATACCTCTCGGAGTCGCTTGGCGGCGTAGCTCATCTCATCGGGAATAAGAAGAGTCTTTGTAGAGGACGATCAGTGTCTGGTCAAGTAACTAGAACCCGCATCCTTCGGGTGGGGCTTGATTTGGCAAGCGCAGAGGGGCTGTGCAGGATCACCTTTGGCTCGGTTGCCGGACGCGCGAGCCTGTCAAAAGGTGGCGTTGTCGCGCATTTTCCACATTTGGGCGACCTGAAGCGCTCGATTATTGATGTTGCATTGGACCTTTGGAGCCGTACCTGCCTCGGAGTCGACACTGGCGTTGGAGGCGGGTTGCCGTCGCTGATTCGCTACCTAAATGTATGGATTGGATGGACGAGGAGGGCAGGGCTACCGGGCAGTTGTCCGATCGCTCAAGCCATTGTCGAGTTGAGTTTCTTGCCGGGACCTGTTCGAGAGGCTGCCGCTGCGGCGGAATCTGTCTGGCGGCAGACCCTCGTTATGTTAATCCGTGATGCGATCGACAAGGGACACTTACTGCAGGATACCGACGTCGCCCAGGTTGCGTGGGACTTGCTCGGGATCTATCTGAGCCACCATGTCTCCAGCCATTCTCTTCGGGACCAGGACGCGGACAGAAAAGCACAGTTTTCGGTGAAACGGCTCGTTGCTTCTATAGAAGCGGTTAACGAGGGCGGAGCTCATCAGAGACAAGGTCGTCGGTAGCAACCACGCCGTGACCGTTTAGTTTGCGCCAGCGAAGCGGCGTTGTCCCTTCGAGCGTGCTAAACGCGCGTGTGAAGGCAGCTTGATCGCAGAATCCCGACCGAAATCCCACCTCTGCCAAGCTCAGTTCGGGTTCGCGAAGTAGATTCTTCGCCGTGTCGATTCGAAGCTTGATGAGCCATTGATGAACTGAGGTGCCAAAGCTCTGGCGAAAACAACGAGAGAAGTGACTCGGGGAAAGCTGACACGCGGTTGCAAGGTCCACAATTCTGATCTCGCCTTCAAGATGCGCACGCAACATCTCCTCGGTGCGAATCTTTTGCCAACTCTCCAGGCTCGGTTGTGTCCGGAGCATTTCCTTACCGGTTCCATAGTGTTGCAGAAGATGCGTGCTCACAAGAAGTGAGACATCTTCTAATGCAAGCACGTTGAGCGGTTCACGGTTGCGCACCTGACTGAGGATGGTCTTGGTCAATTGAGCAACGACGAGGTCCCTTTCAAAGAAGACCATCCGAAAAGAATCAACTGGTGCAATCCTGTTGTCTGCTGCAACTCTATTCAGCAGATCGCGCGACACATAATAGTGTAGATAGTCGAACGGACCTGCCGCCCACATCTCCATCGGCTTCATAAGATCGATTACCGTTGTTGCGAATGCGATCGAATGACTGACGCTGACTTCTTGTCCGGCAATTCGTGCGCGCCACCGGTCAACCGGAGTTGGAGCTAAAGCCACGCAAATGAGCATGGCGCGGTCCTCAGGATAGGCTGGCGCCCGCTGCATCTCCATCGATCCACCCTTGAGCCTGGTGAGAGCAAAGTCGGGCACGCCAGACACATTCTTGAGGGAGCAATCATAGAGCGGCGTCCGGAAGACCTCGGCTAGGTTTGCGCCGTAGAACTTCCGAACGTGATCTGGACCTGTCGACAACGGCTTCGTCGCAAGATTTTGCATGTGAGCCATACTCACCCCCGTTGGCAACAGCCTCAATATAAAACAGCTAGAAAGGCGCACCCACGTTCCTCCAAAGCAGTGTAGTTCAACTCCGAAGGGCGCTCTCAACTAGTGCGTTATCGCCAATGTATCCACCGACGACAGCACTTGAGCCACATGGCCGAAAAGTCGCTATCTAGGCAACTTGACAGCGAATCCGGCCTTTGCAATTTCAATATTCCCTGCCGGTTATACGGCAACTTGCCAGAGAGCCGATCAGACCGGGTGAATGAGTGACTCGTCCTGTGCTTGCCAGTTGTGTGACTCGGAAACGATAGCTGGGATTCTCACTCTGCCTGAATCCTGAACCGGCGCGGGATTACTTGAGGCCAATGGCCGTGGTTTTCGTGAGGGTGCCGTTGGCGTCGTCGTCTTTGAGAGCCCAGATGAATGCGCCGCCGAGGCCGCCAGGAACGCGTGTGCGGACGTACACTGTTTTGAGCCACACCGTGAGTGGGTCATCGTAGGACCAGAAGGTTTGCGTTTTGGGATCATAGAGCCACACGGCGAGCCGGCGGTCATCGAAGTGAGTTGTGTTGCCGGTCAGGCCGGTGAGCGTGAGATATGTGATCACGCCTGGCGTTTGCAGATAATCGGTCGGAGGGAACGGAGCTGGATCGGTTGAGGTTTGATACAGGCCATCGTTGGTGCTGGGAACGCCAGTCCAACCGCGCGCATACGTAGGAATGCCAAGGACGAGCTTTTCTCCGGGGACGCCGGCCTCAAGATACGAGCGAACCGTGTATTCGATGTAGAAATTCTCGGAGGCATCGGGATCCTGCTTATCATCGAAGAGAGGGGACGCGTGATTGGTAGAGGTCTCCCAAGTGCCGTGGTAGTCGTAACCCTGCAGGTTAAAGAAGTCTAACTGGCGCCCGACTTCGGCTAGCTGAAGGTTGGAGAAATTCTGCTGGCCTGCGGGTCCGAACATCGTCAGCAGATAGTGCTTGTTGTTGGCCTTCCCCAAGGCGTCCAGCTGCTTGCGAAATTCCTTAAGGAGCAGCGTTGCGTTTACCGTGTCAGTGGCGGTAGGAAATTCCCAATCAATATCGATGCCATCGAAGACTCCCGCTGCAGAAACTCCGGGCGCGAGATTGCCTTTGACGAACAGATCGATGCAACTGGCGACCATGGCCTGCCGGCTCGCGGCGGTACTCGCAGCGGCCGAAAAGCCGTCGGCCCCAGAGAGCGAGATCTCCACTTTCAGATTTGGATGCAGTTGCTTGAGCTGTTGCAGCGCGGCGAAATTCCCGTACAGCGGGCCGGTGTAGGACGCGCCGCTGACACTTGGAAGATACGGATCCTGATAGTCGGCCCAGCTATCCGCTATGGCGCAGCCGGTCGGCGTGGCGTCGCCGAAGGCGTACGTCAAATGCGTGAGTTTATCCGCAACGCCATTGGCCTGTAGATTGGCAATATTGTAGTCGGCGAAATAGATGCTCCATTCTTCGAAGTAGCCGCCGACCACTTTGGATTTTTTGTCGTGGCCCCGCTCATTAGCGAGAATGGGACGCGCAAGAAAAAAGGGAATGAGCAGGCTGGCGGCGAGGAAGAAGGTGATGGCGCGGCTCGGAAAACCGGCGGAGACACGAGTGGACATAGAACTACCTCGGAGGAGGATGCTAGCTGGCGGAAGGAATATACAACTATACAGCGACTCTGGCAACAGACAACCATATGTCCCCCCGTATGACGGTTCTCGACGAGTGATAAATCGCCAACTCACTCATTGATGCCCGAAGCACATGTCCGAATAGTCGGCTATACGGCAATTTGCCAGAGGCATGGCCGATCCGACCGGGTGAATGAGAGCATTGCCCAGTTGTCAATAGTAAGATTCTCAGGTTCGGTTGCCCGCCACAGAGCAGCGAACCAGAAGACGATGATGTCGATGTCCTAATTTCGTGGCAGCACATCGGAGTTGCGGTGCCTCACTTTGTATCGGGAGAGAGAAAGACACGAAGACCGCCCAGTCCGTCACCGTAAATTTTGTGAGGCTGGTCTACCTGCCGGCTGATCTAATTCTCTGAGGTGCGACATGGAATTGAAACCCTTCCTACTCGATATGTGGCTGGACGCCCACGAACACCATACCGAATTCAATCTGGCTGCAAGCACCGGCCCGTCATGGACCTTAAACGAGGTCTTGAATCTCGCCACCGACGAGGAGCGCCAGCTCTTCTTTAATCACAAGCTTGTCTACGGCCACCCGGCAGGCACACAGGGTCTGCGCGCCGCGATCGCCGACATGCAAGGGGTGGATGTAGACGCTGTGCAGGTCGTTACTGGCGCCTCTGAAGCACTGCTGGTTCTCATGTGGATGGCGGCAGAGCCAGGCGCTAACGTAATTCTGCCTCAGCCGGCCTTCGCAACCTTCTCGGCGCTGCCCGAGTCTCTTGGGATCGAGACCCGCTTCTACACCATTCGCAAGGAGAATGGGTTTGCCTTCGATATAGAAGAGATCAAGAAACTCACCGACCGAAACACAAAGCTGGTCCTGATCAATTCTCCGCACAACCCCACCGGCGCCACCATAAGCAATACGGACTTGGACATTCTGCATGACCACACGTCCTCACGCGGAATTCAACTCATCAGCGACGAAGTCTACCATCCCATCTACCATGGGCAACCGACACGCTCGGCCGCTCGCCTGCCCCACACAACTGTCATCCATGACTTCTCCAAGGCTTTCCCTCTATCTGGCGTCCGGACGGGATGGATGATCGAGAATGACCCAGAGCGCCGCAAGCGCTACTGGACTGCACGCTGCTATTTCTCCATTACAAACAACAGCGCTGGAGAGATGCTGGCGGAGATCGCAATGCGCCATCGTGACACTGTGCTCGGAAAGACGCAGCAAATCGCCACTGAAAATCTTCGCCAGCTTACCGCCTTTATGTCCGCGCATCGCGACACTATTGGTTGGATTTCTCCACGAGGCGGGATGACCGCTTTTCCATGGCTGCTCAGCGGAGAAAACAGCCGCGCCTTTTGCCAGGCCGCGGCAGAGCGGGGCGTCCTGCTCGCACCTGGAGACTGTTTCGACGCGCCTTCGCATTTCCGCCTCGGTTTCGCAGCAGTCGGCGAGAAACTTCCCGACGCCCTGAACCGGCTCGGGGAGCTCATCACGCGTTGGTCGGTATCGAAGATGACAACGGCATAACCTAATGGGAACTTTGAAACGTGATGGATCCCGTTGCGTTTGGCCAGCCTGAATCAAAGGAGAGACGCGTGATGAACGCATCTTTCCTCAATTGTTCTCGGCTTCTCATGAGGATCCATTCTCAAGAAGTAATAAATCGCCTATGCACTCGTTGACGGCGCGCATTTTACGTGGACGTGTAGTCGGCACCTCGTCCACTTGCCAGTCGACGAGTCCGGATGTTCAGTTCTCCGACTAGCCGGTTATACGTCCACTTGCACCCTTTCGGTTAGACCGTGACTCGCCCCAAGTCGGAAAGGCGGGACTTCAAGCAACCATGCGAATGGACCACAAATACATGCTTCTCGAACCTGAAGGACCAGAAAACCTGTACCAAACTGAAGGTTAGTTTTCAGCTTGTCTTGGTTTCAGCCAGATCGCGGCTAGCGGCGAAAAATCCTTGAGTATCGCGGCCGACTTGATCTCGGCGGAAAATGTCTCCTCCAGAGTGGCGCGGGCTTGGTCTAGTTTGCCTTCCGCCTCCCACGCAGATCCCAGCAATCATCCCTCCTCTCAATTCCACTAGACTAATTAGCATAATGTTCCGAAGCGTGAAGATACTTGGCCTTTCATGGTCGCTATTGGTCACTGTCAATCTTCTGGGGCCGCCATCCTCCGCGCAAACCGTGACCGATGAGACGCATCCGGTAACGTCTTCGGTCGAGTCGCTTGGACTCTCGAAAGAACAAGCATTGCAATTGCAGCGGGCGATGGACGCGCAAGACTATATCCCTGCCGAAAAGCTGTTGCTTGCCGAAATCGATCACGACCCCCACTCTCCGCGCACCGCACGCTTGCTGAAATTTGTGGGCAGTGTCTATTTTCTTAATCACGACTACATGAACGCCGCCGTCGCCTGGAAAAAATCCGAGGCCGTCGCTCCGCTTGAGCCCAGACTCGAATTCTCGCTGGCTATGGCCTATATCCAAATCTCCCATCCGGACTGGGCACGAAAGGTGCTCGAGACCCTTGCAACGCGTAACCCCAGTGAGGCGCTTTACCCGTACTGGCTGGGCCGTCTCGATTACGAGGCTCACGAATACAACCGCGCAATTGCCCATTTTCGGTACACCATCGAATTGGCGCCTGCCATGTCGCGCGCCTACGATAATCTTGGGCTTTGCTACTACTATCAAAACCAGAATCAACTCGCTGTCGAGAATTACAAAAAGGCCATTGAACTTGACCGGAATTCAGAGCATCCCTCCGCGTGGCCTTATCTAAATCTTGCCATCGTCTTTCAGCTCCAAAACGATCTGGCAGGTGCGGAATTAAATCTGCGGGAAGCGATACGACTCAATCCAGACTTCCAACAGGCTCTCTTCCAGTTGGGCCTTGTGCTTGAGAGCCAAGGTAAACTCTCGGAAGCCGTGGAAGAACTCCGGGAGGCAGCGCGACTCGATGCATCTTATGCAGAGCCTCATATGGCTTTGGCGCGCATCTACCACAAGCTCGGACAAGGGGCGGCTGCCCGCCAAGAGGTCCAGGCATATTTACGCCTCCACCCGCACTCGACATCCAAATAAAAATGGATGCCCCATACTCATCGACGACGGCCACCGCAGAGCGCCGCCCTGAAGCAACACCCCCGGCCAAGACTTGCCGGGGGTGTTTGTGTGCAGCAGGTGTTTCACTGCGATCTAGAATTCAATCCGGCCTGCGAATTGAATGGTGCGTGGTGTGGTTACTGCTCCAGTCCATTGTCCGAAGGAGGAACTGGAGACGTCTGTTACGAACGAAACCGACGGTCCGCCGTAGTTTCCGCCCTGAGAGTTGATGAGGTAGTGGTTGTTGAAAGTGTTGAAGAAGTTGGCGCTGAACTTGAAGACCACTCTTTCGGTGATTTTCGTGTTCTTTGTGAAAGACATGTCAAGGTTCTGGAACTTCGGTCCGTATACCGTCGTGACCGCTTGTCCGGTGCCTGTGTATCCGAACTGGGAGAAGTCTGTCTCAAAGGCGTTTACATTGAAGTACCTTCCTGAAGAAGACGGGTCAAATCCATTCCGGCCATGGGGCTGAACTGGTTGCCCTGGTCGAAATCCGGGCACACATCCTACGCGGAACTGCGGAACAACGTTGCAGGTCGATGAGTAGAACGAGTATGGCGTGCCATACTCCCAGCGCCACAGCGGCGACACCTGCCATCCGCCAATCAGCGCGTTGGAAATTCCTCCTGACTTCAAATAGCGCTGATTGTGGCCAAACGGAAGCTCATACACAACTGCAACCTGGCTCGTGATCGGAACGTTGTCCGGAACGAGGGCCCACGCACGCGGGCGCAAATGGAATGGCGAGAACTGGCCGTTGTTCCCCTGGTTCCCTGTACCGGTGGTGTTGCCCGCCTGAGTTGTATCGGAAGCGTCCGTGTACATTTTCTGTACCGTCAGAGACCAGAGTGCATAGAGCCCATTGTTGAGGTGTCTTTCGAGACGAGACTGGAAGGAGTTGTAGATGGAGGTTGCGTGTTGTTCGTTCTGACCCTGCAGCACTCCGCAATACTGCGGATAGGGCACCAGTGCCTGGGCAAGTGTGGGTGCGCAGCTTGTAAGCTGGCTTGCCCAGTCCACGTAAGGAACGTTGACACCATACTTGGCGAAGGTAGCCGGACCATTCGCTGCGTTATAGCTGACCCGAAGGTCCTCTCCCATGGCGGCTATAGCTGGATTGAGTGGGTCGATGACGTTCAGGGGGCTCTTCGCCGAAGGCAGGTGGGTGCCTTTGGTGCCCACGTACGACAGGGCTACAAAGAACTCGTGGGGCAACTCCCGCTCCACCGTCATGTTCCACTGTTGTGAGTAGGGGCGCCGGTTTCCGTCTAGGGGACGATACTTTGACGGTACTTGTCCATTGTCAAAATCGGAGGAGATGTCCTGGGTGTCGCCGACCTGGCTAGGCGAGATTCCGGAGGTCAGGTAGACCTGGGGGATCTGAAGACCCCCACTGGGTTGTTCGCCCAGGTTGAGGTTTTTATTGAAGCCGTCCAGGGCCATACCGCCATCCCAGCCAGGATAAAACGCCTGGCCGAAATAGATACCGTATCCCGCACGGAGAACGGTCTTGCTATCGAGCGAGTATGCAAATCCGAGGCGTGGAGCAAGTGCACTCTTGAACGGTTCCTCAGGAAAGTCCTTGCCGTAGCTTGCCTCTCCCCACTTGTTTCCGGCGAAGGCAAGCCTGCCGGGAAGCCCTCCTGCGCCCGGGTTGGCCCCAAGCGGGTCGATGAAGGAGAGATTATTAAACTTCTCCTTGAACGGGGAGATGTAGTCCCAGCGCAGGCTGTAGTTGAGTGTGAGTTTGGTGTTGAAGTGCCAGGAGTCTCCAAGATGCGCCGCATACGCGTATTGCCGGGGATACTCGGCATGCACGTTGCGGAAGGTAACGCTCGCATTCCCCGCGGCTCCGAGGTAAAAACTGGCCATGGGATCGCCCGGACACGAGGCCGTTGCCGGACAACTTGTGTTTCCCGTCGTATCGGCATTGAACGTAAATGTGCCGCCCTCATTTCCACCCAGGTGGATGCTCGTCCCAGCCTTGTGAAATTCGAAGCCAGCTTTGATCGTGTGTCGGCCGATCACGCGCGTGAGCACGTCGTTCAGGGCGTAAGTTCCACGCGTTGTCAAGGTTCCGGAAGAGTCCGGCGGGTTACTGTTACCGAGTTGCGAGTAGAAGGTATCAAAACTCATCTGCGGCAGGTTGTCTGGATTGGCGACTCCGGGAACCTTGGGGAGATTGGCCTGCCCGTTCAGGGCATAGTAGCCCTCATTCCGGTTTAGGTAACCGAGGGTGAGGTGATTGGTCATTAACGGAGAGAAGGTGTGTTCCCAGTTAAGTCTCTGAATAGGCGCATTCTCTGGGTTTGCCGGTGAGGCGGTCGAGAGCGCGATCGGTAGGTCGCTTTGCGTATTTACGCCGGCGTATTGCCACCAATACGTGTAATAGAAATGATCCTTCTGGCCCACGTTGATGTCCACACGCCAGAAGTACACGTTCTCGCTGTTCGTCAACGAGCCTTGACCGGACCTGGGAACGAAGTAGTTATTGAACTCGGCGCCGTTTGTCGGGGTCGGCATCGCCTGTATCCAGGCCGCTGCCACAGGATCCTCAAACCGGGGATCTATCATGTTGTTTGGGATGGGCTGTCCGGCCAACGCGCCGTACTTCCCTGGGTCATTGGGGTAATAAAGTTGAGAGCCCCATGCGCTAAAGTCGCCCGCGCGCGCCCTCGCTGATGCGACCGACAAGGTCGCCGAGTTTGCCCCGCCGTGGTCCTGGAATCCTTCCCAATTAAAGTAAAAATACCCCTTGAAGAGGGAGTTGGGCCCGTGCATCTTGGGAAGATAAATCGGACCGCCGATGAATGCACCGAAGTCATTTTCCTTGTCCGCCGGCTTCTTCTGGCCTGCCGGAGCGCCAAATTGGAAGGCGTTGAATGCATCGTTGCGAATATATTCGTAAGCGCCGCCGTGGAACTGCTCCGTGCCGCTCTTGGTAGTAATGATGAGCTGACCGGAGGTCGTGTCGCCATACTGGGCATCATAGTTTGCGGTTAGTACCTTGACTTCGCTGGTGATGTCGGGGGACATGCCAAAGTCGGTCTGCAGGGAAACCATGCCGCTCTGGTTCATGAAACCTTCGATCGTCGTGGCGCCGTCGACCAACGCTTCATCACCGGTAATAATGCCGCCGTTGATGCGCGCGTTGAAAGCATTGCCCCCACCGGCCGACGTCACGCCGGGCATCATAATGGCCACCGCCACAGACGACCGTGGCGCTCCGGAAACCGTCAGCGGGAAGCTCTGCAGCACTTCCGGACTCACACCGCCTTCCAGCGTCTGGTTGTCGAAATTGATCAGCGACGTGTCGGCGGTGACGGTGACGGTTTCACTCGCCTGCCCAATGGGTAGGTGTATCTCTAGCCGGGCCACCTGGTTGGGCGCCAATTGGATACCCGTTTGGGTTGTTGACTTGAAACCTGCTGCAGTGACAGCGATCTTATAGTTGCCAGGCGTCAGGTTGTGGAAGGTGTAAGCGCCTGTCCCATCGGATATGAAGTTCGATTGAAATCCGGTCGCCCCGTTGGTTAACGTGAGTTTTGCGTCCGGGATCGCTGCACCGCTTGGATCCGATACCGTTCCTTCCAGGGAGGCGTTCGTGTCCTGACCAAATCCTCGATGGTTAGCGGCCAACATAAAAATACCGAGCAGCGCCAGCAACAAGAAGCGTGTGTAGCTCGTTTCCTTGTGCGCCATAGCGTCTCCTTGAAATCGGTTTAAATGGGGATCCATGAAGCCTTCTCTGGGGCAGAAAGCCTCTTTTACCAACTTGCGACGCGGAGCAACCTGCCCGACGATGGTTATGAGATGGCCCGAAGAAGAGGTGACAGTTACCAGAGAGCTAAAGAGAGGAGGACCAGCAAACCTCCGGTAACGAAACAAAAACATTGGGCGCCATTACGAGCGCCTAAGAGACCTGCAGACACTTACATCGGCGGACCCTACAACGTCCCTGTAGAAACGCGCAATTCTCGCTTGCATAACGAATCATTGTCAACATATTTAAAGGAAGACAAAGATACACCCCCAGTCGAGGCTCAGGGCTGGCGAGGCTTAGTCGGCGAACGAGGCCAGACTTCGTCACGACAAGGGGTTTATTGGGGTTGGATAACTGGTCCAGCCAAGTTTGAGCGCCACATGACGATTCTTCAGAAAGACGGGCAGACGTGCCTTGCGGCCTGCTGTTTTATGAATATATAGAGTGTGCGGTACCATTCAGGCGACAATACGAAGTGATGACGATCGGCCGCATTTTGCGATGTCTTTTGGTCGGGGGGGTTGCCGTCTGCCTGGAGCCTCTGGCTGTAACGCAACCCCGCACTGCATCCGACTATCGCAATACGGTTCTGGCTATTCAGGATTCGATTGAGAAGGGCGACATAGGCGAGGCACGCCGCATGGTTGATCGGGCCCTTGCTTCATATCCGTCAGACGGTGGCCTCGAAAACCTGCGCGGTATCGTGGAGATCCAACAAGGTGATACGGAAGGGGCCAGACAGGATTTCCGCGGTGCAATCCGTCATAGTCAGCGGCTCACGAGCGCCTACCTGAACCTCGCCCGAATTGAATTGGGCGTCGGGGATCAGCTGTCCAGGGAACAGGCTCTCGTACTATACCGGCAAGTGTTGACCTACGATCCCGCAAATGCTGAAGCCAACTATCAAGTGGCGATTTTGCTGATGCGGCAGCGGCACTTCGAGCGTTCACTCGACCAGCTGGTAAGGCTTGGTCCTGATGCGCAGACCCTCGCCGGTCCGCTGCTGGTGCGCTGCGCGGATGAAGTGGGAATGGAACGTCTTGAGCAAGCCGAGGTCGCTTGTGCTCAAGCCGCGCAGGATCCCAACCTCGTGGAGGAGGACATAGCGATTGTCGGCACTATGCTGGAAGCGCCAAATCAAGCTAACCTCCTGGAGATCCTGCTGACAGCTATCCAACGATCGCGGCCGTTATCCGTTGCCGGATTACGTACACTGGGCCGCGCGCAGGAGGCGCAGGGCAAGCTCCCTCAAGCGCGCGCGACTTTGGAGAAAGCGTTCTCGTCGGACAACGCCTCCGTAGACGCGCTCGTTGATCTTGCCCGTGTTACAAACGAGCAAGAGCGGTACAAGGACTCGCTCGGCTATCTTGCCCACGCAAGAGCGCTGCGGCCAAAGGACGGAAGTCTGGCATACACCTTTGCGCTGGTTTGCCTCAAGCTGAACCTCATTGGCGAGGCGCATAAAGCGCTCCAGAACGCTCTGGATCTTGTGCCGGACAACCCCGACTACAACCTCGCCATGGGGAAGATTTCCATGTACATGCAGGACCCACTGCTCGCGCTGCCCTATCTGACAAAATACCGTACCTTGCGGCCACACGATGCCTCGGCGGAGCTCGCTCTGGGCACGGTTTATTACAGGGCAAAGGATTTTGCTGAGGCCGTGCCATGGCTTCGTCAGGCCGCCAATGACCCTCCGAGCGCTGCCGAGGCTCATTATTACCTTGGAAACATCCTGCGCCAGCAAGGCAATTACGACGAAGCGCTCGCCGAGTTCACACAGTCGCTGCGCCTGAAACCTGACCAGCCGGAGACCGAGGGCGCCTTGGGCCAGCTCCAGGTACAACGCAAGCAATACGGCCAGGCTCAGGTGTTGTTTGAGCATGCGCTCGCTCTCGATCCTGACAGCTACGCGGCCAACTTCGGTCTTCTGCAACTCTACGCGCGTAACGGAGATCCTCGCCGCGAAGAGCAATCACGGCGCTTCGAGGCTATAAAAGCCCGGCAGGAGCAGCAGTCGCAAGAGGCGATGCGGATCATCGATGCGAGGCCTGAAACCGAGACGCCTACCCCACACTGAACAACTAGCCAGACAACTCTCGATTTACCTTTGTTATGCTGATTTTCCGATCGTCGCGATCTGGGATGCGATCCTCGAAAGGCTAAACCTGAGCATGGTAACGCGTAGAAGTCTACTGGCGGCACTAGGTTCCGGCCTCGCAGCCCACGCCTTTCGCTTTGCGGGTGCCGTGGTCCCCGAAATACCGTCTCCACTCTTCGTGCCAATGCCAAGCAGCCGATCCGGCATCACCTGGACGCACACCAGTGGCCGTTCACCGGACTATTACCTTCCCGAGACCACCGGCGCCGGATGCGCCTTCTTCGACTACGACAATGACGGGTGGATGGACATCTATCTCGTGAATAGTGGCAAGTGCGATTTTTTTTTCCCCGAGACGCCGTTACGCAATGCGCTCTACAAGAACAATCGCGATGGGAGCTTTACCGACGTGACGTTGAAGGCTGGCGTCGCCGGCGCGGGCTATGGTATGGGCGTCGCCGCAGGGGACTACGACGGAGACGGCCACACAGACCTGTTTGTCACCGGCTACAACAACTCCATTCTTTACCACAACAACGGTGACGGTACCTTTACCGACGTGACGGAGAAAGCCGGCATCCGGATTCAAGGTTGGGGATCGAGCGCCCTCTGGTTTGATTATGACAACGACGGGCGACTCGACCTGTTTGTCTGCCGTTTCGTGCACTTCGCGAAGGGGGATAACAAAATCTGCGGAGATGGAGGACGAGGGGAGCGGCATTACTGCGTTCCGCGCATCTATGAGCCCGCGCCGAGCTGGCTCTTTCATAACAACGGCAACGGTACTTTCACCGACGTTTCCCAGAGTTCAGGGATCGGGAGCCTGCTGGGAAAGGCTTGGGGTGTAGTCGCCACAGACGTCAACAACGATGGTTGGATGGACCTGTTCGTTGCCAATGACACGGTTGCGAACTTTCTTCTCGTCAACGACCACGGACGCTTCCACGACCAGGGACTGGAGTCGGGCGTAGCGTACAGCGCAGACGGGCGTCCGCGTTCTGGCATGGGTGTGGATTCTGCCGACCTCGATCGCGACGGCTGGCAGGACCTATTCGTCACCAACGTGGACCGCGAGATGTATTCGCTGTATCGCAACAACCACGACAACACGTTCGAAGATCTGGCCCTCAGTACTCAAATCGGAAGTCAGACTCGCAACATGAGCGGGTGGGGAATTCGCTTTTTTGATTATGACAACGACGGCAACCTGGATCTATTGATTGCAAACGGACACCCCGACGACAAGGTGGAACTAAGCACCACGAACGTTACCTACCGTGAGCCGCTACTGCTGTTTCATAACAACGGCAAATCTCTCGAAAACGTCTCAGCATCGGCGGGTCCGATCTTCCATGAGCCTATGGCGGCGCGAGGGCTTGCGCTCGGCGATTTTGACAACGATGGGGCCCTCGATGCACTCATTTCGATTAACAACGGCCCGCCAGTGCTGTTGCACAACGAGGGCGCGCGCGGGCGGCACTGGGTTGGACTGCGGCTGGTGGGAACTACGTGCAACCGTGATGCGGTGGGCGCGAGGGTGCGATGGACTTTTGGCCAGGATGTCCGCTCGCTGCTCAAGGGCGCTGGCGGCAGTTACCTGTCCAGCCACGACCCCCGGCTGATTCTAGGTCTCGGAAAGAACGCGAGCTGCGCGCTGCTGGAGATTCGCTGGCCCTCGCCAAGCAGCCGGATCGACACATTCACCAAGGTGCCGATCGACCGTTACATCACCATCGTCGAGGGCAAAGGAATCGTTCCTTCAGACCAATGATTCACTCAGAAGTCCTGCTGTGCGAAATGCCTTGAATCGGTCTCGACAGTGGGTTGAGCAGTAGCTCTTATTTATGCGTATGCTCTTCATAATGGTCACCAATTGGTTAAAAAAGCGTCAACAATTTTGACAGTATCGCTCACTTGACTCTCTTATTAGCGACTTGGCCGGGCTCTCGCGACGGATTCATCGGCCTCTGATTTCGTGTGGCGTACGACTTTATTGGACGAGAAGCAGAAATGCGGATTTGCCATTTTCAGCGCCACCCGCCTGCGCTTCCATTTATCCCTTCCCTCAACTCATCCAACGGTACAAAAGACCGGGCAGTCAACATTGCTGAAGGTGAAGGTGATTCGGGAGTTGAGTCTTCGGGATAGGTTGACTGTTGGACATGATAAAAGTCGTTATCACCCCGCTGCATGTGGCGAGTCCGCAGGTCGCCCGTTCCCTGTGATCGGTAGACTCAACCTAGAGCAGCCTATTTACGTGCAACAGCACCCATGGGATTCAACAGATATGCGAAATGGTGCATGGTCCCGGTTTCTGGTAGCTCTAATTTCTATATTCAAAACAAAATTCAAGACAAAGGCGCCGCATTGACGGAGAACGCGTATTCCGAGGTGCAAACCGGGGGAGTCTCTTAACTTGCTCACGTCGCGGGCATGATCTTTTGAACGTGAAGAATTCAGGACGGCAAGTTTCGAGGCTCTTGGGTGATCTCTATGGGCGCATCATTGCCAATTCACTCATTGAGAAACGGAACCACATGGACGTATATGTATGGTCCGCCGTCCGACTGCAAGGAAAAAGCTGAGGGCGAGAAGACAAGTCTGCGCAAATGTATTCGGCCTTTGGTGGAGCTTAGCGCTCCTGGCCACGATGAGTTGCGCGCGTATCTGTCCTTATTAGTCGGCCGGTCGCTATCAACCAATTCGACCAGTAGGTTCCCAGACACGCCGTTGTGACTGTTCTTTCGTCCTTGCTGTTTCTTTGCAGACCTCGGTGGGTAAATTCAATCCGTCGTCGTAGTAGTGCGGTAAAGTGGGAGCGCGTCCGCGCTTCCAAGCCGCAGGCGTCTTTTCCGCACTAGTTCATGCTGTGACCATGTTGCTGTTTGGTCTGTAGGGTTCTCCGCTGGAGAGCACCGCCCATGCGATGCGGGCCAGCTTATTGGCCATGGCGACTATTACGACGTTCTTTGGAGCTCTGGCATCGAGTGCATCGAGCCAGGCTCCGATCGGCGCCCGATCCCGATTGATCCGCAACACCGCAGCCCGTGCTCCGTGGATGAGGATGTTGCGCAGGTACACGTTGCCGCGTTTGCTGATGCCTAGCAACCTCGCCTTGCCTCCAGTCGAGTACTGCTGCGGCACGACGCCGAGCCAGGCAGCAAAGTCGCGTCCCTTCCGAAAGGCTGCGCCGTTGCCGATGGCGGCAACGATGGCCGTGGCCACGATGGGCCCAATCCCTGGAATCTGCCGGATGCGAGTACACCCCGGATCGGCAGCGGAGATCCGTTCCAACTCAAGGCTGAGTCCTTCAATCTGGCCTTCGATTATCTTCCACTCATTCCATAGAAGATCGATCAGGTTCCGCATTTGCGTTGTCAGGTCAAGGTCGGCGTTCTCAAGAACGTCGGGCAACGCGGCCCGCAGCTTGGCTGGAGTCTTTGCGAAAACCAGGCCTCGCTCGAGCAGAAATGCACGCAGTTGGTTGATGATGGCCGTGCGTCGAGAGATCAGGCGATCGCGAACGCGATGGATGGCCTGGAGATCGAGCTGGTCATCGGTCTTGATCGGGACGAAGCGCATGTTCTTGCGTTCCACGGCTTCGGCGATCGCCTCTGCGTCCACAAAGTCGTTCTTGTTGGACTTTACGAACGGCTTCACAAACTGCGCTGGAATCAACCGCACATCATGGCCTTGCTTCCGTAACGCGCGTCCGAGAAAATGTGCTCCCGAACATGCCTCCAGCCCGATCAGCGACGTCTGCATGTTGGCGGTGTAGGTCAGCAGCTGCCGTTGCGTGAACTTCTTCCGCACTAGCACTTTGCCGGCCGCACCAAGCGCTACCAGGGAAACGTTGTCTTGCCAAGATCGATGCCAACCGAAACTATCTGCATATCGACGATCCTCCTTATTAGAAGCTGCCACCACGATCAACCTGCCCAAGCAGGTGAATCAAACGGCGGACCATCTCATTAACCGGTTTTACGTCCAAGTGAACGAACACGTTCGTAAACTCGCTGGCATGTCCGTCTCCTGTCGTCTGCTTGGAATTGATGCCCTTAACCGCTTTGCGCGTTATGGGTGTATCTAGAAAGCCCTTGAGCTTGAGGCTCCATAATGTACGAAGCAGAATGAAGTATCGGGGAACCGTCACGCCGTCTCAATCTGGCGCATCAGAGTGGCAAGATCGAAGTAAATGCGTCCAGCGTAGACCTTTCGGGATTCCAAGTTGTATTCGTAGAACGAGCAGCCAAGGACCTGAACGGTCCTTCCGGTGGCCTCGATGCCGGCAAAGCTGCCTTTATGTACGGCGTCAAAGCGCCATTCCACGGCGACAAGATTGTCGGCGTGCGCGAGTTTGCGGATAGAGTGTACGTTGCCTGGGAATCCATTCACAAACGGAATCACAAAGTTGTCTCGAACGGCGGACTTTCCTTCTAATGTTCCCGTAGGAAGCTGAATGACTACGTCGTCGGAATAATAGGCGAGGATCTTTTGTACATCGGTGCCTTTCCAGGCACCAAAATACTCCTGGACAAAAGCTCCTACCGTTTCGGGTGCCGATACTACAGATGTGGTTTGCATAGGGGCTCCTTTCTCGATGTTTGGGTTGCGCGATGTTGAGGCCAAGCAGGCATTTGGAGTGCGTGATTCCAGGAAAGTCTTTCGCTTATCTGGTTAGAGCCAGTCGTCATAGCCTGTTTACGGGCGCTGAAAGACGAGCGGAACCTCCGGACTCATCAGCGAGGCGCCGCCATCAGCGACAATTGTCTGACCAGTAATCCAGCCCGCATCGTCAGAACAAAGCGCGGCCACTGCGCCGCCGATGTCAGCCGGCGTTCCCTGTCGCCCCGTCGGATTCCAGCCTTCGAGCAACCACGCGACCATCGCATCCACAGCTGGCTGCGGCAGATGATTGACGATGCTATCGTCGGTGATGCCAGGACATATGGCATTGACGGTGATCTTACGAGGCGCCAATGCGATGGCGAAGTAGCGGCACATTGCCTCTATGGCAGCCTTGTTTGTTCCCATCGCGAAGTAGGGCAGGAAGCCTCCCAGGTGACTTCCAGGCCAATAACTCATGGCGATAATGCGTCCCTTGTCGCGCAAAAGCGGCGCGGCTGTTTGTACTCCCACCAGAAAGGCCTGCTGCTGGCATTCAAGGGCCGCGTTCCACTGCTCCATCGTGACTTGCAGTGGAGGGCTCATGAAACCAAGAAGGTCTCCCAGTGCGTTATGCACAAAAATGTCCAGCGCTCCGAACCGTTCCTTGACGTTTCGCACCATGGCGGCCAATTCGTCGGGATGAGCTACGTTGGCTTGTACGACGAAGGCTTCTCCGCCTCCCGATTTGATTCGAGCAACAGTGTCTAAGGCAGCAAGCTCGTTCTGAAGGAAATTGACGGCCACTGCGGCGCCACGTTCTGCCAGTCGCAGTGCAATACCGCGCCCGATTCCTCGCGAGGCGCCGGTGACCAGGGCGAATTTTCCACGAAGCTGTTTCATGTCAATCGACATCCCATCATTCCTTTCAGTTCCGGTGTTCGGGGCTCTTCCAGCCTTCGTTTGAATTCAGTCGGGATTTCGGCGGCGTCCAGACTTCGTCGTAATGCTCCCGTGGACCTGTCTTCTCGAAACCACATCCGAACTCTCTACTGTCTCATTCATCACATTCGGAATTTGGCGGTGTTTTCCCTCATTCCCATTCACATATTTCTCGCTTGAACCAGTCCGGGTCGGCGACCTGTTTGGCGTAGCGTTGGCTGCAGCAGGTCCTCAACCGCGCCGACGATTTGGCCCCATCGAGCACCCGTCCGGAATGGGGCTAAATTCGGTTACTGCTATCACGGCTGCTCCGGAGTTCCGACCGCAAACACACTGCCCGCGCCTGAGAACGTCAAAGAAAAATCCCCCGTTCTGGCTTGCGGGGCCGTGCTGAAAAACTGCGCGAACGTAATTCCGTTCGGAGTGATGCGATTGAAGTTGTAGGTCCGGCCATCGAATTCGAAGTTAGAACTCCACATCAGTGTCTCGGAAAGGCTGTGAAATGAGACGGCCGGGGTCTGCGCGAAAAGGCTCTCTTTCCGATGAAAGGTCGCGATCAGTTTGCCGCTCGAGAAACTGGCGGGGTTGCTCCAATCAGCGGCGGGAGCCGCGTTGTAGTAGACGTTGAATGTACCAGCTGACACAAGATCCAGGGCGACGTCGTCATTGCTGGGCAGCGGGGTAAGCTGAGCCAGATCGGTGCTGAAGGTGAAATGCGCAGTATTCTCGCTGGGCGACCCATTGAAGAGCGAGCCGTTGATTGGGTCGATATGAACCAGGTATCCGACATAGACGAACTGGCCGGTGGTGGGGTTCAGGAAAACCCGTCCCACATGGTGCCAGGCGGTCCGGCCAGCAGGTAGTGTTTGCCGGGACTTCCCGGCCGCGTCCGACATGAATCCCTGCCCACGGGCCGGGCTTTGCCACCCGGCCAATACGGCTGCGAGCACGAGAAGAGTAGTTGTTGGCCACTGATGCAGAAACGTTCTTATGGTTCTCATTGTCTATCTCCCGGCTGCGCTGGTTGCGCAGGATTGGTGCGTACTCTAGGACTAACGGCAGGCAGAGGCAATACACAGGCGATAGAGAAACAATGAAGAATGAATAGACCGCTAAATCGTTGGAAACACGGTTGACAACAGGCTGTGCCGGACTTAATCTCGGCGAATTGTGGCCCCTGCGGCTTGAGGATGCCCATTGGAAACCTCGATCCTCTATTTCGATCAATTTGAGCTGGACCTGAATTCCTATGAGTTACGGAAGTCAGGTCGAGTCATCAAGCTCGAAAAACTGCCGATGGTGTTGCTGATCCTGCTGGCAGAAAACCAGGGTCTGTTGGTCACGCGGGAGCAAATTATCCAGCGTCTCTGGGGCGACAACGTCTTTGTCGATACGCGGCAGGGGATCAACACCGCTGTCCGCAAGCTACGCATCGCGCTCCAGGACGATTCGGAGAATCCGCGGCTGCTGCAGACCGTGCCGGGGCGAGGATATCGGCTGCTGGCGGTGGTTTCGAGCCGGGCGGCGGCTGGTGGCCAAATGGTTGAGCCTGCGGTAGTGCCGCCACCGTCATCTCCGAGTGAGTCTGAGCTCCCGAATACTGTGTCGAAGCCGAAAAAACGCTGGCATGCAACGGCAATGGTCGGCTCACTTGTCGTTCTCCTTGCTATAGCCGGTCTGGTGGTTTTGCTTCTTCACCGGAACCGGACTAACTTCGCATCTCGCGAGGCGTGGATCAAGGTCACAAATTTTTCCGATTCGGCCACACAGCCCGTATTGTCGCCCGACGGGCACATGATCGCCTTTATCCGGGGACCTGAGACCTTTGTCACACCCGGACAGATTTACTTAAAAATATTGCCCGACGGCGATCCGGTTCAGCTGAGCCACGACGATTTGCCGAAGATGGCTCCGGCCTTTTCACCCGACGGATCGCGCATCGCTTATACGGCGACGGACCGCCCTTTGCGTGGAATACCTGGGTTGTGCCGGTTCTGGGTGGTGAACCCAAGGAACTACTACCGAATGCAGCTGCTCTCACGTGGCTCGACCGAGAACATGTGATGTTTTCCGAAATAGAACCCAGGACGGCAGCTACGGTCACGGCAATCATGGGACTAGCCACCGCCACGGAAAGTCGGGCGGACGAGCATGATATCTATCTTCCGCGTGGCGGAATGGCGCACCGTTCCTGGGTATCTCCCGATCGGAAGTGGGTGCTGGTGTCTGAGATGGACAATAGAGGATGGGGGCCCTGCCGTGTCCTGCCCTTTGATGGAAGCTCAAAGGGCGAGCTTGTCGGCCCAAAGCCGGCGCGGTGCACGTTCGCAGGCTGGAGCCCGGATGGCGCAACGATGTACTTCAGCGCCGATGCAGGCGACGGATACCACATCTGGCGCCAGGCTTTTCCTAGCGGTAGCCCCGAGCAAATAACATTTGGCCCCACGGAGGAGGAGGGGATCGCTGTCGCGCCGGTCGGCCGGTCGCTGGTGACTTCGGCCGGCATACGGGAGAGCACGGTGTGGATGCATGACGCTCGCGGCGACCGGCAGATTTCGAGCGAAGGCTTCGCGGGAGTGCCCGGCCTGGGACTGGCCGGCCTAATGGTTTGTTCGGTTTTCTCGCCGGACGGCAAGAAGCTGTATTACCTGGTACGCAAACAACCTTCACGTTCATTTCTCTCGGGGGAACTGTGGGCTGCCGATCTCGATTCGGGCCGGGGCGAGCCGGTCCTGCCGGGTATTTCGATCAATGACGATTTCTCCATTTCGCCTGATGGGAAGCGCGTGGCGTTTGAGGCAAATGATGCGAAGGGTGAACCGCATGTGTGGATCGCACAACTCGACCGGAGTTCACCGCCCAGGCAGATCACCGAGTCCATCGCACGCCGGCCGAATTTCACTTCAGGAGGACAGATTTATTTTCAGGCCCGCGAAGAGGATGATTGGTTCCTGCACTATGAAGATCCGGACGGCGGCTCACCACAAAAACCAAGCTCGGAGCCATTGCCGAAAACGATGATCTTGATCGGTGTCTCGCCGCGAGGAAAATGGCGGCTTTCCGGCAACCCGGTCGTCGCGCATCCGGTGGGAGGAGGAACTCCGATTCGCATCTGCGACTTCTGCAGCGCGGGGTGGGGGCCGGAAGGGAAATACTTTTATCTGCGATTCCGCGACATCGGCGAGCAGGGCGGCGGAAAAACGGTCGTGCTAGGCCTGGCTGAAGGCAAGGACCTGCCAGACCTGCCCCCAGGCGGTTTGAAGTCAGCCGAAGGCGCCAAGGGACTCAAGGTAGTCGCCGAGATCGATATGAACGGAAAGACTGTCTTCGCTCCGGGGCCCAGCCCGCTCGTCTATGCCTACACTCGTGTGACCGTGCAAAGGAACATCTACAGGATTCCACTCGACTGACGGAATGGCTCGCGAGAATCGCCAATTAGCAATCTGATTCTCAGTTGTAGCAACCGGGCAAAGCACTCATCGAGAAGGTTTGCATGGCAATAGTTGGATAAGTAACGCAAAACGGGGCGTGGTCCAGGCATTGCGCATTTCGCCGCAGCAATCCACTTGAGCGAATAGTCGCCATCTCGTACAGTTGGGAGCCATGAGCTACGTCACAAGCACTTCAACGGATATGTTAGAGCAAAACAGTTAAGCTTCGCGCCGGCAAACACAACAGATCGCAAAAAGTCTTCCGACAGATCCAGCCGCTATTCCATGCTTGCCAAAGATCGTGTTCGACCGCGTCCTTCAACGCTGCGATGAAAGACACCTGGCAACAACGTCGGTCCACTCTCACAGGGCGATCAAAGGTGGCCTATCTCATTAACCGACCTCTCCTTAAGGAGAGGCTGAGCATGTCAAGTTGCCGAGTAGTCGCCATCTCGGACACTTGGCTAGCGATAGGCCGCTTCTCCGACATGCCGACTGATCTTCACCGCAAAGTACCAGGCGGCTAGATGGGACGACCGGAAGGGATCGCAACGGCGTCGAGCTCTTTGTTGACAGTGGCGCCGCCCAGATCTAACCACGAGACTCCGGATTCGCGTAGCGAATCGAAGGTACTCGTTCATGGCAGCTTATAGACTCTCGGAACGAGCCCCCTCTGCGTGCACTTGCATCACCACTCCTCAGCAACCGGATCGATCGGTGTCCATTCCAAAATCGCTCCTACAACTCATGCTCTTCGAACTTCCAGGTAGATCGCTCAGTCAAGGGCCCGTGGGGGATTCTCTCAGCAATTAAGACCGCAGTTCCGAAAATCGCGCCAGAGCGAATCAGTTTACATCCGGCAGTACGGTCACCTGTAGAGGAGAGGAAAAGCCTAAGTTGCCCTTGCTGTCTCTTCCTCGGAGTCTGATCTGATGTACCGTCGCGGCTGCGCCTGGCACGCCCTTAAGGCAGATGTGCGCGTTCTGGGTAAAGGCCAGTGCCTTGATCTGAAGATCGCTGCGGTTGGTCTCCCAAAAGTCTATCGTGGCGAAGTCCTGGTCTTCTTCGTCGAATCCGAATCCTCCCACATCGAGGCACGCGGAACCTGAATCGTCGGTGATCCGAATCACAATGTCATTTTTGCTGGGAACGGTGATATGCATCTGTGGTGGGGCGTCGACGAGCGCCGGAGTGACCTCGATCAGGCGCTGGTCATCTGCAGTTCCTCCACAAATTCCTTTGTAGCGCGCGATGATGAAGTGCGACCCCACGGGAAGCCTGCGCGTGATCCGTTGTCCGGTGCCGAGCGCGCCGGCATTCAAGTCTGACCACTCAAGGTTGGCGGCCACGAGCCCGCCGAGCGCCTTGTTGGGGTCGAGGCCGCCGGCTTCGAGTGTGATGTCCTGGTTGGCGGCGAACTTCTGATGATTCGTGAGGGAGATGATGTTGACCGTCGGCGTGGCCCCTGCGATTGCACCCCCGCCGTTGATGACAACCTCGTTGGATTCTGTGCTGAGGCCGATTCCGTCGGTCGCAGAGGCCGTGATGCGATGGGTCCCTGGAGGAAGCGTCCGTGAGAAAGAGTTTCCGGTCCCAAGTGGACCCGCGATATCGCTGGTCCACTTAACTGTTGGCGGCCCGTTATCCGGATCGTTGACCGTGGCGGAGAAGTTAAAGAGCGCCTCGCATTGGCCGAACTGTTGCGCGGCATTGACGGCAATAGTAATGTCCGGCGGTGTGCCGCCTAGTCCCTTGATTACGGCCGCGTATGCGTTGACGTAGTGGCCGACCAGACCGTCGCTGCTGGTATTCGCGGTTTCTAGAAGAATCTGCTCCACGTTGTTGGCGCTGAGGGATGGATTGGATGCAAAGACAAGGGCGGCCACACCGGCCACGAAAGGTGCGGCTGCGCTGGTTGCGAAGAAGCCATGTACGTCCTGGTACTGGAGGTCGGGGCCGACCCAAACGGATCCAGGTCCGAAGAGATGAACAGTGTCGGTGCCGTAATTGGAACTCTCCAATTTCATGTCGGAGTTGAGTTTCAGGGCTCCGATGCAAGTAACACCATCGTTCTCGCAGGGAACGTACCAGGCCCGTTCCCAGCACGGCCAACCGAACACCGGAGCGCAGTCTTCGCTGTCGACGTTGTTGCCGTCGTTGCCCGAAGACGCAACCAACAAGTGATTATTGGCGCGCATCATTTTGGTGTACTCATTCAACGGCAGCACGGCCCAGGAGAGAAGGAAGGGCACTTGCCCGTTGAAGCTCATGTTGACCACCCGCGCGTTGCTTGCCTCTGCGATCAGAAATGCGCCCAGGTAGTTAAAGATGTCTCCGCTCATGCGAATAGCTAGCGCATTGGCTATTGGCCCCGCGGGACCTGCCGCGCCAAAGCTATTGTTGGGCATGCCCATGAGGGTTCCGATCACGTTGGTTCCGTGCCAGTCGCAAGTGGCGCCATTGGTGCACGTATTTTCGTTTTTGCGATTCGGGTCCATCGCCCAGATTGAATTCGTATTGATCGTGAAGTTGTCAGGATTGTCGTCGCTGTCGAGAAAGCCTCCGTCGATTACGGCAACAGTGACCTTATTCGACAGACGGCCCACTTGGTCCAGCGCCCGCCATGCGTCGCCAACACCAATGTTCTGCGTGCCGGGGCCACGTTTGAAGTAACTCCAGTTGTTGGGGTTGCGATCGAAGGGCTCTCCTATTTGGGGCGATGTGCCGGTTGGAGACGTGCCTTCGGTCAAGATCTTATCCTGATAGGTGCTGGAGCCCATGACGAAGTTGATCCCGATCTTTTTTCCCTCGGCAGCCTCATGAGCTGCAATGGCTACCAATCCGAGGCCCGCCTCGCTGGAGAAGATCAGGTTTCCCCACTTTCCGGGACTGAGTTTTCTTAAATCGGCGACCATTTGCTTGGGTTCGGCGTTCTTCGCATTGATGCGAATGAGATGCTGGGTTGGACCGCTCATACCGGAGTCGGCCGGCGTGAGATGACGCACTTCGGTTCCTCCCCAACGCTTCGAAAATGCATCGAGCGCAGTCGTATCATCGGTCATGTAGATGAGCTCGTTTTCGACGAAGGAAATAGGGGTGCCTTTGCCGTCCGTGAGGCTGGCAACCGGCCGTGGCGGCTCTTTGTCGAATCCGGAGATCGTGCGGTTCCTGGGAGCGATCTTCGTATCGACGGCGACGGCGACCCTGCCGGGCAGAAGATAGCCGCGACGGCGTATTGCCCAGATCAGGAATGCAATCAGCAGTATGAGGAAGAGCAGAAGGAAGCTGGATGTTTTGCTCGGTTTCATCGGTAATTCCTTTCGTGTTCCTAAACCAACAAGGGCCCGAAGATGCGGTACGGCGGCTGCATCCTCTCTTTGTCGCCGGGGTCAGCACGGCCACGTCACCAGATCCATGCTGCCCCCTGTGCTTCTGTGAAGTGTGCCGCCGGCCGTGCCCAGGATCACTTCCAATCGGGATGGCCTCACAGAGCCACTTCCAACCCGATCGTTACTAAATCCGCGCAAAACCCGCTTCCGCGAACTTAGCACTGGCATCCTCGAAATGATGGCGGAGGGCAAGGCTAAACGTTTCCTCCGCCGAGTACTCCAACTGGGTTGCCATTACTAACAAGTCGACGCCCTCAAGCTCGTGGGTGAACCAGTGGGGGCGCGGCTCAGGATGGGGCCACCTCAACCGAAATCCATTGCCGCAGAACTCGTCTGCAAAGCGCGACATATAGCCCCCGACGATGATGATGCCTCGTTGTTCACCGTCGCGTTCCATGCTGTCCCCGATCTCCTGCATCAGTTCGGCGCGACCGACTAATGTCTTGACGACCGATACGAGGAAAGCAGCGCGCGGCGGCAAAGGTTGCGGATTGAGAGAGACTTTCCCGCCGAATCGATAACCTCCGTCGATCAGCTCATAGAGTTCGGGGTGCCTGGCCAGAATGCTGGAGAAGACGACGCTCCAAGGTACCGGGTACCCGAAAGTTGAAACGCCAGTCCGCGAAGAGGATTGAGGACCGAACACGCTCCAAGGCTCCGGGGAAGGCCCGAGGAGGCTGGATCGTTCAAGCGCTGCCCGGATGACCGGGTCCCAGGGCCCCGGAGGCAAGGGATGCTCATCGCCTTCCCGCCCGGAATCTGTGCCCAGAAACATACCGATAAAGCTGAGTAATTTCTGCTGGCTGATGTTGAGATATTTCTGTTCCGTTTGATAGCTATTCATTTCATTCACTCCCTCTCAAATTCAAAGAATCGTTACATTGTGAATTGCTTCGACAAGGCCATCAGAGGCGAGTCGGCTGCCTAAGTTAAAGTCCGATGGTGGTTTCTCAGCGCAGCCTAGGGACGTTACCCCCCGGTGCTGCCACCATGACGAAATATTTCAAACAGACGCAGAAAGACTGGGACCGAAGCAGCTAGTCCGGTCATGTAAGTAACCCATGTACTAAAAACGTTACCCTGCGTGTAGATAAGAAAAGCGGCGACACCTACGCCAATGACCAACAGCGACGTACGCAGCGAAGTGAAGCGAACGCTGGCTTCCTGCCTCTCCCAGCGCTGGATAATTTCCGGCGTAACGGCACGTTTGAGAAAGTTTGCAAAAGAAGGATCTGTAATCGCTAACAATCCCCGTCTCTTCTCTACAAGACCTTCACTAATCAGTTTGCGGATTATCTGACGACAATTCGGATTGACCAGTTGTTCCTGCGCCAAATGCACCAGAACCAGTTTCTCGATCTTGGACCGTCTGGAAAAAAGACAGTGATGCACTTTTGGATCACACTCGATGGAACGGTGATTTATTTCAAGAGGCTCGATGAGATCGAGGAGAAACATTCCTCTGAGAGTCGAGCATACGAACCAGGAAAGGGCAGCCATGAACACGACCGCACTCACCCACCACTGCCCACTGGCCCATGGGATGGCGATGGGCGTAACGGGAGAAGAAATTCTCAAGACCCTCTGGCCGGGTTCCAGTTTTGTCAGGACTACTTTGCCCGGAGAGAAAGATGAAGACCATGTCCACATACCCGATGAGCCGACTTCAGCCAGGTAGCGGGTATCTGCAGCTACTTGGTTATACAACGGACTAAATGAGATCAGAAGGAATTCCACACAATGTTGCCGACTAACCGCGTCGGTCAGACTGCAATGGGCGGAGTCGTCCCGTTGAAGCGTTGTATCGTATTCTCGCGCTGAATTAATCGTCGTATCGAGCGTCTCGTGATACGAAAAGTACGGCGTCGTCTTCTCCTCGGGAGTCGCCAGGAGCTTGCGTGTGTACCGCCCCATCTCGATGCCCTGATAGCGCACTCGCAGACGCTCGGCTCTCTGTTCGATATCTTGCGCTAGTTTGAGCTGGCTGCTTTCAACAAAGAGCTTCTGTTCAAAGTCGAAGGCCACTTTGAAAAAGGAGAGGCATGGCAGGACGGCAACAATCGTCAGCAGCGCTGCGCATGTTCCAACGTATCCGAGTTGCCACCGGGAAGATGCCGCTTCGGACCTTCTTTCCAGGTAACCGACCCCATCATCCTGGCGACTGAGCATTACGAGATTAAAGACGAGCGTGCTCACTGGGATAAAAATGCAAGAAAGAAGCACTGCAAAAGAGGACGGAAGGTCGGAAATGAAAAAGAACAGCAATGCGACGAGGACGTTGATGACAGCCAGTAGACGGTATGTGCCCGCCTTGTGCGAGTCGGGCCAGAGCCAACTCCCGCTCACTCGCCCTCGCCGCATCCAATGTGCCAGCCCGAAAAGGAACGCCAGTGTTCCGGCATAAAGGAAAAACATGATCGAGGCCAGACTTAGAGTTTCGAGATTCATTGTCTCCTCGGGATGCAGTTCGCGAAAGACAACTACGGTCCACAACTCATCCTGGTTGGCGTTCATGGGACGCAGGTAAAGCCGATTGGGCCGTCCCATGTAGTTGGTCACGAGGGACCCTGCAGCACGCATCGCAACCCGGGAGTGAACGTCCTGGTTCTGGTCAGTTTCGGCAAAAAAGTTCTCACGAAGATTTCGGGTATGGTCGGAATGGAAGACCACAGTACCGTCGGGCCCAATAACGGCAAACTGAAAGCCTCCAGGCAGGACAGGATCAAACACAGAGATCGGTTTCGTCACCAAAGATGCGCAAAACAACTTCCTGGCAGCCGTCGAGTCAACCTTTCCTGATGTCGCATTCCCGTCGGCGTCCAACAGCCTCCAAAAAATGGTGATGTTATCCCCTGTGTTTGGGGAGTATTGCGACCCGATTCCCTCAGTCGGAACTGCGCTAGAGTTCCCCTGGTTCTGAAAGGCCGTTTTAATGGCGGGGTAATAAGGGACGGATGGATCATTGAGATTGAGAAACGGAGTAACACTTTTCCTGGTAGTCCACTTCACCCGCTGCTTTCCCTGATAGTCGCTCCAGTTGACGTAATGTAGGTAGGGATAGTTCTCCAGAAGTCGAGCCACGGCAGGATCAGAATCGGATCTGAGCTCGACTTTGCAAGCCCAGGGTGGGTTGCACCCTGCCCCGCTTTGTGTCAGTTGTAAACGCTCGCCAGTGTGGGCTTGCGCCTCATGCAGAGCTGCGCGCAATGCATTCGTCTTGTGCGAATTCTCAGCGTAGAAATTCTGCAGCTGACCGAATGCTTTATTTTTTTCGTTCTCAAAATTTGAGTCGATCGCTGCAGCCAGCTTTTGCATTTGATCGTCGACTGAATGGTTGAACTGATTTTGCCAGAACTTCAGGTCCAGGAGGACGAAGGTCAGGGTTGCAGCTGCGAAGCAGGTAGAGACTGCAATGGAAATCACGTCACTTGCCCGCAGTCTTTCTGCAGGGCTGGAAACGTGCAGCCTTAAGAATGGATAGGAAGTAATTGCCAGCAGAATGGCGGCAGAAAGCCACAGTATGTACCTGTACGATATCGCCTGGCTTTCGGAGCGGAAACGGTCGGCACGCACCAGGCCACAAAGAATCCAGGGCTTTGGAATAGCCCCAGTAGGGGTGTTCCGCGCGGCTTTCCCGCTGGGGTCGGCCGGAGCGAAGGAGAGCTGCAACGGCTGGCCATAAAGCCGGTAGCGAGCGCCTGCGATTTTGACCTGCTCAAGCCGGCTCGATTGCGACAATGAATCCAGCGTGATCTGTGTATCGGATTTTCCCGGTTTCGTTTCACCGGATGCATCGTCAAGCGTATTGATTCGTGCCATGACGATCCCGGACAACGACTTCTGATAGATGACAGTTCCGTCACTCTGCGCGATCACCAGTGCGTCGAATGGACAACGGATGGCAGGTGGTGAGAGCTTGTCGATGAGCCTGTCCAGATCCGTGCGGATAGCGTAGCGTGCTCTTGCGTCGCGCTTAAAGGCCAGATACAGGAAGTGAGTCCCTTCATCTGCCGCAACCGCCATTTTAGGGGGATCACCGTAGTCATCACCAACAGCCGTTTTACTTTCACTCTCGTCTGGTTTTTCTAACTGTGACGCCACGTTATTGAGATAGGGTTGTAACGTCTCGCTTGTAATGCCCGAGTCCGCGGCATTATCCATCATCTTGTCGAAACCATTAATGCTAAGGCGGATCTGATCGCTAAGTGTTTTCAGGATGCGAAAATTGCGATCATCCAGGTACCTGTGCTGTGAGGGAAGCCAGAAGAGGCTATACCAGCCAGCCGCGGACATCAGGATTAGCCCAATGGTGGCCGGAATAAAGAAACTGCGTAACCGAACTAATATCGACATACAGCACACCCGGGACCCCTATCCAGTCCTGGCCCTCAGTATGAAAGGCGTCAGGGAATAGAGAATCCCGCCACACGGCCGCAACAAAAATTTCGGCGGCCGGTTTGCGGCATTCAGATCTGATCAACCTTGCGGCAGAATTTAACGCAGACATCTATATTCGGTGGGAACGTTTGGCGAGCCGAGAAAAGGAGGGCCTGTGGAAACTGAGAAGTTCAGGCTGTTTCGTGTCAATCCATAATAGATTTTCGAAGTGGCGCGATGCCAGAATGGGACTCCAGGGAGTCCCGTTGCCTCCATCCTTGGCTGGAATCAGGCTACAGAGATTCCCTGGATAGGTTCGTGTGGTCTTCTGACTAAAACACCTTCGCAAGCGGCCAAACGACCAGCGGGCAACCGTGTGTGGTCACCGAGCCCAGTCTTCAGTCGCTGACGGCGCCTCATCGTTTATGGTTTCTGTACTCGGTGTTCGCCACCTGAGGGGCTGGGGTCGCTCTTCCAACCGACTGTCACACTATTTGGGAGCGTGAGGAAGCACCGACACGTAAATGGAACCTCGGGGGGGCCCATGCTGTCGACTACCAGGGGTAAAATCTCTCCATCCTGCACCGTATTGATCGTCACATCACCCCGTCGAAATGGCGAACGATCAGGGAACACGATTGTTACTTTGCCATCATCGCTGACATATCGGACAGTATCGCCGACCTTCATCACAGGAATGGTTCCAGGCACTGCATCCTTGCCATCCTGCAAAGTTATTTTGATATCGAAATGCCTTGACGTAGAAGTTGAGGATATAGATTCTGATGACATCACTTAGTTACCTCCCTTTGCGGATTTCGCCACTACTTGTTTAAAGCGCGAATCCTGGCGGAAACCCGCCAAGTCGGGTTGTCGATCAAGCTCGCGCAGTAGCTCGGGAGTGGCATCCCTTAGTGCGTCGATCGCTTGATCACGCAGGCCCAGAGCCTCATAGGTCAATACGGCACGGCGAATTACTTTGGTGTCGCTGGGCGATAATTCCTTTGCCTGACTGATTTCGTCTTCGGCTCTTGCTGAGTCACCCAGGCGGGCGGCGAAATAGGCAACGAATGCGCGAGTATACCCGTCGTGCGGATCCTCCTTCAATGTGGCTAGAGCCAGATCCATTCCTTTTCTGTATGCAACAGCGGCCTCGTGTTTTCGGGCCAATCGGCGGCTGGAGTCCGCCAGGTTAAGCCAGTACAAATAGTCCTGCGGGTCCAGCGTTATGGCGCGCTGGTAAAGCTCAACTGCTTCTTTATCGCGCTTTTGATAGGCCCGGATGGCTCCCAGGCTGTTCCGTGCGCCGGCAGTCTCTCGCAAGCTAATCGACTTGAGTAGGGCTTTTTCTGCCTCATCATCCCGTCCAAGGTCACTCAACGCCGCAGCAAGTTCGTTGTACGCATCGAATAGCCCTGGTGCCCGCTCTATTGCCTTTCTAAATTGCTCCGCTGCTTCTGAATACTTCGAACGAAAATAGTAGAAGTCTCCTAGCTTACGGTACGGCTTATAGTATCCCGGCTCCAGCTCAATCGCTTTTTGGTAAGCCGTAATTGCTTCATTGCTCATGTCGAGAGCGTTGTAGACGCTGGCGATATGAAGAAGTGCAGCCACGTTCTGCGGCTCAAGATCCTGTACTCGACGATAGTCCTGCAGTGCCTTTTCATACTGGCCTGCTGTTTGATTTAACAAACCCGCAACCAGGCGTACTGTCACCGAATCGGGGCTGAGGCTCTCTGCCGCACTCAAAGAACGTTGTGCGTCCTCTAGGTACGTGCGTTCTTTAGTTGCCTGAAATTTCATGACCTGTGCTTCCGCTAGTCCGGCCAATGGCAGGGGTGAGCGAGGATCCAGGTGAGCCGCTTCCTCGAACAGTGGAATCGCGGCGCCAAAGCTCTCGTCATCTCTACGCAGAAGGTACAGCCCTCGGTCGTATGGCACAGTCGCTGCAGAAGAGAGAGCCTCCGCGGAAGGAGCGCCTTGCAAGCGCAAAGCCAGCGAAACAGTGCCCGCGAGCGCAGCCGGCATGTTTCCGACGGTTTCGCGAGAATATCGTGCGGAAACATCCCGCATATGAACCTGTGTGTTTAGATCAATTACTGATCCCTTGACTACGAAATCGTCTCCGTCGCGATGGACAGAGGTAGCTAAAGCATGAGTCGCGTGCAGGACTTCCTTCGCCTGTTCCGGAGTCTGAACCTGGTTGCTCAACGCTTCAGAGGGGGGAATTACGACTACAGTGCGCCGTCCACTGCGCAATTGCCCGATGCGGTCGGATACATCCTGCAGCACGCCGCCATCGGCGACTGTCGTATCACTTGAACCTTCGAGAGGAAGGACAGCCAACCGAACGTTGGGTTGCGGCCAAATAAGGTCGTGCAACCATTCGCGGACCGGGGGAAACGCCATGACGGCTAATATGAGCATTGAGAGAACCACCCAAGGCAGCTTCCGCGCTGGCTTCTTTCTTAGACCAGTAAGAACAAACGCCGCGTCTTCAGGACGGTCTGCGGGAACCGGTTTTAGACACTGCAGGATCATCCGATCCCACTGCGGTTGCAGACCCGATGTCAATGTACTAGGAGTAGTAGGGAGGGTCGTTCGACGATCTGCCGAATCTTCAAAGGGCGGCTGCCCGGTTACCATCTCATACAGTACTACTCCGAGCGCATAGATATCGGAGGCCCTTGACGTCTTTTCGCCCTGGAACAACTCTGGCGCCATGTATCTCCGCGTGCCGCCCAGTTCGCCGGATTCCTCTATGCTGCAAGCCAGTCCGAAATCCGTGATCACAGCGCGAATGCCATCTGGACTTGAGCACAAAATAATGTTCGATGATTTGAAATCTCGATGAAGGACCCCACTTTTATGAGCTGCGGCTAGACCGGCACATAAATGGCAGGCAACTTCAAGGGCTTCGCCACTGCGAAGCTTGCCATGCGTGGCCAGGTGCGCATGCAAAGTCTCGCCCTCAAGTAATTCCATCGTGAGGAAGTCAGTTATGCCGTGGCTGGTTTGAACATCTTCGATTTGGTTCAGCAGGCATACGTTCGGGTGGCGCACCTTAAGCGCGCCTTCGAGTTCGGGCGACAGAAAGCGATGAAAGCCGGGTTTCGCGGCTTTGATGGCAATTCGCTGGTTGCGCTTTTTGTCGAAGGCAAGATAGACAACTGCCATGCCTCCCTCGCCGATTTCCCTGATGATCTCGTAACGGTCGGAGATGACTTGGCCGATTTCAAATGGGCGCCCGTGGTCACTGTTGTGGATTGGCGGGTGTTCCAGGAAGCTTCCTAATCGTTCTTCCCGCTTCACCACCTCAACCGTTTCGCGGTAGAGACTCTCATCGTTGTCACACGCGACACGCAAATAGGACTCACGTTTTGCGGGCGGTTGCCGCAACGCCATCGACACGATGGCCATTACTCGTTCGTCGTTTTCAGAAATGTTTTCCATGCTTCCCTTACTCAAGCATGAAGTGCTAATGAATTCTCTCGAACAGCCACTCTCTTGCCGACGACCAATCACGCTGTACTGATCGCAGGGAAATCTCCAGGAGTGCCGCGATCTGTTCATAGGACAATTCGGCGAAATAGTGTAGTTCCACGACCTTTGCCTGTCTCGGGCTTAAAGTCTCGAGTTCTTTGAGGGCTTCATGCACTGCGAGCACCTCACTCGAGCATTCGCTTGAGAAAGCTATCCCCTCTTCAAGCTCGACCCTCCGGAGTCCGCCGCCCCTCATAGCCGCATTGTGGACCCGGGCATGATCCACTAAAACGCGACGCATGACGTTTGCAGCTACTCCGATAAAGTGTGCGCGGTTTTGCCAGTCAGTGTCATCACCGACCAGTCGGAGATATGCCTCATTGATCAGGGCCGTCGGCTGCAACGTGTGGTCGGAACGTTCTCGCCGCATGTATGACTTCGCCAGACGGTGCAACTCCTTATAGACGAGAGGCAGAAGCTTCTCCGCAGCGGTCGAGTCGCCGCGCGTCATAGATCTCAGCAGAATTGTCACTTCACCTGCATCTGCGCTCATCACAGAGTTCGTCCAGACTCTTGCTGTGAATCATACGACTATATGTCGGAAGGTTGGCTGTAATTATCGTTCGAGTGCGCATTAAAAGGTGAAGGCGATAAGAAGAAGGCGCCTGGCGAAACGTCAGGATGACTCAAGTGAAACGCATTTTATCAACTGAACTTTTGACTGCACCACGTCTTATGGCACACACAGGCGCCTCGGCTCAGAGCAAGATGCAAGCCACGATTCCTTTTGACTTCACGGTCGGATAGAAGCTACTTCCCTTCGGTGCGTATTCGATCACCTATGTACAACAGGGTGATCGCATTCAAAACCGGACAAAGGACGCGAGGTGGTTTCCGTTTTTCATGTCTGTCTACAACGTAAAGCTGAATCCTCACAAGCTTGTCTTCACCCGGCTCGGTGACCAATACTTTCTGAATGAAATTTGAGACGGCCTTTGACAATCTGTGCGGAAGCAAGGCACACCGAGCCTCGACAAGCGTGTGCGGGTCGCACAGGCAGCACTAGTCCATGAGCAAAAGGCGAACGTTGTCTGAAGTAGTGCAAGAAGGATCGCCTGGACCCGGAGATCAAATCTCCGGGTTTACTTCGTTGATCCTCGAGCGAACTCGACAATTTCCGAATCTGACTTCCTCAAGCATCAAGCGCCGAAAGATTAGCGGCAGCATCACGCTGTTATCGCATGCCTATTCCCTCAGAAGATTTTATCCGGCCACTTACAAAAGGCTAGGGGCTGACGGGGTCTAAAATTGAATGTTTTCTTAGCTGGATCAGCTAGCCCCCGAGATCGCCCGGGGGCGTTCACTAGCGCTGACAATCTCTGGACTCACCTAAACACGAGCGGGGTGAGCTTAAGAGGCTGGTGGTGATGCAGGAGCGGGAATCAGGTTTACGGTGTCCACCACGGCAGAAGCCCACTTCTGAATCTCCTCCGCAGGCCAGTTGATATTGTTCTTCTGCGCCCAAAGCTGCGCCTGAGGAAGAAGAGATGCCAAAAGCTGGGATAACTTCTGTGCTCCTGTTCCCGAGGTTGTCGGCGCGAGAGCTTCGGCCCCAGCGGCAAGGCCGAGCGTTGACTGATAAAGCGGTATAATCTCGGGGAAGGCGAGCGCAACTATAGGTTCCACGTCGGTCGCGACCTCTACACCGATGCGAAGAACTTTTTTGAGGGTACCGCCGAGATGTTGAAGGAATGTCATGTAATTCTCCTTTTGCAAATTCTCATTTGCCGCGTTTGAGGTGGATCGAAGGCCAGCGTGAGATGGCCGAATTTACGTTCTTAGCCTGTTGTTGAAAGCAATGCAGCCACAAATCATCGGATGGCTACAATTATTAATGCGGATCGCAAGGCTCGAACATGACACGCAGAGAATGCAAAAACGCGGTGCTAAACAGTCGTGAGCACGCTGTTGATTTGTTTTTGCTGTGGAATTAGTAATAGGCCTTCACAAGCGCACATCTCGCCTTTTACTTCTGGATTGTCGGCAATTCGGAGGTTGCCATGGACATGTCGTCGGCATCTCGTACAGTTGGGAGCCATGAACTACGTCACAAGCACTTCAACGGATAGCCGGTTTTACGTCCAGGTGGCCGAGAATACTGATCGACTCAAATAGCTGGATGAGTGCTTAGGCCTGATATGGAGTGACCGTGTCAATTTCTTCGAATCGGTGGGTTTGTTTTTGTCGTTGCTTTTGTTGTTTCCCGAAGACAGAGCGAGCAGCAGCTGGAGCAGTTTGAGCGACGATTGATCAGTCTGATATTCGCGGGTCGGAACCGCATAATCATGATCCGTCGGGAGCTGCCTCTGACTGTTATCGCGAGTCCGGTCGAGCCTGTCGCATAGGCCAAGATGCTGCGCCTTCCACGCAATCTCCTTCGCCTCTTCGAAATCAGATCATTGCCCAGGTACTTAAAGACGCGCTGGTGCAGCTTCAGAATGAGAAGCCACAGCCATACGATGATGAACCGGATTATGAGGAGGTGATCGTTGCCGCCCTCATAGCGACCCTTCCTGACTCTGAGGTAAAAACGTGCGAGGATTTTCGCGGACTGACCGACTGTTGCCCTTGTTGCCACGGAGTGTACGCTCGTTATGAGCTTTGCATAGTCGATTTGCCGGACGGTAACAAAGCATGGGTTTGCTGCGCATCCGTGACGTCTTGTTCCCAGTCTTAGCCGGCGGATCCAATCCGGTGGCTGGCGCATGGAATCAGTGGGGACTACCGGCGCCCTCGTCGAATAGTCCCGGCGACCGGGTCAAGCTCTGAGATTGAGTCTGAGTTGTACCGGTTCAGTCAGAAATTGAGCGGACGCTCACCGCTAGGATGAGATTCAGCTTCGTGTGATTGTACTGACGTCGAAATGTCTCTGCCAGACTGTCTCGATAAGACCGGTCTTCGAGTTGTGAGTTTTCGAGATACGCAACAGAGAAGTTCACGGGCCACGGAACATGGGCACGCAGGGAGGGCTCTACGTTATCCTGCGACACGTGGTTGCGATCAAAGAAGCTGAACAGCAGCAACACGTTTTTCGCATTTGCCTGTGCTGGAGCAACTGGACATGTAAACGCACAGAGCAGAATGCCTGGAATTAAGAACCTCGCGTTCGCACGGATTCCGAGCATGAAGGGTAACCTCGGCAATAATACCTTGTAACTGGCTTGATCTTAATGGGATTTCCACCCCTCCGAAAATCGCCGCCTCGCTCTTTTGGCCGTCAACGGTCCGTCAAGAGCTTGAAAACGAGCACAACTTGGAAGGCAGTTGGAACGGGTCGGAAGAAAGACATCGCCGGCCCGAAACGGGAACATGCACGTCGAGGACCTTCATGAAATCTGCATCTCTATCCATCGGGCTCTTTTTAGTACTCGCGCTTTCACCAGCCTTGGCGCAGCAACAGGCTTCGCCGGTCTACAAGGATGCGAGCAAGCCGATATCTTCTTCCAGCTGTCGTGTTCCGCTCGGTGTTCTTGTTTGCGATGCCGGCGATTGCGCAAAGAAAAGCGGGACCCATTTCTGTAACCAGTTCTTCCTTGCTGTAAAGGTCATTGTCGAAGTTCGCTCCAAGAGTACGATTCGCCGGGATTCGTACCCGGTGCTGTGAATTCAGTTCATGAAACGGAGTGCTGTAGTAGCGCAGGGCAGTCGTTCGTCTTTGTCTTGTCATTTCTCTTTCTTGGATTGTTGACTTTGATCAAAAAACAGATGTTTAGTTAATTTGAATACTGCTCTTCCACATATGCCGTAGATATTGCGAGCATCGCTTAGCAGCGTTCAGGCGAACGAACGCATCAGACAAGACAGTATGGTGATTCCTGTTTGTCGAGAGGAGCAGTGGCTGGCAACCATTGCACGGGCTGAACCATGGACGCCTCCGTCTGTCGACACAATCGTTATCGCGCCGCATCCAGACGATGAATCCCTGGCAACGGGAGGGTTAATCGCAACTCTTGTGTCCAGGGGATGTGAGGTAGGCATCATTGCAGTAACGGATGGTGAGAATGCGTACAACGATGGACAAACTATTGGAGAATTGCGGCGAAGTGAGCAAGAAAGAGCGCTGGAGCAGCTCGGCTTGCCCTTAGAAAATATCCATCGGCTCGGCTTTCCGGATAGTGATGTAACCGCGCACGAAGGCGAGCTTATGGAAACGCTGCCTCCTTTAATCTCTCGATCAAACCACGTCATCGCTCCGTGGCCGGGCGATTTTCATCCAGACCATGAGGCTTGTGGACGTGCCGCGCAACGAGTCGCTAGGCTTACGGAAAATCAGCTCACGTTCTATCTGTTCTGGACATGGCACCGTGGAAGTCCTTCCCTTCTCAGTGATCTCCGTTTGCTCTCTTTTGAAATCGCTCCGGATCAGCAGCGCGCAAAGCTGGATGCTGTACATTGCCATCACTCACAACTAGTTCACCCTTCGGGTTTACCAATCCTTCCGGACGAACTCCTTTGGCCGGCCAAACAACCGTTTGAAATTTACTTGCCTGCATGAGTCGCGATACGACAAGCCAGGCATTCTTTGACCGGATCTATCGCACGAACGCAGATCCCTGGAACTTCGCTTCCAGCAAATATGAAATTAGCCGCTATCAGATAATTCTCGAGGCGTTGGGCGACTATCGGTTCGAACACGCCTTCGAGCCAGGCTGCTCGATCGGTGTGCTAACGGAGCAACTGGCGGCACGGTGCAACAGGGTTGACGCTATGGATATTTCTCCAAGAGCGGTTGAACTCGCAAAGGAACGATGTCGCAATTTGACCAACGTACACATCACATGCGGCTCACTCTTGCATCCCAACATGGGGGATTCGTTTGATCTAATTATGTTCTCAGAGATTGGCTACTATTTCGAAGAATCCGTTTTGCGGTTGGCCATTCTTAAACTCATTGGTTTAATGCAGCCAAGTGGCACTTTGATCGCTGCGCACTGGCTCGGGTCATCCCCTGATCATCTTCTAAGCGGCGATGATGTGCATGACATCATCGGTACGATAGATGGACTTACTCACATTCACTCTGAACGGCGCACCGGGTTTCGTATTGATCGTTGGAGCCGACGATGACCGATACGCGGTGGCATGTGGCAGTGATTATTCCTGCACGCAATGAAGAGGTATTGCTCCCGCGCTGCCTGCATTCAGTCATTGATGCTTGCATGGCGCTTCCAGCCCACGTAACCTTTGACATTGTCGTGGCCGTAGATAGTTCCACCGATGCGACGCAGGTGATGGCAGAGAGACTGCTTGGCACTCGCGGACTCGTCATCACTACCAGCGCTGCAATTGTTGGAGTTACGCGCTCACTTGCCGCACAAACGGCACTATCGCGTTACTGTGGATCGCTCAACCAATGCTGGCTAGCCAATACAGACGCGGACTGTCGGGTACCTCGCACATGGTTGATTGATCAGCTTGCCACTGCCTCACACAATGTCGAAGCAATTGCGGGCACGGTCGACGTCGACACCTTCGAAGACCACAAACCGGGAATCAACATGTTATTTCGAAACAGCTACCTGATCCATCCGGATGGTTCTCATCCTCATGTCCATGGCGCAAACCTGGGCGTAAGAGCCGACGCATATCTCCGCGCAGGGGGATGGGGCACCCATGAGACCGCTGAGGATCATGATTTATGGAATCGCCTTGAACAGGTCGGCGCCGCCAAAAGGTCGATCGGAAACATGACCGTAATCACCAGTGGAAGACGGGTTGGCCGAGCTCCACATGGCTTTGCGGGAGCACTCACAGCTCTGGATGAGGCAGCGGTATGTTGAAAGAGGCCTTGGTGCAGCGCCTCAGAGCCACGGTCTTCGGCCTCCCTATACCTCTTCCCGGTTCAGGCGAGACAGCGATACGCCATCTTCGGCTTATGACTGTCGCACGTGAGGATGTTTCCTTAGCACGCCTCGCAGAAGCACATTGGGATGCCACGGCGATTCTTGCCGAAGCAGGCCATAGGATCGCGCCCGATACCTTGTACGGTGTTTGGGCATCAGAACGGCCAAGCCAGTCTTTGTCGCTCAAACAAGAGGGAACACATTTTCGTCTCACAGGCACAAAGGGCTTCTGTAGTGGAGCAGGTATTGTTGACCGCGCACTCATCACCGTCAGGGCGCCAGAACAGCGCCTGATTGATGTTGATCTTCGCACCAACGACGGGGCCATCTCTTACGATAGTTCCGATTGGAAAACGAGCGCGTTCTCTGAAACGAACACAGCTTCGGCTGAATTTCAAGATGTTTACATATCTTCTGAAGACCTCCTAGGGGAAACGCAATGGTATCTACTTCGGCCAGGCTTTTGGCATGGAGCTTGTGGCCCCGCCGCATGCTGGGCAGGATGCGCGATCGGTCTTGTTGATTACGCGCTCCTTCAAAAGCGAGAAGATCCTCACACCCTGGCGCATCTCGGTGCAATGTATGCGTCCGCATGGGCACTTTACTCAATTATTGAGAGCGCGGGCAACGAAATCGATATGACTCCGGCGAATGGAGAGCTAGCCAAAATGAGGGCTCTGGCTATCCGGCATCTAGTCGAGCAATCGTGTACAGATATTCTTCGAAGATTGTCCCGAGCTTATGGTCCACATCCGCTTGCGATGAACGAGAGTATCGCCAGACGTTGTCAGGAGTTGGATTTATATCTTCGACAATCTCATGCGGAACGAGACCTCGAAGTCCTGGGAAAGGCTGCCCAAGTGCCAATACATTCCTTCCACAACCGAGGTTATTGGATCTGAGGGAGAAGCAGTCATAAAAGCTGCGCAGTACAATTTGATCCCGCTACCTGGCGCTTCTCTGCCTGGACAAACATTACTAATCTTCATGAGCAGTGTTGGAATTAGCAGTTCAGCCACCACATCGCCGGGAAAAGTTGGGCTCGGGAAGCAGTTCGAACCGAGCCTGCATCAGGGTGCTATCCGGAAGTCGCGAACTCCTTGACTAGGGCGTTGGGAGATTGTCCCTTCACCCAGCGGCGGCATCTGCTCCAGCCCTTTACCGGGAGAATGCTGAGGCTTCCCCGCGTTGAGTCTTTGCGGTGTAACCCGATTGGTCAGAAATTGCTTAGGTGTGCCGCTTCGCCTTAACTCTCAGCGAATGAGCTTCTCATAGAGAACTGCCGCAGAGCTAAGCCACGAGACAGAGCGAAGCAATTGAACTGAAGAAGCTAGGCCAGCCCTAGGCGATATGAAATGGGTCCCGCATAAAAGCAAAGTCAGACAATTGCCTATCGGGTTGCCGGGCGTTTCTTCAGGCCCGATGCGGCGTTCTTTTCGTCTTCTTTGCTCTTTTTAGCCGAATACTTCTCTTTGCTGGTCTTTGGAGCTTTCTCCTCTTCCTCTGGCTGATACGAGGCCTCCTTGAAGATAGGCTTCGCAGCTGCTTTGATTTTCCTAGCTGCCGTGAGCTCCTCATTCAAACTTACTGTGAGCAGGGCGGTGACATCCGACATTCTCAATGTGTTGGACATGTCGATAGCGGCTTCATAGCCTGCGATCTCGTAATGCTCCGTCCTGAGTGCGGCGCCGATTATCCCGGAGTCGAATGACGGACCTTGCTCATCTTTTTTAAGTGCATCAGCACCTTCCTCAATGACCCCTTCCATACCGTTACAGTGCTCCCCGGTCGGCTTCTCGCCGAGAAGCTGGAAGACTTGCTTCAGACGCAGGACCTGCTCCTTTGTCTCATCTAGATGAGACAAAAACAACGATTTTAGATCTTGATTCTTTGCACCTTTGGCAAGTTTTGGAAGTGCCTTTACAAGCTGATTTTCTGCGCTGTACATATCCCGCAATTCATCGATCAACACATCTCTGAGTGCCATCTTTCGCCTCTTTCGGTTGGTTTCCTGTCACAGGAGCTAGTGTCTTGGATGAGGGCAGGACAAGAACCATTCATGGTTCTCATCCTGCTATCACGAGTTTCAGGCACATCACCGACGCCAGTGTCGACGTCAGCCCATGCTCTAAGGCCTGCCAGGCCCACATTGGAATGAGCGGCAGGCAGGCCCTGTATCTTCGTTGATTATTTGTGAGAAGCAATGGCTCGATCTGTCAAATCACTGTCAAGCGCAGACGCAGACTTCGTTTCAATGCCTCTCTCCGACGACAAGTCACCAAAAGTTGCGCGTCCACCGGACGTATCCGATGTGGCTTCGCCGGATGAAGCGATGTCCTTTGCGCCAGTCGTCTTTAGAACTTCCTTCGCGCGCGAAATCTCATCCGAAGTATCACAGTGGACTGACAGCAATGTGCCGCCGTCCTTGACTGCGCCTTCAAAACGCTTGGCCTCATACTCGGGAATGCCCATACCTACAAGCGCCCCCACAATGCCGCCGACTGTACTCCCAACGCCTAATCCAGCAAGTGCTGCCATAATCGGGCCGGCTGCGATCAGAGGTCCAACACCTGGAATGGCGAGTGCGCCGATACCGGCTAGGAGACCGAGCGTTCCACCAACCACGCCGCCCGTTGCGACGCCGGTGGTCGCCCCTTCAGGCGCTTTGGTTTTCTTTTCATGCGCGAAAGCCTTCGTGCTTTCATCGTCAGGCAACAAAACCGATATATCCGAGTTTGAAAAGCCGGCTGCTATTAACCTATCGACAGCCTGTTCAGCGGAAGCAGCCGAAGGGTAGATTCCAAATACTGCTGTGTTTTTCGATGCCATGAGTGAGGACTCCTTCGTCATTGAAAACGTAGTTAGTAGTGCGTGAGTTTACTGCTGGACAGTAAGCTGATCGATTACCTTGCCAGGGGAAGCAACACTTTCGGCATCGCTCTTGACCTTTTGCTTCTCGTCGTCGGACTTGACGGGTCCTTTGAGAGTGACTGTTCCCTCGTGCACGATGATTTTGACGTTATGTGCGTACGTGGATAGATCCTTGTCGGCAATAATGGCTTTTCGAACATTGGCAGCCATCGTCCTGTCTGCCTTAGCGTCGGGTTGGTTGTCGGCAGTCGTATCTTGCTTTTTGTTTTGAGCTGAGTTGTCGGGCTTCGGGGCAGGTTCCTGGGCTCGTGCCGCAGGGGAGAACAATATGCAACTTGCTAGTGCAATTGTTAAAGACGTTTGAAGCACATTCACTGATTTCTTCATATTGTCCTTGATTGGTCTGGCTTGGCTATGTGAGTGAAATTGATAGACGTTAGGATGTCGTTTCGTTGCGCTATGACAACTCGCTTTTCTCGGTGGCATCCAACGGGGGTTTGCCTTCGGGGGATTAAACAACCAATGATTTGATGCTTGATCGAGAGGACGCTCAAAGGCGGATCTATTTGTCTTTTCAATGTGGTCCCAACAGCTCATATAAACATGGGCTCACGCACTATTCAGCACCTGAAGGCATTGTTCTCCGTGGAATCCAGCAGTCGTTCTAGTCAGCCGAGAAGATGTCCCCAGTTGAGTAATTCTGGGGCCATCGGAACGGTTAGGTTACCTAATCGAAATGATCGATTTCTAACTTCGATTCTGAATTGCTTCATTGTTACTTCTACGCAATTCGCGAGTTGCGCTCACAATGTTCGTTGTGTCCTGAATTCCTGCATCCAAGCTTCTATAGGAGATTCGTTTGATGAAAGCTAAATGGCTACTGGGTCTCGGGCTGAGCGGCATTATGGTCATGGGAGGGTGCCGCAAAACGAATTATGTAGACAAAGCCGCTTTCAAATCGGCGATTAACCACTACTACAGCACACGCCAGGATTGCTTATGGCCGAGTCCTGTCAAATTCCCAGTACAAGTAGACACCTCGAGCTATGAGCAGACCAAGGGCTATGATGCTTTGACCGACGCCGGCTTTCTGATTAGAAAGGCAGCGGAAAAGAAACGATTCCTGATCGGATCTAAGCAGGTCACGGACTATGACCTCTCGGAGAAGGGCCGCTCAAACTGGACGGCAGAGCAGACCCAGCCGGGATATGGAAACTTCTGCTTCGGCCATCCCGAAGTGACGACTATTGATGGCTTCACACCAGCAGATGTTGCGGATGCCGCTCAATATACAGTGAGCCATCACTACGACGTTGCAAGCGTTCCTGGTTGGGCCTCGACGGTTGAAATGAAGACAGCATTTCCAAAAGTGGCAATTGATACGTCCGGCCAGCAGACAGCGATTGCGACTCTAGTGAAATCAAACGGAGGATGGCAGGTCAATAGTGTTACGTCGGCTGATGGAGTCGCAATACCATAGTGATCTTTCAGGAGATTTCCATGTCGATACGGCCTTGGTTCCTCGCCACGGTGAGCTTGGGTTTTGTGGCAATCCTTCTACTGATGCGGGGTAAATCACCGTTTCCTACAATCGCCCATATTCTGGCGAACCCAACGAACCCCACAACACCTAAGAGGAAGCGCCCTGCCGGTCGGAAGATCCGCGCACAGGACAGACTCACAAAACCAATCCCCGCCAGCGATCTCCTCGTGGAAGAGATCACCAATCAAACCAAGGTCCAACAAATACCAACTAAAGCCAATCGAATGCGGCGAACTCCGCGAGTGAAACCACTCGTGTAGATATGTGTGGCACAGAACAATTCGGAAGGAATATATGACAACGCTTCGACTTCGTGCTCAAAGGGCTCGTTGAGACTCAGCGCTGCCCGCTTGACCTTCAATTCTAAAAATGACATCTGAGTGAAAACTTATTGTCGTCTACCCCTTCTCGGTCCTCACCCCAGGTCAGTTCTGGCATCCAATCGAAAGCGGGCGAAGCAAGGGAACCCTAGCACATGCTGGCATCGCTTTTGCGGTTTCCGCGTACGGTGAGACATGAGCGAGTCCAACGAGGAGATTCTGCGGCACAGGGCCGATATGGCAGAACAAGCCCTTGAACGAAGTGAGAGGATGGCCATCGCGAACCGTTACGCGGGCGCGATCATTCATGAGGTGAACAATCCTTTGGAGGCGATAGCTAACCTTGCATACCTTACAAAGCTTGAGGTAAACAACCCTGCCCAAGTCATCGAAAATATGGAAACAATAGAACTCCAAATTGAAACGGTGGGAAAATTGACTCGACGGGCACTCACTTTCCATCGAGATCAAGACTCGCCAAGTGAAAGCGACTTGGTAGAGATCACTAAATCTGCACTAAAGCTATATGCAGAAAAGATCGCTAGGCATGGCGTAGCAGTCGAACTGAATAGTTCGGATCCCGTCATCGTCTGGGTATTTGAGAGCGAAATTCTGCAAGTAATCTCCAACCTGGTTCTGAATGCTCTGGAGGCAGTTCCATCTGGAGATGGTCGATTGTCTCTTCACGTCTCGAAAACAGACAAAGGAGCGAGCATAACAGTGTCCGACAACGGAAAGGGCGTGCCAGAAAACATGAGAGAGCGATTGTTTGAGCCTTACGTTACGAGTAAACGATCTGGCACCGGATTGGGACTATGGCTCTCCGGCCGAATCATCAAGAGGCACGGTGGGACAATCCAAGTTCACACTTCGGACACGGAACCTAATCGGGGGAGTTCGTTTTGTGTGACCCTTCCGATCTCACAAACTGCATAACGATGTTTAATGTTCATGCGTTGTTCGCTGCTAGGGCGAATCGGCGACAATGCTCCAGGTAGGCAGCCTCATGTGCGGCCACAAGCTCTACGACGCTCGTCCAAAGCCAAGACGGAGCATCAAGAGTTTTCCCGCGATGTCCTTTGAGTCGGGTAAGCCAAAGCTTTCGGGTCTTGCTATCCATCTGGCGTGCGTGGGCCTTGCCGACCACACCTGCCAGAAACCTGGCCGCTTCGACGGCTTCTTGTTGTGTGATTTGGTCCAGTTCAAATTTCAAGTCTTGAGGACGAAGTTCCCGGATAACTATCGAACGATTCCCGAACTTTGCGGCAACCATCCTGTCGCCGAGATACGGCGAAAGAGCACATGCCCCTTTCACAAGCCTTTCAGCATAGTCTCGCGGAACTTCCTTCGACTTTTTGCCAGGAGCTGCTGCTTCCACTGCCTCCTTGATATCGATTAGGCAGAATCTACTCCCTACACCCAATAGAACCGCGTACCTAAGCCGCCCCAGCGAACTACAGCCCTTCATCCAATAGGCGGCATCAAGAACTTCGACCTTGTCGTGCTTTGCTTCCTGAAATAGGTTGACGACCAACGATTTCGCTTCTTTTGACTCGAAAAGCTTTCTGATTTGATCGTGTTCTTTCTTTGAGAGAGCCCAGAACTTGCGACCCAGCGGAATCGTCGGACGTACGTCTTCAATTCGCTCTGCAGCAAGATGACGCCACTTCCTGGTTAGGGCCTCTTTCAGAACAATACGAATTGGCTTACCCGATTTGCCCGTTGGTATCCCCGGTCTCGCTTTGCCCGGTTTGAGCGCGTCAGAATAACCGCTCATAATCTTTTCCAACATGAGAGCCGTCGTCACGCCAGGCAGATCGGAACTGCGGGCAGCCATGGAAAGAGAAAGTGCCAGACGGATCAGATCATGCGCCGGGTTCCCTATGACGGTCTGATCGAGATCTCGAATTTCGATTTCGACATTCCCCTTCGAATCGGCGACAGGGCCCAGGTTTCCGACATGGCAATCGCCACAGATCCACACGGGGGGACCTTCCGGAACCTTGCCCTTCGCGGTTTCCAGCCACTCGTAGAACTTGACTGTGCTGCCGCGAACATAGGCCTGAGCTGAGCGAGCCATCTTCAAGCGCTGCTGGCGTTGAAGTACTTCCGCACGTTGCTTCTCCCTGGGTTGAGAAAACTTCATTGCGTAACCGTATCACTCAGCGGACAGGCCGGTGTGCTCAATTGCTCCGATTCGGATCGGATGCTATTGGTGGGCATGTGTGCTAGACTCCCGTGCATGCGTTTGATACTCATTCTCTTAATCCTCTTGCTACTGTTCGGCGGCGGTGGCTATTACATGGGCCCCGGGGTTGGCTACTACGGCGGTGGCGGTATCAGCCTTATTCTGCTGATTGTGATCCTTTTCCTGTTGTTTGGAAGAGGTCGTAGCAGGCTTTAGCACGCGTCTAGAAAGTACTATCCGTGTCCAGCAAGCCAACGGTAGACTCCACTGTGAATAACAGCTTTTTACGCGCGACCGGCGATGGATGTGGATCAGTTACCGATCTTCCCAGCAGTGCGCAGAAGTATTTCGATCCGATCGCCTCAGGATTTCTTGAGTTGCTTTCGGTTGGAAGCAGCGGCTTTACTCTTGCTTGAAAGTTTCTTCAATTGTTTCTTCGCTGATTTGGAAGTTGCAGGTTCAGCATCAGGATCGTCGGGGCCCAGAGCGGCCGTTTCCGCCTCTGGCCCCTTTTCATCGTGTTTACCGATTGCTTGTTCGACTGTGCCTTCGATAACCGCCTGACTAATACCTCTATCCACAGCTTTCTGGACCGCCGTATCAAGCTTCTTGATAGCTTTCTTTCGCTTGCGCGTTTCCTTTGTCATGTTTCGAGTCCTCAATATGCCGATCATTCTGGGATAGCTTGTCCGCGTGCGATGAGGGCACACCTATGCTTCGATGCACCCTGCAGGGCTGCGAACGCCCGAATGACCTTTTTCATTCCGATTTTCAGATGGCTGAACCGTCAATGCGGCGAAGCAGCAGCGTAGACTCTGGGCGCCCAAGCGAGCGCCCTCAGTCTAATTCTTCAACAAGGTCTTGCGTCGCCACCGACATTGTGGAGGCGATCCCTTCTGGCGGCCTTTGAAGCGATTCTTTGACGCTTTGAATCACGTGTGGAAGACTCACGAGAACTGTGTGCCCTTCCACAATTTTCAGTCGATGATGTGCCTTTTCGATGTCCCCTGCATAATGCCACAGGCAAATGAAGATGTTTAGATCGGGATGCTTGGCCCGAATTCTCTGATAAAGGGTTCTTGTATGCTCAATTGCAAAGGGCGGTAGGGCGGAGATACAGACGAGATCCGGACTGACGTCGGCAATGAATTGCAGCATGTCCGCTATTGGTGCCATCGGCACGCTGTGACTGCTGAATCCGGCTCGCTCAAGCGATTCAGAAAGCAACATACCCACAATTTCATCGGCCTCATCTCTTGCTGGAAGACAGACGATAGAGCCTTCCGATGTTTGCCTCTTGGAGTCTTCGTCCGCTGTTCCAGTCGCGATCGGAGAGTCGGCGAGTTCTTCGATCAGTTCGCGCGTACTTTGCATAATGAAATTCAGAGTCGATTCGTCGAGTTCATTTCGATGGCGATCCTGTTCGATCAGGCTCAGGGCTGGAATCAAGATATCGCTATAGAGTTCGTCCTTCGGCTTTTCCTTAAGATACTGTGTGGTGCTGCACGATTGATAGATCGGCGCAATGCACCGCCAGTAATCCTGTCGGGCGCCGCTCGCCTCCCCCACCTCACTAATCCTGGGTGCAAGCGTGAACTCGACGGACTAATGTGTCTCAAACAGGACATACTTCTTCCTTTCTGATTCGTGAGGATTAAGCGCCGCCTGCTCCCGCGGCTCGCGGAGGAGATTGTCATGTTCGAGGTACGAGTTCTCCATTCCCCCGCAGAAAACTCTGTTTTGGAGTCTTTGCAACCCATCGTCCTACACTGCGTTCGAAACGACAACCTCACGTTGCACTTTTGTGCCGATCCCCATGTTGTGCATGTCGTCTATATATCTCCCGAGTTCACGGAGGCCGACTTCCTTCCCGAAACGCTGAAACGACGAAACAGTGTTAAGGCCAGGCTCACAGTATTTTCACAAGATAGTATCTGGAGTCTCGAGAGGCAGACGCCAGAGGACATCGGGAGGACATGGCCATGATCGAAGCGACACTTATTCATCCAGTATCCGGGGACGCAATCTATGGAGCTCCAGGCCTTTACTCTCAGACGATTAAACGCGGAACCAATTGGGTTTTTTCCATCGCCTTGGTGAGTTTCCATCTCGGTGCACTGGCCGCTTTGTTTTGCTTCCGTTGGTCCGCGCTTGTTGCGTTTGGCGTGGTATGGATTCTGGCGCAGAATGTTGGGATCGCAATGGGTTACCATCGGCTGTTGACCCACCGAGGTTACGCGACTCCGAAGTGGTTGGAGTATTGCATCGCGCTGTGCGGAACGCTTGCGCTTCAAGGTGGACCGATCTACTGGGTCGCAGTCCATCGAATGCATCACAGATACACTGACAAGGCTGGAGATCCTCATTCGCCGCGCGATGGCAAGTGGTGGTCCCATATGGGATGGATTATGAACGGCTCGCTTCGTAATGAAACCGAAACGCTAAAGCGGTACGCCCCTGATCTCTATCGAGAACGTTTTTATGTCTGGCTCGATAAGTATCATTGGATTCCGCTTACCGCGGTTGGCCTTTCGCTACTTGGTTTCGGAGGATGGTCCTGGATGTTCTGGGTTGCGGTTATGCCCGTAACGATTGGATTGCACGTCACGTGGATGGTCAATTCCATCACTCATCTGTGGGGTAGGCGACGCTTTTCAACCAGTGACGATTCACGCAACAATCTGTGGGTGGCCCTGCTGACCGGCGGAGAAGGATGGCACAACAACCATCATGCCAATCCAGTATCAGCCCGTCACGGGCTTGCCTGGTATGAGGTTGATCTCAACTATCTTGGTATTCGTCTCCTTGCACGCTTAGGACTCGCTAAGAATGTTAGGGTAGCGAGACTGGAACTCAGACCAGAAAAGGGCATTGAGCGAAATACCGCTGGAGGCCCCTCGATATGAAGTTAATTTGGCATGAAGTTACTTGCCTTTTCTTATTGTGGCTGGAACCCAGCCGAACACAAACGGCAGCCACGTACCATGAGTTGTGATTAAATCGCGAACTACACCACCGGAGTCAAAACCAACAGTCATGCCGCGTCATGGCGTCCAGCAGTTTCTTAAGGAACTAGGTCCAGGATTAATCACCGGTGCCGCGGACGATGATCCGTCTGGTATCTCGACTTACTCCGTCGCCGGAGCGTCCTATGGATACGCAACTCTCTGGACTGCTCTCGTTTCATTTCCGTTGATGGCAGCCATCCAATTGATGTGCGCCCGCCTGGGCATGGTGACCGGTTGTGGGCTCGCCAGCGTAATCCGCACACGCTATTCCCGGTGGGTCTTGTGGTTCGCCTGTGCGCTGGTGATTGTCGCGAACGTTTTCAATATCGGTGCCGACCTGGGCGGTATGGCCGATGCGATGCAGATGATCACCCGCATTCCCTCCTATTACTGGACCCCTTTCTTTGCTGCTCTCATCATGGGCCTCTTGCTCTGGACTTCGTATCGAACCATGGCGCGAATCTTCAAATGGCTCACGATGGTTCTCTTTGCTTATGTGGTTACGGCATTCCTGGCACATCCCAATTGGCCCGCGGTATTGCGAGCGACCTTCATTCCACATATTGAATGGACCAAACAATACCTTTCAGTTCTGGTTGGGATCCTGGGAACTACGATATCGCCTTACTTGTTCTTCTGGCAGGCTGCGCAGGAAGTGGAGGAAGACCGGGAGCTCGGCAAAACTACCGTGGCTCAAAGGAAAGGCTCAACCAATAAGGAGCTTCGAATTGCGAGGACAGACGTTATCACGGGTATGCTGCTTTCAAATCTCGTCATGTACTTTCTTATCTTGACCACGGCAGCGACGTTGAATCTGCATGGAACAAAAGATATTGAAACGGCAAAGCAAGCTGCGGAGGCATTACGTCCATTGGCAGGAAAAGGGGCGTACTGGCTCTTCACACTGGGTTTGATTGGGACGGGTATGCTCGCCGTGCCGGTTCTCGCAGGCTCATGCGCGTATGCGATTGCTGAAGCGGCAAAGTGGAAGTCAGCTTCACTGAATCTGAAGCCTCGTCTGGCGCTCAAGTTCTATTCTGTGATTGGAATTTCCATTCTTGTGGGACTAGCATTTGATTTGCCAGATTGAATGCAGTCAAGATGTTGTTCTGGTCAGCGATCTTAAACGGTTTGCTGGCTCCGCCATTGGTTATCATGGTCGTCCTGCTGACGAGTGATCGAAAGGTGATGGGAGATCGTGTTAATTCGCGTGCGATGCAAGTGCTCGGATGGATATGTGCCCTCGTCATGACGGCAGCAGCCCTGGCCCTGTTGGTCTCGTTCAAATGACAACTCGACGCGGGTCTACGCGATGCTCAGTCTATCCTCGCGAGTGGAAAAGGAGGAGCTGATATTTGCACCCGCCAATGAGAACGAACCGGCACCACGTTCTCCCCAAATGATGCCGTGCCCCGTTTCTGCGTGCACCCGCCGCTTCGGGCTTCCTTGACGCCGATAGGTCAGAGCGCCCCGTATTTGGCCTCCCATTGTGCTGCCAACCGACCCAAGCAGTCATCGACTGGTCTTCACCGGATTCAACTTCGACCAAGGCTGTTTCGGATTGTGGGCAGCCTGGTGGCAACATTGGCAGATTGTCTCGAACGAGATGACTTTTGAAAGGTGACGACCTGTTCTCGATTGATGGACAATCCCGGATTGGACTTAACATCGTAGTGCGATTGCGATATATCAACCCCGACCTAGTCGATTAGCTGATTGTTATTTCCTGCCTTTTAGTCGATCGTCGTACTTCTCAAGGGAAGGGTTGTGAGATGCCCCGCCCCTTTCCAGACCTCAGTCGGCCAACAATGTCACCGGTGCCCGCCACTTCACTGCGGAAAGCGCGATCCGAGTACTCAATTACAGAGTTCAATCTCCAAAATCCCAAAACAGCACAGACTTTTTCAATACCCACCCCCTTTCTGCGAGCAAAATACCTGCTTACGAGAGCGTCTCTTTCGAGGACGATACTTCCATTCATCGCCGCTGTCGAGTAGCCTTCTTTGTAGGCGTCTTTACGGATTTCTTGGAGGCTTTTTTAGCTGGAGCTTTCTTATGCCCGCGCCATGTTCCGCGTCGATCCATATCGAGTTACCCGGCCGAGCACTCGTGAGTGTGGACGCCGGCGTCGATCCTAGCTTAGGCAATGAAAAAAGTTGTCGGGGTAATAGGAGGGGCGGCACCGGTCGAATTCATCTTTGTGCCCTCTATTCTTGCGCCTGATGTATCTGGAATCGGTGAATCGATCGAGCCCGATGGTTGCTACATCGAACTCTATCTGGAGTCTCTCGGCCTTGAGAGGGCTCGCGTGTTTGCCACTAGATTCCAAGCGGTCGCATACTCTTTCGTGACCCTCGTCCGCGAAGGTCAGGAGAATGCGAAATTTACCGTAGTGTCAAAGCCACAAAAGCTCGCAGAACTAGACAAAACTCTTTAGACAGAGTGATTACAGTGCCGAAGAAAATGATGGGACCGACTCCCTTTCGCGGGGGTGCAGTCCGCGCTGTAGGGATTGATTCAATCCCACTATCCGCCTATTTTTCGTTATGGGGAGATCTTCTCGGTAGGGCACGAATGGCATCTCACTCCCATATGCAAGTTAATGGTATAGGTGAAATCAAATCTGCATGCGCCGACTGGTTGCTGTCCGATATTCGTCTGCCGAAAGGTGTGCAGGGCCGCCCGGAACCAGAACACCCCTGGTGGAGAGTAATGTGCCTTACGGGGGTCGATTACTTCTCGACACTCGGCTACCAGCCTGGAATCGCTTTTTTGGCTGCTGGCTTGCTCTCCCCAATCGCCACGTTTGTCCTCGTTTTGGTCACTTTGTTCGCTGCTCTCCCACTGTACAGTCGGGTCGCGGGCGTAAGCCCCAATGGCCAAGGCTCGATTTCGATGCTGGAGAAGCTGTTTCCCAAATGGGGCGGAAAAGCGTTTGTCTTGGTTTTGCTCGGCTTTGCTTCAACCGACTTCATTATCACGATGACCCTTTCCGCTGCGGATGCGGCGGCTCACTTTGTTCACAACCCCTACGCTCCTCGTTGGCTCTCAAGCCAGATGCTGGTAACGCTGCTGCTACTTACGATTCTGGCGGGTATTTTTCTGAAAGGATTTAAGGAAGCTATCGGAATCGCAGTTGTCCTGGTGGGTGTCTACCTCGTTCTCAACGCCATCGTGACGGTCGTATCTTTCGCTGTCTTGCTCCATCATCCTGAAGCAATGGTTCATTGGAAAAAGGCTGTCCTGACCCAGCATCCGAGCATACTCGGTATCATCGGACTATCGCTCATTCTTTTCCCCAAATTAGCACTGGGCCTTTCGGGCTTCGAGACCGGGGTTGCTGTCATGCCCTTGATTCGTGGACGAAGTCTGGAAGATCGGATTCGCAATACTCGCAAACTTCTGATGACAGCGGCCGTCATCATGAGCCTGTTCCTGATGGCTACCAGCGTTATCACATCACTGCTGATTCCCGCACAGGCATTTGCCGAGGGAGGTGCTGCGAACGGCCGCGCGATGGCGTACTTGGCGCATCAGTACCTGGGAAACGGATTTGGATCGCTCTATGACGTCTCGACAATATTGATTCTGGCGTTTGCGGGAGCCTCTGCCATGGCGGGACTGCTGAACCTTATCCCTCGATACTTGCCTCGACTCGGCATGGCGCCGGAATGGGCCCTTGCTTCGCGTCCCTTGGTTTTGGTGTTCATGGCGATTGCATTCTTTGTGACGATAATGTTTCACGCTGACGTTGATGCACAGGGTGGAGCTTATGCGACTGGCGTACTGGTTCTAATAACTTCCGCTGGTCTGGCTGTCACCATTCACGTGTGGCGAAAGGGCATGGTTCGTTATGCTTTCGCGCTCATCACTGGCATTTTCACCTACACCACCATGCTTAATATTTATGAAAGGCCAGAGGGTCTCAAGATTTCTTCTTTTTTTATCCTTGCCATCATCACAAGTTCGCTCCTCTCGCGTGCCTTGCGTTCGACTGAGCTGCGTATTTCGAAGGTCGAGCTATCTCCTGAGGCAGTTCGTCTTCTTGCAGAAGATGATGACCAGCTTATTCGGGTCATCGCGCACAATCCCAAGAAGCATTCAGAAGAGGATAAAGCCAGAGAGCTCAATGAGGTCAGTTCGTTCTTGCGTGATCGGTATGGATGGACGCCGGGCGAGTGCCTCTTCTTTCTCGAAGTCGAGCGAACAGACGCCTCCGACTTCCAACATACCTTATATATTGACGGCTGCACCCTCGGTGGAAATCGACTACTCCACGGCAAGAGCCCAGTCGTCGCTAATTCTATCGCGGCTTTGCTGATCCATCTTGAAACACACACAGGCAAGCTTCCCCACGCGTACTTCAAATGGAAAGAGGGTAATCCGGTTGCAAACATCTTCCGTTTCCTCTTTCTCGGCGAAGGGGATACAGCGCCTCTTACACATGAAGTGTTGCGCAGGGCCATTCGCGATCCAAATCATAGACCCATAGCTTGCAAGCCCGACTTTGACGTCGACCTGAGGGCAGCGAGGTTGGACCAAATGAATTTGTTCTGTTAACGGAAGGGTTGTAGACGTAGCTCCGAATGAAGGATTTCTGATTGTTTCGCTCCTCCTATCCCTACTATTGAACTGATTCTTGTTAAACCGTCTTTGAAATTCTGACAGTAAGAAGCAGATGCGTACCTCTTCGATATTGCTGTCACCTTGAAGTCTAGTCCAAATACTTTGTATCAATCAGGAGATATTGATGATTGATCGATCGGCCACTAGAGCGGCATATGGTCGGCAGGGTAATGACATACCAGGATAGGGAAGGGAATTGTTCAATCTAATTCTCGACAAGGCACATAATCTGCCCGATGTTTTGTACCAGTGGATTGTTAGTGGAGCGCAGTTATCGGATTGTCTTGATGACTGCACTCGGGGTGCGGATAAGTGGGAAGCGTTGTTTGCTTTCCACTTTTCCGCGCTCCAAGAATGTTTTGGTTAGCCACACTACCGGCGCTCTGGATAAGTGCGCTCTCGGTGGTGCTTCCAAGAGTGATCTAGACGATACTCCGACCGGGGGCGAGCTTCCCACGGCAAGTTTGCCACCGAGGGTAATAGAACTCCCTGCGAGACAGACTGCGATGGGGTGAGACAGCTGAATGGGTTGTGTGGAAACACACGATATCCATGTGTAACAGCGCACGGTTCATCGTGTAGTGATCTCTATTTGTATTCAATGAATACCTTCCTACACTTGTAGTTGAAACAGCACACCTTGAGCTTCAGTTCAACGCCTGTGCACTTCAATGTTTGGAAGGTAGATTCATGACAACCAGAATCATGCAGCAGCTGTTTTCAAAAGCGCTGTGCGTCACACTAGTCGCAGGCCCTGTAAGTCTGATCCGACCGGCGCAGGGTCAGGTTCCTCCAGTGGCTACTCAGCAATCTTCGTCAATGACTACGACGCAGGCTCCTCAAACAGCCGCTCCGCTAACTACAGCTCAACTGGACGCTCTCGTCGCGCCCATCGCACTGTATCCGGATGCTCTCGTTGCGCAGGTTCTCGGCGCCGCAGCATTTCCGGACCAGGTAGCCTTCGCAAATGATTGGCTGACACAGAACAGCGCGTTGACGGGGAGCGCACTGACCCAGGCCGTTGACCAGCAGTCGTGGGATCCAAGCGTGAAAGCCTTAACGCAATTCCCGACGGTGCTGGACGACCTCGCAAAGAACCTTGCGTGGGCATCTAATCTTGGGGAAGCATTCAGCAACCAGCAGCCGGCGGTGATGGGGGCAGTACAGACGATGCGTGCCCAGGCGATGGCTGCAGGCAATCTGAAGTCCACCCCACAGATTCAGGTCGTTCAGCAGTCTCCCCAAACCATCGTGATTCAACCTGCCGACCCGCAGGTCGTTTACGTGCCGCAATACAACCCGACCGTCGTCTACGGCGGGACTTACGTTGTGCCTTACTACACACCTCGCTATGTCGTCGCTGGTGCCGGTCTCTTTTTCGGTACCGGGATAAACATCGGCATAGGGTTTGGCGGTGGTGGATACGTTGGAGGCGGCTTTGGATGGGGCTTCCACGCGTGGAATTGTAATTGGGGTGGAGGTGGTGGGACCATCATCTACAACCACAACACTTACATTCACAACACCACTATCATCAACAACCGGACGAACTACAACGGTTACCATCCCTGGGGCCCTGGCAACAATGGTTATCGCCCGGGCACCGATACACACTATGGTCCGAACGGCGGATATCATCCGAACGGCTATTACGGACCGAACGGTGCGTTTCACCACGACGACGCCGGCTATCACCCGGGTACTGATACCCACTATGGCCCGAATGGCGGATATCACCCGAATGGCTATTACGGACCAAACGGCGGATTCCACCACGACGTTCCAGGAACCGGCCCGCGTGACCAGCCGAATGGTGGCCGAAACGGTGATCACGGCTTAATCGGCGGCAATGGAGGCGTTCAGCACCCCGGAGACGCTTCTGGGCCGCGCGGCAATTCACGGGGCAGTGACCGTCCGCGCTCCGGCATGAGCGGCGATGGTGGACGAGATCGCGCTGAGAGCGATCGTGGCCGAGGCAGCATGCACCAGGCCCATATGGAGAGCAATCACGGCGGTGGCGGTGGTCATCGCGGTGGTGGCGGCGGCGGACATCGGCGCTAGCAGGAATCGCGACGCCGCCATCATCGGATCGACACGCAAGATGAAATTCAGATCGGAGAAGGGATTATGAAACTGAGTAATAAAGATAACGCGAACTCCAGCTTAAAGATGAGATTCACGACGCTGCTACTGGCTGGAATTTGTTCTGCTGGATGCCTGCACCAGGCCGCAGCGCAGACTGATATCAGTGTGCAAGCCGCTTTCGATACTCCAGCAGAAGCCGGACAGGCGTTACAGACGGCCTCTCTGGGGTATGACGAAAACAGCCTTGGCAAGATTCTAGGCGCCGGGTCGAATGACATATTAAGCTCCGGCGATCCACTGGAAGATAAGGCGGCGATCAGCTCTTTCGTTGCCAAGTATAACCGGATGAATCGCTGGGTAACATTAACGGATGGTAACAGCATTTTGTACATAGGTGCTGACAACTATCCGTTCCCCATTCCTCTCGCACGAGACTCTTCAGGGAAGTGGTATTTCGACACGGAGGCTGGTGAGGATGAGATGTTGGCGCGCCGGATTGGGAAGAACGAACTGCTGGCGATCGATGCTGTTTCCGCGATCGCAAATGCGCAGGAGATTTACTTCAAGACCTCAGCGACCCAGCACGGGACGCAGCAGTACGCGCAACGAATCATAAGTACTCCCGGAAAGAAGGATGGGCTTTACTGGAATGCTCCGGCAGGTCAGTCGTCCAGTCCGCTTGGCTCGCTGCCCGACTTTATCGAAAGCATAACCGCCGGGGATCCACAGGTGATCGATGGGTATTCATTTCGAATCCTCACCGCACAGGGAGACGCAGCAAAAGGGGGCAGCAAAAACTACTTATCCGACGGACACATGACCGGAGGGTTTGCCATCATCGCGAGCCCTGCGAAGTATGCGGACTCCGGAATCATGACTTTCATCCTGAATCGCAATGGCGTCGTTTATCAGAAAGACCTCGGTGAAAATACCAAGGCCGTTGCTGCTTCGATCAAGACTTTCAACCCCGCGGATGGCTGGACGCCGGCTGAGTAGTGTGGCCGACACATAGCCCTATGCCGTCGCCTCCACGCGAGGGCACCGATTACCTCAACGAAACACAGAACCTCATCCAAAAGGAGAAGTACCATGGTGAACAAAGTCAACTCTCTTCTCGCGGCTGCCACGTTGTTTGGCGCCGTCGCAACTGGCGCAGCAGTCGCTCAAGCTCAACAGACGATCTACGAACCGGCCCCTACCGTCGTCTACACGCAAGCACCAGCCGTCGTTTACATGCAGGCACCGGTGGTAAATATCGGCCGCAGGCATGGCAATCTTCGGTCAGCGCAGGGAAGCATCGTTGATGCATTCCAGCGGATCCAGGATGCGCAGCGGGCAAATAATGGCCAGTTAGGCGGTCACGCTCAAAGGGCGAAGGCGCTCCTGATCCAGGCTGACATGGAGCTGAGACAAGCTGCCAATGTCGCGAATGCGGGAGGCCGGTAAAGACAAGTTTGCGGCATCCGCGAACTACATTACCTGCTTCCTATCAAATTCCATTCGTCAAAAAGCGAGTTCATGCCGTATACGGCTGGGCTCGCTTCGGCTCGGAAAAACAGTTTTAACATCGATACGGGACGGACGACCATGCTCAGACTGATACGGAAATACCCTTCGGAGCTGCTGATGTGCGCTCTAATTGCCCAAATCCTGGCATCTCCATTGGCGGACTCAAATCCGCATATCGGAGGAATACTCGCGATACTGGAATTGATTTGCCTGCTCGTGGGCGCCACCTATGTCGGAAATAAAAAACTCGTGCGTTTTGTCGTGCTTCCTCTCACCGCGATTTGGATAATCTTCCGGGCACTGGAAGCAGTTGAGAACAGTCACCCCATTTATTCTCACCTGGCCCCTATAGCTGGACTTGCATTATCTTGTTCGATTCTCTGGGTGCTTCTTGATCGTTTTAACTCTGCCCTGCGGATCTCTACGAATCTGATATCGGAAGCCTTCATCAGTTACATATTCATCGCGACTGCGTTTTCACAGCTTTATTTGATTCTCAACCGGATACTTGACCATCCATTCAACGTCATCGTGCCCGCTGCCAAGACGACCACGATGCTGTGTTTCAGCATGGTCACGCTCAGTTGTCTCGGTGACAGCAGTATGTTCCCAGTTAACGCATATGTGCGGCTCATTGCAGCTTTTGAAAGCATGAGCGGTATCTTCTACATAGCGGTGGTTGTTGCGCGCCTGGTATCGTCATACCGCCCTGGGGCTCAGCGAAATGAAGCCCAGGTGGAAAACATGCCGTAGTAATCGTGATGATCATTCCGGTGTGCGGCGCATGATACGCCGTGTCGTCGAGAAGGCCGCTGTCCATACGTTTGAATGCTCCGGCGGAGCAGATGTGCCCGCCGTTTATAGTCTCGACGCGCTTACGACCGAAGGTCACAGCCATGACAGATCGTATTAACCATCCGTCTGTAACAAAGGGGCTTCTACCATGATTTGCAACTCCGTGTTTCCTCCGCATGTAAGTGCGTCTAAGTTGAGGACGTACTACCTCACGTTTCTCATATTGATTGGCATCACTCACAGCGCTCTTGCTGACGATCTTGTAATTCATCTAGCCGGTAAGTCCTCAGTAACCCGCAAGGTGGCGACATATAAGTGTGACGCTGCGGGCGTGAAGATGGGCCTGCCCGCGGGCCAGTTCACGGTCAAGTACATTAATGGGGGTGGAAACAGCCTCGCCATCCTTCCCATCTCGAGCAAATCCATGATCTTTACGAATGTGATTTCGGCTTCAGGGGCACGCTATGCGGCGCGGGGGTACATCTGGTGGGAGGCAGCTGGCCGATCCATCACTCTGTCTTCAGACTCGCTCGCAGGCAAGCAACAGACGACTTGTCAGCGCATCTCCATAAAGTAGTTGTCTCGGAGTCTACGATGAGAGTCGTCCTCACAGGTTTCTCACAGAGAGGAAGCCAAGCAAATTTGCCAGCAAAACGCAGTCAGCCGTGTATTGGCTGAAACTAAGAACTATCGAAGACTAACTTTCAACCCGGTTTAATGTTCCTGTCTGTCCCCTCTCGTGCGCAGGCTGCGACGATCTCAGACAAGTTTGCGAGTTCTTCTTTCAGCACATAATTGCATGCGCCGGCCTTCAATGCCGCTGCCCGCAGATCCTCGTCGTCGTAGTCGGTGACGATGATAACCTGCGCCTCAGGATCGGAGCTTCGAATCTGCCGCGTCGCGGTCAGACCATCCATAACGGTCATGCGAACGTCCATCAAAACGACATCAGGCCGATACTCTTCGTAAATGTCCAAAGCATCACAGCCATCTGTGCACTCTCGAATCTCATTAGCTGTATCTTCCAGGGATCGCCGTAGCGCGCGCCGAATTCCTGCATTGTCGTCAACAATCAAAATCTTCATTCGTCCGCCCTGACATTCTCCAGCCAAAGTTCTGGAAGCCGATGCGAAGCAAAACCGCAAAAATGTCACAATTGCAAGATTAGCGAAATCGGCAGAGGAGAGAAATAGAGGATGCTACATACCGAACCGTGTGGTTCCACACGGGGGCAGACAGCTCCCGTCATCGTTTCTAAGTCGTTGTGCAACTTCCAATTACGGCCATTGTCCCAATCAACTCCAGTGATATATTTGCCTCATATATGACCCCGGCCTTGCAGCCAGATCGAACTCTTTGCCGGCGCACCCGCTTATTTTCCCGCGGCTGGCTGTGCGGTCTCATGATCTGTCTGTGTTCGTTCGGTTGCGCTCTCGTTGCGCCTGCCGCGGAATATCACCTGAAGACCTGGACCGTCGAAAATGGTCTTCCGCAAAATGTCATCCGCGGTATTGCGCAAACTCCCGATGGTTATCTTTGGATCGCCACACTCGACGGCTTGGCACGCTTCGATGGTGTGCGGTTCATCGTCTTCAACAAAAGCAACACGCCCGGCATAGTTTCCAACCGCTTCAGCCGGATGGTCCAGGATCGTGCCGGCGATCTGTGGCTGACCACCGAAAGTGGAGAACTCACTCGATATCATGGCAACTCCTTCCACTCGTTCGGGCCTGCAGAAGGCATTCCCAAAGGCAGCGTGCGCGGAATTGTTCGATCCGCGGCTGGAGACATTTGGGTCTTGTCCGAAGATTCGATTTTGAAAATCAATCCTTCAACCGTCGAATTCATGGATGTCACGCCCGCTGATACAAAGATTCGCTACCAGTCTTTTTATTGGGACAACGCAGGCCTCTGGGGGATGGACCGTGACGGATTGCATCTCTTTATGGACGGACGCCTTATCAGCTACGCGATGCCTGCGTGGCTTTCAGGCAAGACTCTACTGGGCGTCAGTGTCGATCAACGCGGCGCCATCTGGATCGAAACTGCGGATGGCCGCCAAGGCATGATTTCCCCCAATACACAGGCAGTCAAGCAGGTCGATGCAAGCCATCCAGCAGCCACCTCTTCCCTCGACTCGCACGGGCGGCTCTGGCCGCAAAGGATCTCTGGTCGATTGTCGCGCCTTCTTGAAGTTCCATCCTCCGGGCATCTCGCGACCATCGCTCTCACCGGCTTCTTTGAAGACAGAGAAGGCAATGTTTGGGTTGCGACAGAAGGCGATGGACTCTACCAGTTGCAGGAAGAAACCGTCACTGTCTATTCCAAAGCCCAGGGGCTGATCGACCAGGATATTTACCCCATTTATCAGGACAAATCCGGAGCAATATGGATCGGCGCATGGCACCGAGGGCTCAGTAGTTTTCGGAATGGCCGGTTCAGCAATTATTCGGTCGCGGATGGATTGCCTGCGTTCCTGGTGAGCACGTTAGGTGGAGACCGCGAGGGCAATCTTTGGATCGGCACGCACGGCGGTTTTAGTGTCTTTCGCGATGGTAAATTTCGCAGGCCCGATGTTGTTTTGCCAGAACAAGCCGTAGCCCAGACTATCCTGCAGGATCGTGGTGGAACGCTATGGGTTGGTACGACGAACGGTCTTGTTGCCTTCCGTGACGGACCAAGCAGAACCATCACCGCGGACGATGGTCTCGCCAGCAATGACGTGAAGATAATCATTGAGGGAGCCTCGGGAGATCTTTGGATTGGCGGCTACGGAGGACTCACGCGGCTTCATGACAGCCAATTTACGCAATGGACTGAGCGCGATGGGTTGCCAAGTGACAATATCAGGTCCTTATATGAGGATGCGGAAGGTGTTCTCTGGATCGGTACTTATGACGGCGGTCTCGGACGCTTCAAGAACGGAAACTTTACGCGCTATCGAGAACAAAATGGTCTCTTCAATAACGGCGTATTTCAAATTCTCGAAGATGGCCGGGGAAATCTCTGGATGAGTAGCAACCGAGGCATCTTTCGCGTGAATAAGCGCGATCTGAATGCTTTCGCGGAGGGTGCGCAGACAAGCATCACGGCGGTGGCGTACGGCAAAGCAGACGGCATGTTGAATGAGGAGTGCAACGGAGGAATGGGACCTGCCGGCATTAAGGCAGCAGACGGCAAACTATGGTTCCCCACCCAGAATGGCGTTGCCGTGATCGATCCAAGCACCGTGTGGATCAATCGCCAATCGCCACCGGTCATCATTGAAACTGCTCTCGTTGAGAGATCTCCTGCGAATATTCAAAACGGCCTGCGCATTCCCCCGAACAAAGAGAATCTGGAGATCGAATACACTGCTCTCAGCTTCGTTCATTCGGAACAGATCCGTTTTCGGTACAGGCTTGAAGGGTTTGATTCCCACTGGATCGACGCAGGCTCGCGGCGCACTGCGTATTATTCTCATCTGCCTCCCGGCACATATACGTTCCAGGTAACTGCGGATAACAGTGACGGGGTTTGGAATACCCACGGCCAGGGCCTGACGATTACGGTGCTGGCGCCGTTCTACAGGACTTGGTGGTTCATTATTATTCTGGCGCTGTCCGTCGCTGTGCTGATCGCGCTTGCGGTTTACTATCGTATATCGCAGCTTAAGCGCGCGCAGGCTTTACAGAAAGCTTTCTCGCAGCAACTAATAGCATCGCAGGAAAGCGAGCGCCAGCGCATCGCATCCGAGTTGCACGATAGCCTCGGGCAGAGATTGCTTGTCATTAACAACCTGCTTAAGATAGTGCTGGGAAAGCAAAATAAGGGTATAGTGCCCAACACGGAAACGATGGAAGAGATCAGTGCGGAAACTTTACTCGCTATCCAGGAAACCCGCGAGATCTCTTACAATCTCAGGCCATTTCAACTTGACCGCCTCGGCGTGACCAAGGCGGTAGAAATCGCTGCGCGCACAGTCTCGTCGGCTTCGGGAATTTCCATCGAATGCGAGCTCGATAACATCGATGATGCTCTGCCCGAAAATCTTCGCATCAATTTTTACCGGATTGTGCAGGAGTCATTGAATAACGTTATGAAGCATTCGCAAGCCACCAAGGTAAAGATTCAGGTGATACGTGATGACGAGCGAATTGTCCTGACAGTCCACGATAATGGCGTTGGTTCCGTCCCGGCTCAACGTACTTCAAAGGGTGAAAAGAGCGGATTCGGATTAACTGGAATGGAAGAGCGGGCGCACTCGCTTGGAGGTACCTTCCGTTTTCGATCCGTACTTACACATGGAACGACAATGATGGTCGAGATCCCACTCGATTGCAGATGAAATGCGTTAGTTTCATATGGTGCAGGGCGAGTCCAGGTGAATTTCAGGAGAGGACCTATGAAGATCGGGATTCGCATTTTGAAGATGTCGATGTATTTCCCGATGACTCTAGGGTTGTTGTTTGTCGGCTGCAAATCACAGATCAAGCCCGCAATTGCAATTACACAGGTACCGCCTGCAAGTTTGGGTGGGCCATCGCAGATGGAGCCGATTGCGGGAAGTGTCACCAATGCCAAACCGGGTGACCAGGTGATACTGTATGCGCGCAGCGGAGTCTGGTGGCTGCAGCCACTCACAGATCAGCCATACACAAAAGTTCAGGTAGATTCCACCTGGAAGAACCTCACGCATCTTGGTTCCGAATATGCCGCTCTACTGGTCGAGCCTGGCTACAAGCCCGCCTCAAAGGCGATCACATTGCCAACGGAAGGCAACGGCGTCCTGGCGGTTACTGTCATGAAGGGCAATGCAACTATCGCTGAAACTTCTCCAGGCATTCAGTTCAGCGGTTATGACTGGACCGTCCAAACAGGAATCAATGACCACGGAGGTCAGCCATACGCTTACGACTCGGCAAACGCCTGGACCGATGACAAGGGACATCTTCACCTTCGCATGGACTATCGCAACGGCCGTTGGGCGTGCGCCGAGGTTAGTCTGCAGAAGAGCCTCGGATATGGTACTTACAAGTTTGTTGTGCAAGATTCGGCTCACTTACGGCCATCTGCCGTCCTTGGAATGTTCACGTGGGATGATGCGCAATCGACTAACTTCCGTAATGAGTTGGATATCGAGTTGAGCCGCTGGGGCAAATCAGATAATCCAAATGCGCAGTTCGTTGTGCAGCCTTTCTTCGCTCGCGATAATCTGGCTCGCTTCAGCGTGCCTGCAGGGATTTCGACGTACATTGTTCAATGGGAACCCGGTAAAGCATCATTAAGCGTATTCGGTGGCGATGCATCTCGACAGGCAAAGCCGATTTATGAACATATTTTTCAGTCCGGAGTGCCGGCACAGGCAAACGAAAAAGTACACATGGATCTATATGATTTTCACCACTCCGAAGCACTGTCAGATCAGCCAGAGGAAGCGGTCATCCAGAGCTTTGCCTTTATTCCAGTACCTAAATCGAATTGATTGCTGAAAAATTAGTGAAATCCGAAAATAATGTCGGATTGAACAACCACAACCGAGATGGGCATCACAACGAATGAGCCGAATGCATTCCTGCAGAAGTCCTGGTGTACCGTTGACCACCTACTTGAGGGATGTCTTGTTTTGAAGTGCAAATCGCAACAGGGCGTTTGCGCCCTCCCCATCCAAAGAAAGTTTGCGGGAGATATTGGTGCGATGGTTTTCTACCGTGCGGTAGTGAATCGAGAGCTCGGCGCCAATCTCCTTACTGGTTTTACCAAGGGCAATAAGTTTCATGATGCGATGTTCCGATGGTGTCAAGCTGCTAATGAGCGGTTCCGGCTCTTTGGGCTTGTTGCCCGGCTGCAGTAAGCCGGCCGTAATGGCGGAGCTCAGATAGGGACGTCCCTCTGAAACAGCACGTATGCCGGCAACTACTTCCTGTACTGCACTGTCCTTCAGAATGTAGCCCAGTACTCCGAGCGACAGGGCAGTGCGAAACAGATCTTCGCTCGAATGAAAAGTTAAGAAGATGATCTTGGTGGAAAGCTTACGCTCACTGATCTGCTTTGCAACATTAAGGCCGTTCAGTTTGGGCATGTCAATATCAAGCAACGCAATGTCGGGCCTTAGCTGCTCGATCTGTGCGAGAGCCGATTCACCATCTGCTGCCTCAGCGATGACTTGCAGACCCTCCTCATCCTCCACACTCATGCGGAGACCTCGGCGCATAAGCGGATGGTCATCAGCAATCAGGATGCGAATCATATCGGCCACAATGCTACTCAGTTAGTGGTTGATTATGTGGAAGGCGCTGCACAGTGATCGCAGGTTCGAAGATCTGGATTCTGCAGCCCGTCCAGTATATATCGAAGTCAGTGCTCCCGCTGGACTGACCTCTGCTATACGATGCGCATGGCATTACCAGGTCGAATCCAGTTGCCGGCTTCATGCCGATCATTGAAGTTCAGGCAAGTTGCCCCAAAGGCTTTATGTGTATTTCCGCACTTACATATGAGTGGGACCACATAGTTGATGTGTGGTGATACGGATGGTTTACCAGAGTAAACCCAGGTACCTTTCGTTTCAGGTGCGAAGTGACTCGTCATGGAACGGTCTCAATACTCGCGCCATGAGAAAGGTAAATGTGATGAAACGAATTGAAAAGCTTCATGATCTGGTGAGCGTTCCCACCCACTTGGCCCCATCAAGGCGGCCGTCCATATTTCCGACGGAGCAAGCCAGGAACAAGCAAGAGAATCTCTCGAATTCTCGGGAACTGGGCCGCGACCCAGTTTCCCGAAGTGCAGGGAAAAAGATCATGCAGGCCCTGCTTCTCATAGCAGGTCTGGTTGCGCCCCTAGCGGTCCACGCGCAGAATGACGCAATGATCAGCGTCTCAGTGCCGCCCGGCGACAAGGTCATGCAGGATGGCACCGTTGAGGTGACGATTCATCTCTATGGAGCTGCGAAGCCGAAGACGCTCAACGTCGAGATGAACGAGCAGAACGTCACCGACTACTTTGCCGGCCGATCATGCTACAGCGCTCCCTGCGATGTGACGGTAAAGCTCAACGGCAACTTCGTAAATCAGGGCTGGAACTATCTTCGCGCCACCGTCGACGGCCCCAACGACTCGACAGACTTGAGCAGCGCTCAGTTCTACAACGACCGTGGCGTGAACCCGACAGATGCCACAACCGGCTACGCGCCTTCATTCGCCGTTCATATCCACGCGACCGAGACCAGCGGCCTTGAGGTCGATTACGCTCCCGGAGTCGGCAACGTTCCTATCTACTACCCCTTCGCGCGGTTCTCCGGTTGTCCCTACGCACTGCTCACGCTGGTGACGCTGGACCGCAGCACCCTCGCGCCGAAATCCAGCAACTGCTTCGGCCCGAATAGCAACACCGCACTCAACACCTACCTGAAGTCGCTCACCAAAGCGGATCTCGTCTTCGCATCGGGCAACAAAGAAGCACCCCTGGGCAAACTCAATCTCGCTCCCATCGGTGGCACGGACTTCTCCGCCGCGGGCGCGCCGAACGCATTCGGATTCTCGATCATCGGATACGGGGCAAGCACCCCAGGGCTCGCCGCCGAGAGCTATAACCTGACCCCAGACGGGGCGTGGCGAGGAGTCGAAGGCAACCTCATCAACGTAGGCGTTACGACCCCCATGTTCGGCTTTCGTTCCACCGATGCTCCGGCATTCGCAATTCAGCCGTCGGCATCCGGCGGCCAGGCTAAAATCACCATTGGTTACAACACGTCGTTTCCCATCGGTCAGGGCGAACTGCCTCCCAACTTCACTCTGCCTGGCCAGTTCACCAACAGGACCTATACTAGCCCCGCCTGTACTGTTGCCTGCGACGGTGGACTATTCACCGCTCTCTTTGACGCCAAGACGCTCCAGCTGCGCTGGTCGAATACCTACGCCACCAACAGCAGCATTAGCTCTGCTGAAGTAAACCGAATGGCGAACGACCTCAACTTCCACCTCTACTCCTACCCGCAAGGGCCAAGCGTCGTCATCATCACCTCAATTGGCAATCCTTTCGGCACAGCGGATCACTGGAGCGCCGCAAGGTATGTTCCGAGCCCCGCGCTGTTTGACATCATCCAGAGCCTGGGTGTGTCCGGCACTACATTCAGCAAGCTGATCACCGGCGGTTCGTTCTCGATGATCGGCGTGCCCAATGGCCAGCCCAAACCCAATCAGGGCCTCCACAGCCTAACCAAGTGGTACAGCACCACCCAGCAGGCGGGCGAGACAGGAGCCCTTCGTGGTTTTCTTCTGCGGGACAAAACCTTCCTCTTCTCCCCACAGAACGTTGGCCCCTTCATGGTCGCCTCATCCAATACCAACCCTACCGCCAACGACCTGCTCGCCTTTGCGATCCCGTCGCAGATTGGCCTTGCGTCATCTGTCAACTGGCCCGCGATGGACACGGTCGGTCGCAGGAACGCATACGCCTATGCCAGCGATCAAATGAACCGTAGCGACTACTACACCGGCTCCGATTGCCGGCTACCCAAAGTGCAGTGTGAAGACATCCGCGCAAGATACACCAGCAGCCAGTTGGAGAAAATCACAGGCGGTATCGATCCGCGAACAATTGCCTATCCGTCCGGCACCGAGCCAAACTTCACGCGGAGCGATCTCACCGCCGTCGCCAATCAGCTGTACGAAGAGAAAGAGTACCTAAGCAGCACTGAGAACTACGCTCTCTTTTTGAGAGAGATCAACAACAACGGCCTCTTGAACGTCGGGCTCGCTGTCCAGAGTTCAGCTGCCAATGTGGCCAGGACGTTGTACGCGGTAGATCGCAACGCAAATAGCGCTCTTTCGCTTGTACCGGGAATCCTCGGCTCCTCTGGCGCGATCGTCTCGACCACGTCTACATTTATCCCACCGGCTAGCGTCATCGCTGGAGTGCTTGGTTCAGCATCGTCTCTCATCGATCTGTACAAATCCGTCAAGAACGTACCTGACGCTGAAGTGTCCAAACTGGCGGACCTAATCGCTGAGGGAAATAACAGAGCTTTTGAGTACGCCACCAACTTCAACACGGCTGTGCAGTCCTCCACTGGAATGTATTTCAACGGCGTCTACTCTGACTGGTTCAAGTTGCAGACCATTGGCATGATGACTGTCACTCCAGGTAGCGGTTGGTACTACGACACCGCCGGCAACGCTATGACTGAGTACAACAAAGAACTCATCGCCAGCGCGCGCACCAGCTTCTACCAACAGACCGTACCGCAATACTTTGCTGAGATTCGTCTGCATAAGATTGCGTACAGCCATTACGGAGGGGATTCTTCGCCGAAAATAGTCGATGACTGGGCCGCCGAACAGAATGGTGGGTTCCCGCTCAAGTATATGTCGCGCGCCTATGTCTGGGACTCCTGGCCCACGCCCGGATATCCTCGCTGCCGCGACTACGTCTATGTTGTCACCAAGAGCAGCGGAGTCAAAGTGCCCGCCTACCTTGGCAGTGGCGTAAACACCTGGGATGACGCGCTAGGCAATGCCCTGATGGCCCCCGCGGACTCGACCAGTCCCTCGGCCGGCCTGGGCATAGCACGCGGATTCGTCTATGACACGTCCGGATACTCCGTTCTGTTCGACACCAACTCTCGATTCCCGGTGAAAGGAGAATGCGGAATCAATTGATCCCCGAGTGAGCGACCGTTTGCCACCCAGTGCGAGATTCGTAATTGCACCGGCTGAAATCAGAAACAGTGGCGACCCAACATCCAACCCTCTCATCCAGGAGCTCTCTTGCGAATCCCCTTTCGCGAGAGAGCTCCTGGCGCGTTTCAGCGGCATGCGCATGCATGCCGTGTGGAAGCGCACGATGCGTTGTGTAGCGGCCTCTATTTCTTTCGAGCTTGTACTACAACATACTTCACATATCGTTCGGCTCACTTCCGTAGAAGCTATGACGCCGGCATAAATCATCTTCAGCGGAGTGATTCACGTGAGAATAATCGTATCGGCCCGGAACTTGTTGCATCGATTGATGCAAGCGCTTTTTCTTCTTTTGCCCGTGTGCGCCTTAGGCCTGCAGGCACAAACGCTTTCGCACGCCGCCGCGCGGCAGATCGTCGTCACCAGCTCGGTCGAAGACAGCGATTCGGTTCGCATCAACCTGCAGATACCTGCTTCTGCCGAGAGCGGCTCGCTCAAAGTTCGCCTCAATGGCCATGATGTTTCCGGCCGTTTTAGTGATTCCAGCTGCGATGGTGAAATTTGCAAAGAAGCAACCCTGACCGTAGCCGATGGATTCAGGTCTGAGAAAAATGTATTCCTCGTGGACGCCGGCGGCGGGTTCAGCACACGCTATCGCTTCAGTGGCCAACCAGCTCTTGCGGGCTCCGCGAACGGCCACGACACAGTATCTGCGGCAGCGCGTATTCTCACCTCGCGAGGCGTCAAGGCACAGGCCGTTTCGGCCGGCGTTGCAGATCCCTTCCTTCCTCCGACAGTTGCCCTTAACACGAATCATCCAGGCGGATGGGATGGCTCGCTGAACGACCCCTGGTTCAGCGTCGGGGGGCAGGGATATCCGGACAAGCAACCGGCAGGAAACTGTGCCAGCGCACAGTACACGGTTGTGGTGCTCGACCGGCAGAGCCTTGAAGAAAAAACGAATGCCCCGGAGTCTTCGCCTCAATGCATCGCAGATACAACCACGCTCAATGCATATCTGAAGACGCTCGATTCAACCGACCTTGTGGTTGCCGGAAGCAACTGGTTCAAGAACGCCGACGCCAGTCTTGATACGACGCCCATCGGTGGAACGGCCTATTCGACGAAGACCGTGTCCAGTCCTCTTGCCGGCTATATGACGATCGGCGTGGGAGGAGCTACCCCCGGCACTGCGTACGAATCGCGCTACTTCAATTTCCCCAACCTGCCCAGCTACAATCCATTCGCCACCGGCACGCTGCAGGAAGATGCGTACGGCAACTACGATTTTCAATCTTCCGATGTTGCGGAGTTTACCGTTTCCCCGAACGATCCTTCGTATCTGACCACGAGCAACACCAGCGCCATTGCCATTCAAAATTACAATGGCTCCTCGCCAAGGAACTTCATCTACACCGCTCCAGCAGCAAGCGACGGAGCCACCACGGACGGCTACTGGCTTCTCGTTTTGCGACGTACAGACTTAGCCTCGACGGGTGCTCCGTGTCCATGGGGAGGACAAACGAAAGATGGCACCGGCCAGTATGTCCCTGATTGCGGCACGTTCTATCACACAGGCAGCACCGATCCGGTTGCTGTCAGCGCCGCATATGAGTCTCTTGCCAAAGCACTGAGCGCGATCAATCCATTTCAGATTTTCATTTTGACCACGATTGGCCAGCCTGCCCAGGGTAAATCTGTCTACGACACTACCGGAAACAACATCGGATCGACGGCTGTCTTTGACTTCTTCACCGAGCTGCAGACCTTGGGCGCTACGCCCGGCTATACCTCCTCGATGTTTGCGCCTGGCAGCGCCTACACCTTCATCGGCTCCACAGATACCGGCAACCCTCTTACTGGCTCTTCGGTCGAGTCAACCACCGCGCTCTCGTCACAGCTTCAGACCGGCATGGTGCACGGCATGTTCCAGCGAAATCTCAACGGCTTGTTTACCCCCGAGCAGACCAACCAGGAAATCATGGCTCTGTATCAGACCAAGGGAGGCCTCAACAGCCCCGACTTCAAGCTCGCCGAGGCCTCAATGTCGCAACCGGTCGATTGGCCCTCCACAAGCCAGAAGACTCTTCTCACCAGTGGTCCCTTCACTGCAAGCAGCATCGCAGGACAGATTGCTGCCTACCGCTATCTCAGCTACGTCCTGCTTACAAAGATCTACATGCCCGGATCGACCGGAAGCCATCTCGACGATCTGCATTACTTCTTCACCGGGTCCAACAACACATTCATCAACTTCCAGGCGTACGATCCGTCCCGGATTCTGTGGCCCGATTACAGTGCGACAGGACCTTACGTGGTTCCCTGCAACAGCATTCAGGGATCGACTTGCACCTCGTATGTCATGGGCCAGGATGATCCGCTGGTCTTTACAGAGAACGATTTTCTCGCTGAGCGCGGTCAGATTGCATTGGAGGTCCGCTATCTAACCTATGCGCTGCACTACCTGGTGACAGGTTCCACGAATTTGAAAGACATCATCGCGGGCGGTAACTCCAACGTTGGCCTCGCACTTACCGGTGCTGCAGCAACAATCCTGGGCAGCAAGCTTGTGCCGGCTCCGCCCACTACAACAGTCACTACAAGCTGGCAGAATATCGTGTCCATGCTGGGAGGAGTAGCTTCGATTGTTTCGGCCGTACCTGGAGTCGGCGAGTTTGTCTTCGGCGTAGAAGCCGGAAGCACAATCGCTACCAGGCTAGCCAAGGTTGGGACCACGGCTTCGATTATCGGTGGCGCTGCCGGAGTGGCTTCGGGAGCAGGCCAGATCACCTCCTCTTCCACCAGCAATTCTCTCCCAAGTTCGTTCGCGAAATTCTCCACGACGATTGGGGATCTGGCGAGCGGCAGCCTGCAAGGCCAGTTGAGCGCCGGTTTCGACGTGATGACAGACAGCGTTACGTCCGACTGGGGCAGACTTTCGACGATCGGCCCCGAGGTGGTCGACAGCAATAACTCCACTTTCTTCACGCCAGATCAGGCTTCGCAAAACCTAGCTGTGCAGGGGATAACGCAGGCCGCCTCGCGTAACTTCTACATGACACTGCTGCCGATCTTCTACAAGGTGCATTACTGGCCAGGTGTAGCCGGCTACACCGACCAGACGAAGAACATACCCGATATGGGAGTGCTTCACCAGGCTACGGACGGATCCACCTGCAATGCGTTCTATCTCAACCCGTCCCAAAATCATAGCTGGGAAGATTTAACAGGCCTGGGAGTAGCCCCAGCCAACACGAATGTCTGGTTCGCAACTCCGGTGGGAGGCAAGACGCCGTTCTACGACACCTCTATCAATCCGATTGACTTTTACATGATCGCCGGTGCGGTAACCAATCCAGGTACCAACACCGCAAGCATTCAGCTGATCGATACAGACCTTGCCGATAACCTCTTCAGCAGCGGTCGGCTAAATCTGCCTATCGGTGAGTTCGTCATGCCGACGGGCCCAATGGCAAGTGTTTGGGTCGATGCAAGTATCAAAAATCCGGCGTATCACCAGAACTACAACATCTGCGCGTCGCAGGATTTCCCTACGAATTCGAATCAGGCAGTCAGGACTACGCCAACAACAACAACGCTTTCGGCCCCCACTTCCAGCCGGGCGGGACAGGGTATCGTGCTGACCTCAACCGTGAGCGCTGGTACGTCGCCCGTCACGGCCGGTTCAGTCAACTTCACCGATGGCGGAACGAGTGTAGGATCTGCTCCGCTCGATGCGACGGGTACCGCAACCATCACTCTCGCAGGATTGGCGCCAGGTCAGCATTCGCTGCAGGCGCTTTACATCACAGCTGAGCCATATCAGCCTTCATCGTCATCGGTGGCACAACTCACCGTCTACGCGAGTGCACCCAGCCTGACGCTCACTGCCTCTGCAGATTCGGTGAATGTCATGGCAGGGCAGGCGTCTGTGGCGGTGAATCTGACGGTCACCTCTCTCAATGGGCTGGCCGGCACGGTGAAGTACGCTTGCGTCGGTTTGCCTTCCAACGCGACCTGCACCTTCTCGCCGGCAACCGGCACGCTTGCCGCCGCGGGCACTGCAACCACATCGCTGCAGATCAACGCCAAAGCGACTCAAAGCGCGGAGAGTTCGCCAGCCACCGCCATCATGGCAGGCCTGCTGTTGCCGTTCTCGGTGTTAGGTTTAGCTGGAATGCTCAGGATGAGAAAGAGGCTTTACGCGCAAGGCCTGGCACTGCTCTTTCTTGTGGGGATGATTGGATCGCTTACCGGTTGCGGCGGCGGTAGCTCGTCAACGAAACCAACACCGCAATCCACGACAATCCTGATCTCAGCGACTGCCTCGTCGTCGGGCGTTACGCAAAGCGTGCCGCTCGTTGTCACCATTCAATAGGCACTTGCGTGGGCGGCGTGGCCTGTTGAAATGGCCATGCCGCTCTCATCGAGCGCGTTCCCAGAACGGTTTCTAGTTGATGGGCGGGGCACTTGACATCCTCTGTAGTGTTGGCCGTCGCCGGACAGGTATCGCAGCCGAAAATCGGGATTGTTTCAATCGACTTCTTCACATCGTCGGGGGTTATGGTGTCGAGACTAGGGAGTTTAACGTTCAGCTCTGCACGATAGCGAGTACCCTGACCGCCCGCGAGCGTTGTGACATCGACCGTCAGTAGTTCGAGTTGAACGGCGTATCGCTTCACGAGAACATCGCGTGCGAGTCGTGGGCATTGCTAAACTTGAGCAGTGAAAGCCGGTCAAGTACCGCCGCGGCGGGAATGCCGTCGAAACCCGGAAGCATCACGCAACTACTTATGACACCGACATCGTAGAGTGGTGCCTCAATCGCCATGAGCGTATTGCGGACTGTGGATTCGGTCTTATCCATCGAGGTCACCCTTCAAATTTATTTTCCAGTGGGAGGGGTGTGAGGAAGAAAACGAGACTGTTACGAAACGTCTCGCAAAGTGCTGTGAGTGCTTTACTCTGGGTTGCAGGAGGACAGATTGGAATGTATTTCGTGATCGTGATCCTTCTTCTGTTCCTTTGTCCGTTAGCTTCCGTTGCAGTCGAAGCGTTCCGATTTCATGAGACTCTGACGAGCCTGGTTTTGATAGGCCGATGGTGGACCTTCTGGGCCGTAGGAGTTCGGCTCTTCCTCGCTGGCATGAGGCAGGTCGTTCAACCTCAATTTACCGCCGAAGAAATCTTCAAAATCCATGACCCGAGCGCGTTGCCGATCATTCGAGAGATCGGTTTCGGAAATCTATCCATGGGAACACTTGGAATCTGCAGCATCTTCCGTTCAGATTGGGTGGTCCCTGCTGCAATCGTGGGTGGTTTGTATTACGGATTGGCAGGGTTGGTTCACCTTCTACACCAGAACAAGAACGCGAAAGAATATACCGCCATGGTTTCTGATTGGTTCGCCGCTGGGATTCTCGTCTGGTTTGTCCTTAAGAATGTGATCTAGACCTCTAGGTTCGCTCGCTGCGGGAGCCAGAACGCATCCTTCAAGAAATTGAACCAGCATTCGGCTACAATCGCTTATCCCTGCTGTCGATTCGTAACAGTCTCGTTTTCTTTCCCTGTCCCGTCCCTCATTCAAAAGCCAAATGAGTGACTCACGGAAGATCGTATTGTCACGCGTGGCATCCCAGCGGTCTTTAGTATTAACGGCCTTAACCGTACCGCGGCCAACAACTGTTTCAGCAGTTCCTTATATTCTTCACGGTCCCGTCCGCGTTCGATTGTGCCAAGGTCACGGTTGGCAACACTCAACTCCCGATCCGGCGCGGTAAACGAAAGCCTGTCTGCTATGGCAAATTCCCGTTCTAACTCCCGGTATGCGCTGATACCGAGCAGCCTGGCTGTGGTGCTCGCAGGCGACCGGCCCAATGCAACGAAAGCCTTTAACAAATTCCTAACACTGTGGAAGGGCACCGACAAGATGGGTGTAGCGACGGATCGACCCGTTAACGTCGGTGTGTTCAGTAAAGGGCAGAGGCATTTCCTTGACTATCATCAAAACTCCGTATTATTGAGGGCTTCACACTAAGAATCGACAGACAAGAATTCAACACTTATCCTTCCATTTCCACATCCTAAAATCTTTCGAAGCCCACCCATTACCGCAAGCCGCGGAGTAGTATCACTTCATCGGAAGAGAAATCTTCCAGCAGAAGAAAGTGGAAGCACGGCTTCACGAGAATCGGCAACGAAACCTGTGAGGCCCGCGAAGAAGCTTTTACGGCGGGTGTTACGACGGAGGCAAGGGAATGGCGGGGCAACTCGCCGGCCCCGAGCAATTCCTGAATGACGAAGCTGTGATCTGGAAGTCGAACCAGATCTTCACTAAATCAGACCCATTGGGCGATGCCTCTCGCAAGAGGCATCGCCCTTTCGATTTTCAGAACGGCGGTAAGTCACTGTCTTCGCCGAACATCCCAAGCTGCCCATTGTCGTCTTGTTTCTTCTTTCTCTCCGGCTTGTCTGTGGGCTTCTCCGGCAGTTCTTCCTCGGTCACCTCATCGGAGAGGGAGGGCTCATTATTCCTGACGTTGTTGATGCGCCTGTCTAAGCGCCACGCCTTCATCTTGTCGGAATCGAAGGGGAATGAGGTCTATAGGCGGCTGTCTTGGATCTCCTGGCTCAAGCCACCTCTGGTAATCCTGTTTCTTGATGATGACCGGCATACGGTCATGGCCGGTCTTTTCAAAAAGCAATTCGTTGTTCTCCGCCCATACGAAGAATTCGCCCTTTGTTCCCCACCGCTTCAATCTGCACCGATCCTGCATCTCAACATCAGGGAGATTCGCCGGATGAAAATCAGTCGGTTGTTGATGGCAGGAGTCGGCTTAGGAATTGGGGCACTGGCTTTTCGGAAGAAACGCAGCTGCCGGGATCGAAGCGGCGAAGAGCATTTTAACGAGCACGATGCGACGTTGTTGGGATTGAAGGCCAATCAACATGACGTCGGCAGTCCGACTCAGTCGCACATCAAGGAAGGCATCGGCAGAACCATACAGACACCTGCGGTGTAGTTCCTTCACCCACAGCGCAACCCACACAATTCAGCATGTTGCGACTTCCTACTGTATCGAGAGAAGAGAGAGTTTCCACTCTCGTGAAGGATCTATCCAACTGTCGTGTCGCTCGGCTGGAATGGCACAACAAAAGAACGCATGAAGCCACGGTGTTCAAGGTTGCCATCCTAGCTTCCTTCAAAGTCCCATACTTACCAGGTGAGCGCTGGCGGAAAACCCGCCAGCAGGAGCTACTGCACGTGGGAGCTATACAGAAGAAGCACTGGAACCTTCACGTCCTGTTACAGTACCGGGACGCAGACAGGTGGCAGGCGATACAAGCCTCCAACCGTCGTTCTCGGCCCTATACCTGTTGCCTCTAAGTGTCCAAGTTTACTATCCAAATTTACTATCCACGGCTGTAAAAGGTGCCTAAAATTGCTAAATTTGCATAACTTTGCACACAAATGCTACTGAGCATATTCGCCATAAAACCATTGATTTATTGGGGATTATTGATTGTATAGTGGTTTAGCGGGTTTCATAGGCGAAGCTGACGTTCTGCCACTGAACTACTCCCGCTTTGAATGAAATTATACCTTGTCAGGTCGCCAGCTTTACTTCTGCCGGGCCACCGGGACCGGTTAGGCCATGAGGGACGTTCAGCTTATTTCAGTTGCAGTTCTTGTCCTTTTCCATCATCTCCAAGGACGAAGCTGAAGAATTGATTCTGTTGATCAAATGATGCCGGAGTGCTCGTGCCGTTGACCGACAACTGCTGAGACTGAGATTTCCATCCATAGACTTCGATTCGGAGTTCCTTCCACCATGCGCCATACGAGCCTTCGTGTGCTCCTATGCTCAGGCGCAGACCGTCGTTTGTTTGCTGGCAACTAAATTTCATCCTCAGATACGCTCCGTGCGTGTAGGCATATGTCTTGCCGTCATCCTGATAAAGCTCACCGGCACATAGATCACCAGGATAGACACGAAGCGTAAGTGGCCCTTGTGGAATGTCATTTGTACTCTGAACGAGCGGCGCGATTGGCAGGATAGTTCCGCCGCGAACAAAGACAGGTAACTGTGCCAGCTCTGAAGATACGGTCGTAGTGAGTGGCGGTTGAGCAGCAGGATCTACAGTTGGGCCGGGATCAATTAATGGTGCTGCAGGATGCGCGATCTTCTCGCCCGTCCAGAAGTTATACCAATCAGTAGAGGGAAATTCGACAGTGTAAGCGTCCGTCTCATCTGGATACGGGGCTGGTGCTACGAGAAGGTTGGAGCCGACCATGAACTCGCTTGCAGCCGGAATATCGATATCAATGGGATGGTGATCTGGTGCAGCGATAGGAAATTCCAGAAAGAGTGGCCGTAGCATGGGCATACCGGTTCGTGAGGCTTCTTCTGCGAGCGTGTAGAGATAGGGCATCAACCGGTAGCGAGTCTCGATAAAGCGACGGCGAATTGCCTCGGCCTCCGGGCCGTTAACCCATGGCTCCTGATCCGCTGTGCCTTTCTCTGTGTGATCGCGATCAATGGGTTGGAAAGTCGCGACCTCGAGCCATTTTGTTAGTAACTCAGCTGACGGAGATCCAGCATATCCTCCTGTGTCTGCTCCGCAAAAGGCAAAGCCGCTGAGTCCAAGATTTTCAAGCATGGGCGTGGTGAGTCGAAGATGATTCCAACTGCTGCTATTGTCGCCGGTCCATGTAGCTGCGTAGCGCTGCCCGCCAGCGTAAGTCGCGCGCGTCAGTACAAAAGGGCGTACGTCGGGATCAAGTTTCTTCAGGCCGTCAAAGGTTGCGCGTGAATTTTCCATGCCATACACATCGTGGATCTCCGCATGTGTCGCCGTTCGTGCCGTGAATCCTGGCTCATCGATGTGGTGCACTAGATTCTCAGGCATCGTCTTTGTAGGCGAGTTGAAAACGGACGGCTCATTCATATCGTTCCAGAAACCTTCCACGCCTGACTGGTGCAGATCGTTGTAGAGGGTGCCCCACCATCCTCTTGTTTGTTGTTGCATGAAATCCGGAAAGACGCTGGGACCAGGCCAGACGACGCCCGTGTAGATCGAACCATCAGGATTCTTCACAAAATGGTTGCCGGCGATACCGCTATCGAATGGTTTGTAGTTAGTTCCCGGAAGATTTGCGATGTGTAAGTCGGTAATAGTTACAACGTGAAAGTCTTTTTCTCGAAGTTGTTTCACCATTTCTGCGAAGTTGGGAAAGGCTGTGGTGTTGATCGTGAAAGGTCGATTTTTCTCCTGGAAATCAATATCCAGATAAATTGCGTCGGTGGGGATATGATCAGCTCTGAGGCGGTTTGCCACCTCCAGTACACGCTCTTGTGACATATAGCTGTAGCGCGATTGTTGAAATCCCAGCGACCAGAGTGGTAGCAGGGGAGGCTTGCCAGTCAGCCACGCGTACTCTTCAACGACTTGTTTTGGAGTGGGACCGTAGAAGAGGTAATAGTCAATCGGTCCACCGGCGGCGCCGAAGGAATATGCCGATTCAGACTCTTTACCAAAGTCGAAGCTCGTTCGCCATGTGTTATCCAAGAAGACACCCATCGAATGTCCAGCGCGGAAGGTCATGAAATACGGAATGCTCTTGTAAAGAGGGTCTGTCGATTCCTGGAAGCGATAGGCGTCGGTATTCCAAAGCGAGAACGCTTCGTTACGCCTGTCCAATGGCCCGGTCTTATCGCCGAGGCCGAAGTAGTGCTCATTGAGCGGCATAGTCTTATAGATACGGAATGCATCTCCGTCGAAGCGTATGGGCCGGGCGTCCTGTTGTAGGATTTCTCCGTTGAGGTTGCGGATGGTCAGCTCAAGCGTGCGCTTATCAACTTCGACATCCAATGTGTGTGTGCGAAAACCCGAGTTATTCGCGGCGCTCAATGGTGTCACGGCTACCGAACTGTGGCGCGACTCTGGAAGAACGGCCCATGAAGCATCTTCTGGGAGAGCATTGCCACGTGCAATGCGAATGCGCAAAACATCATCTCGCAAGGCGCGAATCTCTTCGCGCAAGCCTCCAGCCCTTAATTCAATTCCGTTAGGAAGACTTGTAACAGTGCTCTGGTCAGCGCGAGATGTATCGGCGATCGAGGGCGAGGCCGCTTGGGCGTTGAGAAAGCACGATGCGTGGCTGGCGCAAATGAGCGAAGTAAACATTGCCACAGTAAAGGAGCGGACTGAGAGCATCAGGATTTGGTAACCATCGCTTTCCTGGAGTGTTTGTTTCTGTAGCTGATCGAAGTGGGCAAATTTGAAGCTAATGTAAGGGCAGGGCAATCATTGTGGCACGGTGTCCGAAGGCGAAGCATCTTCAGTTGCTGGAACTTGTTGTTGATGCGCTCGCTGTTGAATCTCTTTCATCTTCTGGAGTGCTTCGGCTGCGCTCTTGTTATCGCCTGTCTGGCGATAGAGCCGGGCCAATTGATAGTGAACGCTACCGTCCTCGTCGCTCGCGAGTCCCACCTTGAGTTCTGCGATTGCGTCCTGAGTACGGCCAGCCTCTGCATAGACTCGGCCTAATAATGCATGCACATGCGAAAGCATTTGCGGCTTTGCAGTGAGGCTCTTGGTGAGGTATGGCTCAGCCTCGTTGTAACCGTGATGAGCTACAAGTGCTTCCGCCATAATCAGGTTCAATTCAGGATCGTCCGGACTATACTGCAAGGCTCCGCGTGCCGACTCAATTGCCTTGTCTATGTCATCGTTACCCAGATATGCCGAGGCCATGCCCATCATTGCAGCGTGATCAGTTGGATCGAGTTCCTGGGCTCTCTTGTATTCGGCGAGAGCAGCGCCATAGTCGAAACGTTGACGAAAGATATCGCCGAGCAAGATATGTGTGCGGGCTGAGTTTGGTTCCAGTTGCTCATATGCTGCCAGTGCCTGGAAGGCTAGCTTCTCATTTGCTCTGACCGACCAATAGAGTACAGCTGTAGAGCGCGGAGCAACCTTTGCAGCAGCAGCCGCTGCCTCTGAAGAACGCTCATAGTCGCCGGTGAGATAAGAGCATGCTGTGAGCAAGAGAAGCTTACCGGGTTGCATGCTTGAGATGGCTGAATGAAGCCGCTCTGAACAACGCTCAAATTCACCGGATTGATAGTATGTCTCAGCCGTGCCGTGCGATGCCTGCGCTATTGTTTGTGTTGTGGCTGACGCGTGACGCCACGTGGCAGAGGATGTTGCATACGAAGCCGGTGCGGCGAGCGAGGCCAGCACTGAGTCGCGCAACTCAGCGGGGACTGCGGCGGCCTGCTTACTGAGGATGCTCCTCAGGTTGGATTCGCTTTCATTTGAGAGCCCGTCAGAGAAGCTCGAGATATTCGATCGAAAAAAGCCCTCATCGCGTGTCCATGTCTTAGTAAGCAGCGTCAGGGCTTCATCGTTATTCTTGTTTTCAATCGCGATTCGCGCCTTGCCCAGAATCGACAACGTGCATTCTGGGTTTGCCTGTAGATCAGCGTTGAAAGCCGCGTTCGCTCCGGAAAGGTTCTGCTGTCTGAGTAATGACCAGCCCAACTCTGAGCGCAGGCAGGGAGGGCCCGGCGTGGCATCTATCAGGGGCCTGTATATCCTGGCGGCTTCTGCATAGCGTGACTGCTTTCCGAGTGACTCGGCTAGAAGAGCCTTTGCATATGGCGAATTCTGATCTGATTCAGAGATCTTTCGAGAATCGTTTTCCATCTGATCCAGATATGCGATTCCTAACGCAAACCACGTCGAGCTTTGCTTTGGATTGAGGCGTCCAGCATCTCTATATGCTTGTGCAGCCAGCATATATTCACCCAGTGCGGTATAGGCGCGCCCGAGTGCCAGGCGCGGTTCAGGATCGGTGTCGTTGGCCTTCGTTGCTTTCAGGAGGAAGGGAACTGCTTCCTTTGCTTTGCTGGTTCGTACATAGTCGATTCCCAGAAACAGATTCGGAACGTAAAGAGTCTGATCGAGGCGATTGGCATGCTGCAAACATGAGATAGCTTCAGAGATATCTCCTGTCTGCTGCTTCATCAGTCCGAGATTTGCCCATAACTCAGCCATATTCGGTTTGAGCCTCAATGCCTGTTTGTATGCGTCTGCTGCCGCTGGATAGTTACGGGCAGCCTGAGCCTGTTGTGCTGTCGTGATGAGCGCAGCAAAGGTAGAGTCTGCTGCCTGCTGGCCAAGCCCGACTTCAGGCCTGGTCAGCAGAGTGAGTGTTGCCAGCAGAACAGAGAGAAACAGATTGGAACTGATCTTCAAGAAAAAATTACCAATAGAACTTTCCAGCAAGCTGGATTGTTCTGGATGGGAATGCGCCTGTGATTTGTCCAAATGCGCTGCCGCAACTTGAAGATGCATTCGGGTCGCAACCGGTATAAGACGTACCTCCAAACTGTGGACTGTAGAAGTTTGGATGATTGAAGGTGTTGTAGAGTTCAGCACGGAATTGTGCACGCATAGATTCACGGAAGAGCCAGTTCTTCTCGATGGCCGTGTCCCAGTTTTGATAACGCGGGCCGCGGAGGTAAGAGAAGAATCGAGGCGCCGTGCCGAAGGTTCCGTAGTCGGCGAACTTGAAGGCGCCGGTGTTGAACCATTCGTGAATCGATGGATGAGGAGTGTGCACATCACCAATCACATCCGGTCTCGGATTGCCGCCGTACGAGTTGTAATCTGCGCCGCTGATGCTGATGGGAATGCCTTGCTTGAAGGAGGCGACCTGCGATATCTGCCATCCGCCAACTACCGCATCAAGCGCGCGATTCATGCCTGAACCGATTGCTTTGCCCCGGCCGATGGGCAACTGATAGACGTAGGTGGCCACCAGGCTTTGCGGAACATCGGATCCATCCACGCTCTTTTCGGCAGCCAGATTGTAGTTGTTTGCCGGCCCCGTATTATTAGCATACGACCACGAGTTATTGCCTTCCACGTTATCCAGGAATTTGGAATATGTGTAGGAAACAAGCGCGGTCAGACCCTTGCTGAACCGGTGATTGAAGTTAGCCTGCAGCGCGTTGTAATTAGAGAATCCCACTGCAGCGTCGTTTTCCTGTACGCCGCAGAACTGCGAATATGGCTGCAGCAGCTGTGACTGGACGACTGTAGGCTGATCAAGAGCGCAAGAGCTGGTGCCCGCCGCGATCGCTCCATAGAACGGATTGGCTACCTGCGTGTTCAGCGTGTCAGGGCCCATCGGGAGATACTGAGGATTCAGCTGTGAACTGTTGAGGCCGGCAGTGATGATGTGGTCCCCACGGTTTCCAACGTAGTTCACCTCGAGCATATCGTTGGGAGTGAACTCATACTGCAGCCCGAAGAGATATTGCTGTACATAGCTTGAATGGCGGTTCCTGAAGTTGCTCGCGACACCGTTGCCGACCTGCTGATACTCTCCCAGGGAGTTCCCGGTAATCGGAATGTATCCGTTCGGCCATGGGTTGTTGAGAGTTACTGAAGGATTGGGATTGATACCGCCGTTGAGAGTGGCGGGAACATTGGTCTGGCTCGCGAATCCGCTTGCTGAGCCTTCAAAGCAGCACGAGATCGAAGGGGGGTAGAAAAACCCGTAGCCGCCGCGAACGACAAGTTTTCGCATTGCCTGATAGGTGAATCCAAAGCGCGGCGCAACGTTGCCATAGTTCGTGTTGTAAGAGGAACGGTTATCGGGCGAAAGGAACTGAAGAGCTCCCAGATAGGGCTGACCGACCGAATAGCTAATAGGGTTAAGGATATTGGGATTGAAGATCGAAGCCTCGTCCCTGCGATAGGTGGGCGCGGTCTGAATCTCATATCGCAGGCCAAGGTTCAAGGTCAGGTTGCGGCTGGGCTTCCAGTCGTCCTGAATGTATTCGCCGAAATAATGAACAGCGACCGAAGGATTGTAGGTCGTACCGGTTGCTCCACCGTCCAGAACGCCAAGAAGTAACTGCGCTACGCCGTTACCGCTCGAGAAGCCGGAAGGGTGATTCGGATCCGGACCGGTTGTGAAAGTGCCATTCGATTGCAGCGTGGTTTGGAAGAAGTTGGACTGAGAGTCCTCGAGCTCAACGCCGGTTATGCCGAAGTTGAAGGTATGCCTTCCCACCAGCTTGATGAAGTCGAGCGAGACGCTGCCGACCGGGCCGTGATTCGTCACTGTTTCGTTGGTCAGCGGTCCCAGGGGGGATTGGCTGCCAACAGTAACTCTCGGGAACTCGGGGCTGTTTTGAAATACATAGTCGGGAAGGCCGATAGAGGTTGTGTCGAATCCGCGAGATTGATTGGTTGAGGTTTCATGCCAGAGCTCGACGCCCGCGTTAATGTTCATCGTAAAGGTCGGGCTGAAGATCTGGCTGTATCCCGCGGCCATATTGTACCGGTTGTTTGGGCGCGCATTGCCTGGGCCCGCTGGATTATCTCCCCAGTCGTTCGCAGTTCCAGTCTTGAACTCCTTCTTGTACGAATAACGGAAGTAAAGTCTCGACCTGTCATTGATATTGTGGTCGCCCCGAATCAGGAACTCGTCTGAATGCGCCGGTGCAGTGCCGGAGGCGAAAAGATTGTTGGTGAGCCCGCCGGAGGTTGGCTTTGGGTAATAGCCAACCAGCTGGGCTCCAACAGCATCCGGAGTGTAGCCGGGGAGGTTAGCCAGGTTGTTTCCCGGAACTGGATCACGAATATAACCTGTTTCCGTTGCTGTGAGGCCCGTCTTTGCGTCAACTTCGCCAGCCGTAATCGGACGTGCGCTTCGAGGATCATAGATCTGGCCCTGGTAGATGGGTCGCCCAAGGGCATCGGTCTGGCCTGTGGCAGCGCCGAGAACTTCCGAAAAGTCTCCGTTTCGAAACTTATCGTCGGGCACGGTATAGGTGTCTGCTGTTGGCGTGGCCAGCGTGAGGTGTTCGTAAAGGCCAAAGACAAAGGTCTTCTCGCGTTGCTTGTAGAGATGGGGAAGATAGAGTGGGCCGCCTGCAGAACCGCCGAATTGATTTCGGTCAAAGCTGCTCTTTTTGATTCCATTGTGGCCGTTGAACCAGAGGTTTGCATCCAGGGCATCGTTACGATAGAACTCGTATGCTGAGCCGTGGAATGAACTCGTGCCCGACTTTGTCACCACGTTCACGACGTTGCCGGTGCTCCATCCATACTGCGCTGTGAAGGAGTTGTTCTGAACCTTGAATTCCTGGACTGCATCGACCGACGGCACGTAGATTACAGCACCCCATTCCGGGTCTGTATCCCAAGCGCCGTCGAGCATGAAGGCAGAAGTGCCAAAGAGGCCGCCTGCGAAGTTGAGGAAGGAGATATCCTGATCCGCGTTGTCCGTGCTCGGTCCACCGCCGCCGAGCAGCATTTGTCCCTCTGAAGTGTTGTTTACCGAAGAGTTGAGCGTCGCGAGACCATAGACGTTGCGGAGGTTAAGCGGCAATTCCACAATTTCTTTTGAGTCAATGTCTGCTGCAATGTTGGCGTTGTCCGTGTTGAGTTGGGAGGCCTGCGCGTTAACCGTCACGGACAGCGCTTCCGAACCGATGGAGACGACGACATTCTGGGTGGCCGATTGGGCAGCATTGAGCAGGATGCCGTTTTGCTGGTAAGCCTCAAAGCCCTTTGCCCGGACAGTGAGTGAATAGGTAGCCGGCGGCAACTGCGTGAACGAATACCGCCCCTGAGCGTCTGTGGTGAAGGTGCGTGAGATTCCGGTTTCCGTGCTCGACAGGGTTGTCAGGGCATTTGGGAGGACTGCCCCACTAGGATCGGCGACAGTGCCTGAGAGCGTCGCCGTTGTTGTCGCAAGTTGGGCGTTCGAAGGATTGGTGCCGCTTGCCAGTATGGCGATGAGCACAGCAATTCCGCTCCAACTCAAAAAGGATCGGCGTCTCTTGTTCTCATTTTTATGCAAAGGGTTGCCTCCAAGAGTTCATGACCCTCAGCTTCGGATTCCGGCGGCAGGCCAGCAGTTGCCACAGGCTTTCGCGAGAGAGGTCTTCAAAAACTCACCCTTTGTAGGCGTCGGTGCAAAATTCTGTGAAGGTCCTTACGGCATTGCGCAATTCTTATCAGGTAAATTATCCCAACAAAAGGCTTTATTATCAGCAGCTTGTCGCTGACGGAAAGTGCATCCATGTATAATCCAACCGTTCTCACGGAGTATGGATTGAATGTGGACAGAACCAGCTGATAAGACCCATACAATCCTGAGTGAACCGGAAAAGACCGAAATCCGCGCTCAACTCGAGCGTCTGCTGGCGAACGTCCATTTCAGCCAGAGCAAACGGTTCCCTTCGTTCCTCCGATTCGTCACGGAACACACCCTGGCAGGCGATAAGGAAAGCATCAAGGAACGCACACTTGGTGTCGAAATTTTCGGCCGCGATGCAGAATACGATACGGCATCTGATCCCATTGTTCGGGTGACGGCGGCGGAGATCCGCAAGCGTGTCGCTCAGTACTACCAGGAGCCGGGGCATGAGGACGAACTTCGGATTAGCTTGCCCTCCGGCTCGTATATTCCACAGTTTCACTGGCCCAAGAACGGTAACCATGATGCCGAACCGGCAGAACCCGTTCCACTTCCGGTCGAGAGCGCGCCTCAAGCGGCATCACATCCGGAGGAACACGCGCAGGACAAGCCGCTTTCAGCTCGGCACTCAAAGTTATTGATTCCTCTGGTTTCGATTGCGGTTTTGCTCGTGGCTGCCGGGGCATTTTTCCTTTGGCAGACTCGGCCGCGCTCGGCATTTGATTTCTTCTGGAAACCTGTACTGACTTCAAGCGATCCAGTGCTGCTTTGTACGGCGGACCAGCTTCAATATTCTGTGATTTATCTTCGTGATGCGGCCCAGCCTACCCACCAGGTTCAGCTATCGGACAATCTCACGGCAGTCGTGATCGACGATGTGAAAGCCATTGTGAAGGTGGGTGGCATTCTGCAATCTGCCGGCAAGCGATACTCAGTGAAAGGCGAAGGTGCGACCGATCTCGTCGACCTGCGAACAGGGCCGACGATCTTTATCGGAGCCTTTGACAACGCATGGACTCTGCGGCTGACAAACGCGCTTCGCTTTCATTTTGCCAACAACCCGGAGATGACCCAATTCCGCATCGTTGATAGTTCAACTCCTAGCCAGGTGCGGTGGCAGGTCGATCGAACCGTGCAGATGACCACCAACAACTACCGCGACTATGCGATCGTGGCGCAATTCACGGATACGAATACCGGGAAGCTGGAAGTTGTGGTCGCTGGCATAGGGCGCGGTGGCACAATTGCGGCCAGCGAGTTTCTTACCGATAACGGCGATCTCGCAGAATTGAGGCGCGCGGCGGAGGCGGCCGGAGACAAGAAGAATATGGAAGTTGTGTTGAGCACTCAGATTATTGATGGCCAGCCTGGCTCTCCTAAGATGGAAGCCTCGTATTTCTGGTAGAGAGTGATTGAGTCAGTCTCGAGACAGTACCCCGCACAGACGATGAGAGAGGAATATCGAGAAGACGTACCTATGAGTGAGATCAACCTGCCGCCAGCACACTGAGAACTGTTCGCCCTTGCGCATGCCGGTCTATAGAGCTGATTTCCTGGCTGCCTTTTTAGCCGCGCTTCTTTGCCGCCGCCTTCTTGGCTGGAACTTTCTTGGCAGCCTTCTTAACGGCTTTCTTTGCCAGGGCCTTCTTGGCCACAGCTTTCTTCGGAGGCGTCTTTTTAGCTGCCTTCTTGGTCACAGCTTTCTTCGCGGGTGTCTTTTTAGCTGCCTTTTTGGCCACAGTTTTCTTCGCTGGCGCCTTCTTCACGCCTTTCTTTGCAACGGCCTTTTTCGCAGCTTTCTTTGCAGGAGTCTTCTTAATCGCCGCTCCCACTGCTGTAACGGCATCGCTAACTGCCGATTTAACGGCGCCGGCCACATTCGACGCCATCCCAAGTCCTGTCCCAACCGCCACTGCTGCCTTGTCCAATATCGTTTCTTCAGCCATTTTCAGCCCCCTCAGTTTTTGTGCTAACGCGACGTTACGAATTGTAGAGGGATATCGAAATCAGCGGGCAAATCTTTTGCTGATCTTTCAAGTTGTTGACTCCTTGGTTACTGGCAGGGATACCGCGCCCTCGCCGCAAATTCAGACGCCCAGCCTCGCTGCAGCAGGTCCCCGCGACTTCATGTTGCGGCTGCGCTTCACCCTGCCTTTTTGGCACTCGCTCTGACTGCCGCGCCTGCACAATCATAGAGGCGCCCAATCCTGAAGTGGCTAGCAGCGCCGTCGATGGCGTACCGGTCTGGATAAGACCAGCACGCCACTCAGAAACGTGGTCTAACGCCGGATTACCTGTTTCAATACGGCGCCGCTTCTGCTGACATCCTCACGTCTATTCGTTTGGACCTGCTAGTACATGAATTTCAACGCAAACTGCACCTGGCGCGGAGCCCCCGCCGCAAGGATATGGTTGAATGTCGGCGAACTGATGTCGGAGTCGGGCAACCGGAAGTTCGTGCGGTTCAGGATGTCAAACAGCTCCGCGCGAAATTGCAACTGCTTCGATTCTGTGATTTTGAAATTCTTAAAGGCACCGAAATCCCAGTCGGCATAGGCTGGGCCGAGATTCACGTTGCGACCCTCGGTACCAAACTGCCCCGCATTCGCTACGGGATCGAGTCGCTGGAAAGCGCCGGCGTCGAGCCACGAGCTAACCGAGCGCGGCCCGTTATTGGGGTTGCCGACGAGATTCGGTCGCTGCGCGGAGAACCCGGTGATCTCCGGCGCGCTGCCTTGCGCCGCAACATCGTTCGAGTCAAAGACGCTGAACGGCGTGCCGCTCATCAGCGTGGCAATGCCATTCAAATGCCATCCGCCGAACACCCATTGGTACGGGTTCTGCGCATGGTTCCAGAACGGAAGAGCCCATTCATAGCTTCCAACGAATCGGTTGCGCGCGTCGAACAACGAGAGCCCACGCTCCGCTGCGAGATTGAACGGATCCTGGGCGAGGTCGTTTTCACCGGCGACCGGCTTCGACGCCGATCCGGTTATGTTGAAGGACGAAACATCGTCGATCGCCTTCGACCACGTGTACGAGACGAGGAAGGACAGCCCGTGGCTGAACCGCTTGCGCAGCGATGCTTCCAACGCGTTGTACGCCGAATTGGCGATGCCCGCGATCTCGCCGGTCGATGAAAACTGGCAACTGCTCGGCGAATCGGCAAGCGTGCAGCCGGAATAGAGCCGCCGTTGATCGGCATTGCTGGAATTCGAAATCGGCTGGCCGTTGGCGAATCCGGGAACGAATACTGCTGGATTCGCTTCGATAAAGCGCGGCAGGCGTGTGCCCTTGGTGCCGACGTATCCTATCTCGAACAGCCAGTCGGCCCCGAACGAGCTCTGCACGTTCAAGTCCCAGTCCTGTGTATAGGGGAGTGTCAACGTCGGCGACAGAGTCAGGTTCGTCAGTGGCGTGGAGAAAGTCCCTGCGGCCGGAGGATTGCCGTTGAACGGATCGGCGAAGTTCGGCAGGCTCACCTGCGGCGTTCCCAAATACGGAGGCGCACTGATCGGTGCCTGCAATGGTCCGCCCTGTCCCGTGTAATAAGGCTCATAGAAGACACCGTATCCTGACGTGATCAGCAATTTGCCTTTACCGTTCGGATCCCATGCAACGCCAAGGCGTGGCGCAAATGCCTTCGTATCGGTGGGAATCAGGCCCGCGGGAACACCGGGATCGCCTGGATATAGAAGCCCCGTCGGCGCATCCGGTAGCACCTGGGACTTCTTCCCCGGCTCAAACAACGATAGCCGGTTGTGAATTTCGGTGTATGGTTTTGGCAACTCGTAACGCAATCCGGCATTGATTGTGAATCGCGACGTGACCTTATAGGTATCCTGCACGTACAGGTTCCCAATGTTGCCGGGAATCCCGCGCGAGAAATCGCCTATACCCTGCAGGAAGACAACCGCCTGCCCGGTGAGAAAGCTGGCGAACGCGTCCGTTACAGGGAATGGCACGAATACAAAGAAACCGTTGGTCGCGATCCCTTGCAGCACATTGATTTTCTGATGCTGGTATCCGCCGCCGAATTTCATCTCGTGCTTGCCGCGCACCCAGCTCAGCGATCCAGAGTAATCGTAGACATTTTCGTAGGTGTTGCGCGGGCCGGTGATCGGATCACCAACCGTGGTATAGCCATTCACCTGGATGAATGGCGGTCCAGTGGCGACATCGAGACTCGGCGTGTATTGGAATCCTAAGTCTGAGGGCGGCTGATGGTCTTCGCGCTCGCCGAAGAGAAACTTGTTGCGCAGAAACGAGAATCGAGCCACGGCGATGACGGTTGGGGAAAAGGTGTGCGTATCTTCTGCGACAAAGTTCTGCGCGCGTTGGTCTTCGCCTACCGGGAATCCCGGCACGCTTGCGCCGCCGGGCGATAGCGGGTCGAGTTGGGACAGCTGGTTGAACATGTAACGGAAGCTCAACGTGTCACGCGGATTGAGGTAATGGTCGACCTTGATGCCGAACTGATCGCTATCGTTCCTTAACGTTTGTGTCGTGGAGAACAGATTCGTACCGGCGTTCGGAAGCGGGAAGAAGGCCAGCAGGTTTTGTGAAATCGAGTTGATCTGCTCCGGCGGCACCTGGTTATTCGGGTATGGTGCATTGGCGAACACATTGAAAAGCTGGTGGGCCGGGTTGTGGCAGAAACCGTCCGTGAAGCCCTCCGGGCAGAGTTCGGTGAAATCTCCAGTTCGCTGTTTGAGCGACGGGACCGTGGTCAGCGCTGTCTCGCCCTGGCGATTGCGGAAGCCTTCATAGAAGCCGAAGACAAAGGTTTTATCCTTTTTAATCGGCGCACCGATCGAGGCGCCAAACTGGTTTTGCTTCAGCGGCTCCTTCGTCTGCGCGAAATAATTGTTGGCGTCCAACGCGTCGTTGCGCAGGAACTCCCATAATGTTCCGTGGACTTGATTCGTGCCCGACCGCGTAACAATGTTCGTCGTCGATCCCAGCGCGCCTCCAAATTCGGCGTTCGCGCTATGCGTGATGATGCGGAACTCGCTGATCGCGTCCACCGGCGGCTTGAGGACGAACCCGCCGTCGACACCGTTGAAGTTGTTTGCACCGTCGATGAGAAAGTTGTTTGATTCAGGTCGCTGTCCATTGACTGCATAAGCCTGCCCGTTGCGCAGTGAACCGCCCGCTTCGGCTACTCCAGGTGTCAAGGGAACGACTCCAGGCTGCAACAGGCCAAGTTGCGAGAAGTTGCGCCCGTTCAGAGGAAGATCTTCCAACTCCTGCTGTTCTACTACCTTGCCCATGCTGGTGACGGTTGGCTCAATCAGCTCGGCATCAGCGTTCACCAGCACCTGCTGCTTTTCCGATCCGACCGCGAGATGTGGCGAAACTGAAGCCGTCTCGTTCACGTTGAGTGTGATGCCATCCTGCACGTATTCCTGAAAACCTTTCGCTGCGACCTGAAGGCGGTAGTGTCCGACCGGCAGTTCAAGAATGACGTAGTTACCGGCGCGATCGGTGGTCGTCGCGCGCGACAGGCCCGTCTCCGCCTGCCGGGCAGTAACTGCAGCGCCCGGAATGACAGCGCCGCTTGGGTCTGTAACGGTTCCGCGAATGTTCCCTGTGATTTGCTGAGCAGATAAACTGATGCAAGAAAGTGCTACAAATGCCAGCACATTGCGAACCATGTTCATGTTGATTTCGGCCTCTCCCAAAGACTTAGCACTACAAACAGACGTTGTGGTTCGTGTGGAACCTGTTGATTAATGGCCATGACGTAAGCAACACAAAACGTGCCACATCGTCAAAGGCTCCATGAGTTAGAGAATGCTGGCGGGATCACCAGGAGCAGGGCTCCGCCCAAGTTCAGGGGAAGAAATCGCGTGGAGGGCTGCACGATGAACCGTAGCCGGTCAGTAGAAGCGCTGTCTTGCATCGGTCGATGGGTAGCTAACTCAACCCTTCGGTGGAGTCGCACCGTAATCGGTCAATATAAGATCGCGCAAGACAGCCAGGCTGTTCGATCTGGATTGTTCGATCTGGAAGTTCGTTCACCCTGGAAGGTGTTAGGCGCTTTGTCACAAGGAAGAACTTCATCGAGGTGAGTCTTGGATCGACGGACCTTCTTATCTTCGAATGCCGCACTATGCACTGGCTTCGCGATAACCAAAGCAGTGCCTGCCCTTGCTGACACATTTCCGTCAAACGAGTGGCGCACCTTCGAGGTTGTGACGAGAGTCGAGCTACTGGATCCAAAAGGAGTCTGCCACATCTGGCTTCCTGCAGCACTGATAAGTGACACGCCCTACCAGAAGACGCTTTCGAACCACTTCAACGCGGATGGTGGAGTCGTTAAGCTGGTCCAGGAAAAGCAAAATTCTCTCGGCATCGTGTCGGCGGCATTTGCGCCAAATGCAAAACCGGATCTGACACTGACCAGCCGTGTTTCGCTCAAGAATTACACTGTCGATCTGTCGTCTCACCGAACCGCGTCGCACGCCTCACGCACTGAGCTTAACTTCTTCCTGCAGCCGACCCGGTACGTTCCCACCGACGGAATTGTGAAAGACACCGCGCTCAAAGCCACCGCCGGCGCAGTCACCGACGTGGAGAAGGCGCAAGCTATTTATCAATGGGTAGTGGCAAATACGTTTCGCAATCCGAAGATCCGCGGCTGCGGGCGCGGCGACATCCGCTTCATGTTGGAGTCTGGCGACATGGGCGGCAAATGTGCAGATTTGAACGCTCTCTATGTTGGCTTGGCTCGCTCAGTGGGCTTACCCGCGCGCCATGTCTATGGTTTGCGCATTGCGAAATCCGAGCTGGGCTATAAGAGCCTTGGCATCGCCAATGACAAGGCGACAAAGGGCCAACACTGCCGAGCGGAAGTCTACCTACGCGAGCATGGATGGGTGCCAGTAGACCCAGCCGATGTCCGCAAAGTAGCGCTGGAAGAACCTCCCGGGAATCGTCCATTGAGCGATCAGATCGTGTCGCGGGCCCGCGATTCTTTGTTCGGTTCATGGGAGATGAATTGGATGGCATACAACTATGCTCATGACGTGGAACTACCCGGATCCGCGAACAAACCCGTGGTGTATTTTATGTATCCGCAGGCGGAAACCTCGGAGGGACGGGTCGATCCGTTCGATCCGGATAACTTCAAGTACGAAATCACGGTGAGAGAAATAAGCTAGAACCGAAGCCGAAGGATCTGCGGCTGCCCTTCGATATTTATGTTGGCATTGATGCTGATGCACGTTCCGACTGCAAATCCTAAGCGATTGCAATCGAAGAGATCTTAAGATAATTGAGAATCGGAACAGTGACGGCGGTCGTCACCAATGCCATTACCACCAACATGGTGAAAAGCGTTGGTGAAAATACGTGCGCGTTGTAAGCAATGTTGAGCACGATCAGTTCGACGAGACCACGTGTATTGAGAAGTGCGCCCAAAGCCAGCGAGAACCGCCAGTCCTGTCCTGTCATACGCGCCCCGATAATCGCGCCGCCTATCTTACCCGCTGAGGCGAGAATCAGTATGAATCCTGTCCACAGCCAGGTGGCAGGATCATTGAGGAGATCCAGCCGCGTCCTCAGGCCCGTGAGCGCAAAAAACAGCGGCAACAGGATGAGCGAAAGGATGACGTCCAAGCGGCTTCGGAGCGTTTGCTGCCAGGATTTAACACGCGGAAAACATAAACCTGCCAGGAAGGCGCCGAAAAGCGGATGCACGCCGATTCCGTCGGTAACTGCGGACGATGCGAGGGCGACAGCGATCATCACGCCCAGCAACTCGTAAGAGAGCAGATCTCTTGATTGCCGCGCAGCCAGCCAGCGGCCAAGCGGGCGTATCACGAAGAACATGACGGCAAGGTAAGCAGCAAGGCAGACAAATCTCACAAAGAGCGATGCGCTGCTGCTCGATGATACAAACGTCAACGCCACGGCCAGAAGTATCCACGCCGTTACGTCATCAACGGCGGCACATAGCAATGCGGTTGCCCCGAGGGAGCTTGTTTGCAGATTTCGCTCCTCTAGAATTCGCGCAAGCACAGGGAACGCGGTGATGCTCATGGAGACGCCCAGGAAGAGCGCAAATGGGATCTTGCCAATTCCATTAGGCGAAAACCGTGCATGAAAAAGCGGCGCGGAGAGAGGCGCCATTCCGAATGGAAGCACGATACTGGTCAGGCTAGCGAGCGTTGCAGTGGCCTTCTGCTGGCGAAGATGCTCGTAGTCCAATTCGCTTCCTATCAGGAACAGGAACAGGATGAGCCCCACGGTACTGAGCGATTCCAACGAGCCGAGCGACGCCGCGGGAAACAGATGTGCGAAGAGGTTCGGAGCAAATCGCCCGAAGACAGACGGTCCGATGAGAATTCCGCCAAGGATCTCTCCAATCACCTGAGTCTGTCCGAGCATGCGAGCGAGACGGCCACAACCGAGGCTAATGAGCACTACGACGGACATCTGAAAGATGAGAAGGCTCATGGGTATACCGATTGCTCAGGTGTTCTGATTATGGAAGGCGCGCCTGATGGAGGCTACTGCAATCGACACCGCATCGCCACGATTATTGTGCCGCAGGAGACGGAACCAAAGCGACCTGCGCACCGACGTTGCTCGCCCGGTTGGGCACTCTTGCTGCGTGGTGACGAGGCGTGCGATCCTCTGCAACCTCAACGCCGCGTGACCTGAAGTATGCCGCGAGGTTCGTGGAGACCTGATCAGCCCGTTCAAGCGGGATAAAGTGCCCTGAGTCGAGCGTAATCATCCGCGAATGTGAAATCAGTTCGACTGCCCGGTAGGCAAAAGACTCCGGCAGAACATCGCGAGAACCGTGAATTATCAGCGTAGGGCTATCCAGAGAATTGAGGATCGAGGGGAAGTGCCGAAGAACAATCTCAGGCCTGCCCCACCGCACGAGACGCATCAGTTTCCAGGGACCGGCAATTCCTGAGAAGGTCTCGTAAAAACTGGCGCGTTGCGATGTGTGATGCGTGTGCGGTATGGCGCGGCGCATGGCGATTTTCCAGAAAAGCATGTGCACCAGCGGAGCCGTGAGTTCGCCGAGAATGGGCTTGCGAAGAAGTTCGAGCAGGAAGAAGGGCTCGAGATCAGGGAAGATGGCCGGCGAAAGCAGCGCCATGCAGCCAACTCGCTTCGGAAACTGGTGCGCATACTGAACAGCGATGGCGCAGCCACCATCGTGACCGACCACATGCCAGCGCTGGACACGATGCCGCATGCGCAATTGCTCGATCTGTGTAGCTACTTGCTCGAAGTAAGAGGCGCTATACGGCAAAAATGGAGTGCTCCCCATTCCAGGCAGATCGATGACGAAGCACCTGAAATCGCGCGAAAGATCGCGCACCACGTCATCCCAGAGATGCCCGTTTGTAGGCATCCCGTGAACTAGCAGGACAGCTTCACCTTTGCTGCGCGAGTTACACCGCATAGATGTTCTCCGTGCTGTCCATCGTTTCCCGATTCACCATCCCCGTCGGGGGCCGATAGAGAATCACTGCTATTTGATACGCCGCCCACGTGATCATGCGGATCGTGGCCATGATGGAAGAGATCGCCAGTGTTCGAACGAGTGAGCCGCGAGGACGCGTGCGTGCATAAATCAAATTCATCAGCCACGCCGGCAAAGTGTAAATGCGCGCCGTACCGAACAATCCAAGACGATCCCGCATCATTGGCTGATAAAAGAGCTTCTCGATCAGGCTGTTGAAATAGAGACCGACAGATAAGACGCGCAAATTGTAAACAGCCCGTGCCAGTGACGGGATTGTGCCTCGATGACGGTACCTGCGGATTAATGCGGTCGCTTCATCGGCGTGCCGAAGAGCGGCGGTTACACCGTTTCCCGTGATGGGGTCCGACTGGGAAGCAGCTTCACCGATGATGAGCCAGTTTGTTCCGCATACCCCTTCGTAAGTGCGACAAAGAAATGACGTCGTTGCAACTTCTTGTACCCCAGCCCGATCCACGATTTCCCGCAGACGTGGAAAAGTGCGGCAGTGGCTTACCAGGATGTCCTGTGCGCTGAGACCCGCCCCGCGCTGTGTCTTCACACTTGAGCCGGGAGCGATGTAACCAATGCTGCTGACGCCGGGCCGAATCGGAATCTCCCAGATCCACTCCATGTATTCGCCCGGCGGGCTAATCATGTAGAGCGTGGTTCCTTCCACCCACTCGCGAGTCGGCAAGTGCGACCACATGGCGACCTTTCGTGGCCCATATGTGACAGATCTGAGATTGAAGCGCTTCCCCAGCAAGCTCGCGTCGCCACCGGATGCGTCAATGAACCACGAAGCGCGAACAAACGTACCTTGTGCCGTCCGGAGCCCGAGGATGCGGCGAGTTCTGGGGTTTTGTTCGTCCAGGATGGCGAAGTCCGTCACCCGCTCATGCAGCGTGGTCACGCCTAGCTGACGGGCTGTTTCGCGCAGGCGCGCATCCGTGCGATCCCGATCCAGGTGCAGCGTGCGTACTTCCACATTCCACGGTGGCTCCGCTAGCCATGCTCCCGGCAGGAACTCCTTCTTGCCACTGTCAGCTCCCATCACCGTGATGTGACGCTTCCAGGTCGCAGCCTCGGACGAGACTAACTCCTCCATGGGCAAACCGAGGTTCGCAAACAGCTCCGGGGCAGACCAGTCGAGGGATTCGCCGACGACGTTGCAGATTTCCTTCCGCTGCTCGATGCAGGTGACGCGAAACCCGCTGCGAGCGAGATGGATGGCGGCAGCAATACCGGAAAGACCCGCTCCGATGACGACCGCGTCGGTATCGATTACGAGAGGTTTTCCCTGCGGCGACTCTGGCATAGCGACCCGTCAGAATGGGATGAACTGCAGACAGCTGAGTAATTTGCGGCGAGCCGCATGGCTGGAACAAGACGTATTGGCAACTCTAACGAAAGGTGGAATAAGGAGCATCGATCAAAAGGTGGAGGCCCTGCGGAGATTACTCTTCTGCCTCGGGCCCCAGTGCCGGTGGTATGTACTCCTGGACTCGGCTCATAAACCAGTCCAGGACCCCGCAAACCAAGAGGGTGCCGACCGATGCAAGGAGCACCGTACGAGAGAGCGGTACGAGCACAATCGTGCTGACAAACTCCAGGGCAATGAGCGCAAGAAGAACATTTACGATCGCTCGACGAGTCATATAGAAGCAGATGAGAGCTCCGAGCGGAGCGCCGACAGCAACAATGGGAACGGCTGCGAGCCAATATCCCATGACAGCCGGCGAGAAGTCCTTTAGCCAGAAGAAATGGACAAGGAATCCGGGGATCGTCGCCATCGTCATCAGAATCACCGTAGTGGGCGTCACGATCTTTTCGTTGATCCGGAAAAGCAGCACCATAACCATGAATGCGACCGAGTTTTCCCCGGTTCCCACCAGTGCGCTGACAATCCCGCCTAGGAAGCCGGCAGCGATCAGGATGATGCGTTCCTTGCCACCGAACCATGGCAGTTTCGAGTTTCGGCGTGCTTCGCCTTCGCGATTCACAAGTAACAGCGCAATGCCGAGGCTGGTGACCAGGACCGTAAACGAGGTCCGCACAATCACGGGTGGTATGAGAGGAGCAATCCATCTCGCACCAAAGATCACACCTGCAATGCCTGGAATGCCGGCGTAGAGCAACGCACGCCGTTCGAGGGGAATGCGCTGGTAGAGAATGCTCAGCGAGGCCGCTCCCATCCCCACGCTCTGAATTGCCAGCGAGAAGTTGCGCGCGTCGTAGGGTGCGATGTGAAGCAGCTTGGTGAAAATAGGGAATGCGATCGCACCGCCGCCTTCGCTGGTACCACCTCCGACGATTGAGCCGAACACCATCGTCAGCGCGATCCTCCAGTCGATCAGCAAATGATGGAGCGCGTTTCTACCGCCAAAGAACAGCCACACAATCCAGATGAAGAGGGCCAGCAACAAATTGAACCGCAGAGCGCGGAGCGCCGATCGCGATTTGTCTTTGGGCGCGAGCTCAGGTGGTGACGTCAGTGGAGGCACCGGCAATCGTAATCCTCGGAAGGCGTGGGGGTATCAGACAAGCCTGGACCCGTCGATGCATGATCAAGGTACATGGGCTGGCCTGGCATCCACCGAAGGATTGAGGCTTGCATGGTATTGCCAGGCTGCTGCTCGCTCTGTTCCCGTCAAAGCCCTGTCTGACTGGACATCGGGAACCGGCCTGCCAGTTGCTGCGTCATTAGTTGGTTCGCGTACGTTGTGCTCCATCTAAAGGATGATTCTGAAGAAGGCGAGGGACAGGTAAACTCTCTGTCTATGATCGCCATTCGTCAGAACTGCGCTACAAAACGCCTGAGCTTCTCACTTTGCGTGTTCATGGCCAGCCTTGTGATGCTCGCCCTGGCGGCCTATCCAATGTACGTCATTCGTCCTTTTCGGGAACAAGACCCAGCAGCCCTGCAGCGTGCACTCTGGGTGCTATTGCACAATAAGCCAATTATGTTCGGACTCTTTTGGTTGATTGCAACGCCAGCGATTCTTGCGTGGCGGCGCTCCGGGTGGGTGGCGAAGCTGGTGCTGGGGTCAACTTTCTGTGTGACTCTGATCGCGGCTGTTTCGGCATGGATCAACCCTTACGAACATATGTTCCACCCGTTTGGCGCGCCACAATACACTTCAATTGAACACGCTGGTCTCGCCCCCACCGATATGGTTATCGCGGTGGCGTTGGGTGGAGATAGCCGCGCGTATGGAATCCGCGAGATGGGCTACCATCATATCGTCAACGACCGGCTACACCAATTGCCGATTGTCGTCACCTATTGAACGCTCTGCCATACGGGTCTGGTCTGGACCCGCAGCATTGACGGACGCGAGCTGCATTTTCACCTTGCAGGCATCAACAATCAGAATTTTCTGATGCGCGATGAGGAGACAGGCAGCTATTGGCAGCAAATCACCGGAGCAGCAATCGCTGGCCCTTTAAAGGATAGGAAGCTCACTTTGGTCCCGCAAGATGAGCTCACGTTTGCTCTCTGGAAGAAGGAACAACCGAGGGGCACAGTTTTGGCGCCATTGCCGCGCTATGCGGAAAAGTACGAAAAGGCGACGTGGGAGACAGAGTACGCGAAGCTCCCGACTGTGATTCATGGTCCGAAGGGAACACTCCCTGACAGGGAAACGATCATCGGCATCGTGAACAATGGCGAGGCGAAAGCATATCCAATCGCGAAGCTGACAGCGCAATCGCCGGTGCTGCTCGATGTCGTGGGCAATCAGCCGGTGATGCTCGTGGTCGGTCCCGATGGAAAATCTGTGCGCGTGTTTTCGCGCGAAATCGCTGGAAGATCGCTTGATTTCTACAGCCAGGGGAGTTCAGGCGATTCCTGGGCACTACTCGATTCCGAGACCCTAAGCGAGTGGGGATTTGACGGTTGTGCGCTTTCGGGCGATATGAAGGGCCGGTGTCTCGCGAGGATTGATGCGTTGAAGGATTACTGGTTCGATTGGCAGAACTACCATCAGCACACGAGAATCTACCGGCACTGAATTTGGCAGTCCGCTCGGCACCATACAAGCAGCATTTCATCCGCCGTTCGCGATTGTTGCTTCCGCTTGCTTCGATTACAGTTCTGCTTGTGGCAGCAGCGTCAGTTCGAGACAATACCCTACAGACGATGAGAGAGGGATATCGATGGCTACGCATTCATTTCGTGCCGACCACGTCGGCAGCTTTTTGCGCCCCGCTGAACTTTTACGGGCGCGTCTATCCCGCAGTCCACTGGAGCAGCTTCAGCAGCTTGAAGACGCGCATATTTTGCGTGTGATCGAGAAGCAAAAGGAACTTGGATACGAAGCAGTCACCGATGGGGAGTTGCGCCGCAGCAACTTCATGAGCGATTTCACTGATGCGGTTGAAGGCTTCGATCTTGGTGATGCAGTTCCACGTCACTGGGACGATGATGCAAAGGAAGCCTCTGGGCAGTCTGTTCCGTCGACTCCGGTCAGCAGCATCACAGGAATTGTTAACGCGCGTCTGCGCCAGAGGCAGCCGTTGACGGGCAGGGAATTACCGTTTCTGCGGCAGCACGCTCCAGGCTATATCAAAATGACATTGCCCAGCGCCACGCAGTTCCCGGCGATTTCCTTTAAGTACGGAGTTACAGATGCAGTCTACAAAGATCCTTACGCACTGCTTGAAGAGATCACTGCGATCATGACAGCTGATATGGCATCGCTGGCGGGCAGCGGCGTTTCTTATATACAGATTGATGCGCCTCGCTATAGTTATTTCCTCGACCCCAAATGGTGCCATTGGATGGAGTCTGAACTCCGTGTGAACACAGACGATATGTTGACAGCCTCTTTGCGGGCTGACAATGCTTGTTTCGCCGCAGCAAAGCAACCGGGCGTAACACGGGCTATTCACCTGTGCCGCGGAAACAATCGCAGCCATTGGTATGCCGAGGGTGGCTACGACGCAATCGCCGAGAGGCTCTTCCAGGAGCTTGATGTCGACCGTTTTTTGCTTGAATATGACGACGCTCGCTCAGGCGGATTTGAGCCACTGCGCTTCGTGCCCAGAAACAAGATCGTGGTCCTGGGTCTAGTAAGCTCCAAGCACTCCGCTCTTGAAAAGAAGGAAGACCTTCTCCGGCGCATCGATGAGGCTGCGAAGGTGGTTTCGCTCGAGCAGCTGGCCCTGAGCCCGCAGTGCGGCTTTGCTTCAACGATGGAGGGCAACGCGCTCACCGAAGCAGACCAGTGGGCCAAGCTGCAACTGGTGGCAGAGACGGCACGCGAAGTGTGGGGATGACCGAGGAGGCGCCTCAGCCAATTATCGCGATGCTCGTTTCCATCGTGTGAGCATCACTGGGAGCCAGCGTCACGGCGGCGCTCAAGATATTGCTTGCCTCAATGCAGGCCATCTTTCGCCACTCTTCATCTCCCAGATCCGTCATGGATTTTGCGCCAGTATCCCAGGGATTCCATACGACTGTCGTCAGCGAGTTTCTCTTTTCGATGCGGAGCTTTCGCTGGAGCACTGGATCGGTTAATGTAAGCGCGCCGCTTGTATTGAGATAAGCGTTATCGGTCTGTGCCGTCATCACAACATTGCCATCCTGCACTTTCTCGCAATTGTTGTCCGTATTATCGAGAAACGTCACGCCATCAAGGCCAGTAACGTTTACCTGCATCACATCGCCTACGTGATGGTAAGTGTGCAGCGCTTCTTCAAATCGGAATGACGACGCGCCCGTGTTGAACACGGTCAGTACCAGCTTGAGTTGCAAACCTATCTCAACGCGAAGCACCAGCCGCACATCGTGCGGCCACCATCGGCGCGTGGAGTCATCGCTTTCCGTTGCGAGTGTCACCGCAACAGTGCCCTCCTGATGGCCTATCCCTTCGAGCTTCCAGCTTCGCGTACGCGCAAATCCATGCGCCGGGGCTTCCGGATTATCAGCCTTACCGCGGAACCACGGAAAGCAAACAGGGATGCCGCCGCGAATGGCACGTCCCTCTTCCCATCGAGAGCGCTCACTGGTGAAAAGCACTTCTTCCGAGCCAGTGGGCCGCCATGAAGTGACTTGGGCCCCGTGCAGGTAGATTTCTCCTGAAGCTGACGGAGACGTAATTTGTACCTTGGGCAAGCCGCCGTTTCCATGCACAATCGCGGCGATATCTTTGATTGCGAATAAGGCATTGAGAGCGTCAATTTCCTGCGACATGAGGCCCAGTGTAATCGACCTGGCACAACTGGTGAAACCGAGCTGATCCATCTGAGAACAGATGCTTAATAGTCCGAGAGATGGTTCCAAAGTCGTCGCCCCATGTTCATAATGCGGCATTCATACCAGAATGCGAGTTGCGAATTGAGCGGCCGTTCATGCACATTGAGAGTGGGGAGTCTCGCTGTACGCTTCCGTTCCGGACACACTACGTCGCTTCGGCGCTTCTACAATCAAAGTTATTGAGGATAGAAATACGATGGCTACCAAGGTGAAAGAGCCGGTAGAGGCGGCTGCGGCTACTAACGGCTCTCCTCTGATCAGCAACGAAAAGCTGCGGCAACTCTACGCCACAATGCTGAAGTGCCGCACGATGGAAGAGCGTGCGCGTGTCCTTTTCAAACAGAGCAAATTTACCGGCAACTATTATGCGGCGATTGGCCAGGAGGCCACTGCAGTCGGTACGGCGATCGATTTGCGCGCCGAAGACACGATCGGGCCGTCGCACCGCGACTTTATTGCTGCTTTTATCAAAGGCGCGCCTCTGGACAAGATGTTCTGCCATCTATACGCGCGCGCCAACAGCCCGGACAAGGGGCGTTCTTCTCCGGCGCATTTTGGCTATGCTCCATTGAATGTGATTACGCCATCTTCAACAATTGCTGCGCAATTGAATATCGCAACAGGCGTAGCTTTGGCCAACAAGATGAAGAAGAACGACAACATCGCCGTGGCCTACTCCGGTGATGGTTCCACATCGCTTGGCTTCTGGCATGAGGCGCTGAATTTCGCCGGCGTGCATGATCTGCCCATCATATTTGTCTGCCAAAACAACCTCTGGGCTGAGTCGGTCAATCTGCAATTCCAAACCAAGGTTCCGGATATCAGCGTCAAGGCGCAGGCCTATGGATTTCCTGGCATCACCGTGGATGGCAATGACGTCGTCGCGGTCTACCGCGTGGCGCAGGAGGCGATTTCGCGAGCACGGCGCGGCTTTGGTCCCACGCTGATCGAGTGCAAGACGTATCGATGGTACGGGCACTCGGAGATCGATCCGGCTAAGTATCGCGACCCGGAAGAAGTCGAGCGCTGGAAGGCTAAAGACCCAATAGCGGGCATGGAAAAGTACCTGGCCGGCAAAGGCTTGTTTACTACAGAATGGAAGCAGGAGATTCTGGAAGGTTTCAATAAGGAGCTTGAAGCAGCCATCGAAATCGCCGACAAATCCCCGATGCCAGAGGGCGTCGAAGCGCTCGATCATGTCTACTCATTTGATATACGAGAGCGCTCCCTGAACCCCAAGAGTTATTCGCCGAGTTACTAACTCGAAACAAGCCAAGGATTGGATCAAAGAAGATGGCACTAGTAACATACATCAGCGCGATTACCGAAGCGCTGCGGGAAGAGATGAGGCGCGACGAGCGCGTCTTCATCATTGGCGAAGATGTAGGCGTGGAAGGTGGCGTATTCAAGGCTACGAAAGGGCTCTACGAGGAGTTCGGCGCATCACGGGTCATCGATTCGCCTCTTGCCGAGGGCGTCATCGTTTCGGCGGCGATCGGCGCGGCACTCGCGGGGCTGAAGCCCGTTCCTGAGATTCAATTTTCTGACTTCATTACTCCGGCTATGGATGCGTTGACACAACAGGCCGCTAAACTGCGCTATCGTTCCGGAGGCTCACAGACCTGCCCATTGACGCTGCGAGTCTGCTATGGCGGCGGCGTGGGCGGTGGGCTCTATCACTCGCAGACCAACACCACGTGGTTCGCGCATGAGCCGGGACTGGTGGTGGTGGCTCCCGGCACTGTTGCCGACGCAAAAGGCATGCTGAAAGCAGCGATTCGTCAGGACGACCCGGTCATCTACTTCGAACATAAGAAGCTCTATCGCTCGATAAAAGAAGAATTGCCAGACGACGATAACTTTGTCACCGACCTCTTCAAGGCCGCAGTGCGACGACCAGGCAAGGACTTGACGCTGGTGACTTACGGCTGGACATTGCAGCTGTCATTGCAGGCTGCAGAAAAGGTCCATGCACAAACCGGCGCCGAAATTGAGGTGGTGGATCTGCGCGTGCTCAATCCACTGGACAAGGACACATTCCTGGAGTCGCTGGCGAAGACAGGTCGCATGCTGATCGTTCATGAGGATCACCGCACGCTGGGCATCGGCGCGGAGATATCCGCGATTGCCGCTGAGCAGGCTTTCGATTGCCTTGATGCTCCTATCATGCGCGTCACTGCGCCAGATGTCCCGGCCATCCCGTTCTCATCCACACTTGAAAAGTTTTACCTGCCTTCGGTAGACAAGATTGTCGACGCAGCGACCAAATTATTGAATTACTGAATCTTGAGCACAATGGAACAGCAACCGCTCTTCCTCGTCGGAAGGGCGTTTGTCACATTGACCCTGCTCTATGCACTTCAGTAGAGTTAACCATATGAGCGTTTTCAGCGGTTGGCTGCGAGGTCTAAGCCTTCCCGGTCTCTTTCTTTTGACCGGAGCGTTTTTGATACATGAGTGCCAGCCGCTGCTGGCTGAATCACCGGGTGCGTCTCTTCCAGTTGCTGTCGCCGTAGACAAAGCTCCCATCGCTCCTTGCCAGGCCTCCGTTCTTGGATCGCCCTACATCCCGCTCGACAGCTGGATGTACGTATCGCTTACCCGTTTATATTCGCTTGGCTACCTGGATACCGCATTTCTCGGACTGCGTCCGTGGACACGTTTGAGCGTGATCCACATGCTTGAGGAAACTGCTGCTGACCTGGAGGACGCGCCCGATGACGCAACGACCCATGAGGCCCAGGAACTTTATGACTCGCTATGGCATGAGCTGAATAGCGATGCCGAGGGTCCATGCTCCTCCCGTCGCGGCCAGGTGCGGGTTGAGTCTACATACACGGTAATGCGCGGCATCACAGGCACTCCGCTGCACGACAGCTATCACATCGGCCAGACGATCACCAACGATTACGGGCGCCCTTATGAGAGCGGCTTTAATAATTACACTGGCATAAGCGGCTATGCCACAGCTGGTATCTTTACTCTCTATGCGCGCGAGGAATTTCAATACGCGCCCTCCGGAGACGGCTATTCTCAGGCCTTGTTTGACAGCCTGTCGCAGCGCGATAACATTCCCTTTGCCACTAACCCGCGGCAGGATACGATTCCACTTGGACCTATCGACTCGACGGTCAATGCACGCCTGGTAGAAGGTTACCTTTCGGCCCATGTAATTGGTCACGAGATATCTTTCGGTAAGTCAGATCAATGGTGGGGTCCGAGCAAGGGCGGAGCCTACGCGTATTCCAATAACGCAGAGAACATTTATTCGTTTCAGATCAATCGAATTGAGCCTCTGCGTATCCCATGGCTGTCGCGACTTACCGGTCCATTTCGTTATGACTTCCTTGTGGGTTCGCTGAAGGGACACACTTACTATAACGAGCCCTGGGTACACGCAGAAAAAATCAGCTTCAAACCCACTTCCGATCTTGAATTTGGCTTTGAGCGAACTGTCATCTGGGGTGGCCAGGACCATGTGCCCATCACGATCCATTCGTTCCTGAGAAGCTTCTTCAGTCTGCAAAACGTATCTGCGGAAGAGAAGAAATCACGCAACGATCCAGGCGCGCGCTTTGGTGCGTTCGACATGAATTACCGTCTGCCGTATTTGCGCAACTGGCTCACATTCTTCGTCGATTCTGAAGCACATGACGACGTATCGCCAATCTCAGCTCCGCGCCGGGCGGTTTTCCGGACCGGTTTGTACTTGTCGCATGTGCCCGGCATTCCAAAGCTCGACATTCGTGGGGAGGCCGCCATGGATGATCAGTCCACGTCGCGAAGTATTCAGGGAATGTTCACTTATTACGAAGGCGAGCAGCCGCAGGGTTACACCAACGCCGGACAGATCTTTGGTGACTGGATGGGACGCGAGGCCAAGGGCGGACAGGCGTGGGCAACCTGGCATTTGAGCGGCAAAGAGTGGATCCAGGTAGGCTGGCGCGGCCAGAAAGCGGCAAAAGACTTCATCGTCGGCGGCACAACCATCAATGATGTCAGCGCACAAGTAGTGAAGCGCTTCGGACCCGATCTAGAGTTGAATGCTAACTTTGCCTACGAAGGCTATCTCGCTCCGGTCTATCTCCCCGGTAAGCAAAACGTGACCACAACCACAATTCAGCTTACCTGGTTCCCGACGCGCAAAGTAAGCTTCTAGCTTTCGCTCAGGCGATAGAGCTAACTCTTCGCAATACCCGCAGACTTGTAGATATCGCGGATATATTTCATATCCTGCAAGCCTTCTTCGCCTGGAGTCTTCGGCTCAAGGTTATGCAGAATGCAGTTGGAAAAATGGTCAGCCTGCTTGGAGAAATGAATCGGGTCTTTCTCCGAATTCGGCTCATCCAGCGTGACGTAGGGGTTATCCGGCGTCGCTATCTGCGCAGTCAGCCGCAGGCCGTCGTAAACAAACGCCGGATTTACGTCGATCCACCCCTTCGATCCATAGACGTGAAAGTAGCCGTCCATCTGCGCACCGTATGTCGTATTGCAACTGGCTACAACCCCGGAGGGGAACTTGGTAACCCATGAGACATTCTCCTCCACCGTCTTGAATCGCGGGTCTAGCGGGTTGCTGAACGCGTAAGCCGAGATTTCAGCTGGTTCCTCGCCCGTGAGATAACGGGTCGCATTGAGGCAGTAGATTCCAACGTCCATCAGGGGCCCACCCCCTGCGAGTGGTTTATCGAGCCGCCATTCGTTCGGTCCACAGTTAAAGCCGAACGCGCTCTGAATCGACTGCACCTGTCCGATAGCGCCATCCCGGATAAGTTTGACTGCGCGAAGGTTGGTTGTCTCGTAGTGGCAGCGATAGGCGATCATGAGCTTCACGTTGGCTGACTTGCAGGCCTCTATCATTGACTGAGCCTCGGCTACGCTGACTGCCATCGGCTTCTCGCATAGAACATGCTTGCCCGCTTTCGCAGAGCGGATCGTGTACTCCGCATGCATACTGTTTGGCAGCGCAACATAGACGGCGTCGACCGCTTTGTTATCGCGAATTGCGTCCATGTTTTCGTAGTTGTAGATAGAGCTCTTGGGAACTCCGTATTTCTCTGCGATCTGCGCTGCTTTGTCAGGATGGCCACTTACCAGGGCAGTCACCTTCGAGTTATTCGTATCCAGGGTACCCCGCATGAAGTGATCCGCAATCCGTCCCAGCCCGATGATGCAATAGCCAACCTTGCGACCGCTTGTTTGTGCAAGCAACTCGGGAGTAAGCTGCCGTCCAAACTGGGCGGCAAGCGCGAGCGTGCTGAACTTGGTAAAGTCGCGGCGGGTCAAATTCATCGGGAGTGCTCCTGTAAATCGATTTTTTCAAATCGCGCTGAGGGCGCTCTGGGATTGCGATTCGAGTATAAGCGCTGTCATTGCGACAGGGAAGCGTGGCCTCAGAGCCTTTGACATCTACAGTTGCCTGCTGGGTTACACTCAGTTTCATGCGCGTCTTCGGTATCGATTGCGGAACGGAGATTACCGGCTTCGGAGTAGTGGATTCCGATGATCAGAGCCGGATGCCTCGCCTTACCTGCCGGGCCTTCGGCGCGATTCGTCTTGCCAAGTCAAAAACCATGGCGCAGCGTTTGAAGCAGGTCTACGACGAGCTAAATGCAGCTCTTGAGCTTTGGCGGCCAGACGCTGTTGCGGTTGAAGAGGTTTTCTACTCCGTCAATGCCAAGTCAGCGCTCAAGCTTGGGCAGGTCCGCGGAGTCGCCCTGCTGGCAGCCGCTACGCTTGGGCTACCCCTCGCTGAGTACGCTCCACTTAAGATCAAGTCCTCGGTGGTCGGGTACGGCCTGGCCGGTAAGGAGCAGGTTCAGTTTATGGTGGCACGCCTGCTCGAGCTGCCCGAGCCGCCCTCGCCGCCTGACGCCGCAGACGCTCTGGCAATCGCTATTTGCCATATCCACACCACGCAGACTCTCAGTCTTCAGGAGACACGAGGATGAGCGTTCGGTCCGTGAATTGGCCGATGCGTCTTCGGCTTTCAGCTTTCGTGTTTATGTTTTCTTTCGGACAGCTCCTGGCGGCCCAGCAGTCTGCTACGGTGCAGGTTGAATTTACCAATTCCCGCCTTACGCCATCGCACTGGAAGCTGGCATTGAATCCGGACGGTAGCGGGCAATTTGACGCCGACGGAGGCCAGCCCACGGCCGCAGATCAGAATCAGCTTCTTGTGAAAGAGGTGCATCGGCCAATTCAGCTCAGTCCCGAATTTACCGGCGAGGTGTTCTCGGTGGCCCGTGATCGAAAGCTCTTCAATTTTCCTTGCGAGAGCCACATGAAGGTCGCTTTTCAGGGCACAAAACGGTTCAGCTATTCCGGCCCTGAGGGCAGCGGCGCCTGCGAATTTAACTACTCCAAGGACAAACGGATCCAACAGCTGAGCGACTCTTTCATGGCCGTTGAAAACACACTGATCATCGGGGCGCGCCTTGAAAAGCTTCTACAGCATGATCGGCTGGGGATCGATAGGGAAATGGAGAACCTGGCCACCTCCGCCCATGACCACAGTTCTATCGAGTTGGGGACGATCCGGGAGACGCTGACAACGATAGCCACTGACGAGCAGGTGCTTGAGCGCGCGCGCCGGAAGGCACGTCTGTTATTGGAGCAGGCTCATTGAGCAATTCGGGGCATAAGTTCTGGCAAGTCTTTGCGACTTTTCCCTATAGTGTGGGTCTTAATAATGTTGGGCAACGTCGCAATGAGTGCCGGTACAAGGCCAGGCTGTGAGAACAAGGCCATTCACTGACGATATGGGGCCGTCAACGGAAAGAATCTGTATGAACGCTTATGTTCCAGGCCATCCACTGAAGCTTGCCAGGTCGCACAGGGCAGAATCCGCATCCACAAGGTTTAAGGCCATGAGGCTATTGGGCGTGCTGTTGCTGGCTTCATCCTGCGCAGCGTGGGCGTCTGCAGGCGCCATTCCCGGTCTGGATGACGGCACACCAGATGGAGACCGTAGCCAGGGCGGCGGGCGTGCAGTTCGCCTGAGCCTCGCCGAGGGTGGAGTTCAAGTAGTGCAGGACGGCGAGGTGGTAGCCGATCCGGCCGTCAGCAACATGCCTTTGTTTGAGCATTCAGAGATTACAACTGCCAGTGACGGCCGCGCAGAAATTCAATTTGAAGACGGTAGCATTGCCCGCCTCTCTCCTAACACCACCCTGATCCTTTCCGTTTTGCAGCAGGAAGGCGCCGCGACGCACTCCGAGCTCGCTCTCCACGGTGGCTTGGCCTATTTTGAACTTCAGCCCAGCACGGCAGAGCACAGCCTTCGCGTCACCTACGGTTCGGCATCCTTCTCGGCCACCAGCTTCAGCGTCGTGCGCCTTGGAGAAGATGAGCCGCCGGGAACGTTAGCTGTGTTCACAGGTAATGTTCACCTGGACCGCGGCGACGCCCTGCAACTCGATGTGCATGGTGGTGAAAGCCTTACCCTCGATGCCAATGAGTTGAGCCACTACTCCCTCTCATCGGCCATCGAGCCTGATTCCTGGGATAGCTGGAACGCCGATCGCGACCGCGCATTGAACTCCGAGGTTACGAACAGAACCGAGGCCACCGACAACCTGAAGAGCTACTCCAGTGACTCGATAAGCGATCTGGACGCGAACGGCAACTGGTACGACGTTCCGGGCCAGGGCTACGTCTGGTCTCCATACGATGCTCAGTCTGCCGGCGAGTCCTGGGACCCGTATGGCTATGGAAGCTGGGTTTCTTACCCCCAGTACGGCTATGTCTGGGTTTCAGGCTATCCATGGGGCTACACGCCGTTCCAATGCGGTCTGTGGAACTACTACGCCAGCTTTGGCTGGGGCTGGGTTCCCGGCGGTGGATGCAGCCCATGGTGGGGATACGGCGGCGGATTTTACGGTGGCGGCTGGGGTTACAGGCTAGGCAATTACCCGCCGTGGTACCACCCGCCGCACAGGCCGGTCGGCGGACCGATCCATCCACGTCCAATTCCGGCACCCCATAATGGCCAGGGTCCAATCCGGAGTATTCATCGCGGCCCATCCGCGCCGATCATTGCTGTGGACCGCCGCAACGATATTCGACATAGCGATGACCAGCGAAATCCGGATCAGCGAAATACCGCCCAGCGGGGTTCCGGCGGAGTCAATACCATCGTGAGGCGTCCTTCTGGCCCAGTCACGATAGACGGCCAGACCGTCCAACCTTTGCGGCCGGTATTGCCGCGACAAATTTATACGCATCCTGAATCAGGATTCATAAACCGCTCAGCCCCCGGAGCCCCTGTCGTCGTTCAAGCTCCTGGCGCTCCGCGTCCGACCTCCCCGCCGGTTATGCCTGCGCGGCCTGTGGGTGGGCAGTATCCTTCGCGTCCCGCTCCGCCGCCGAACCGGCCTGCGCCCGTGTACACACCGCCGCCAAGTCGGCCGGCCCCTGTTTATATGCCGCCAAGCCGGCCGCCAATGAGCAGCCCGCCACCGGCTCCTCACAGCGCGCCTCCACCAGCGCCGCATAAGTAAGAGAAAGGGAAGTCCAGCTATGTATTGTGGGCGGAGAGGGCGACCCACAATTGCGCAAATTGCTCCAGCGATAAAGTCTCGGCACGCGCTTGAGGCGAGATCTGAGCCCCGCCGCAAGCAGCCGAGATCCGTTCGGAGGATATGCCTGCGGCGCGCAGATTGTTGGCCAGTGTCTTGCGTTTCTGCATGAACGACTGCTTCAGAAATGCGATAAACGGTCGTTCATCTACTCCAAGTTCAGCGAAGCGCGGCGCAAAGGTCCACCGGAAGACCGTCGAATGCACCTCTGGAGGCGGGTTAAACGCTTCGGGAGGCAGCGTAAACAGCGCCTCAACCCTGCCATAAAGCTGCAGCGTCACCGAGAGAAGTCCGAAATCGCGAGTGCCGGGGCGGGCTGCGACACGGTCGGCGACCTCGCGCTGCACCATTAGTACCGCTCGATCCAGAGTCGCAGCCTGTTCAGCCAGCCGCAGCAGAATCGGCGAGGTGATGTAATACGGCAAATTACCGACCACTAGAAGCTTCTGCCCAGCCCCCTGCGCAGCAGCTGCAAAATCGAACTGTAAGACATCCTGGCGGCACACGGTCACGGCAGGGAAGCCTTTTTCGGGAAGAAAACGCTCCTGGAGATTCCAGGCCAATTCCCGGTCGAGCTCGATGGCGATCAAAGCCTTTGCCTGCGCGGCCAGCAGTCCCGTGATTGCGCCCTGCCCGGGGCCGATCTCCACCACGGTTTGAGTGCTGATATCTCCTAGCGCGGCGACTATGCGCCTGATCGCTTCAGGATCGCGCAGGAAATTCTGGCCCAGCTTCGGTTTCGTTGCCATTCGTGCTCCTTTCGTACATGAAACCGCATTGCCGAGCATAGTAGACTTGGCGGGTTGGCCGAGTCTTAGACGCAGATTGCGAATCCAATCGTCAGCTGATTCGTGCCACTGCCGTGCGCGGTTGGATCCCATGCGGCGGCGTGTCTCATTCAGAGGAGAATTGCCTGTGCACATTGTATTTGCCGCCTCGGAGTGTGTTCCGTTTGCCAAGACGGGCGGTCTCGCAGATGTAGTTGGAGCGCTGCCTCCGGAACTGGTGCGGCTAGGCCACCAGGTCACCGTGTACCTGCCGCTCTATAAAGCCACACGGTCGCTCCTTCCCGAAGAGCTGACCTTTGCCATCCGCTCTATCACCATCCCGTTCCCGTATTACAACCGCTTCGCAGGCATTGTGGATGGCGGCCTTCGTGACGGTGTGCAGTATTACTTCGTCGACTGCCCAGAGCTCTTCGACCGCGACGGCCTCTACGGCCCCAAGACCGGCGCAGGCGATTACGCAGACAACGCCGAGCGCTTCGGTCTCTTCTGCCGTGCCGTCCTGGAAGCGTCGAAGCAACTTGGCGTGCCGGAGATCTTCCACGTCCAT